>Ga0079224_100002030_pt1 | contig 24186 bp, 25 predicted proteins | sample Stecom2015_FD_80414 | JGI IMG/M metagenome (GOLD analysis project Ga0079224, IMG submission 80414) | Agricultural soil microbial communities from Utah to study Nitrogen management - Steer compost 2015 | ecosystem: Environmental > Terrestrial > Soil > Agricultural land | place: USA: Utah... | reverse complement strand
TCATTCATTGGATTCAAGCTCATTTCTGATTCGCTAATCGCCTTTTCAATTGGAGCTAAGTTAGCTTTATCCCATGGCTGAATTGCAATGCTTCTAGCATCTGGCACCATAATGCTGGCGATTGTCTTAATCGCCATCTTGTTGCCATACACATCGGCCATTAGGTTTTCTACTAACCCAGCACTTGCTCGGCCAGCTCTAATCCCTGCTAATTCATTAGCAAAGCTTTCTACTGACTGAGCAAGTTTTTGGTTAAATTCACTTAACATACGTTCACTGGAGCCCCCAATTCAAACCGGCAAAACTTACCAATCTGAATATTTTCTTTAAAGTTAGCAATCTGTTCAGTTACATATTCCTCTACTGTCTTGCTGTTGTCCAATACAAATGGCTGAGACATTAAAGCTAAGTCTTTCTCCTGACCCTTTTCTTCATCAGATAACTGATCAGCGGTAAAATACTTTGGACTCATACCAGCAATATGCATAGCTAACTGGTTAGCAAACTGAACAAACTTTTCGTCACGAGCTACGAAGTCGGTTTCAACCATGACTTCAACTAATACTGCTACACGGTTGCCAGTGTGAACATATGAACCCACTACCCCGTTGGCAGCTACTCGATCTGACTTAGAAGCTGCAATCTTAGCACCACGTTCTTTCAAGATTTCAGTGGCCTTTTCTACATCACCACTAGCCTCTACAAGAGCGTTTTTTACTTCCATCATTCCAAATCCGGTCATATCCCGGAGCTTCTTTACGTCTGCTGCACTAATTTCCATTTGTTTCCTCCACTTCTTCTTTAACTTCTTTAACTTCTTTTACAGCCTTTGGCTTAGCTGTTTCATCACCTACCTTGTTACAGTTGATTGCAATCTGTTCGAGTACGTATTCGATTGCACGTCTGGCATCGTCGTTAGCTGGAATTGGGTAATCCACATCATCTGGATTTACGTTGGTATCAACGATTGCCACTACTGGTAGGCCTAACTTCTTGGCTTCTCTAATTGCAATCTGATCTTTATTCACATCGACTACAAAGATAGCACCTGGAATTCCCTTCAAATTTCTAAGACCTCCTAAAGTGATCTGTAACTTAGCATATTCAGTATCTAAGTTTACCTTTTCTTTCTTGGTAATATCTGAGAAATCATTCTTTTCATACTTTTCATCCAATTCACGCAAGTATTTCAACCGTTTCTTAATTGTTTCGTAGTTGGTGAGTAGTCCACCCAACCATCTATCTGCTACGTATGGCATACCACATTCACCAGCATACTTTTCAATCAATGGCTTAGCTTGGCGCTTGCTACCAACGAATACAATTTGTTTACCGCTAGCAGTTAATTCGTTTACAAACTTAATCGCTTCTTCGAAAAGCGGTTGAGTTTTGGTTAAATCGATAATGTGTACACCTGATTTAGCATCGAAAATGTACTCATCCATCTTCGGGTTACGGCGAAAAGTCTGGTGTCCATAATGCATACCAGCTTCCATCATTCCCTCTACTGAGATTTGTTTCTTTGACATATTATTTCTCCTTTATTCCTCCCCTAGTCCACTGCTTATTAACCATTTGGTTAATCAGGAGTATTGTAAATAACTTGGACTGGGTGCGTTTTATATAGCCTTGTGATTCTACCTATTTTCTTGATTTTGGTCAAGGTTGTCTCGGTTTTGAACAATTCTTTGAATCATATCCCTAATCTCTCCTTCACTTGGAGGAGTATAGTTTTCTTCGCTCTTCTGGACTGGTTCTTCTACCACCGGAGCTTGATATACCGGTGCTTCTTCCACCACAGGTTGGCGCTTCTTACGAGCAATCTTTCCCTTAGACCAAACGTATAGGATTGGAGTGGTAAAGATAGATAGTACTGCAGAGGCAATAATTCCAAAGATAATCACCAATGCCAATCCTCTCCAGAATGGTGAGTAGATAGCAAGTGGCATCAAACCACCAAAGATAGTCATCTGAGTTAAGAAGATAGCCTTGTAACGAACTGCAATAGAAGTTGAGATTGCCTGCTGGACAGTCATTCCCTGGTTTACGAGCTGGTTAGCAAAGTCGATCATTAAAATCGTCACGTTCACCACCACCCCGGCCATCGCTACTACCCCCAACAGTTCCAAGAATCCAAGCTGACCAGTAACAGCGGAAACAGCTGGGAATGCACCTACTAGTCCCAATGGAATAGCAGTCATGATAATCATTGGAGCTACAAGGGATCTAAAGAAGGCAACCAATAAGACATAGATGATAAACAAGGCAATTACCAAGGCAACTAATAAGTCGGTAAACGAACTGGCAATAGCATCAGCCTCACCCCCAACCTTTAAGGCGTCCTCATCTAATCCAAGTTCATCCAACTTGTCTGCGGATAAGTATTCATTCAAATCTGCCTGGACCTGTAATGGATCCACACCATCCGCAACCTGGGCTTTAATCCGTACAAATCTCTTTCCATCTAATCTTTGGATATTTGAAGTTGTTGCTTCTTTAGTCTCAAACACCACGTCAGATACCTTGCTACCAGGTAATCTTGGAGCAAGTGGTGGTAAGGATACATCTCTTACCTGATCCAAATTGGTTAGTGTTTCATCGTATTTGGTAACCAACTTCCAATCTTCATTGTTTAATTCGAAGGTAGCTAGTTCCTTCACATCCAACTTGTCCTTCAATACTCCAATAACGCTAAATGGATTCAATGAGTACAAACTATCCCGATCCAACACCAAGGAAGAGCCGGATACCCCATCACTGTTTTCTGACAAGGAATCTGCCACCTTGGTTACATCCTCTTGGTCTTCCAAATACTTTGTGACATCCTTGGCTACGTCCTTTAATCGCTCTAAGTCGTTATCAAACAAAGTAACCTGAACTGGGTAGCGATCTGCAGGTGGTCCTTCACTATCTACTGCTGCTTCAATTTCAATACCAGCTCTACCATCAAAGTAGTCATTGATATCATGAGCCAGCTCAACTGCTGTTCTCATTTCCTTATCAGCTCTGACCTCAATTGGCCATAAGTTAACAAACAAGGTAAAGGAGTTACCGTTTTGCTGGTAATAACTAAAGTTATAAATTTCTGGCTGAGCAGATAGATATTCCTGGACTGGAACCACTGACTTCACTGCCTTATCAAAACTCCAGTTCTTATTCACACTTCCATACACCAATAGTGCAGTGGAATCATCATTCGAAGAGAACTGTACGAATTGCAGGTTTCCACTAGAGATCAAGCTACCTGCCACTCCAAATGGTAAGGTCAAACCAATCACCACTACCATTACCCGTAAGAACGCCTTGAGCTTACCCGGAGCAAGTAAACTTGAAATCAACTTTCCAAACCAGCGACCAAGTGCCCAAGTACCTTCTAGTTCATTATCTTCTTCGATTGCATCTACCTGCTTACGCTTTAACCACTTAGCAGCTACCGGCATAAAGAAGATAGCTGGTACTAAGAATGAAGCGATTACAGCTGGGATTACGGTAATTGGAATGTATTTAATAATCTGACCAAAGAAACCAGATACCACTCCAAATGGAACGAATACCAAGAAGTTAGTAACCGCAGATAAAGCTACACCCCAACCTACAGAATTAATAGTTTTAATCGCAGCTTCACGAGATCGATAACCTTGGTTTCTATATCTATGTAAACTCTCCAGGAACACAATGGTTGGATCTACCACTAGTCCAATCACCAATACCATTGAGAACAACACCAAAGTGTTTAATTCAATTCCCATGAACTTCAAGGTCATCGCAGCTACTGCCAATGCCAATGGAATAGAGAACGCAGCCAATAATGCAACTCTCCAGTTGATGAAAATGAGAAGCAATAAGACTACCAGTCCGATACCACCAAATAAGTAACCAAGTACTCCAATTGGTCCCCAGTCTTCGATTGGCTGACCAAATAAACCGGCCTTAATTTCATTTACCTGATCACGAGTAGAATCAGCCAAGGTAAACAACGGCACAATTTCAACGTCCCCTTCCAGCTCTACTCGATGTTCAATATCGTCATACTCATCTGCCAAGGTTTCATCTACTGCCAACACGTTGGCATCACTTTCAAACTTTGCAGATAACACCAAAGCTCTAGCAACTGTTAGATGTGAGTTATCTTTAAGATCTTCTGAATCAATCAAGCTATAACCAATTCGGTTATATTGATCGCCGTTATCCATTACAAAACTAACGTTTGCCACATCTCTTAATCTGGTATTTGGAGCAATTAAAATCTCTTCCACATCACGTGGACTAGATAAGGTTGTAGCTACTCCTAGGTTAATCTTATTCTCATCAGATTCTCTCAGCGAACCAACTGGAATATCTAACTGAGCTCCCTGAATAATTCCTTCTACCTGAGCTCTGGTAAGACCCCTACTATTTAAATCATTCTGTCTAAATTCAATCTCAATGGTTGGAGCAATTGGGTTTGCAATCTCCACCTTTCCTACCCCCTTAACTGCCTCCAACTGATCACGCACAAAGTTAGCTTTCTGGTACAACTCATATGCATCAGTTGGACCAGTAACTGCTACCAAGAAATCAAAACCACCAGAAATATCCACTTCATTCACTTCTGGATCCTCTGCTCCATCAGGTAACTTTACCCTACCCACCTTAGAAGATAGGTCTCTTAAGGCATCTTGGTAGTCTGCTTTTTCATCAAAAGTAACAGTGATGGTTCCAAAAGAATCAGAAGCCACCGAACTATATTCGGTAATACTCTTGATATCAGCAACCACTTGTTCAATCGGTCTAATTACCTGTGTTTCCACCTGGTTGGCTGTTGCTCCTGGATATGGAGCAGTGATAAATGCCACATTGATATTAACTTCCGGGAACCCCTTAGGTACCGAAGTTGCAAAGGCAATAGCTCCCCCAATTACCAGGAAGGCAAAAAACAGACCGAGAATCTGTCCGTTCTTAAACAATAGGTCTACAGATTTTGCACCGAAACTTTTGTCCATAAAAAGCAGGAATTAATATTCCCCCAATAAACCCAGATATCTTAGCCAAATATCTATAAAATGTCAATTTTTTCGCTCTGGATAAAGAAAAAGGAGGACGCGTTAGCTTCCTCCTTCCTATCATCAGGGTTCAGACTGTGACTATTCGGTGAGTAGACGATCCTCCAGCACCTGAATAATCTTCTTCAAGGCGCCCCCCTCGCTCTCTGGCATCGGGTAGACCCTGCCCTGCATTGCAGCCTGTCGGCTTGAATCATGAAGCGCGTCTACCATTACTTCTGCAAGCTCAGAGGGATTAGCAGAAGCAAACAGCGAGGCACCGTTGGAGATCAGCTCCAGGTCGTATGACCCACTCTCTCTGAACAGTGCCTCATCCAAGAGCAAGACCCTCGGAGTAATCACCGGCCGCTGAAGGTACGATGCCACCACCCCGATGGTGGAACCGTGCTCGATCACAAGGTCAGCCCCTACAATCACCTCCATGGCACCCGGTTTGTCCTGAAGGGTTAGTACCCTTGTTGGAACCGGAGAATGGTTGGCCAGCTGCTGGTAGATTCCGACATCCTTCCCGGTCTGCCCATCCACTGCTCTGATCCCCACATCACCAGGATGTGTGGCTAGCAGAAGCTGAGCATCGAAGAAGTTGGAGTCCAACTTGATTGCCTCCAGGAGCAGACTCCAAAGGGAGATGTTACCAGCCGGAAATTTGCCCCCTACAGCCAGAATCAACTTGGTCTTATCCTCAAGTCCAAGCTGTTCACGAACCCACTGGCGCCACGGACTGGCCAATTTCGCACTCTCGCGTAGCGGATTCCCAGTGGCAACACGGATCGTTGATTCGGGAAAGACCGCGGATGCTCGCCCTGCAGAAACCTCGTCGCTGGCCAGATAGAAATCAGCAGATTTTGCCAGATCGGCAAACCATGCTCCCTCTCTGGCCCGCGCCCAGCATGCTGGTACGTCGCCGTAAAACCCGTAGGGAATTCCCTTCTCCAGGGCTTCGAACCCGGCGAACACTTCGTGCTCAGCCAGTTCTGGGCTGGAGGACATCCCCAGCAAAACCAGATTTGCCGAGTGCACTTCAGAAGAAATCTGTTCAGACGAAACAGTAAGCGGCTTTCCGTTTCCGACAATCAGCTCCACCTCATACCCCTTCTCGAGAAGTAGAGGCCCCAACTGATTGAAACAATCAGATGGTGCAGCATCACGCCCCACCATCACGATTTTACGTTTCATGAGTTTATCCTATTGCAAGTTGCAAAACGACAATAAGATATATTAGAAATCTAAGATAGTCAATTTTTTCGCTCTGGAAAGCAAAAAACAACGGCTCATAATTTTGAGCCGTTGACTAACAATATGTAACTACTTATACTTCCCCCATCAAATCAAAGGGGTGTACCCATGACATCGGAAGCAGAACGAATGCGAGCAATCGCCGACAAAGCAATCGCTCAATCAGAAGCTGACAAGCAAGCCGAATACGACGAACTTGTTGCCAAGGCTCGAGCAGATGCTGATAACACATCCATTGAGTCAAGATATTGGCCACAATGGAAGGCTGAGATTGAAGCAGCTGCTCGGAAGGGTGAAACGCGGGCCGACATAGTCCTAGGACGTACAGGAGGGAAGGACCACTACACCTCAACCTTTCTGGATTCCATTGGCAAAAAAGCTACAACCTTTTTACTGACACTGGGATTCAATGCCACTGTAGAGGACAGGCACCACCCGCCTTATCAGGACGACTGGGATACTGGAGCAACGTACTGGCTACGCATCACTTTCTGATCTTCAGCACCATCAATACAGCGGATAGCAATGCTATCCGCTGTTTAAATTCAAGATTAAACTACTTACCTTAAGTTTTTAGCAAACGTTGGTCTAGGTACCGCCTCGAAGTCACTGAACGGATAGACCACCAGCCATACCTTCCCCACAATAAGATGACGTCCAACTGGACCCCAAGTTCTAGAATCTGAACTATTGTAACGATTATCACCCATTACAAAGTATTCATTCTTACCCAATGCTCTTCTTACATTCTGTGGAGTATTCACATTAATGTAAGGTTCATCTAACTTGGCACCGTTTGGATTGGATTCGTTGTAGATATACACCTCACCATTTCTTACCTCCACCGTTTCACCTGGAGTTCCAATTACACGCTTGATAAATGAGATGGCAATATTCTGTGGCCACTTAAACACTACAACATCTCCCCGCTTTGGCTTGGAGAATCTGTAAGTTACCTGATCCACAATGATGTACTGGTTGTCATGGAAGTTTGGTTCCATTGAAGGACCAGATACATAGAAAGGCTGAATCAAAAAGAACCGAATCAGGAATGCAACTCCCAATACGGTACTTACCGTTTTGAATACATCGTAAACAAACAACACCGTAGCGACCAAAACGGTGATCCACATATTCCGACGTGGTACCCGTTTCTTAGGTTCCGGTTTTTCGTCCTTGTCTTTGTCGATGAAGTCAAAAATATCTATCGCCATAGCCGAAGAAAAAATTCTTCTTAATTATATACGATTAAACCTTAATTGACTTCCCTTTAATTTGTGGTGGGCAATACTGGATTCGAACCAGTGACCTCACGAATGTGAATCGTGCGCTCTAACCAACTGAGCTAATTGCCCAAAAAGTGATTGAGGGCGAACAGCTAGAAGCCATCCGCCCTCAGTGATTGGGGGTAGTCATGCCGGCAACTTGTCGAAGACCAGTCCAGGAACCAGGACTAGGTTGGTATTACTAGTCTCACCCTCCTGATACGGACTACCGACTATCGAATCGATGTTCACCAGCAACTTGTTCCTCCAGCCCTTTGCCTTTCTCTTGGCAAATCGGATAAAGCAGGTGCCGGAATCTACGATGACGCTTACTCTGTCCTGAAGCTTGAGGTCCTGGAACGTGACGTTCCAATCCTCAACCGAAGTCATCACGAACGGAATACCATCCTTGGACATCCACGATTGTACCAGTGAACCATCGATAAACAGTCCTCTGTATTCCTCCAGGATTGAAACCATCAGCTCACGCAACTGCTTGCGACTACCCTTGTAATCCAGATTGATAATTTCTGGAATCTTGTTAGGCATTAATACCTCCTTCTCACAATGAGCAAATCAAAGAGAATATACAAAAAGACGTGCCATAATGCACGTCTTTTTTATTTATCCTTCGATCTTTGTGATCTTCACGCGGGTCTTGTTCTGTCTGTGACCCTGGGTCTTTCTGTAGCGCTTACGACGCTTCATCTTGAAGACTAGAACCTTATCATCTCTAAAATCTTCTACTAGTTCGGCTGTTACCTTGGCACCTTCTAAGGTTGGAGCACCAAGCTTTACACCTTTATCGTCCCCAATCATGAGTACTTCGGCGAATTCAATAACTCCTTTGTCGTTAGCCGCTACTCTTTCAATCTCAAGAGTATCGCCTTCCTGGACAAGGTATTGTTTTCCGCCTGTTTTGATTACTGCTAAAGTCATAGATAATACGCTACCACATTAAAAATTATCTGGTCAAGAGACTTTTATCTGTTCTCCGGCTGTAAGACCATATTCTGCTGCTTTTCCAGCTGGGACCTCGAGGACGTATAAAGCTGGAATATCATTGCTGTACACCTCTAATTCCTGATCTAGAGAGGTTGGAGCCTTGGCCCCTTCTACTACCTCTACCACTTTTCCACTCTCATCAAACCAGACGATATCCAGGTCATATTTCATCCCTTTCATCCAGATTCCCCATAAGTCTGACTCTGGAAATACAAACAGCATTCCTCTACCATCTGGTAACAAATCGGTACCAGATAAGCCTTGCTGTCTTTCAGTTTCAGTTTCTGCTACATCGGCTGCAATCACTCTTCCATTTGGCATTACCAATGATGCCACCTGTACCTGCATTAATTCCCGATGCTCTTCGGCATCAAAACCTTTTAGAGTTTGTGCATCTTGCATCTCACCAGCTACTAACTGCTGATTTGCTAAATGATCATTGTATTCCGGTGCTTGCTTGGCAATGCCGTAAGCAACTACCAACACCATCACAAAAAAGCCGAGTACCAGATTTGAAATCAATCTATTTACCATATCTATCCTTGTTTAGTCACCCTCAACTTTACCACATTCCCATTTAATTGGGTTTCTTTTTCTTCTAAACCAGTAGCTTTTACCACTTCTACCGCTAAAGTTTCATCTGCAATGAAGTCCTTAAAGGTAAAGAAGGCTTTTTCTATATCTTGTGCATCAGATTCCCATTCCAGCTTGATTCTATCTGCTACTTCTAGACCAGAATTCTTACGTGTAATCTGAATACTTCTCACTAGCTCCCTCATTACCCCTTCAATTCTCAACTCTTCTGAGATATCAGTGTTTAGGGTTTCCTCATCTGCACCCAAGACCACTTCCTTAACATTTAATTCTTCCTTCAAGATTTCCAATAACCCTGGATCCATTTCGGTTTGCTTTACCATAAAGCTGGCTAGTGGCTGACGAACCTTAATCCCAGCTTGTTCGCGTAGGTTCAAACCTAGCTCTACCAAATCACGTAGCTTTTGCATCTGAGCCAACACTTCCTTATCCACTTCCCCTACCTGTGGCCAACTTTCCAAATGCACAGATTGAGGCATCTCATCACTCTTTAAGTTCTGATACATCGCTTCACTTAAGAATGGCATCATTGGAGCCAACACCTTAACGGTATCCATTAATACCGAATACAAGGTGTCGTATGCCTGATTCTTATCCTTTTCATCATCAGATCTCCAGAACCGAGCTCTAGATCTTCTCACATACCAGTTAGACAAATCTGAAACAAAAGCTTCCATCAGCAATCCTGCTGCCATTGGTTCATATTGTTCTAATGCTTTAGTGACATCCCGAACCAGCTCATCTCGCTTGGCGAAGATCCACTTATCCAACATATTCTCAGGAGCAACCACTGCCCTATTCTCTGGAACAAACCCATCCAAATTGGCATACATCACAAAGAAGGAATATGTATTCCACAGAGTTAATACAAATCTTCTCGTTACCTGTACCAAACCTTGTTCGTCAAAGTTCTTTGGTAGCCCTGGATTGTTTAAGGTCAAAAGATACCACCGCAATACATCTGAACCATATTTATCAAACAGTTCCCATGGATCGACAATGTTTCCTTTGGACTTGCTCATCTTCTTCCCATTCTTATCCATGATCAGTCCAGTTGAGATCACATTCTTATACGGTGCTTTCTTACCCAGCAGGGTACTAATTGCCAACAAGGTATAAAACCAACCACGAGTTTGGTCCTGTCCTTCTGCAATAAAATCAGCTGGGAATGAAAGTCCCGCATCTACACGATCATTATTTTCGAATGGATAGTGCCACTGAGCAAATGGCATTGCTCCAGAATCAAACCACACATCTAAAATCTCAGGTACTCTGTGATATTCTTTTCCATCTTTAACCAATACAATCTCATCCACCGTTGGACGATGAGGATCAAACTCCTCCCCTACCTGGGATGGATCTTTGGCTAAACTCTTCAGTTCTTCATATGAGGAAATGCAAATCATATCTCCATCTGCACTAGTCCAGAACGGCAATGGTGTACCCCAATATCTGGCACGAGAAATTGCCCAGTCTTTGGCTTCTTTAATCCATTCTCCAAATCTACCTTCTTTGATGTGATCTGGAATCCAGTTAACTGCTTCATTATTTTCTACCAACTGTCCTCTAATCTTGCTCATCGCAATAAACCAAGAATCAGTTGCATAGTAGATTAACGGAGTTTCACATCTCCAACAGTGTGGGTATTCGTGCTTGTAATCTACTGCCTTTAGAAGCAGACCCCTATCTTGCAAGTCATTTACAATTTCTTCTTCTACTTGCTTATCTTTTACAAATCTTCCAGCCCACTTGGAAACTGAAGGCATGAACCTACCTTCTTTATCCACTGTGTGCACTTTTGGTAAATCAAGTTCAGTACCTAAGACATAGTCATCCTCTCCATACATCACTGCTGTATGGACAATTCCAGTACCATCAGTAGTAGTTACAAAGTTAGCTGGTGCTACATACCAAGCCTTCTTGTCTGTTTCAATTGCTCCAGAATACAGTGGTTCATATTCTAAACCTACTAAATCTTTACCGGTGTATTCCTGCAGCACATTCATTCCTTCACCCAGTACTGTTTCAACTAGATCACGAGCTAGAATTAATTTTTCACCCTCTACTTCTACTCCTACATATTCGATATCTTCACCCACTGCCAAAGCTACGTTACCTGGTAACGTCCAAGGTGTAGTAGTCCAAGCCAATAGATAAGTCTTGTCTTGCCCCTTAACTGGGAATTTTACATACACTGAAGTATCGGTATCTGTTTGATACCCTTGGGCCAGTTCATGAGAAGACAACACGGTTCCACACCGTGGACACCATGGTGATACGCGATGCCCTAAGTAGATTAAATCCTTATCCCAAATCTGCTTTAAGATCCACCAGATAGATTCAATGTATTTTGGATCATATGTAATGTATGGATCATCTAAATCAATCCAATACCCCATCCGTTGGGTAAACTTCTCCCACACATCCTTATATTCCCAAACAGATGCTTTAGCTTTGGCATTAAATTCTGCTACTCCATACTTTTCAATATCTGCCTTACCAGAAAACCCTAACGCTTTCTCTACTCCAATCTCCACTGGTAATCCATGAGTATCCCAGCCACCTTTACGTTCCACAAGATACCCTTGCATCGATTTAAAGCGTGGAAAGGTATCTTTTAAATATCTTCCTAATGCATGGTGAATTCCTGGACGTCCGTTTGCAGTTGGAGGACCTTCGAAGAACACAAACCGATCTGCGCCTTCTCTCTGCTTTAAGCTCTTAGCAAAAATCTGCTCTTGTTCCCAAAAGCTCAAAATCTCTTGTTCCTGTTCTGCAAAATTAACTCTCGGATTAACTTCCTTAAAGCGTTGGCTACTCATATCTATTTATCTGTCTTAGTCGTTTTGCTTGTACGTGGAGCCCGAGGTGCACGAGTAGCTTTAGCTCTTGCCTTCTCCCCAATCAAGAACTTATCGGTATCTTTATCTAAATCGATAAATACATCAGCTGCTTCCTGCAACTTACCTGCAGCACTTCTACCAAAAGCTGCTACTTCTACCTTTTGTCCTAAGCTCTGAAGATATTCTACCATTGGCACAAAATCTCCATCTCCAGATACCAGTACTACCACATCTAGCTTAGCAGCTAGCTTAATGGCATCCATTGCAATCCCTACATCCCAGTCACCTTTCTTGTGACCTCCGTAGAAGATCTGCAAATCCTTTGCCTTTACTTCAAATCCAATATGACCCAAGGCTTCAAAGAAACCACCTTCCTCTGGAATATCTGCTTGGATTACATATGCAATGGCACGGATCAGACTTCTATCTCCCACCACCTCATCTAAGATGGCCTTGAAGTTCACTTTCTTCTGATACATCGCCTTTGCCGAATAGTACATATTCGACACGTCTACAAATACCCCCACGCGTTGTTCTGTAAATTGACTCATTATTCAAAAAATTCAGTCTAGTATATTCAAATCTCGTATATTATACACCTAAAAATGAAAAACCGGGGGCCCATAGACCCCCGGTATCTCTCCTCTTGAAGTCCCACCTACCAATCATCTCCTGGATGAATTGAAATATGGTGGAGTCGAGCCTCTTGCAGTCATCCGCGTAAAGAGGCGAATGCTTTACGTCACACTGGAAGCTTATGTCCAGAGAATGCGGTATGCTGCAGGGCGCAACTTTGGGAGAGATGGAGAATATCGGGATGAATTTCATCCCACCCACCAGTCTTGCGGCCATGTCGACCATGAATTTGATAATCATGACCCAAGTCTCCTCTGTAAGATTGCGCTTTTGTTCTGTATCCACCGGAATTCCGTAATCCAGTGTTGTTCCGGAACACTGAAAAACAGATAGATACTTCACAAAAGTATGAATTTATACTATCAAATACCTGTACTAGGTCAAGATTTCAAAAACTTTCTGGCTACTAGTTCCCCCTGAAACTAGCTTTACATTAGAAACCGACACATCAAAATTTAAAGCCAACAATTTTGCCACTGCTTCATTAGCTTTGCCTTTTTCTGGCAATGCTCTCACCCATACCTTATAACTACCATTCCCTAGCTCTTCTATTGCGTCCCGACTTGCATGGGCTAGTACTTTTACTTTAATCCTCATATCTTAATCTTAAAGAATTGACCTCTGAGAGCAAATATTTTAATATTCAAACTATCACGCACCTTGGAGGGAATATGGGAATTAGAAGGGTTCAACGACAGTACACTGCTGGCCAAAAAGCCAATGGGTACCGTCACCACGGAGAAGGAGTAGAACTTGGTCGTAAAGCCAGAGGCTACTACACCAAAGGTGGAGATCCACACTTCACCAAACTCGATAACTGGGTCAAGGAACTGGCAAAAGACAAGGCCTTGCGTAAAGCCCTACACAATACCGATCTTGAACCTGGTGGGACCGCCGTACTCAAACAACTGATGAAGAGTGATAACTGCATAGTTGAGGACTTCGCCAAAGGATTTAACGTCAGGTTGCCTGAAATCATTCGCAGAGAGTATCACCTCGACCCTAAAACCGACTACTCTGCCTACAAGCAGAAGCGGGCCAGGGTTATCGAGTACCTGCTCAGCACCATCCCCTGATATCAACTACCGTATATCTCAATTCAACCCTCCCCGCACTCGAAAGAGTGCGGGGCTTATTTATATAAAAATCCCCGGCCGAAACCGGGGACGAATGAAATCAGTTCAGTGCTAGGCAGCACGAGCCATCAGGTGGAATGCTGCAAAGTAATGTCCGTACATACGACACTCTTCGTAAGGAAGCAGAATATGCCTCCCCTCAACTGAGTCATACGCAGGCACCATGTACACACCATCCTTCCTCCACAGATCCTGTATGAAACCTGGGAAAAAGCAAATTCCAGCGGGGAGCACGCTCTCGCACAACTCCCGGACCAGAAACTGACCCTGATATGAACCCGCGATCAGGCGATGATGGTTGATACAGCGCATTACCTCCGACATGCCAATCCTACAATCGACATCCCAGATAGTCACCTCGTATGCGTTACCGACGTGAAGTCGTCTGCCGATTCCTCGAACCTGGGTATCATTCACAGACACACCATGATCAGAGAAATTTTCAACAAACTGATCCACGGTCCAGTTGAGCTCTCTTCCCTCAGGAACGCAAAGAAATCCGTCCCTTGATGATAAGTGAACCCTTTCTCTTAAATTAATTGCTCTACTTATTCCCATAACATCACCTCCTACTAGGATGTGGCTTAGGTTACATTACCCTAAGTTTTTACACTGAACTGATTGTAGGGTACTGCTAAAGATTATGGCTTCTAGAGCACAAAAAGTCAAATAAAGAGGGCTACCTGCATGCAGACAGGTAGCCCTTCGAGGAGAAGGCGGTTAGGTATCAAATTTCTTCGCTCTGCCCACTTCCAGCCGGTATACACATTGGACTCACCACATAGATGAGCACCAAAGCAATGACAACAAAGACAAGGATGGCAACACGATAGAGTTCCGGATCGGAACAGAACAAGGCATAGCCCACGAGTCCGATACCGTAACCCAACGCCGCGATTCTCTTACTTGGAGACTTTATATTCATTTTTTGCCTCCGGTACAAAACTTTACTACATTTAGCATACACCCGAAATTAAATAACACGCCAGAAATTCTAGCGTGTTATTTATACCCGTTAAGCTCTACTTAGTCCCAGCTCAGGTTACCAGCTGTCTGATATTCTGTGACTCTAGTTTCAAAGAAGTTCTTTTCCTTCTTCAAGTCGATAATCTCACTCATCCATGGGAATGGATTGGCATTACCGAATTCCTTTGGCAGATTGATTCTCTCCAATCTTCTATCAGCAATGTATTTGAGATAGTCATGAATAATTTCTGCATTAAGACCTAAGATTCCTCTTGGTAAGCAGTCTTTAGCATATTCGTATTCGAGTTCAACTGCTTTTAAGATGTTGTTTCTAATCTCAGTCTTAAACTCTTCAGTCCAGATTTCTGGGTTTTCTGCAACTATAGTGTTGATCAGATCGGCTCCAAAGGCCAAGTGAACAGATTCATCTCTTAAGATGTATTGGAACTGTTCCCCTACTCCTACCATCTTGTTCTGACGAAGCATGGATAGCATCATTGCAAACCCTGCATAGAAGAAGATACCTTCCATGATCACATAATATCCAACTAAGTCATGTACGAATCTTTGGATATTTTCTGGGCTATCTGTTTTAAAGGTGTCATCAAAGATGGATTTGGTCATATCCACCACAAAGTCATCTTTTGCCTTAATCGATGGGATGGTTAAGTACATGTTGTACACATCATCTGGTTCCAATCCCAATGAATCACAGCAGTAGATGAATGTATCGGTATGCACTGCTTCTTCATATGCCTGACGCAACAAATACTGTCTGCATTCTGGATTGGTAATATGCCGATAGATAGCCAACACAATATTATTGGCTGTTAATGATTCAGCTGTAGAAAAGAAGCCCATGTTCCATAACACCATTCTTCTTTCATCGTCAGATAAACCATTTGGCTTGGTCCACATTTCAATATCCTGCTGCATTACTACTTCTTCTGGAGTCCAGTTGTTAGCTACCCCATTCTTGTAGTGCACACGGGCCCATGGATACATGAACGGTAAGATCTTATTAGGATCTGTACTTGAGTTGTTGATAATTCCTTTTTGTACTGCCATATCTGATTAGATTAAATTATTTGTTGGATCTGTGAGATTGTTTTACTTGCCAATATACATCTCTATCATTTGCACCGCCACCTTTATTAGCAGGATTGAATATTGTTGTCGGATACTTTTTCTTAACTTTTTCAAGCTTCACATTCACAATTTCTTCCATATTGATACCCAAGGAAACTCCTAGATCAAAGCAATAAATCATGACATCTGCCAACTCATTCTTAACCTTTTCCATTTTTTCAGAATCAGCCCTAACTTCTGCCTGGTTTTGATTGCTCCACTGGAATATCTCCAAAAGCTCTGCGCCTTCAATCATGATAGATTTAGCCAAATCAGAAGGACGCAAGTCATCCCAACCACGCTCTTGCATATGTTGTCTTATTTTGTCTTCGAAGTCTTTCATTAAACAGGAATTTTAAATTCACGTAAGCTCTCATAAACATCTGCTTGAACCTTGCACTCTGGACATTCACCCCAACTACCACTAGTTAGATGCATCCTTATTCCAATTCGATCCTTATCCCAACATCTAGAACAGAATGGACCATCTTCTTTATCCGTCCAGTATGCATGTGGTTTATAGTTGAGCGACTCACTGAATTTAAGTTTTTCTCTCAATTCTGAATTTTCTCCTTCTAATAAGGCAACTTTATTCTGAAGTGACAAAAGCTCACCCTGTGCTTTTAGAATTTGATTATATTGTTCTATTTTTCCCGCTTCATGCAAGACTGTAGCAACTTTCTGTAGTTCCTCTAACCAGGTCATAAAACCTCCTCCCTACTGACATGCCTCACAGTCAGGATCATCAATTGCACACAGCTTCAATCCTGCATCAGACACATCTGCACTTTTAATAATTTCAACTCTTGGTTTTCCATTTCCAGTTCCCCCACCAGCCATTGCCATGGATGGTTGAGTTACTCCACCAAAACCAGATAAATCTGTTTTCTTGGCAGCAGACACCAAGCCTTCAATTAAGGACTTTACCTTTGGTGCTCCACCCACGTGGACTGCTTCTTTTTCTGGTTCAGGTTGAGCTACTGCTTGGGTAGAATCTTGCTTCACTGGCTGACCAAGTTCCACCGTAGACTTCTCCACACTTGTAGCAGCCAGAGTTCGCAAGTAATAGGTAGTTTTAAGACCAGACCTCCAGGCATACATGTAAGCATCTGCAATTCTCTTACCTGAGTTGGTCTTTAAGAAGATATTAATCGACTGACTCTGATCAATCCATTTACCACGAACCGCAGCTGCCTTAATCAACCATTCAGGATCAATCGCAAAGGTTTCCTTGTATCGGTCTCTCAAATGCTTTGGAATACTATCAATTTCAGAAATATCACCATCTCGTCTCTTAATCTCAGACAAGATCGAAGCACTCCATAAGCCTAGTTCCTTTAAGTCATCAATCAGGAAGGCGTTCACAATCACAAACTCACCTGACATATTAGACTTCACATATACGTTCTTATAGATTGGCTCGATACTTGGGAATACTCCAGCAATGTTGGCAATAGTAGCAGTTGGCGCAATTGCCATGGTGTTACTGTTTCTCATACCATTCTGCTTGATTGATTCGCGGACTGGAGTCCAATCCAACTTAGAATTTCTGTTAACTTCAATCTTCTGGCCTCTTTCTCTTTCCATAATCTCAATGGTATCGAGTGGCATAATACCCCGATCCCACTTAGATCCGTTAAAGGTGGCGTAAGCTCCTCGCTCAGCTGCTAACTGAGAAGAGTTCAAGATGGCATGGTATGACACCAATTCCATCAATTCATCAGACAAGTTTACAGCTTCATCGGAATCAAAGTTCACACCGAGCATGAACAAAGCATCCTGTAATCCCATGATTCCCAAGCCCACTGGACGATGACGCATGTTAGAAGCTTTGGCTTCTTTAGTTGGATAGAAGTTTAAATCAATTACGTTATCCAACATCCGCATGGCTACCTTCACCGTCTTTGCCAACTGATCGGTATCAATTGCCCCATTCTTAATGTGCTTAGCTAAGTTCACAGAACCCAAGTTACACACTGCGGTTTCATCTGGTGAGGTGTTCAAGGTAATTTCAGTACACAAGTTAGAAGAGTGAATTACCCCGACGTGATCTTGCGGAGAACGTACGTTACATGGATCCTTGAAAGTAATCCAAGGGTGACCGGTTTCAAATAGCATGGAAAGCATCTTCTTCCACAAGTCCCGAGCTCTCATCCGCTTGTAAACTCTAAGCTGTCCATTCTCTGCCATCTCTTCATACAAGCCATACTTCCTTTCAAAAGCAGAACCATACAAATGATGTAGGTCTGGAGTTTCATCTGGTGAGAACAAAGTCCACATTCCATCTTCCTCTACTCTCTTCATGAACAAGTCTGGCACCCAGTTAGCGGTGTTCATGTCATGCGTTCTTCTTCTTTCATCTCCTGTGTTACGACGTAATTCCAAAAAATCTTCAATGTCGTAGTGCCAAGTCTCAAGATAAGCACAGGTAGCACCTCTTCTTCTACCAGACCGGTTAATAGCAACAGTAGTATCGTTAGCAATCTTTAAGAGTGGAACCACTCCCTGACTTTCTACTTGGTTTCCACCAATCCATGCCCCCATCCCGCGCAGGTTGGTCCAGTCGTTTCCAATTCCACCACTCCACTTAGACAGCTGAGCATTATCACCAATACATTTAAAGATGTGATTCAAATCATCATCAATGGTGGTCAAATAGCAAGAAGACAGCTGTGGTCTAGCAGTTCCGGCATGGAACAAGGTTGGAGTCGATGGTACGTAGTACAAATCTGACACCATGTCATAAAACACCTTAGCCATCTCTTCCTTATTTGTTTCATTAATGGCCAGTCCCATAGCTACTCTCATCCAAAACATCTGTGGAGTTTCCAACAGCTTTCCGGTCTTTGGTTCTTTGGAGAAATATCTATCGGTTAAAGTCTGAATCCCCAAGTACTGCAAGTTGTTATCCCGAGCAATATCCAACCCAGCTGCCATCTTATCCAAATCAAATAACAATAGTCTTGGATCATAGATATTAAGCTCTACCCCTCTGCGCAAGTTAGCCTTAAAGGCATTCTTGTAAGAGTCTTCCAGTTCTGCGTACTTTAAGTGATCTCCCATCACTTCCTTATACATCAGATTAATCTGCAATCTTGTAGCTACCCAGGAGTAAGCTGGATCAAGTTCAATCCGAGCTCTAACTGCCATTACCAAAGCCTTACCTACTTCCTTAGTGTGGATTTCATCGTAGAGTTCAATCTGACACTGTTCACACACTCCATCGACATCAATGACATTCTCAAAACCTTTAATGGCGTGCTTTAAAGTAGCTCTTAATTTATCAATTGAGAACTTCTCTTTAGTTCCGTCTCTTTTAATAACCTCAAGGTCATTCTTGCTTAACTTATCAAAAACTTCCTGCTTCTTTTCTTCGCGGATTTTCGCGTGTTCATAGCGATAGATGATGTAATTACGAGCTACTGGAAAATATCCATTTTCCATCAACACCTCTTCCACTACATTCTGCACATCTTCCACTCCCGGTGTCTTACCGCCAAATCTATCATTCACGCGTGTTTCTACTATGTTCAACAAATCAGACAACACTGTGTCATCGACACTCCCCTGTGTTGCCACAAATGCTTTCTGCATTGCTCGCTCAATTTTAGCTATGTCAAAATCAACGACATCGCCATTCCGTTTCTTGATTTGCATCACCTCCGCCATATAAGAATCCCCTTTCTTGGTTATTTAGTTAGCTCGACGGGACTAACCGTGGTTTTTTTAGTTAATTTATTAATTTCCGACGAAAACTCTGCTAAGTCTCTAAACTCTCGATACACCGCCGCAAATCGGATGTATGCTACTTGGTCTACTGACTCAAGTTTGTTCATTACCAGCTGTCCGATACTATCGGTCGTGATCTCTTCCTTAGCAGATTCAAAGATTTCACGTTCGATATCGTCAATTAACTTTTCGATATCTGACGCAGCCAGTGGTCGCTTATGAAAAGCTTTATATACTCCCACCGATAATTTGGCACGATCAAACAGTTCTCTCCCTCCGTCCTTTTTAATTACCATCAGCCGTGGTAATTCAAATCGTTCGTAGGTAGTAAACCGATACTTACATTCCGGACATTCCCGACGTCTGCGAATCAAACTACCGTCCTCAGATTCCCGAGAATCGATGACCGCACTATCGGCAAAACCGCACTGTAAACATTTCATACCAATTTCCCCTTATCTTGTGGTTGCACTATAGAGCTTACCGCTATATGTAGTAATTACTTAAAAACGGCTTCTACACTAAACAAGCCCACCTTTTATCCACACTGCTTCTTTCCTCGACTTCTTCCTCCTACTTAAAATTCATAAAAATGCAAACAAAAAAATCCGCAAGACATTAGGCCTAAGCCCTTTGCCTTGCGGTATTTGTACATCTCCAGAAAATTACCAACATCCTCCCCAGTCGGGCTTCCGGATAGATTCTCGTACCGAAGCAATCTGTGCATCGGATAAATATTCTCCATAGGGGAACAGTGTATGGTTGAGGATTACCCAGATAGAAGGCATGACTTGAACGTACAGCATGGAAGCATTATCACTCATCAAACCATCTATCTCATAAAACATCCTCATGCTCTTCAGAGCAGAAACCAACGAGAGCAAATGCCCTACGAAAAATACATCTGCGTCCGAATCAATCAAGATTCCGACCTGGCTGATTGGGTATATGTAACCCCTCAACATTCTTTCCAGAATGTCAAAGGCCATGCACATCGCCCACAGCTCCACCATATCCTCTGGAGCATCTTCATCTGCCGATACAAGTGGAATCACACCAGGACACGACATTGCGACCATCAGATCAGGTGACAACTCCCATTCTATAGTCTGACCCTTTTGCTTCGGCTTCTCTCCCGGAAACTGAATCAGATCCCCCTTTGAACTTGATAATGGGGTACTAAGATTAAATTCTCCAGTTGGGTCATCGAACATAACACACCCCTAATTTCAAAGTTACAATACTGGGAGCACTATACCCCCAGATCAACCCGGTTGTCAAAAAATCCGCAGAGTATCACATCCTTGTGATAACCCTGCGGTATCGTTGAGTGACTGGAATCACTTCTGCTTGTGCAGTCGTCCCTTGGCCTTGACCAGGGATTTGGGAAGCTTCTTGTGCTTCACCAACCTCACTCCCTTCTTCTTGAGCCGCTTCTTGAGAGATCCCTTGACCACAGGAACCTTAGCAGCATCCTCATAGACAGATGGCTGGAAGCCACCCAAATAATGAGAGCTTTTTCTCACCTTCTTCAGCTCCTTGAGAAGCTTCTTGGACAACTTTTTTGCTTCGTTCAAAGCTTTTTCAGCTTCTGGCGGAAAGCTGTCCACATCATTATGGAAGATAGCCGGATCCAGACTAGGAATAGACGTCTGATCCATTCCCCCATCCACCAGATCAGGGTCCGGGAACTTGCATTCCACATCCTCCATTAGGTCATGGTATTCTTCAGGCATCTCCTGCGGCTGAAGAACGCTCATTGTAAGGTTGGGATTTGAAACGAGCAGCGATTGGATTGTCCACATCGTTTCCCATGAAGCCAGCATCTGCTTCAACCGTTTGCATTCACGCTTCAAGCGCTTCACCTTCCTTCCCACAACATCACCTGCCTTATAAAAGTTACAATAATAGCCAATTAAATTAGCTGGGAGCACTATACTCCCAGAATACTCAGCTAGTCAAATACAAAAGACCCCATTACTGGGGTCTTTTGTCTACCTTCAGCCCGCTATCTGATCTTCTTGCGAATAAACGCAGGAACATCTAATTCATCACGGTCATCTTCCGGTTCTCTTTCTCTATCTTCTACCGGCTTAATGGCTGGACGATGTTCGGCTTTTCTAGCCTGTCCATAGTTCTCATCAAATCCGGTGGCAATCACGGTCAGTTTAATCTCACCCTGCATTGCCTCATCCACTACTGCACCGAAGATCACATTAGCTTCCGGATCGGCAGCTTCTGTAATTACTCGAGCAGCTTCATCAATCTCATACATGGCCATGTCTGGACCACCAGTGATGTTGAACAGAATTCCTTTGGCTCCATCAATGGCTAGCTCCAATAATGGAGAATCGATTGCCATCTTAGCAGCTTCTAAAGCTCTGCTCTCACCAGTACCCCGTCCAATACCCATCAAAGCACTACCTGCATTACGCATGATGGCCTTAACGTCAGCAAAGTCGACGTTAATCATACCGTGCATGGTAATCAGATCGGCAATACCTTGAACACCTTGGCGGAGAATATCATCCACCACCGAGAAGGCGTCATAGAGTGATGTCTTTTTATCAATAACTTGCAACAGTCGATCGTTGGGGATCGTAATCAGAGTATCTACTCGAGGTTGTAATTCTAACAAACCTTCTTCAGCGATTCTCTTTCTACGCAAGCCTTCGAATGAGAATGGTTTAGTTACCACAGCAATGGTAAGCGCCCCTAACTCACGTGCGATTTCACACACGATTGGAGCCGCACCAGTACCGGTACCTCCACCCATTCCGCAGGTGACAAAGACCATATCCGCATCTTTCAATGCCTGATATATTGCTTCCTTGTCCTCTTCTGCTGACTTTCTCCCGACTTCAGGGTCTGCGCCGGCGCCAAGCCCGCGGGTAGCGGTTTGGCCAATTTGTACCCTGACAGGAGCATCACAATGATGCAAATCCTGTGCGTCAGTGTTGATCGCAACGAATTCAACTCCCTTGATGCGGGAACTGATCATTCGATTGATCGCGTGGCATCCAGAACCACCGACACCGACAACCTTAATGCGTGCAAATACATCCTCGCCCGTAAATTCATCGAGCTCGGCCGCATTAGCGGTTTTTTTCCTTGTTGGCATAAATAATTATGCTTTCCTCCGAATTATTAATATATACAAATCCCCCTGGATTCTCCTTACGATTTACCATTTTAAAGAGTGTTCCACACTAGTGTCAAACTTAATAAAAATAACTGGCTCCCACATTACAAAACAAAAAAGTGAGCCCTTCAGCTCACCTTTTATTTTCTTTTATCTACTAAACAGGTTCTTTATCTTGCCAGCTAGGCCTGCAATATCGAACGTTGGGAATGCCATAGCTTGTCCTTCTTCCTCATCCATTCCCCACATCATCAAGCCTACGGATGTCACATAGCGAGGATCGTTGAGCTTATCTACCATCCCCTTAAACTCAGTTGGGAATCCAAGTTGAGCTGGAAGACCTAACTGGTCCTTGGCTGCCTCTACGATACCTTGTAGCTTTGCTCCGCCCCCTACAATCACAGCACCGGCAGGCAACATTCCATCTCTTCCTACTTTTCTCAGCTCTGCCTTCACCATCATGAATAGTTCTGCCAATCTAGCTTCAATGATTTCTGCAACATATCTACGAGAGACCTGCTGTTCTTCATCACGATCGAACTTGGATAAATCAATCTGATCCTTATCGGTAACTAAGACTGGTAAGGCTGCCCCATAGTTCACCTTTACCTCTTCGGCAACTTCTAATGAAGTTCTCAGGCCTAAGGCAATATCTGAGGTAATATGACTAGCTCCAATTGGTAGCACTGCTGAATGATAGATATAGCCATCTTCGAATACCACCATTCCGGTAGTACCTGCTCCGATATCAATCACCACTACTCCCAATTCCATCTGTTTTTTAGTCAGCACTGCCTTAGCAGCTGCAAGTGGACCTGCCACTAAGTTAGCTACTGGTACACCCGCTTGCTCCACTGCTTTTCTTAAGTTCTTGATAAACGGTGTTGAACCAGTAATCACATGAGCATCTACTTCCAGTCTTGCTCCACTCATCCCTACTGGATCTTTAATCCCAGACTGATCATCCACGATGAACATTCTTGGAATCACATGCAAAATCTCCCGGTTGGCTGCAACTGGTACCGATTGAGCAGTCTCGATTACTCGAGCTACATCATCATGCCCAATTTCTTCCTTACCCCGAGTAATAGCAATTAGCCCTTTGTTGTTCTGGGCTTGGATATGATCACCGGCAATCGAAACATACACTGATTCAACAGGTAACCCTGCCATTCTTTCCGCTTCTTCTACGCAACCAGCAATGGCTGCTACCGCTTCCTCGACGTCACTAATTACCCCCCGACGCATTCCGGAGCCATCGCGCATACCGACCCCAACCACGCTTGGTTGGGTTTCGCCTTCAGCTCGATGACCGATAATCGTTACGATTTTCGAGTCGCCAATATCAATACCGACCGAAATTTTTTCTCTCATACAGCAGTAAAATCTTTCTTTATTCTAATTGGGACGGCCCGCTTATTCAACAGTTATTCTGCAGCCCCAATTTGGCCCAGGATTTCATCT
>Ga0079224_100002029_pt1 | contig 24187 bp, 26 predicted proteins | sample Stecom2015_FD_80414 | JGI IMG/M metagenome (GOLD analysis project Ga0079224, IMG submission 80414) | Agricultural soil microbial communities from Utah to study Nitrogen management - Steer compost 2015 | ecosystem: Environmental > Terrestrial > Soil > Agricultural land | place: USA: Utah... | reverse complement strand
TCCGACCGCCCGCTTGTAAGGCGGGTGCTCTGACCAACTGAGCTACACGCCCGCGCACCTGGGGACCCGCCCGGCTCGGGCCTGCCCCGCAGGGAGATAGTACCGGTTCGGGCGGGTCAACGTCGCACGCGTGGAACGACCGGGCCGCTCAGGACCCGCGACAGCGCCTGCTCCACCTCGTTGATGAGGGCCGCGTCCACCCGGGGCGGCTCGGCCGGGGCCGTCTGCGGACGGACCTCGCCGCAGCTGTGACACTCGATCTCCCCGAGACGGGAGATGAGGAAGGTGGAGCGGCACCGTCCACAGCGGTCCAGCTCCGCCTTCCAGTCCCGACTGACGAGACAGTCCGGGCAGATCAGCACCTGGCGTTCCCGCCGCACCCCGCGCTTCCACGGCTCACCACCGCACGCGGGGTCCTTCGGACGCGCCCCGCACAGGCAGCAGGGCATGAGGTCTCCTTCGGGTCGGTCTCAGTCGAGTTCGACAAACGCCTTGCGGTAGTCGTCCAGATCGCGGCCCCGGGAGACCGGGTTGACGATCCTCCAGCGCACCACGCCCTCGGTGTCGATCAGGAAGCTGCCGCGCAGCGCCACCCCCTTGGCGTCGTCGAACACCCCGTAGGACTGGGCGACCGCGCCGTGCGGCCAGAAGTCCGACAGCAGCGGGAAGTCCACACCCTCCTGGTCGGCCCAGACGCGGTGGGTGAACATGGAGTCCACCGAGATTCCCAGCAGTTGGATGCCGCGCTCGGTGAACTCGTCCGCGTGGTCGCGGAGCTGCCGCAGCTCACCGTCGCAGACCCCGGAGAAGGCCAGCGGGTAGAACACCACCGCCACTCTCCTGCGTCCCCGGAAGTCCGACAGCCGCACCGTCTGGCCGTGCTGGTCGGCGAGCTCGAAGTCGGGGGCGTGACGGCCAACCTCGATCGGCATGGGTCCTCGATTCCTGTTCCGGTCGCGTGCCGCCCCGGCGGGGCGGCACGCGACCCTCATCCGGGCTCCGACGTCCGCGGCGTCGACGGAGAGGCGCGTGGGCTCGTCAGCGCTGTCCCTTGGGAAGGACGAGGCGGGTCCCCGACCAGTCGGGGCCGGCGCTCACCGCGCTGGTCTGCGACAGCCCCGCGGTCGTCGCGGCCTCCGCGACGTCGCTGGGTGAGACGTGCCCCTCCCTGCCGGCCTTGGGGGTCAGCACGAGGATGGTGCCACCGCCCTCGATGGTCGCGGACACGTCCACGAGCACGTCGGTGAGGTCGTCCTCCTCATCGGCGCGCCACCACAGCAGTGCCGCGTCCACGACGTCGGGGTAGTCCTCGTCCACCAGCTCACTGCCGGTCGCTTCGGCGATCGACCGGCGCAGCTGCTCGTCCACGTCGTCGTCGAATCCGAACTCCTGCACCACCTGACCCGGTTTGAACCCGAGTCGTTCGGCCAGGCTGCGTTCACGCTGCGCCTGGCCCGCGGTCGCGCTCACGAAAAGTCCTCCTCCGTTTCGATGTTGCCCGTCTGTCACGGGCACGGCCGCGACTGGTCCCGTTTCCGGGGCGACCCCGCCGTTGCTGGCTAAGTTCACACGCTGCGTGCCTCGTTCGTCAACGCGTGCTCGTTCGTGCGCTCTGTTCCTACCATCCTGCCCCGTCAGTCTGACTCGTCAAGAACGACAGCCGCACCCTGCGGTCGGGATTGTCGACGTTCAGATCGACGACGGCGACAGACTGCCATGTCCCCAGGGCGAGTTTCCCCGAAACCACGGGAACGGTGGCGTAGGGGGCGATGAGGGCGGGCATGACGTGTGAGCGGCCGTGGCCGGGCGATCCGTGCCGGTGCCGCCAGCGGTCGTCCGCGGGCAGGAGGTCGTCCAGACTGGCGAGGAGGTCCTCGTCGGAACGGGAGCCCAGCTCCATGACCGCCACCCCGGCCGTGGAGTGCGGGACGAACACGTTCAGCAGCCCGTCACCCCCTGTCTCCGCGACGAACTCGGCGCACTGCGGAGTGATGTCGACGACGCTCTCCGTCCCTCCGGTGCGCAGTTCGAGCAATGTGGTCCGCATGCGGCAACGGGTACCCAGGTTCGGACCGGTTGGAACCTCGTTTCCAGCGGCCGCCCGGGAAGCGGGAGGTGGCGAAGACCGCTCGGGGACTGGCCCGCTCCCGGGAAAAGAGACCATACTCACGCCAGCGGCCGTGAACGGCCTCGGACGACGGACGGCGGGAGAGACGGTGGGAAACGGACTGCGGCTCGGCCCGGTGCTGCGCAACGTGACCGAGACGAGCGCCACGATCTGGGTGGAGACCACTGCCCCCGGCAGGGTCACGGTCACCGCCGGGGACCTGTCGGCGAGCGCCGACACGTTCGAGGTGCACGGGCACCACTACGCCCTGTGCGACCTCACCGGTCTGCGCCCGGGCCAGGCCGTGGAGTACCGGGTGAGCGTGGACGGCGCGCCCGTGTGGCCGGAGGCCGACTCCCCGCACCCCCCGAGCCTGCTGCGCGTCCCGGACCCCTCGGCTCCGCAGCGGCTGCTGTTCGGCTCCTGCCGCACCCCCACCGACCACGGCCCGGCCGCGGTGGCCCGGTACGGGGCGGACGTCCTGCGCGCCTACGCGCTGCGGCTGGCCGAGTCCCGCCGCGCCGCGGACGGCGCGGCGGAGGAACCCACCGCGCTGCTGCTCATCGGCGACCAGGTGTACGCCGACGAGATCCAGCAGCCCATGCGCGAGTACCTGGCGACACGGCGCGCCCACACCTCCGCGGACTCCCTCCGCCCGCCCGACGACGAGGTCGTGTTCTTCGACGAGTACGCGGAGCTGTACCGGCTGTCGTGGAGCGACCCGGACGTGCGGTGGCTGCTGTCCACGGTGCCCACGCTGATGCTCTTCGACGACCACGACATCCGGGACGACTGGAACACCTCGGGCACCTGGCGGCGCGAGATCGCCGAGAACCCGTGGTGGCGGCACCGCATCACCTCCGGGCTGGGGTCCTACTGGGTGTACCAGCACGCGGGGAACCTCTCCCCCGCCCAGCGCGCGGCCGACCCGGTGTGGCGGGCGCTGCGCGACGGCGGCGGCGGGGCCGCGCTGGACGAGTTCGCGTGGCGGGCGCACGAAGAGCCCTCCTCCTACCGGTGGAGCCACTCCCACACCTTCGGCCGCAGCCGGGTGCTCATGGTGGACACCCGGTGCGGCCGGGACGTCGCCGACGACCGCGCCCGCTCCATGCTCGGCCCCGCGGGCGAACGCTGGCTGGACGAGTCCCTGACCGGGGACGTGGACCACCTGGTGGTGGCCAGCACCCTGCCGTTCCTGCTGCCGAAGGGCGTCCACTACCTGGAGGCGTGGAACGAGGCGGTGTGCGCGGGCGCGTGGGGAGGGTGGCTGCGCGGCCCCGGCGAGCGGCTGCGCCAGGCGCTGGACCTGGAGCACTGGGCGGCGTTCCAGCGCTCCTTCGCCTCGGTGGCCGAAGCGGTGCTGGAGGTCGCCGGCGGCGCACGCGGCGCGGCCCCGGCGAGCGTGCTGTTCCTCGGCGGGGACGTGCACTTCTCCTACCTGGCGCGGGCGCGGCCCCGCGGCCGCCGCGCCACGGACACGGTGGTCGCGCAACTGGTCTGCTCGCCCCTGTGCAACTGGCTGCCGCCCGCGATGCGCCGCATGACGTGGCTGTCCGCCCGCGCCGTCGCCGGCCTGTGCTGCCGTGTGCTGGCCGCCCTGGCCGGGGTGCGCGCCCCCGCCCTGGACTGGCGTCTCGACGACGGCCCCTGGTACGACAACGCCCTGGCCACCCTGGTCCTGGACGGGCGGTCCGCCGCGGTGCGCTGGGAGCACTCCCCGGTGGCGCGCACCGCCCTGCTCGCGGCGGCCCGCTCCGGGGTCCGTCCCCCGGTCCGCGAACTGGCCGCGCACCGCCTCACCCGGGGGTGAGGGGAGCGGGCGGGGTCACCCCGCCCGGCGGAACCGCAGCCGGGTGCCCGGACGGGCCTGGGCGGCCCAGCGCAGGTCGGCGGAGACCACCACGGCGATCACCGGGTAGCCGCCGGTGACGGGATGGTCGGCGAGGAAGAGTACCGGGTCGCCGTCGTGCGGGACCTGCAGCGCGCCGGGAACCATGCCCTCGCTGGGCAGCTCCCCGGTGCGGGCCCGCGGCAGCGGCGGTCCCAGCAGTCGCGCGCCGACCCGGTCGGCCCGGTCGCTGACCACGTAGACGCTGTGCAGCAGGGTGTGCACGGCCTCGGCGGTGAACCAGTCGTCGCGCGGTCCCAGCACCACGCGCAGTTCGGCCTCCTCCGCCGGGAACGCGGCGTCCGGGGCGAGGTCGACCACCGGCAGCTCCGGCGGCGGTTTCCCCACCGCGAGCACGCTGCCCGGGGCGACCCTGGCGGGGCCCAGCCCGGCGAGGGTGTCGGTGCTGCGCGAGCCCAGCACCGGGGGGACGTCGAGGCCGCCGCGTACCGCCAGGTAGCCGCGCAGTCCGCGCTCGGGCGTCCCCATGCGCAGTTCGGAGCCGTCGTCCAGGTGCAGGACGCTGTTCATCGCGGCGGCGCGGCCGTCGACGTGAAGCGGCGCCGGCGCCCCGGTGACCGCCACGGTCACCCCGCCGCGGGCGCGGAGACGCAGCCCGCCGAGGGTCACCTCCAGCGCGGCGGCGCCGGGCGGGTTGGCCACCAGCCGGTTGGCCAGCGCGTAGGAGACGGTGTCGGCCGCTCCCGAACGCCCCACCCCGTACCGGGCGTGGCCGAAACGGCCCGCGTCCTGGACCGTGGTGAGCACCCCGGTCTCCAGCACCTCCAGTGCCGCCATCGGCTCCGCTCCTCCTCGTCCCCGTCCCCGCGTCCCGGTGCGCTCTCACACCGGGACGAACCTGACCCGCACGCCCGGGCGCAGCAGTCCCGGCGGGTCGCGGTGCAGGTCCCAGACCGCGGTGTCGGTGCGGCCCAGCAGCTGCCAGCCCCCCGGTGAGCTCCGCGGGTAGATGCCGGTGAAACCGCCCGCCAGGGCCACCGACCCGGCGGGCACCCGGGTCCGCGACTCGGCCCGGCGCGGCACGTGCAGCCGCGGGTCGTCGCCCACGAGGTAGCCGAACCCGGGCGCGAAGCCGCAGAAGGCCACGGTCCAGGTGGCCGCGGAGTGCGCGGCGACGACCTCGGCCTCGCTCAGCCCGGTGGCCGCCGCGATGTCGGACAGGTCCGCGCCGTCGTAGCGCACCGGGATCTCCACCTCCCCGGCCGGCCGTGCCGCCGCGGGCCGCAGCGGCAGCTCCCGCACGGCCGCGGCGATCCGGGCCGGATCGTGGCCGGGCGCCAGCCGCAGCAGCACGGTGCGTGCGGCGGGGACGACCTCCTCGACCCCCGGCAGCGGTTCCGCGGTCAGCGCGGCGTGCACCGTCATGGCCTCGTCGAGGTCGCCGACCTCGACGAGCAGTCCGGCGTCGCCGCACTCCAGGATGCGCACCACCGCCTCACCCCCGTCGCCCGCCGCGGCGGGCGAACGCCGCGAGACTCACCCCCGCGTCGCTCAGCCGCCGCGCCACCTGCTCGGCGACGCGCACCGCGCCGGGGGTGTCGCCGTGGACGCACAGGGAGTCGGCGGTGATGCGCACCGGGGTCCCGTCGATCGCGGGGATGGGTTCGCCGCCCGCGATGCGCAGGCAGCGTTCGGCGATCTCGTCCGGGTCGTGCAGGACCGCTCCCGGCTGGCGGCGCGGCACCAGGATGCCCTCGGGGGTGTAGGCGCGGTCGGCGAACGCCTCGTGGACCACCCGCAGGCCCGCCTGTTCGGCCAGTTTCAGCCAGACCGACCCGGGAAGCCCCAGGACGGCCAGGTCGGGGTCGTAGAGGCGGACCGCTTCGACGACCGCGCGGGCCTGCTCCTCGTGGTGGACGATCGCGTTGTACAGCGCCCCGTGCGGCTTGACGTAGCGGACCCGGTCCCCGGCGACGCGCGCCAGCGCGTCCAGTGCGCCGATCTGGTAGATGACGTCGTTGGTCAGCTCCTCGGGGGCCACCTCGATGAACCGCCGTCCGAAGCCGACGAGGTCGCGGTAGCCGACCTGCGCGCCGATGACGACGCCGCGCAGGGCGGCCCGCTCGCAGACGCGGCGCAGCACGAGGGGGTCGCCGGCGTGGAAGCCGCAGGCGACGTTGGCGCTGGTGACCACGGCCAGCAGGGCTTCGTCGTCGCCGAGCTCCCAACGGCCGAAACCCTCGCCGAGGTCGGAGTTGAGGTCGATGCGCATCGGTGTTCCTGTCCGTGGGTCCCGTCGGCGGGGCGCCGGAACCGGCGTGCCGGGGACCGCTTCCCGCAGGGGGTTATTTCTGCGGGTTGTTCTTCGTCTTCTGACGCTGTTCGTCGCGGCGGCCGCGGGTCCTGGGCCGGGTGTTGGACCGCAGCCGGAGCAGCTGCAGCTGCGAGGGAAGCTGCGCCGCGGAGTCGGCCCCGGTCTTCTTCGCGGCGGTCCTGGGACCGGCGGTGAACCCGGGGACCACCGCCTCGACCGGGGTCATGGGGACGCGCGGCGGGGCCAGCCGGTCGGGCACTCCGGGAAGGGCCGGGGCCTCCTCGGCCTCGGCGGTCTCCTCGTCCGTCTTCCGCTGCGCGGCCCGGTCGGCTCCGTCCTGGGGCCGGGGCGCGCGTTCGGCGGTCCGGCGCGCCCGCCGCCGGTCGAGCAGCCAGGTGATCAGCGGCCACTCCACCCTGGCGGGCTGGGCCAGCGCCGCCCACAGGTACGCCTTGGCGCCCCACGCCTCCATCGCCCGCCGGGCCCGCGAGACGGTGAAGTAGCCGGGCAGGGCCAGCAGCAGCTGCGGCCAGGCCAGCAGGAGGGCGATGGTGTAGGGGAAGAGGCCGCCGCCGGTGATCGACGCCGCCGCGCCCATCACGACGGGTGTCAGCGCCAGGCCGATGCGCAGCCCGGTGATCTGGCGGAAGCGGTGCAGGGAACGGCGTACCGAGACCTCGGGCGGGACGCCCGCGGGCAGCGGCGTGGGCTGGGCGACGCACGCCAAGAGCAGCGCCCCGACGGCGACCGACGCGGACAGCAGGATCGTCCACCCGGGGGCCGACCACCGGCCGTCCAGCACCAGCGCGAGCGGTCCCAGCAGCAGGAGCGGGAGCGGAATGTAGAACAGGACCTGTCTGCGGATCTGGCCTGCGGCTGTGGGTTCCTGGACGTATGCCACGACGCGGGTGCGAAGCCGTTTCACCACGGATGTCGTCACTACTCCCCCTTACACGCGTTGACCGTCCACCAACCGGTTGACACGCCCCTGAAAAGCAGGGCCGGAGAACCGTGACCGCAGTACTGAAGAGAGGCGGATCCGCCTTCCCGGGGATCCCCGTTCACGTTATCCGGTTTTCTGCGCCTTGTGGCTGTGTTCCTCCTCCTCCCTCGCCACGCCGGAACCCCTGTCCCGTCCGGCTCTGCCGTCGTCCCGGGAACGCGGGCGGGGCGCCGCGGGTTCCCGTGCGGGCTCAGGCCTCGTCGGCCAGCCGTCCCAGCGTCAGCGCGATGCGCAGCACGAACGAGCCGCGTCCGTCCGAGGGGACGTAACCGGTGAGTTCGGCGACCCTGCTGAGCCGGTAGCGCACGGTGTTGGGGTGGACGAACAGCATCCGCGCGGTGGACTCCAGGGACGAGGCGTGCTCCAGGTAGACCGAGAGGGTGTCCAGCAGCGGGGTCCCGGCGTCGCGCAGGGGCTGGTACACCTCCTCGACGAGGAGGCGCCGGGCGTTCTGGTCCCCGTCCAGCGCCCGTTCGGGCAGCAGGTCCTCGGCGGCGACCGGGCGGGGCGCGTCCGGCCAGCCGGGGGCGGCGCGCAGACCGTCCACCGCGGCGCGGGCCGACCGGCTGGCGGAGCGCAGGTCGCCCACCGGCGGTCCCACCACGACCGCTCCGGGGCCGAACAGTCCCGCGAGGGGAGCGGCCGCGGCCATCGGGTCGGGGGCGGCCTTCTCGTTGACCCCCACCACGACCACCACCCGCTCGCCCTGCACCCCGGCGAGCACGTCGTGCCCGGAGCGGCGGGCGCGGGAGCGCAGGTCCGCCAGGACCTCCTCGGCATCCTGGTCGCCCAGGAGTCCGGCGATCGCGATCACCGGCGTGCGCGACCAGCCCAGCGACGCGCCCCAGGTCTGCAGTCCCTCCTCGCGGTCCCCGTGCAGCAGCGCGTCCACGATGAGCGCCTCCAGGCGGGCGTCCCACGCCCCCCTGGCCTCGGCGGCCCGGGCGTAGACGCGGGCGGTGCTGAAGGCCACCTCCCTGCTGTAGCGGAGCATCGCCTCGCGCAGCTGCTGTTCGCCGCCGGGCGCGGCCAGTTCGGGGACCCGGCTCTCCACGACGTCGATGACGACCCGCACCATCTCCACCGTCTGCTGCAGCGACACCGAGCGGGTCAGCTCCCGCGGCGCGGTGCCGAAGACCTCCACGGCGATGGCCGGGCGGCCCCGGTTGGGGTTCTTGAACCAGTCGACGAAGGCGGCCACCCCCGACTGGGCGACCAGTCCCACCCAGGAGCGGTCCTCCGCGGACATGGAGCGGAACCACGACAGCCGCTCCTCCATCCGGGCCACCGCGGCCGTGCCCAGGGCTCCCATGGCGCGTTCCAGGCGGAGCACGGTCTCGGCGCGCACGGCGTCGTCGTCGGTCGGGGGCTCGGCAGGGGAATCGGTCGTCATCCTCCTAGGGTGGCACCTTGGGACGCGACGGCCGTACGGCGGGGCCCGTGCTGCGGCCCCGGTTCGTCCGGGGCGGCGGCGCGGAGCGCCCGACTCTCGGGATAAGCCCCCGGGTTTGTGAGCGTTTCACAAAAAGCCGGCGGTGAAGTTCGTGCCTGTCCCCATCAAGCTGGTGATGTTCTACAGGGCAAGGTGGATGCTGTGCTTGCAATCGTCGCCCCGGGCCAAGGAGCCCAGGTACCCGGTTTCCTCTCCGCGTGGCTCGAACTCCCCGGCATGGCGGAGCGGTTCGCCGAGTGGTCGGAGGTGGTCGGCCTCGACCTCGTCCGCTACGGCACCACCGCCGACGCCGAGGAGATCCGTGACACAGCGGTGGCCCAGCCGCTGCTGGTGAGCGCGGGCGTCGCGGCGAGCCTCGCCCTCTTCGGCGACCTCGAATCCGCCGCCGCGTCGGCCGACGCGGTCGCCGGGCACAGTGTCGGCGAGTTCACCGCCGCCGCGGTCGCCGGGGTGCTCACCCCCCGCGACGCCCTGGCGCTGGTCGCGGAGCGGGGCCGGGGCATGGCCGAGGCCTCCGCGGTCACGCCCACCGGCATGACCGCGGTGCTGGGCGGGGACCGCGACGAGGTGCTCGCCGCGATCAGCGCGGCGGGGCTGACTCCCGCCAACGACAACGGCTCGGGGCAGATCGTGGCCGCCGGAACCGTCGAACAGCTGGAGGCGTTCGCCGCCGCTCCCCCGGCCCGGGCCCGGCTGCGCCCGCTGTCGGTGGCCGGCGCTTTCCACACCCACCACATGGCCCCGGCGGTGAAGCGGGTCGACGCGCTGGCGGCGACGATGACCGCGGCCGACCCGCGCACCCGGCTGCTGTCCAACCGCGACGGCGCGGTCGTGACCTCCGGGGCGGAGTACCTGTCCCGCCTGGTGTCGCAGATCAGCTCCCCGGTCCGGTGGGACTCCTGCACCGCCACACTCGCCGACCTCGGCGTCACCGCGCTGATCGAACTGCCCCCCGCGGGCACCCTGACCGGTCTGGCCAGGCGCGCGCTGCGCGGTGTCGAACTGCTCGCGGTCAAGTCTCCCGAGGACCTGGACCGGGCGCGCGCACTCATCGCGGAGCACTCGGGCGCGGCCTCCGCCGATCTGGAAGGGCAAGCGTGATGAAGACCTCCCCCTCCCTCCCCGGAGCGCGCGTCGTCGCCTTCGGCGAGTACCAGCCCGCCAACGTCGTCACCAACGACGACCTGGCCGCCCGCGTGGACACCTCCGACGAGTGGATCCGCAGCCGCGTGGGCATCGCCGAGCGCCGCATCGCCCCCCCGGGGGAGAGCGTCACCGACATGGCGGTGGCCGCCGGCGGGAAGGCGCTGGCCGCCAGCGGGCTGAGCCCCGACGACATCGACCTGGTGATCGTGGCGACCTGCACGCAGCGCGACCAGATCCCCAACACCTCGGCGAGCGTGGCCGCGCGCCTGGGCATCACCGCCCCGGGCGCCTTCGACGTCAACGCGGCCTGCGCGGGCTTCTGCTACGCCCTGGGCGTGGCCAACGACGCGGTGCGCGGCGGCTCGGCGCGCAACGCGCTGGTGATCGGCGCGGAGAAGCTCTCCGACTGGCTTGACTGGGACGACCGCTCCACCTGTGTGATCTTCGCCGACGGCGCGGGCGCCGTGGTGGTGTCGGCCTCGGAGGAACCGGGCATCGGCCCCGTGGTGTGGGGCAGCTCCGGCGACCGGGCCGACAAGATCTACCTGCGCGACCACAAGTACATCTACCAGGAGGGCCAGACGGTCTTCCGGTGGACCACCACCGAGCTGTACCCGGTGGCGCTGGAGGCCCTGGAGCGGGCGGGGGTGGCCCCCGAGGAGCTGACCGCCTTCGTCCCGCACCAGGCGAACCTGCGCATCGTGGAGTCCATCGCCCGTAAGCTGGGCGCGCCTCAGGCACTCATCGCACGCGATATCGTCACCGCGGGGAACACCTCGTCGGCTTCCATCCCGCTCGCGCTGTCGCGCATGATCGGACGCGGCGAGCTCCCTTCGGGAAGTACCGTGCTCACCCTGGGGTTCGGAGCCGGTCTCACGTATGCGGCACAGGTGCTGCGTCTTCCCTGACGCCGTGCCCGGTTCCGTTCGCAGCACACCGAAGCCGTCGGGCGAACCCGCCTCACGGCAGCACAGAACGTAAGGAGAAACCTGACATGGCTCACTCGGAGAAGGAGATCCTGGACGGTCTCGCCGAGATCATCGACGAGATCGCCGGTGTCCCCGCGGCCGAGGTCACCCCGGAGAAGAGCTTCGTGGACGACCTCGACATCGACTCGCTGTCGATGGTCGAGATCGCCGTCGCCGCGCAGGACAAGTTCGGCGTGGAGATCCCCGACGACCAGCTCAAGGACCTCAAGACGGTCCAGGACGTCATCACCTACATCCAGAAGTAGCGACGCCGTCCCGCCCGCCGGCGCCGCAGCCGTCGGCGGGCACGCCTCCTCCAGTCCGGGAAGCGCCCCGGGCGGCCCGCGCGCCGCGGGAACCACGGCGCACCGACCATCCCGACGAGAAGGGCGATCGACCATGAGTAACCGCGAAGTCGTCGTCACCGGCCTTGGAGCCAGCACCCCCCTGGGAGGTGACGTCGCCACGACCTGGTCGGCGCTGCTCGAAGGTCGATCCGGTATCACCTCCCTGCCCGAGGAGTGGCACGAGAAGCTCCCCGTGCACTTCGCGGGCCTCCTCGCCGAGGAGCCTTCGGAGAAGCTGGAACGCCACCGGCTGCGCCGCCTGGACCGGACCCAGCAGCTGGCGCTGATCACCGCGAAGGAGGCGTGGGCCGACGCGGGCTCCCCCGAGGTGGACCCGCTGCGCCTGGGCACCGTCGTGTCCAGCGGCATCGGCGGCATCCTGACCACCCTCAACCAGTACGACACCTTCCGGGAGAAGGGCTGGAAGCGGGTCTCGCCGTTCACGGTGCCGATGCTCATGCCCAACAGCCCGGCCGCCGCGGTGGCCCTGGAGTTCACCGCCCGCGCGGGCTCCCACGCCTCGGTGAGCGCCTGTGCGTCCAGCGCCGAGGCCATCGCCGACGGCATCAACCTGATCCGCTCCGGCCGCGCCGACGTGGTGATCGCGGGCGGGTGCGAGGCGGCGATCCACCCGCTGAACATCGCCGCGTTCGCCGCGATGCGCGCGCTGTCGACCCGCAACGACGACCCGCAGGGCGCCTCGCGCCCGTTCGACGTCAACCGGGACGGTTTCGTCATGGGCGAGGGCGCGGGGATGCTGGTCCTGGAGTCGGCCGAGCACGCCGCCGCGCGCGGCGCCCGGGTCTACGCGGTGGCCGCCGGAGCGGGGTACACCTGCGACGCCTACGACATGGTGCAGCCCGACCCGGTGGGTGCGGGGGCGGCCCGTGCGATCTCCGCCGCGATCGCCGACGCGGGGCTGCGCCCCTCCGACATCGCGCACATCAACGCGCACGCCACGTCCACCCCCGCGGGCGACGTGCCCGAGACGGTGGCGATCCGCACCGCGCTGGGCGACTCGGCCGCCGACGCGGTCGCGGTCACCTCCACCAAGTCCATGACCGGTCATCTGCTGGGCGGCGCCGGCGCGGTGGAGTCCATCGCGACCGTGCTGTCCCTGCACCACGGGGTGATCCCCGCCACCATCAACGTTGAGGAGGTCGACCCCGGGGTCGTGGTCGACGTGGTCGTGGACAAGCCGCGGGAGCTGCCCGCCGACGCGGTCGCCGCGCTCAACGACTCCTTCGGCTTCGGCGGCCACAACGTCGCCCTCGTGTTCCGTCGGCCCTGAGCGGCTCCGGACGCGTCCGTCCGCTCCGCCGCGCGGCGGACTCGCGGCCCCGGGCACGGCGCCCTCCCGCTGCGGGCGGCTCCGCATCCGCTCCGGGGCCGCACCACCGGTCCCGGCCACGGCGTTCCGGTGGTGCGGCCCCGGGTCCCTCCGCGGCGCGACCACCCGTCGGAGGCGGGTATGATCATCGCAGTCTTCTGTGACTCCACTCTCTTCTCCGGCGTGTTTGCGGGCCGCCACGCCGGGTCACCCGAAGAATTCAGGTCGTTTTAACCTCGCGGTCCTCCCGCCGGGTGCCCGGGACGGCGACCATTGGTGCCGTGTCTCCACAGACGAGTTTCTACGACGACACGCGTCTCGCCCCCGCCCCGGCCGCCGGCCTTCCAGTGATCCTGCGTCCGGTCGTCGACCTGGACTCGGGCGCGGTCCTGGCGGTCGAGGCCGTGCGTCCCATCGGGCGGCGGCTCGGTGCGGACGTGGCCGCGCTGACCGAACTCCTGGGCCGCACCGCCCGTGAGGTCGCGGAGCGTGAGAGCCTGCTCCCCCTGGTCCTCCCCACTCCCGCCCGGCTGCTGACGGCCGGCCGGGAGCCTTTCGTGTTCCTGGAGGAGACCCTGCGCCGGAGCGGACGCCGACCCCGCGACATCACGCTCATGGTGGACGCCGACCTCCGTCTGCTGCCCCGCGAGCACCTCGTCAGAGCCCTGGCCGTCCTCCGGGAACTGGGTTTCCGGTACGCGTTCGACACCGCCCGGATCCCGCCGGACCTGCTCGTGGAGACCGCCCCGTTCCTGCTCCGCATCGACGGCGCGCTGACCTCCGGGCTGCCCGACAACGAGCGGTTCGCCGCGATCGTGGACGGCATGACCCGCATCGGACGCGGCGCCGGAACGTTTCCCCTGGCCTCCGGGGTGACCTCGGTGGCGCAGCTGGTGGCGCTGCGCCGGACGGGGGTGCGCCTGGCGCAGGGGCCGCTGTTCGCGGGGGACGACTGGGTTCCGGGGGACCGCGTCGCCCAGATCCCGGACCTGTCCCTGGCCTCGGCCGCACCGGACTCCGCCGCCGACCCCAGGGTGTCGGAGTTCCTGGTTCCGGCGGTGACCATGACCGCCGAGGCGACCGCCCAGGACGTGCTGGACGCGTTCAGCAACGACTCCGCGCTCAACAGCGTCATCCTGCTCGACCACCGCGAGCGTCCGGTGGCCGCCCTGGACCGGGCGCGCTTCCTGCTCTCCATCACCGGCCCCTACGGGCACGCGCTGTACGCGAAGCGTCCGGCCCGGAAACTGGCCGACCCGCCCAAGACCGTGCCGTGCACCGCTCCCGCACTGGCCGCGCTGCGCATCGCGGGCTCCGACCGGGAGCGGGTCTACGACGACCTCGTCGCCGTCAACGAGTTCGGGCAGTGCATGGGCGTGGTCCACGTCGGCGACATCATCCGCGGCCTGTCCCGGAGCTGAGCGCCACGGCGCTCCCGCGGCCCCGGAAGGCTCCGCGCCGGCCGGTTCCGAGGGGTCCTCGGGGCCGAAGAACCCCCGGGGGCGGCCCGTCTGCGGTCAGTCCGGGCGGCGCTCCTCCACCTCCAGCAGGGTGGCGGCCAGTTCGGTCAGCTGGGGGCGCTTGGGCAGCAGGCCGTCGCCGCTGGACCGGCCCATGAGCCGGCGTCCCAGCCACGGCACCAGGTACCGCAGCGCCCACTGACGGGTTTCGCGGCGGCGCAGGACGCGGGGAAGGGGGACGTGGGGGGTGGGCCAGGGGTTCGTCCACAGCTCCCGGGGGCCGATGGGGTGGCCGAGCAGCTCGGCGATGCGGGCCGCGACGATCTGGTGCCCAGCCGAGTTGAAGTGCAGGCGGTCCACGCTCCAGGCACGCGGATCGTTGAGGGCGTCCAACGCCCACAGGTCCACGATGTCGACGCCGTTGCGTTCGGCGATCGCGCGCAGGTGCATGCTGAACACCGCGATACGGCCGCGGTACACCCGCAGCACCGGCACCCATCCGGTGTCGTGCCCCGACAGCATGACCACCCGGATGCCCGCGTCGAGCAGCCGGCGGATCCCCCGTTCGTACCGCAGGGCGAGCTGGTCGAGGTCGGTGTTGGGCCGCAGCACGTCGTTGCCTCCGGCGTGCACGGTCACCAGGTCCGGGGCGAAGTCCAGGGTCTGCTCCAACTGCTCGCCGAAGATGTGGTGGATCCGGCGGCCGCGCACCGCGAGATTGGCGTAGCGGAACCCCGGTGTCCTGGTGCTGAGGTGCTCGGCGAGCCGGTCGGCGAATCCCCGGTAGGTGCCGTCGGGGTTGGGGTCGTCCAGTCCCTCGGTGATGCTGTCCCCGATGGCCACGTAGGAGCGGATGACCGCGGGGTGGGACGGCTCCTTGCCGGGACCGTTGGTGTCCCCCGTCGACCGCAGGGGGGAGATTCCCTTGTCTGAGCTGGTCAAGTGACCCTCTCTTTCTCAGGTGGTCGGCGCTTCGCGGGTTTTCGTGTGCGGCTGCCGCGCCCCGACGCGGCACCGTGGTGCCGACTGGCTTCCCGGTACCGGGCCACGGGGGATGGGCACCGGAGCGGAGCGGGGCCTGTGGCCGCCACCGCACACCGGAACTTTCGGACTTCGCAGGGGGCGCCGCCGCCCCGGGGTGGGGCGAACCGCTCCGGATGTCGTGGCCGTTGGACCGTACCCCCGTCGCGCCGCCTGCCGCTGACACCCGACCGGACCGCGCCGACCACCGCCGCGACCGGTGTGCGGGCGGCCTCCATGCCACGGTCGATGTGTCAGGGTGAGGTGCGGGGGTACGAAGAGTCAGATAAGCATACCGCCGACGAACACCGGCGGTTGGTGGAGGCTGTCTCGACGCCGAGTGCTTCAGGCCGCGGTGCGGCCGTCTCCGAGACCGTCGAGGAGGTCGAGAACCGTGGCCACCCATCCTGATTCCGGGTCCGCCGACTCCGTTCCGTTCCCCGTCAACCCGGTGGAGCGGGCCCTGGCCGCCGTGGTCTCGACGCTGGGGGTCGCCGACGTCGAGGAGTCCACCGCGGACGGTCCCGACCCGGTGGCGGACTTCCTCGACGCCCTGCGCGGCGGCTCCGTGTGGGTGCCGCTCCCCTCGGGGGCGGGGCCGCAGGACGACGGCTCGGTCTCCCTTCCCACCCTGGACGTGGACGGAGAGCTGTTCGTCCCGGTCTTCACCTCCCAGGAGCAGTTGAGCGTGCGCAGCGGCGACCTGCCCTTCGCGGTCGTCACCGCCGGGGAGTTGGCGTCCGCGCTGCCCGCGGGGGTGGGGATGGCGGTCAATCCGGGCAACACGATGAGCGTGCCGATCGACGCGGAGACGGTGCACTTCCTGGGGTCCTCCTCCGGGCCCGGGGAGTGAGCGCGCACAGGGACCGCGCCCGGCGCCCCCGAGGGCACGAAAATCCCGCCAAAACCGGCCAACAGGACATATGGCAGATTGCCCGACAGGCACCTTCTTGGGGTACTCTCAGGATTTCCTGTTGGGCACTACACAGGACGCTTCGCTCCACGTACGATCTGCGGGGACCGGCACCGTCAGCGCCGTAGCAGTGCTCGCCACCCCACGCGCGCACCGCATCCGACCGACAGAGCCCGTCCCTCCCCATCCCTGTCCGCCTGCCAGGAGCGTAGTGTGTAGCGCATAACCGGACATCCGTGTCGTTCTCGCATATTCAGCGAGTCGTGTCCCAGGAGGTCGAGGTCCCCCGTCGATGAACGCCGTTTCGCCGATCAGCCTCACCGACCTCGTTCCCGCCCTGCGGTGGAGCAAGTCGCCCGACACCGCCGCGGTCCTGCGGCATCCCCGGTTGGTGGACGGCTGGTGGCGGTCGCTCCCCCTGCCCCGCGTACTCGACATCGCCGGCCCCACCTGGCTGGCGCACTGCCTGGCCCGTCTCTCCGTCGAACAGTGGGACCACCTGGAGGTCTGCGAGTTCGTACCGACCCTGCGCGGGCTCACGGTGGACCTGGCGGAGATCGCCGAGCCCGTACGCGGCGCGGTGCAGAGCACCGCGGGCGACTGGGAGCGGCTGGTCCACGCCTCCCCCCGGACGATGCGTTCCTGGGATTTCCCCAACAACTGCGACGTCCTCGAAGTCGTCGGCACGGTGATGTGGCAGTCGATCCTGCCGTTCGCCGGCGGCCCCCTCAACGGTCCGGCCCCCTCCCCCGCCCTGGTGATCGAGGCCGTGCGCACCATCGCGAACTGGATGCCCGCCTCCGCCCCGGACCACGTGCGCAACGCGATGGCCTACCTCACCGAGGCCACCGGAGCCGACTCCGCCGGTCCCACCACCGACTCTGTCAAGAACACGCAGTCCCCCGCCACGCGCGCCATCCGGACGCTGCGCGCCCTGCGGGCCCAGCGCGACCGCGAACTCGCCGCGGAGGAGGAGGGCGCCGCCTCCCCGCCCCCCTCTCCCGCCCCGGACCCCAAGGAGCCGGTGCCGCTGCTGGCCCGGCGCGGCGGCAGCCCCCTGCTCGGTCCCGGCGGAACCCTGCGCCGTCCGGCTTTCGGACCGCCCAGGGCCCTGCGCGACCAGTCCAGGGAACCGGCCGCCTCCGCCAAGGCCGACACGTCCAAGAGCGCTCCCGAACTCGGCGCGCACCCGCTGATCGACCTGTTCGAACAGCTGTGCCGGGAGTGGAACGACCTGGAGCGGCTCATCGCCACCGAACGGCTGTTCACCTCCGAGCCGACCAGCATCCGGCTGCTCGCCGACCAGCTCCAGATGGACATCGGTGCGCTGCGCTCCGCACAGCGCACCGTCGAGGAGCGGCTGCTGCAGTGGCTCAACTCCCCGGTGGGCGCCCCGCTGGCCAAGCACCTGCGCGAGGTGTCCGACCAGCTCGGGGTGGCCACCACCATCGACCTGCTGGTCAACGCGCACCCCGACCATCCGGTCGACGTGCCCTCCCTGGGCATCCCGCTGTGGCAGATCGTCATGACGCTGTTCACCGACCGGCGCCTGGACGACAACTGGCTGCTCGCCACCGACACCGGGCACCTGCGCCGGCAGACCCGCCAGCTCCTCGCCGACCAGCCCAGCCTCAACGAGGCGGGCACCCGGTTGGGCCGGCTCGGCATCCGCCCCCAGGCGTTGCGCGCCTGGCTGCTGAGCACCCCGGGGGTCAGCATCCAGGACGGGCAGGTCCTGGTCGACGAGAACGTGCCGTTGAACGCCGCCGAGCCCGCGGGCGGCTACGGCGGCCACACCGCGTTCCCCGCCGCCCCGCAGACCACCACCAACGGCCTGCCCATCCGCCGCCGCCCCGCCGAGTCCAAGGCCGCCGCAGAGCCGAAACCGAGCGTGGCCGCCTCGGCACGCTGCTTCCGGGCCCCGGACGGACGCTGGTGGCACCGCGTCGACGTGACCGCCGACCAGCTCAACGGAGCCCCGGTCTCCGTACCGCCGGGCTACGCCGCGCACCTGGGGCTGCAGCCCGGGCGCCTGCTGTGCCTCACCGGCCCCGGCGCGGACCTGCTGGTCCTCGTCTGGCGGGACCAGGCCGCGTTCGACTCGCTGCGTCCGCTGCTGCGCCGTCTGGGCGCCCAGCCCGGCGACCGGCTGTTCATCACCGTCAACGGCGACCGGTTGGACGCCCGGCTGCTGCAGGCCTCCGCAATCCCCGCTGACAGCGGCCCGCTCGGCCTGGCGCTGAGCCTGACCGGGTACACCGCTCCGGCCACCCCTGAGGAGGCCCTCGACATCATCGCCCGTCGGATCAGCGAGACCGACGAGGGGTTCACCGGCACCCCGGCCGAACTGCTCAACCTGCTGAGCAGCCGTGGCGACGAGGACATCGCGGAGCAGTTGCGCCTCTCCCTGCACTCCGTCCCGGTCCAGGCCCAGCAGCGGCTGGCCTAGCCTGGCGGAAGGGCGCCCTCCGCCACCCCGTGGGGGCGGCCGACGGCGACGGCCCGTGTGAGGCCGTCGCCGTCGGGGACACGGTGGCGCGGGCGGGTCCGGTCCGCCGTCATCCTCCCCGTCCCGGTGCGGACAGCGCCGTCTCCTCGCCGCGCAGCGCCCTGACGAGCTCCTGCTCCTCCCGACGGGACAGGCTGGTCTCCAGCACGACCGGCTCCAGCGGTCGCAACGCCTCGACGACGCGGTCCCTGGTGGCCGAGTGGACCAGCAGGAACACCGCGGCCCGGCCTCCGTCGAGCTGGCGTCCGATCTGGCGGATCATGCCGTCGTCGATACCGATGTCGGTCAGCTTGCCCGCGACGGCGCCGGCCGCCGCGCCCACCGCCAGGCCGAGCGCGGGCGAGAGGAACAGCGCCCCGACGATGGTGCCCCACAGGGCGCCGCCCGCGGCGCCCACACCGGTCGCGCTCAGCGTCTGCTGGATGCGCGGCCTGCCGCGGGCGTCCTTGTACACGTAGGCGGCGTCCTTGAGCCGCAGCAGCTCGTGCCGGGCCAGGTCGTCGGCGATGTCGAGGGCCTGCTCCGCCCGGTCCCGGTCGGCTACGCCGAGCACCACCAGATGGGTCATGGCCGTCTCCTCCCGGGTCGTCGTTCCCCTCCCCTATCCGGGGGACGCCGCGCCTCACCCGGGCGCGTGCCAAGAAACGGCAAACGCCCGCGGCCGGCGGGGCCGCGGGCGAGAGGTCACGGACGACGGAGGCGGGTCAGACGTTGAAGCCGAGCATCCGCAGTTGGTCCCGGCCGTCCTCGGTGATCTTGTCCGGCCCCCACGGCGGCATCCAGACCCAGTTGATCTTGACCTCGCGGTCGAACTCCTCCAGCGCGCTGGCGGCCTGGTCCTCCAGCACGTCGGTGAGCGGACAGGCGGCGCTGGTCAGCGTCATGTCGATGACGATGTCCCGCTCGTCCACGTTGATGCCGTAGACCAGGCCGAGATCGACGATGTTGACGCCCAGTTCGGGGTCGATGACGTCCTTGAGGGCGTCGGTGATCTCTTCCAGCAGCGCCTCGTCCACCTCGGCGGCCGGAGCCTGCGCGGTCTGGGCAGCCTCCTCGTTTCTGGTGGTCATGCGGCCCCCTCCTTCTGGGTTGCCAGGGACTTGGCGGTCGCGTCCTTCCACGCCATCCAGGCGAGCAGAGCACACTTGACGCGGGCGGGGTACTTCGACACCCCGGCGAAGGCCACCGCGTCCTCCAGCACGTCCTCGTCGGGCTCGACCTGCCCCCTGGACTGCATGAGTGCGGTGAACTCGTCCAGGACGGCCATCGCCTCGTCGACGGTCTTGCCGATGAGCAGGTCGGTCATGACCGAGGCGCTGGCCTGGCTGATGGAACAGCCCATGCTGTCGTAGGAGATGTCGGCGACCGTGGCCGTGCCGTCCCCCTCCCCCGGCTTGAGCAGTACCCGGAGGGTGACTTCGTCACCGCAGGTGGGGTTGATGTGGTGGCTCTCGGCGTCGAACGGCTCCCGCAGCCCCTTGTGATGCGGGTTGCGGTAGTGGTCCAGGATGATCTCCTGGTACATCGCGTCGAGTTTCATGGCACGCCTCTCCTAGCTTCGGGCCACGCCGAAGAACCGCTGCGCCTCGCGGATCCCCTCGGCCAGGGCGTCCACGTCAGCGAAGGAGTTGTACAGGTAGAAGGAGGCACGGGTGGTGGCCACCGTGCCGTACCTGCGGTGCAGCGGCCAGGCGCAGTGGTGCCCCACCCGCACGGCCACCCCCAGGTCGTCCAACACCTGTCCCACGTCGTGGGGGTGGATGCCGTCGACGGTGAACGACACCGCTCCCCCGCGTGCGTCGGCGTCGGCCGGTCCGACGATTCGTACGCCCTCGATGGAACCGACGTGCTTGAGCGCGTATTCCACCAGGGCGTGCTCGTGCGCGGCGACGGCCTCCATGCCGACGGAGCTCAGGTAGTCGCAGGCCGCGGCCAGGCCGACCGCCTGCGGCGCCATCGGCACCCCGGCCTCGAAGCGCTGCGGCGGGTCGGCCCAGGTGACGCGGTCCATGTGCACCACGCCGATCATGGAGCCGCCGGTGATGAACGGCGGCATGGCGCGCAGCAGTTCACCGCGTCCCCACAGCACGCCGATGCCGTTGGGGCCGCACATCTTGTGCCCGGAGAACACCAGGAAGTCGGCGCCGAGTTCGGTGACGTCGACCGGCATGTGCGGCACCGACTGGGCGCCGTCCACCAGGACCAGCGCGCCGACGGCGTGCGCCCGCTCCGCGATCTGCCGGACCGGGTTGACGGTGCCCAGCACGTTGGACTGGTGGGTGAGCGCCACGATCCGCGTGCGCTCGTTGACCAGGTCGTCCAGGTTCGACAGGTCGAGGCGGCCCTCGTCGGTGAGACCGAACCAGCGCAGGGTCGCCCCGGTGCGGCGGCACAGCTCCTGCCACGGCACCAGGTTGGCGTGGTGCTCCATCTCGGTGACGACGACCTCGTCGCCCGGGCCCACGGCCAGGCGGGCGAACTCCTCGCCCGCCGTGGCCGCGTTGCTCATGGCGTAGGCGACGAGGTTGACCGCCTCGGTGGCGTTCTTGGTGAACACCACCTCGTCGGCGGGGGCGCCGACGAAGGCCGCGATGGTGGCCCGGGCCGCCTCGTAGGCGTCGGTCGCCTCCTCCGCGAGCTGGTGCGCGCCCCTGTGCACCGCCGCGTTGTGGCGTTCGTAGAACTCCCGCTCGGCGTCGAGGACCTGCCGGGGTTTCTGCGAGGTCGCCCCGGAGTCGAGGTACACCAGCGGACGCTCGTCGCGGACGGTCCGGGCCAGGATCGGGAAGTCGGCCCGGATCGTCTCGACATCCAGCTCGCGTGCTGTCACGGTTAGGCGCCCACCTTCACGAACCGCTCGTAGCCCTCGGACTCCAGCGTCTCGGCGAGCTCGGGGCCGCCGGACTCGGCGACCCGGCCGTCCGCGAAGACGTGGACGTAGTCGGGCTTCACGTAGTTGAGGATGCGGGTGTAGTGCGTGATGAGCATGACCCCCATCCCGTTGGCCTCCTTGGCCCGGTTGATGCCCTCGGAGACGATCTTGAGGGCGTCGACGTCGAGGCCGGAGTCGGTCTCGTCGAGGATGGCCATCTTCGGCTTGAGCAGCTCCAGCTGGAGGATCTCGTGCCGCTTCTTCTCACCGCCGGAGAAGCCCTCGTTGACGCTGCGGGAGGCGAAGGAGGAGTCGAAGGCCAGGGTCTTCATGGCCTCCTGCAGCTCCTTGGAGAACGCCCGCAGCTTGGGGGCCTCCCCGCGGACCGCGGTGACGGCGCTGCGCAGGAAGTTGGACATGGACACGCCCGGCACCTCGATCGGGTACTGCATGGCGAGGAACAGTCCGGCGCGGGCCCGCTCGTCGACCTCCATCTCCAGCACGTTCTCACCGTCGAGGAGGACCTCGCCGTCGGTGATCTCGTAACGGGGGTGGCCGGCGACGGCGTAGGCCAGGGTGGACTTGCCGGAGCCGTTGGGACCCATGATGGCGTGGGTCTCACCGGAGTTGATGGTCAGGTCGACGCCCTTGAGGATCTCCTTGCGCTCGTCCTCGCTGATGATGACGTCGGCACGCAGACCGCGGATCTCGAATGTGGTCATGGTCTCTTCTTCAGCCTCTACGGGTTCGTGGGGTCCAACGAGACGAGCACGTCGTCACCGTCGATCTTCACAGCGTACGTGGGGACCGCCTGGGTGGCCGGCGGGTTGAGCGGCTTGCCGGTGCGCAGGTCGAAGCAGGATCCGTGCAGCCAGCACTCGATGCTGCCGTCCTCGACCTCGCCCTCGGAAAGGTTCACCTCGGCGTGCGAGCAGATGTCGCTGATCGCGTACACCTCGCCCTCGCTGCGCACCACCGCCACCGGGGTGTCGCCGACCTCCACGCTCAGCGCCCCCTCCTCGGGGAGGTCGCCGAGCGAGCAGACCCTGGTGTAGGTCCCTTCCCTACTCATGGAACGCCAACTTCTCCTCGACCTCGTCCGTGATGCGCTGACGCAGTTCGGGCACCTCGATCCGGTTGATGATCTCGGCGAAGAAGCCGCGGATCACCAGCCGCCGGGCCTCGTCGGCGGGGATGCCGCGCGACTGGAGGTAGAAGAGGTGGATGTCGTCGAGACGTCCGCTGGTGCTGGCGTGTCCCGCCCCCTCGACCTCCCCGCTGAAGATCTCCAGGTTGGGCACGGAGTCCACGCGGGTGCCGTCGGTGAGCACGAGGTTGCGGTTGTTCTCGTAGGAGTCGGTCCCCTTGGTGCCCTCACCGATGATCACGTCGCCGATCCACACCGCGTGGGCGTCCTCGCCGCTGAGCGCGCCCTTGTAGTCGACGCGGCTGCGGGTGTGGGAGAGGTTGTGGTCGACCAGCGAGCGGTGCTCGTGGTGCTGGCCCTCACCGGTGAAGTACAGGCCGTACAGCTCGGCGTTGCCGCCGGGGCCGGTGTAGCCGACCTTGGGCGACAGCCGCACCAGGTCGCCGCCGAGGGTGACCACGACGCTGCGGTAGCCGGCGTCCCGGCCGACCTTGGTGTACTGGTGCGACACGTGGACGGAGTCGCGGTCCCAGTCCTGGAGGCTGACGACGTCCAGCCGGGCTCCGTCCTCGATGACGAACTCGACGTTGTCGGCGTAGATCGAGGCGCCCGCGTACTCCAGGACCACCGTGGCGGAGCTGAACCGCTCGGCCCGGATCAGGACGTGCCCGTAGGCGTCACCCTGCTCGACACCGGTGACCCTGACGAACACCGGCTCGTCGACCGCGGTGTCCTTCGGCACCGTGACGACGACGGCTTCGGTGAAGGACTGGTAGGCCAGGGCGCTGACCCGGTCGGTGGGCAGGAACGAGCGGCCCAGCCGCTCGTCGTCGCGGCCCACGGTCTCGACGGTGACCCCCTCGGGCGCGGTCACCTCGGTCTTCACCACGCCGTCGGCGATGTCGCGGCCGTCGTGCAGGCCGCGCAGCCGGCGCAGCGGGGTGAAGCGCCACTCCTCCTCGCGTCCGGTGGGCTTCGGGAAGTCGTTCGGGTCGAACGATCCGTGGACGTCGAGCTTGGAGACGGGCAGGCCGCCTCCGTGGCTGTGTTCCTTGATTCCGAGGTTAGGGGTGGCCATGCTCAGCCGACCGATCCTTCCATCTGCAGTTCGATGAGCCGGTTCAGTTCCAGCGCGTACTCCATGGGGAGCTCACGCGCGATGGGTTCGACGAAGCCCCGGACGATCATCGCCATGGCCTCCTCCTCGCCCAGGCCCCTGCTCATCAGGTAGAAGAGCTGGTCCTCGCTGACCTTGGAGACCTTGGCCTCGTGGCCCATCTCCACGTTGTCCTCGCGCACGTCCACGTACGGGTAGGTGTCGGAGCGGCTGATCGTGTCGATCAGCAGCGCGTCGCACTCCACGTTGGACTTGGAGTACTCGGCGCCCTCCTGGATCTGCACCAGTCCGCGGTAGGAGGACCGGCCGCCGCCCCGGGCCACCGACTTGGAGACGATGGTGGAGGAGGTGTGCGGCGCGCAGTGCACCATCTTGGAGCCGGTGTCCTGGTGCTGGCCCTCTCCGGCGAAGGCGATGGACAGGGTCTCGCCCTTGGCGTGCTCGCCCATCAGGTAGACCGCCGGGTACTTCATGGTGACCTGGGAGCCGATGTTGCCGTCGATCCACTCCATGGTGGCGCCCTCGTAGGCGACGGCACGCTTGGTGACCAGGTTGTAGACGTTGTTCGACCAGTTCTGGATGGTCGTGTAGCGGCAGCGGGCGTTCTTCTTGACGATGATCTCGACGACCGC
>Ga0079224_100002028_pt1 | contig 24191 bp, 19 predicted proteins | sample Stecom2015_FD_80414 | JGI IMG/M metagenome (GOLD analysis project Ga0079224, IMG submission 80414) | Agricultural soil microbial communities from Utah to study Nitrogen management - Steer compost 2015 | ecosystem: Environmental > Terrestrial > Soil > Agricultural land | place: USA: Utah... | reverse complement strand
TGGAGACGGTCGGAGTGGGTCAGAGTGAGACCGCTGTTAAAAATATGGTGGACTTCTTCCTCTTATTGATGCTGCCAGGAGCCGGCGACGAGCTTCAGGGGATCAAGAAAGGCATCATGGAGATGGCTGATGGGGTGGTGATTCATAAGGCGGATGGGGAAAACCTGCCCTCCGCCAAGCAGGCTAAGGCAAACTACCAAAACGCGCTTCATCTGTTTCCCTTAGGAGAAAATGGTTGGTCTCCGCAGGTAGTTTTGGCCTCTTCAATATCTGGAGATGGTTTGGATGAAGTTTGGGAGATGATCAGACAATTCGAAGAAGAGATGAAGAATCAGGATCTTTGGGAACGTAACCGCGCCAGGCAGCGACTCAATTGGCTGGATGATCAGATTCGAGTGTCTTTAGGGCGGGCTTTTCTACAAAATCCGCTTGTTCAAAAACAATTGACCCAACAACGGCCGAGGGTTCAAGCCGGGGAAATGAATCCGGGGACTTTGGCCCAGACGCTAATCCAACTGTTGTTTTCTAAATCCTAGTCATATGAGAGTATTGGTTCTTCTGGCCATTTTTGGCCTGTTTTCGTGTTCCCAAAGGGAGGTTTCGACTACTGTGACGGAGGCAGATCCGCTGATCTTTGGCTTGGATTCTCTCAAGCAGGAAAAATGTGTCGGGGAAAAGTGCGCTACATTGAGGATCGTGTGGCCGGTAGCCAAAGGTGACAATTCGGAGAAGATCAACCAGCTGGTGTACGAGGAGGTAAATAACTTCATGATGTATGGCGAAGATATAATCACATCCCGAGATACGCTCATCACAGGATATTTCGAGCTGTTCGAGGAGCAGAGGCGGGAGTTTCCGGATGCTCCCTGGGGATACGAGATCGACGTGGAGGGCGAGCTGGCCTATGAGTCAGACAGTACCGTCAGCTTGCATTTCAGGTGGATGACCTTCATGGGCGGGGCGCATCCCAACCACGGTGAGAGTTTTGTGAACGTGGACCGAGTGAGCGGAGAGTTTCTTTCCATTGACAGACTGATCCGGGATGAGGAAAAGTTAAAGCTCTTGGCCGAGCAAAAATTCCGTGAATTTCATGAGGTGGCAGAGGGCACGAAGCTGGAGGAGGACGGTCGCTTTTTTCTTCCGGAAACAGGTTTTTTTCTAGCGAATGCGATGGGGTTTCAGGAAGGAAAATTCTGGATTGTCTACGTGCCGTATGAGATCGGCCCTTACGCCATGGGTTATACCCATCTGGAATTTTCTAAGGAAGAACTGGGAGACCTAGTTCGCTGGTGATACAGCATTATGCTAAGCCGCTTCAGCCCAGCAAGGTAAGGTCAATCTTCAGATCAATAGGATCTCATCTTGAACTTCTTCTTCAGCTCATTGACTGAATTTCTGAAGCCAGAGTCTGTTTCAATCATATCATTGACCGTCTGCACAGCGTGGATGACGGTGCTGTGGTCCCGGCCACCAAAGTGATAACCGATCGATTTGAGTGAGTGATTGGTGAATTCCTTGGAGAAGTACATCGCCACCTGACGGGCAATCACAATTTCCTTCTTTCTGGTCTTAGCCTTGAGTTCATCGACATGAATCCCATAGTACTCGGAAACTGACTTTTGGATAAATTCAATCCCAACCTCAGTCTCAATGTCCTTGATGAAATTCTTGATCACTGTCTTTGCCAGTTCGAGGCTCACTTCGACACGGTTGAGCGAAGCGTGCGCGATCAGGGAAATCAATATTCCTTCCAGCTCACGGACGTTGGTGTCCACGGAGTAAGCGAGGTACTCGACCACATCATCTGGGATCAAAATCCCTTCAGACTGCATCTTTCTCCTGATGATGGCCACCCGGGTTTCAAAATCCGGCATCTGCAGATCGGCCGTCAATCCCCACTTAAATCTGGAAAGCAGACGCTCTTCAAGCCCTTTCAGATCCCTTGGCGGACAATCTGAGGTCATGATGATCTGCTTTTTGTTTTGATGTAGGTGGTTGAAGATGTGGAAAAACATCTCCTGGGTCCGATCTTTTCCAGCCAAAAACTGAATATCGTCGATGATCAGGACATCCACCTGCATGTAGAAATTGGTGAAGCTCTTCACGTTACCATCCTTGATGGAGTCCATGAACTGATTCACGAATTTTTCGGAGGATACATAGAGTACAAACTTATCTTCCGGCCCGTTTTTGATCTCGTTTCCGATGGCCTGAACCAGGTGGGTCTTGCCGAGTCCGACACCGCCATACACCATCAGCGGGTTGAAAGAGGTGATGCCCGGCTTGGTCGCCACGGCAAAACCAGCCGATCGCGCCAGTCGGTTACAGTCTCCCTCGATGTAGGTGCCAAAGGTGTAATTTTGGTTGAGGTTGCTTTGGGTAAGCATGTCCGCGTCGAGCGACTGCATTTCAAAAGGCGTCTTGACTTCCGCCTGGGTGGCCTGAGGCTTTTTGCCGGAGGCATTTCCGTGAGGATAGGATACCGCAATGGGTTGGTTGGAGGAGTTGCCTTTGTCCACTACGACCGCATATTCCAGTCGGCCGGATTGACCCAGTGTATTTCTGATGGCAAGTTTGAGCACCTGGACGTAGTTGTCTTCCAGCCACTCGTAAAAAAACTGACTCGGAACCTGAATCGTCAAGCTCGATCCCTCAAGCTTCACAGGATTGATAGGTTTAAACCAGGTTGAAAAGCTCTGCTCGTTGACGTGTTCTTCTATAACACGCAGACACTCATTCCATACGGCGCTAGCTTCCAAACTCATTTAGAAAAGATTTGCTTGTATTCTTGTGATCCCTGGGCGAATGCAGGGGCGTCAAATTTGTGGAAAATTAACTTAAATAAAAAATCGATTTCGGCTTGAAAAAGTCAATTATTGGAGAATTTCCGCGGGTTGCAGTATAAAGTTCCGTCTTTGTTTTAGGGGTGTTTTGTTTGTCAGGTGATTGTTCTCAGTTACCAAACTTCCTGTGGTGTAATTGGGGAAATGCCGCTCTTTCTAATTTACATCTGACTATCAGTTTGTTAGGGTTATCGAGGCGATGCCCGGTTTTCATTTGATTTTCCACGGGCAAATCTCCGCGCTTTCCTTATTTTTGATCTTACTGCCATGATCGATTTTTCCCTCCCCAATTATGACCAAAAACCTGTTCAATGAGTTTACTCCTTCGACTAAGGAAGACTGGAGTAAGCAGGTCGCCCGGGATCTGAAAGGTCGGGATTTTGACAAGACATTGAAATCCCGACTTTGGAAACGGATTGAGATCGAGCCCTTTTATACTAACGAGGATATGGCCGGTCGAATCCCGTTCCAGCACAAGTTTCAGAACGGAGCGAACCTGCCGGATTCATCTCCCAGGCAATGGACAAATCTGGTCAGCGTGTTTCCGGGGGACTCTTCCGAATCAATCCTCCATTTGCTTCAAAATGGGGCGGAAGGATTGGTGCTGCACCTCTCGGGATTCGATGACCTGACTGAGCTATTGGAAGGGGTCAGACCGGAGTACATCCCGATCTTGATAAAGCCCCTAGGCAATCCGATTGCCGCCATAAATTGCTTCCTTGCTTGGGTAGAGAATCAAGATGCTGCCCCGGAGCAGATCACCGGAGCGTTGCTATGGACTCCTTCGGATCTGGTTTTCGATCAGAATGTGGAGTACGGGCTGGGGGTTGAGGTTTTTCGGGAGCTTCTGGAGCTGACGGAGCCTTACCCGAACTTTAAGTCCTTTACGCTAAAGACTTCACGATATACCGAGTCAGGCGGAAATCCCCTGGATGCGGTGATCTTTGGCTTGAGTGAGCTGGTCGAGTTGGTCGATCAGACTAGCGAAGAGCCGAAGAAAGTTTTCAGAAAGATGCTTTTAGAGGCTTCTGTTAGCGATTCTCACTTCGGAGAGATCGCCCGCTTGAAGGCATTTCGGGACATCACGGCAAGTCTCCTCGCACTATACTCAGTCCCCTGTGATGAGGGCGATTTGAAGATGCTAGTGCAGACTTCCCATTGGTCAAAAACCATCTTGGATAGTAACTCTAACCTCATCCGTCAGACTTACGAAGCGATGGCGGCAGTACTCGGCGGAGCAAATCTCCTCTGGACAAGACCATTAATGGAAGAAAGCGCCAAGGAGCAGGAGAAGAGAATAGCTCGAAATGTGTCGGCTGTTTTGAGGGAAGAAGCCTATTTGGACAAGGTCAGTGATCCGGCGGCCGGTTCTTTCTTTTTGGAAAAGGTCCAGCAGGAAATCCTCACCAAACTCCGAATTGGCCTCCAACAGCTGGAGGAAAGAGGTGGGTGGCTTGCTGAGCTGAAAGCCGGAGAAATTCATGAGAAGGTCAGATCGTACCGGACCAAGATCCAGAATGAAGTAGCAGGAAAGCAGCTTTCGAAGATCGGTGCCAACAAGTTTCGGATGCCGGAAAATCTCAAGGAAGAATCTGAATTTGAATTTTTTGAGGAAAAATCGCACGAACTCAAGCCTACTCGAGCAAGCTATCTTACCGAACTCGAAAACCAGCAGATTCTATGAGGCCAGACTTCAGCAATTGGAAGATCGAATCCGGGAAAGGAAATACCTACTCTCAGGATACATCGTGGGATGCCCCCGAGCAGATCTCGGTTCCGGCCGACTTTAACGTTGGGGAGATTTCCAAGCTTAGCCATTTCGGGTTTTCGGCGGGTATCCCGCCCTTTCTCCGAGGACCATACGCCACGATGTACATTCAGCGGCCCTGGACCATCCGACAATATGCCGGCTTTTCTACCGCAGAGGAGTCCAACGCTTTTTATAGAAAGAATCTCGCTGCGGGGCAGAAGGGCTTGTCTGTGGCCTTTGACCTGGCGACTCACCGGGGATATGATTCTGATCATCCCCGTGTACAGGGAGATGTGGGCAAGGCCGGTGTCGCCATTGACACGGTGGAAGACATGAAGATTCTTTTTGATCAAATTCCCTTGGATGAGATGTCGGTCTCGATGACGATGAACGGGGCGGTGATCCCGATCTTGGCGTTTTTCATCGTTGCGGCGGAGGAGCAGGGAGTCGGACCGGAGCAACTGTCGGGCACTATTCAGAATGACATCCTGAAGGAATTCATGGTACGAAATACTTATATCTACCCGCCTCAGCCCAGTATGCGGATCATCGGCGATATCTTCGAATTCACGTCGAAGAAGATGCCGAGGTTCAACTCCATCTCCATCTCCGGCTATCACATGCAGGAGGCGGGCGCCACGGCGGATTTGGAATTGGCATATACGCTGGCGGATGGTTTGGAATACCTCCGGACCGGGATCAAAGCTGGTTTGGATATCGATGTCTTTGCACCCAGACTTTCTTTCTTTTGGGGAATCGGCATGAATTACTTTATGGAGATCGCCAAGATGCGAGCTGGCAGATTGCTTTGGGCCAAGATCGTTAAGCGGTTTGATCCCAAAGATCCCAAGTCGCTAGCCCTGAGGACTCACTGTCAGACCTCGGGTTGGTCACTGACCGAGCAGGATCCTTTCAATAACGTCACCCGGACAGCCGTGGAAGCGCTTGCAGCAGTGATGGGACATACGCAGTCGCTCCATACCAATTCACTCGATGAGGCGATCGCCTTACCGACCGATTTCTCGGCAAGGATCGCCAGAAATACCCAGTTGATTCTCCAGGAGGAGACTGGGGTTACGCAGGTGGTCGATCCCTGGGGCGGATCCTTATATGTCGAGTACTTGACTGGTCAGCTGGCGCAAAGGGCTTGGGCGCTGATAGAGGAGGTGGAGAGCATGGGCGGCATGGCCAAGGCGATCGAGGCGGGCCTTCCAAAACTTCGCATCGAGGAAGCTGCCGCAAAAAAACAAGCCCGGATCGATAGCGGCAGAGATATTATCGTTGGGATGAACCGCTATCAGGTCGCGGAAGCGGGACAAATCGAAGTGAGAGATGTGGATAATCAAGCGGTGAGAGATTCGCAAGTTGTCCGATTGGAGAAGGTGAAATCCGCCAGAAATCAGCTGGAAGTCGAAAAGACCTTGGAGGCCCTCACAGAAGCTTCGCGGGACGGGTCCGGTAATTTGCTTGCCTTGGCGATCGAAGCTGCCCGGAAAAGAGCTACTTTAGGTGAAATCTCCTCGGCGATGGAAAGGGCTTTTGGGCGTCATAAAGCTCAGACGCAGACGGTATCGGGAGTATATCTGGCAGAAGTGAAAAATCAGGATTCTTTCAAAAGGGCACAGGCCCTTTCCGACCATTTTGCGGAGACTGAGGGTCGGCGGCCACGGATTCTCGTTGCAAAGATGGGGCAAGACGGGCATGATCGCGGAGCGAAAGTAATCGCCACCGGGTTTGCGGATTTGGGTTTTGATGTGGATATCGGGCCGCTCTTCCAGACTCCGCAGGAGGTAGCCGAGCAAGCAGCAGAAAATGACGTGCACCTCGTGGGCGTCTCCTCGCTGGCAGCTGGCCACAAAACTTTGATCCCGCAGCTGATTCAGGCTTTAGGCGAAATAGGCCGACCCGATATCCTGGTGGTGGCCGGAGGTGTCATTCCACAGAAAGACTATGAATTTCTCTTTGAGGCGGGAGTGATTGCCGTGTTTGGCCCGGGCACAGTCCTGTCAGAAGCGGCGATTGAGATCCTGGAGAAGTTGACAAGCGAATAGATTATTTTCTAGCAATACCCCTATGAAAAACCTTCCTTTCCTACTAGTGCTCGCGTTTGTTCCGGCTCTTTTTTCCTGCCAAAAGGAAGATCCAAAGCCACTTCTCTCTGATCAAATCGAGCATCATCTTAGGACAGAGGTGTTGGACAAATGGTACCCCCAGGCGATGGATACTGTGGATGGAGGCTTTCTGAGTTCATTCTCCTATGATTTCAAGCCCGTAGGCGATCAGGAAAAGATGATCGTGACGCAGTCCCGTCATGTATGGACCAATGCCAAGGCGGCCGAGCGCTACCCGGACGTCCCGCATTATGCGAAAGGAGCTCAGCATGGCTTTCTCTTCCTGAGAGACAAATTCTGGGATGCAGAGAACGGAGGATTCTTTTGGCTGTTGGATAAAAAAGGTAACGTCAAAGGCGATTCCACCAAGACAGCTTATGGTAACGCTTTCGGTATCTATGCATTGGCAGCCTACTTCAAGCAAAGCGGAGATAAGGAAGGGTTGGAACTGGCAAAAAAAGCATTCTACTGGTTGGATTCCGGTGCGCATGATCCTGTTGACAAGGGTTATTTCCAGCATTTGGATCGTTATGGAAAGCCGCGTGCCAGACCTGCGGACACGCCTAGCAACTCTGACTTGGGTTACAAGGATCAGAACTCTTCTATCCATTTGCTGGAGGCTTTTGCGGAGTTGTATCAGGTATGGCCAGATGAATTGCTTCGCGCCCGACTTGAGGAGATGCTGATCTTGATCAGGGATACGATCGTGACCGATGAGGGACATCTGACCTTGTTTTTATATCCGGATTGGAGGCCGGTGACGTTTGCCGACTCCTCCGAAGCAGTGATCGAAGCGCATCATCAGCTCGATCACGTGTCCTTTGGACACGACGTGGAGACGGCGTTTTTGATGCTGGAGGCTTCCCATGTCTTGGGTATCCAGGATGATCAAAAGACTCTGGCAGTTGCCAAAAAAATGGTGGATCAGGCCTTGAAGCTAGGATGGGATGTCGAAAAGGGAGGCTTCTACGATGAAGGATATTATTTTAAGGACGGTTACCGGGTCACTCATCCTACTAAAAACTGGTGGGCACAGGCTGAAGGCCTGAATTCCCTGCTACTTTTTCATGAACTCTATCCCAATGATCCCGTCGACTACTACGGCAAGTTTCTCCAGCTCTGGGAATACACGGATGTGTATCTGATTGACCACGAGCATGGCGACTGGTATTCGGGAGGATTGGATCGGCAGCCCGAAGTCAAGACGGCTAACAAGGGCGGAATATGGAAGGGTGTCTACCATCACTATCGGGCGTTGGACGCGGTGATCGATCGGCTGGAAAAGATGGAGAAGTAGCGCGGCAGGATGTCTTAAAATGCCCGGAGAGTTATTCGGGAAGTTTGTCTTCAATCTCCATCTCGAGCAGTGCATAACTCAGGCTTTTGCCGTGAGCATCTAGCGCTAGAGAAGTAGTCACTCCGCTACTGAGGGCGTTTTCGCAGGTGAAAAGTATGCCTTTCAGTTCCGGTAATACGTGACGAGTGACTTCCCCCTTTAGCTGATGAGCGAGGAGTTCCCTGACCTTTTCAGCAGTTACTTCCTTCACCAAGAGTCCATAATTTTCCTCTCGCAATGGGAAGAGTGATAAGACCAAGGTATTACCCTTGTCTCCCGCCCGGCCGTGGGCGATGTTTGCCAGTTTTCTTTTCATGGGTTTATTATTTTTCGTGCAAAAGCCAAATTGGATCTCGCAGGCGGGGTACAATGACATCTTAGTATTGTAGGATCTCAGGATTCGAAAATCTGAACTCGGCTGGGTATCAAGTTCCGATCCATCAGGATAGAAACTACGCCAACAACCTCTTGGAAATATTTCCTGGCCCCGCCGCCTCCAGCCGGACCATTGGTGTAGAGTGCTTCTACTTCTTCACCCACCAGCTGAGCCAGTTCCTTTTGATCGCTTTTGCCCGCTATCCGTAAGCGGACTTCGTATGGGGCTTGGTTTTTTGAAAGAGGCTCTCCATGCAGAGAGTTTTGACCAATAAGGTCCACCCGGAATTCTCTGAACTGATCGCCGATCCTTTTTTGAATGGTCTCGCCAGCTAATTGAGCCCGTTCCAGCGCATGGGCGCCGGCATAGGAGATTTCTCCTTCCCCGATCCATCCGGCCTGGTAGCCGACGCTGACTTTGAGCGTGTCGGGCTTGGCTTTGCCTGAGCCTCCAGTGGCTTGGATTAGACTTGGTCCGAGCTCTTGAAGCTGTGCATAGGAGAAATCTGCGACGACATCTGGCGTGAGATAATTTCTTGGGTCAAGCACCTCGTAGAGAAGTTGCTCCTTGGCAGTCTGTTGGGAAATCAGACCACCGGTTCCCGCTATTTTGGAAAACATCGCCATCCCATCGCGCTGGATGTCTACCAAGGGATGCCCGAGGATATGCATGTCAGGTACGGGCTTGGTCACCGGATCGGCAAAATATCCTCCCGTGAGCTGGCCGGCACATTCCATCAGGTGACCGATCATCGTCCCTTGGCCGAGCAGCTCATAGTCATCAATTTTCCAAGCCAACTCATGAATCATGGGAGCGATAAAGAGCGAGGGATCAGCCACGCGCCCAGTCAGGATAATCTGTGAATCTGTCTGCAAGGCGGGCAGTATCGCATCGGCTCCCAGATACGCGCTGGCGGAGATCAGTTTCCCGTAGGAATTCAGCGGTAGATTTCCCTCTAGCGTCAGCTCTTCGCCCGAGATGCGATCAAACACGTCGTCACCCACAACTACCGCTACTTTTACTTGCACTCCCAGCCTTTTGGCAATCTCGAGGATTTTCTCAGCTCCTGCCAGCGGATTTGCAGCACCCATGTTGGTGATGAGCCGGGTCTTTTTTTGCAAAAGAAGCGGTAGGAGGCCGGTGATTCTCCTCTCTAGTAGCACATCATAGCCGGTGGCGGGGTCTATTTGCTTTCTTTTCTGTGCCAAAGCGATGGTTCTTTCGGCGAGGCACTCGAGAACCAAATAGTCTAGATTTCCTTTTTCGGTAAGGATCAAAGCAGGTTCCAGTCGATCTCCTGAAAATCCCGCACCACATCCGATTCTGATCTTCTGCTTCATACTATAGCGATATTATTCCCGTCAGCACGGATACAAACAGCATAACCAGTGTCACCAAGAAGGCCAGGGGAATGGTCTTTCTCTGATGGTCTCCCAGCTCTACTCCTGCTAATCCGATCAGCAGAAAAGTGGCGCCGGTCAAGGGACTCACGGGAAATCCCGTGGTCATCTGGCCCAGGATGGCAGCCCGGCCCACTTCCAGTCCGCTGGACCCAAAGTGCTCTGCGGTAGAGGATAGCAGGGGCAAGATGCCAAAATAGAATGAGTCAGGGTCAAACAATAAGCTGGCTGGCATGGCTACTAAACCGGTCAAAACGGGGAGTTGTCTGCCGATGGATTCGGGGAGGAAGGTCTCCACAGTCCCGGCCATCGCCTCCATCATGCCGCTTCCTTTCAATATCCCGGTAGAGCAACCCGCAGCAAACAGAATGCTTGCCATGAGCATTGCTTCCTTTGCATGCGCGTCGATTCGGGTTTTCTGGTCTTCCACCCTCGGGTAATTGATGAGTAAGGCCAAAGCGAAGGCCGCCATGAAGACCACGAATGGCGGAGCCCAGCTGAGGATAATAAAGGTGATGGCGCTCACAATCAGTAGTATGTTGATCCAGAAAAGCTGAGGCCGGTATAGCGAGGGAAGTTGCTGCTGGGAAGTGGGTTCTAAGCCCGGTCCAGCGGACAGATTTCGCTTCTCCTGATGACCCAGCCAATATGCAATCCCGAAGACGGTCATCAATCCGGCAACGAAGGGAATAAGAATGGGATTGAAAAGCTGCGTGACGGGTACATTCAAGGCAGTAGCTGCTCGGATCGTCGGCCCTCCCCACGGCAGGATATTCATCGTCCCAGCGGACAAAGCTACAATACACGCCAGGGTGATCCTCTTCATTCCCAGCTGATCATAGATCGGAGCCATCGCCGGAACCACAATCAAGAAGGTCACTGCGCCGGATCCATCCAAGTGGACCAGCATCGCCAGCACCGCAGTGACCAAGGCAATCTTTATTGGGTCATTTCCGGCAAGTTTGAGCAAGCGGGAAATGATGGGCTGAAAGGTGCCCGCATCCAACAACACTCCGAAAAACAGGATTGCAAACACAAACATGACTCCTGTAGGGGCAATCGTCTGCAAACCCTCGCCGATCATTCTTGGCAACTCCTGCACCTTTCCAGCCAAAATCCCGGTGAGGATTGGTATCAAGGTCAATGCAATGACGGGCGAGGCCTTTTTGGCAATAACCAGATAGAGTAGGAGAACGATGGTCAAAAGCCCCAAAAATGCGAGCATGTCTTATCGGTTCAGGCTTTCCATGAATGTCATCTGAGCCCAGTAAGGCAGGGCGCGCGTTTTGACTTCCGCTCCCAGCTCGTTGACGATTGGGTTTTTCGGATCAAACACCGGCCATTCGGGCAGTCCTTCCCCGTTTGGATTTCCTGTTTTGACAAAGTTTATCCAGTACTTGGACATGATTTCTTCAAGTTCGTAATCGGCCTGCTCAAAGGGCTTGTCCCAGTTTCTGAGTGTGTGCAAGGCATAACTGAATTCGGCAGAGTGGAAGGCGCCAAAACTGGGTTCGCCGGGAGGAATGCGAGTGAAATAGTACATGTAAGCGTCCTTTTGACCTTTTTCAGACTGCATCTTCGCCCAAGTGTAATTTTGCATTCCGAAGAAGAGCCCGCCTATCATGTTTTGGGTTTCAGCTAAGATCTCCGGGCTGTCCGCGGGAAAAAGCTCCAAATATTCGCCGGCACGGCCTCCGTATTGCTTTTTTGCATTTGCCTTAAATTCTGCCGGAGTCGTGGTGGAATTTCCTGATGTACGGTCGTCAGCGTTCCAGCCAGTCAGGAGTGGGACGTCGGAGAAAGCACCGTTTTCGAAGCTTTCCCTTACACCGGGGATTATTTTTCCGTCAATGACCGGGCCGAATCTTCCCTGGATCTTCAAGAGACTGTCTGCAGGAGTTTTTCGGAGATCGGCCAGAGATAGTTTCAATGTATCGGTCAATTGTTTGCCTCGTTCCTCTGCGCCTTGGAGGCCGGATACAGGTCCCGTGCCTCGGCTAAACATCCCTCCGCTTTGTGCAATGGCTTTGTGAAACAGGCCTTTTGCCTTGGGCGATACTACGAGCGCGTTCACACTGAATGCTCCCGCGGACTGGCCTGCGATGGTGACGTTATTGGGGTCTCCGCCGAATTGCCCGATATTTTTCTTGACCCATTCCAAGGCTGCAATCTGATCTAGAATGCCGTAGTTGCCCGAGGTTCCGTCGGGACTTTCTGCGTTGAGATCGGGGTGCGCAAAGAATCCCAACATTCCGACGCGATAATTCAGATTGACGACGACGATACCTTCTTTCGCCAGATCTTCACCGTCATACAGTGGTACGGAGTTACCTCCCGAGTTGAAGCCGCCGCCGTAGATCCAGACCATTACTGGACGTTTTTCACCGGCTTCTTCCGCGGCGGTCCATATATTCAGGTAGAGACAGTCCTCTGAGATCGGCTCGTTGGGGATCAAGAATTCTGTAGACCAAGCGAAGAACGGAACGGGGGAGTTCTGCATGGGTGCCGGAGGATTGTCTACGCAAGCCTTGACGCCTTCCCAAGGCTGGACCGGCTGTGGGGCTTTCCATCGCAATTCTCCCACAGGGGGAGCAGCAAACGGAATTCCTTTGAAGATCTTCACCTGAGTGCTGGAGTCGGTCTTTCCGGAGATTACTCCACCTTCGACCTGCACAGAATCGATTGAGATCAGGTTTGAATCTTCTTGACCTTGACAGGAAAAAAAGAACAGTCCGCCGAACGCAAGGAAAAGAGTGAGTGCTTTTGTCATAGGTTTTTGGGGTTGGGTCCGGGGGTAAAAAAAAGCTAGTGTTTGAAACTGTACAGATACGGGGCTTTGTGACTTTTGCCAGTAAAGAGCTTCTCGTGTCGCTCGAGGATTTCCAGGCTCAGCAATTTTCGCTGAAAGCTTGTGCGGCGGAGCTTCTCTCCCAGGATGGCCTCATAGACAGACTGGAGCTCGTTCATTGTAAATCTTTCCGGCAGGAGATTACCACCGATGAGTTTCCTGTCGAGATTTTCGCGAAGGGTTTGAAGCGCTTTCTGGACGATCTCGCTGTGGTCAAGGATTAGCGCTGGGAGATTTTCGACTTCGTACCAGGCGATGGAGTCGGACAAACTATCGGGCGTGAGGCTTACTTTTTCATAGTCCAACAAGGCGTAATATCCGACCGAAAAAAAACGGTCCAACATCCAGTGGTCATCCGAGACATCCGCTCCATTGGCCTTTAGGATGGCTTTCATCACCTCAGGCTTAAAGCGGCTCACAGTCCCAAAGGTGTGAAACTGCTCCAGAAATACATCAGACAGCCCCGTCCTTTCCAATAACCCTGTCTTGACGGCTTGGTCGAGATCTTCATCTCTTTTCACAAAACCGCCCGGCAGGGCAAACCACCCGGTATCGTGGTACTCCATGAGGAGTATCTTGAGTTTTCCCTTGGAGAAGCCAAAGATCACGGAGTCGAAAGCCAAGTGAGGAATGTATTCGGAGCTACTGGGTAAAGGCATGTCTAATAGAATTACCTTCTAAGTAAATAGGATTTTCCCGCAGAAGCAATTATTATTGTCTCCTTCCGTAACAATAGGTCTCCAATTAAAACCCCATGAAGCAATATTTAAAGTCGGTAGTATTTTTCCTCTTAGGGACAACTTTGGCTTTTTCTCAAACTGACAATTCCCTGCCTGTCCAGACTACTATCAAAACCGGTAACATCGAAGGGAACTATAATGTCACGAACGGAATCTCAACCTACTTTGGGGTGCCTTTTGCGCAGCCGCCGGTAGCGGAGCTGCGTTGGAAGGCTCCTGTGCCTGCCGCATCTTGGACGGGAGTGAAAGAGACCAAGAAATTCGGGCCGAGACCCGTGCAGGGTCTGGTTTTCGGAGATATGAATAGCTGGTCTGAGGGCGTGTCCGAAGACTGTCTTACACTGAACGTGTGGACGCCGGCAAAGCGGAATTCTAAAGATCTGCCTGTGCTGGTTTATTTCTACGGCGGCGGATTCGTCGCTGGTGATGCTTCCGAACCACGGTATAACGGGGAGTCGATGGCCAAGAAAGGAGTCGTCGTAGTGACGGTGAATTATCGATTGGGTGTCTTTGGCTTCCTTGCTCACCCGGAACTCAGTGCTGAGGCTTCTTACAGAGGTTCAGGAAACTATGGTCTGCTGGATCAAGCTCTGGCCCTACAATGGGTGAAGGACAACATCGCTGCCTTTGGTGGAAATCCCAATCAGGTGACCATCGCAGGAGAATCGGCGGGCTCAATATCGGTTTCGTATCAGATGGCTTCTTCCCTTTCGAAGGGCCTGATTCACGGTGCCATTGGGGAGAGCGGAGCGGGCATCAACCCGACCTTAGCGCCGGTTTCCTTGGTTGACGCCGAAGCGGCAGGGAAGGATTTTCTGACAAAAGCGGGGATCAACTCGATCGCAGAAGCCAGAAAACTGTCCGCAAAAGACTTGCTCGAAATATATCAAGAGGACGGCAGATTCGGCTTTCCAGTAGTGATTGACAATTACTTTTTGACAAAAACACTCCCTGAAGCCTTTCGAGCTGGTGAGCAGGCACAGGTGCCCTTGTTGCTGGGATGGAACTCAGCGGAGATTCCCGGCATGGCTTTGATGCAGGGGCAACCTTATACTAAAGACGCTTTTATTGCCAAAGTCAAAGAGGCCTATCCGGAAAAATGGGAAAAGGTGCTCAAGCTTCACCCTCACGAGACAGCAGAGCAAGTGGAGCTATCTGCGACTGAATTGGCCTCGGACCGGTTTATTTCCTACAGTACTTGGAAGTGGTTTGACTTGCATCGCAATCACAGCCAGCAGCCGGTCTATCGCTATCTGTACAGTAAAATTCGTCCCGATCTGGTAGACAAAGGTCTCGTATCTGGACTGGCTGGAGGTACGCAAAGTGCCGATTCAGCTGCTCCGGCACCAAAGGCAGTCGGTGCTCCACACGCCGCCGAGATCGAATATGCTATGGGGAATCTTCATCTCGTGAAGGACTATGAATGGACCAAGGATGACTTTAAGACTTCGGAGACCTTCCTCGACTTCTTTACAAATTTTGTAAAAACAGGAAATCCCAACGGTGCTGGGTTACCATCCTGGACAGCTGCAACGGCAGGTGACCAAAGTCCGCCGGTGATGATTATTGACACTGAATCCAAGGAAGTAAAAGCGATAAACGATGCAAGATATCTCTTCCATGATCGTTATTATAATAATGAAAAGTAGAAAAGGAGGCCGTTGTTGATCACCCACAGCAAAAGTTTTATCTCTCAAACTTTTCAACCAAAGGGCCGGGAAACCGGCCTTTTTGATTTACACTTTTCAGAAGCAGACCTTTCGTCAGAAAAGACAGCTTGATCCTCGGAGGGCGGAGTTTTTATGACAAAGTCTGGGAGAATTTAACCATCTGAAGGACTCATGTTTCGGATGGCGGAGATCATCCAGCGGCTGTCGTAGAGAATGACCGTGAAACTGCTCCAAAGATTTCTTTCAGATCCATCGGGATTTTTGATGATATATCGGCAATCGACTAGGGCGATTTCGTCGGACAGAAATCTGATTTTTTCTATCTCCAACGTTCGGGTGCCGGGATTAGAGCTGGAGCTTTGCTGCATGCCACGGATCGCTTCTTGGACTCCGTTTCTCCATTCTCCGTTTGAGACGAGCTGGTCTATGTCGTCGGTCAGGATTTTCGTCAGCAAGACCGTGTCCCGCCTCTCCCGTGCTTCGGAGTATAGGGAGATCAACTCAACGATCTGCGCTGATTTTTCCTTTTTGTCAAGTATGATTTGACTAGAGACGGTCAGGGGAAAGAGGAGCAATGCGAGGATGAGAAGTTTCATATCTGTAGAAGGTTGCTACTACAGAAAGATACTTATTTTTCAGCGGTTGGATGGGGAGGAATAATTTCATCGTCAATGGGGGGCTGGTGGAGCAAAAAAAAACCACCCGTCTCCAGGTGGTCTCAACTCTTGTATCTCAGCTCTTGCCTCTAAAATCTCGCTGAGGTCTTGCTACTAGATACTTTTTAAACCACGTCTTCGCCTCTCAGCTTCACCACCGCTCCCTCCAGTAGATCGCTGATCCGGATCTGGCAGGAAAGCCGCGAAGTAGGAAAGTACTCCGGCAGGTTTTCCAATTGGTCGAGTTCGGGATCGGTAGCGTCGCCGAGTCCGTCTTTTCCCTCCAGCACTTCGATGTGGCAGGTGCCGCAGAGCGCCATGCCGCCACAGGTAGCCAGAACGGGGTATTCGGATGCTTTCAATATCTCCATGAGGTTGAAACCCATGTCGTCCGGAGCCTCAATTTCTTGGCGGTTGCCGTCGTGATCTTCTACAGTGAATGTTACCATGGTGCAAAGGTAGCGGTTAGAATGCGTTTACTCCGTTTACGGTGGTGTATTTGAAGCTTAGTTTTTGATCCGGATACACATACTTGAAGGCAGAGTGCATCATGATCGCCGCTTCGTGGAATCCACACAGGATCAATTTTAGCTTGCCAGGATAGGTATTGATATCTCCGATGGCGTAGATCCGCTCGACTCCTGTAGAGTAGTCGCGGGTGTCGACTTCGATGGCGTTTTTGTCAATGCTCAGCCCCCAGTCGGCAATTGGGCCGAGTTTTGGACTCAGTCCGAAAAGCGGAATCAGATAATCAGCATCGATAGTCATGTCCTGCTTAGACTTGTCTTCCAAGATTACTTTTTCAAGCTTGCCGTTGCCGTTTACCTCCTTCAGGTTGGCAGAGAGAATGAGGTCAATCTTCCCTCTGTTGGCCATGTCGAATACTTTGGCAGCAGAATCAGGCGTACCACGGAAGGTCTCGTTTCGGTGAACCAAGGTCACCCGCTTGGCTACTTTTGCCAGGAAGATGGTCCAGTCAAGTGCGGAGTCTCCCCCGCCGGCGATCACCACATTTTTGTCACGGAAAGTTTCTGGATTTTTCACCATGTAGTTGATGCCTTTGCCTTCGTACTGCTCCAAGTTGGTCAGCACCGGCTTTCTCGGTTCAAAGCAACCCAGTCCACCGGCGATGATGATAACCTGTGCATGCACACGTGTCTTGTCACTTGTGGTCACGATGAAGCTTCCGTCTGCCTGCTTGTCCAGATGATCGACCCGCTCGCCGAGCGTAAAAGTCGGCTGAAAAGGTTTGGCTTGCTCCATCAAGTTATCCACCAAATCCTGTGCATTCACCTCAGGATAGCCTGGGATATCGTAGATCGGCTTTTGGGGATAGATCTCCGAAAGCTGTCCTCCCACCTGTGGTAGGGCATCAATCAGGTGGCAACGCATCTTGAGCAGTCCTGCTTCGAAGACCGCAAAGAGCCCTACTGGGCCGGCTCCGATGATGCAAAGGTCGGTATGGATCGTGTTGGTATTCATCTGTTTTTATTTTTTTAAATGTCAGATGGAATCTAATATGGCTGGTTATCAATTCGCCCTTTTTAAGCCCCTATTCATGCGCGATTCCATAGCTTGAAGAGCTTAAACGCCGAGAAATTCTAAAATGTTCGTGCAAATATAATTAGTACACTAAACACTTTTACTATTCGGAGACATGTCCATCCAGATTTTGGTAGATGGTATCGAGAATCCGCTTAAATTCTTCAAAATCTTTCCCTGTCAGATTTTCCCAAGCCTTTTCTCTGATTTCCAATATTTTGGGGCGGAGGTCGCTGACCTTTGCCAATCCGGCAGCTGTCAGATGCAACTGAAAGCTCCTGCGATCCTGAGGATGCGGCACCCGGTCGACATATCCCTTTTTGCAAAGCAGATCAATGATGCGCGTCAGTGTGGGGTTGTCCTTGAAAACCAAGTTTGCGAGTTCTGTTTGGCTCAGCAATTCGTTCTCGGAAAGATTCTTTAATACCAACCATTGATCGACGGTTACGTCAAATTCCCCCGTTTTGAACTGTTGCTGGGCATATTGCTTCACCTTTCGGGCCGTGCGGTCGAGAAGGAAGGAGTACCGGGCAAATAGTTCTTGTGTCATACCAATAGTTAGTGTAACAAATATATGTATAAAGAAAGTGAATGTGAAAACGGATAGCCTATAAATGTTATAGGGAAGCTCGGAAAAAGAAGTTTTTTCGGATACGGAAAGTCTGCTCCTAAAGTGCCGTATGTCAGCCTTTTGGAAACTCGAGATGAAACGTGGTTTGGCCGGGAACTGACTCTAGATGGATTTTTCCTCGGTGTTTCGCGACGATTTGGGTCACTAGGTCTAGCCCCAGTCCGGAGCCTTTTCCCATTCCTTTGGTCGTAAAAAACGGTTCGAAGATTTTCGGTTTTATTTCATCCGGAATTCCCGGCCCATTGTCGCTGATCAATACCCTTACGATGCTGTCCTCTGTGGCGATGCGGATGTCGAGCTTCGGAAACTTCGTTCCGTTGAGGGCGTCGACTGCGTTGTCGATGAGGTTAGTCCAGACCTGATTGAGTTCACCGGCAAATCCAACCACTGTGACAGGGCTTTCCGGCTTAGAAAAGGTCACCGCAACCTTGGAGGTTTTGATTTTATGCGAAAGAATGAGCAATGTGTCTTCGATTCCTTGGGCCAGATCCAAATCAGCCCGGATGGCTTCTCTATCCATGTGAGTGAACGTCTTGACTGCTCTTGTAAGACTTTTGACTCTTTCAGTAGCCCTTTGGATAGTGCTGACCATAGCTTGACTTTGGAGGAGAAATTGGACTGCATGCAGCCAGTCGTCAACCATCTTGGGGTTTATCTTTTCTACCCAATATCCGACATCGTCGAAATTAATGCCGGAATCCGTGAATACCTCAGCGGCCTCCTCTGGATCACGCATGCCCCATTGCGTTAATTTCTCAAGCCAGTCTATTTCCCGGTTGCGGATCTCAGAGGGTTTCATATCAGCGCTTCTCCTGGATTGCGTCCATGCGATAAGGCGCTGTCGTAGTTCGGATTTTTCTTGAGCGTCTAGTCCCACGCAGCATACAATAAGCTCAAGCAATGTGCCCGAACTAAAAAGCCTATCGAGGTCTGACGCATCTCTCTGAATCGAAGCGATGGGATGGTTGAGCTCATGGGAAAGTCCGGCAGTGAGCTTCCCCAAGGCGAGTATTTTCTCATTCTGAAGTGTCTGAGTACTCAGGTTTCTGGCCTTGAATATCAAGACGTGAACAAACGCCTCCGTCAGTTCGTGATTGTCGCAGATAAGTTCGGGAATTGCTGATTTGGGATAACAGCACAGCCGCATATCTGTAGAGGCTTGCCCATAGACGGGGGACTTTTGGACATCCGAATAGGGTAGATAACCCAAGATATCGCCTCGTTGAAATTGGAACAAGACTTTTCTATTTTCTTCCTTCGAAGTGAACATCTCCAAGGTACCTTCCAGAATTATGAACAGGTGCTCCAGCGGCATTCCCGGTTCTAAAAGATCTTCCCCTTTGTGGAGCGATCGAAGCTCGGCTTTGTCTAAAAGCCACTTCAGTTGCTCATCGGGTACCTCCCGTAATTCAGGAATGGACCGGAGCGTCGAGAAGTCCGAAGGTGTAAAGCCGTCCATCTAGCGTCAAAACAGGGTTGGAGTTCTTTTCAAGTCGACCGACGAGCCTTGCCTCGCCATTGGTTCGTACGCAGAGAAAAGTTTTTTGAAAATATGAAATTGCTGATTTTATAGGGCACTTGCGAGGATATTATAATTAGGATTTATTACTAGAGATAGTCCTGTTATCTTAGTTAAAAACTTTTATTTTGGGAATGAGTTTTGTTCGTGGTCAAATCACCTAATACAACCGAATGAACTGGAATACTGTAATTGATAAGGCATTGGAGGTTCTGCAGAACTCCGATCGGGGTTATGTGATGATGGATATGTACAACAATATTTGGTCCCCAGAGGAAGCCGCTTTTAAAAAGATTCAGGTGACTCCCTACAATGCCCTGAAGTTTATCCAAGTGCAATTTTCCGCAATGGGACTCGATATCTCCGACAAGAACGTGCGGATCAAATTGATCGCCTTGCTGGAGGAGTTTGATCGCTTGCAGAAAGAGCGACCTTAATTGTTTTGAAGCGCGGAATTAGCGATCCGAACATGCTTTTGCGGGGACCTAGAGTGGCTGCGTTCGGGAAAGTCTATCCGAATTCTGTAGCGGGGAGGCGCTTGATGCCTGATTCCGATCTGCATGTTTTAGCGGAGTGGGTGGGACTATTTCCCGAAGGAGAACGCTCTGATCACCGGAGATAGCCCAGCAAATCACAGGATCTCTCCAGTCCGCGAAACTCACGGATTTGTGCTTTTTTCCGCACCCTTTTAGGACAGTACTGTTGCTAATCATTCTGAGTCTTCGACGTTAAACTGAGGCGGTTATCTTCTCAGTTCTCGCCTCCCGTGTATTTCCCTCTGTTTTTTAGCGCGAAAACCGCTATCATCGAACCTTGATTTATTTTAACCCAAATAGAATATGAAGAATCGGTTCTTCTTGGCTGCTGCATTGGCCGCCACCCTGTCGGTATCTCAGGCTCAAGACAAGCTGAAGAGCATGCCGGGATACAATCAATATCAAAAGATGGCTCCTCAGATCTTTACTGCGGTGAAGTCCGGCGCGCTTTCAGCAAAATGGAATGAAGACGGGAGCTCTTTCGAGTATGCCCAAGACGGCAAGCTCTTCCGCTACGACATCAAGTCCAAGGCAGCAACGGAAATCGGAGAGGCACCGAAGATGGAACGAAGAAGACCCAGTGGGCCCGCCCGCGGTCGGCAGTTTGACTCGGCTGTGTCTCCGGATGGGACTTTCAAAGCTTTCACTAAGGACCGTAATATGTACCTTAGCAAGCCTGACGGATCCGACGTAATCGCTTTGACAGCCGACGGCAACGAGGAGACGCAGGTCAAATACGGCATAGCCACTTGGGTATATGGAGAGGAACTCAGTCAAAACACCGCTATGTGGTGGTCTCCGGACAGCAAAAAGATTGCTTTCTACAAATTTGAGGAGAAGGACGTAAAGAAATATTTCGTGCTGCTGAATCAGTTGAGTCTCTACGACTCTCTCGAGATCGAAGCATATCCAAAGGTCGGCGAGCCTAATCTCCCGGTGGATCTGATGGTCTATGACCTGGAGACGAAAAAGCTCACGAAGTTTGATGTGCGTGACGGGAAACCCTTCAATGATGGGGATCTGGGCACGTATATCTATGACATCTCCTGGACGCCTGACGGCAAAGAATTGCTCTATCACAGCACCAACAGACTTCAAAACATCCTGGAGCTGCGCGCTGCCAATCCTGAAACCGGGAAGAGCAGAACAATCATCCATGAGGAATGGCTTCCCAGCTGGGTGGAGAATTCTCCCGAGATGATGCCGCTGGAAAACGGTACTCAATTCATCTGGGCTTCCGAGCGTTCCGGTTTCAACAACTATTACCTCTACAACTTTGACGGTACCTTGGTCAGCACGATTACCAAGCATCCCTTTGAAGTAGCCAACATCGTGAAGGTGGATGAGAAAAATCAAACCCTTTACTACATGGCCAGAAGCGGTGACAACCACATGAAGATGCAGCTACATCGGGTGAAATTTGACGGGAGCAAAGACGTTCGTCTGACCGACCCGACCCTGAATCACGCAGTTTCTATCTCTCCGGATGGCAAGTATTTCGTGGACGTGGCGCAAGCGCATGACGTGCCGCCTTTTACCAATCTGATCGATGCCAAGGGGAAGAAAGTAGCCGAACTCAGTAAAAGCGACATGAGCAAGTTTGAATCTCTGGGCTTGAAGAAAGTGGAAATGTTCACCTTCACTTCCAAAGACGGCGTGACGCAGCTGCACGGACTGATCCATTTTCCGTCGGATTTTGACCCGTCCAAGAAATATCCTGTCATCCTCAGCAACTACGGCGGGCCGGCTACCAATGCATTCCGTGAGACCTTCGTCAATCCCGATCCCTTGACAGAATATGGATTTTTGGTGCTCAATATAGACGGAAGAAACGTCAAAGGACGCGGCAAAGTCTTGCTCGATCAGCTATATGGAAACTTAGGCTTGGTGGAGATGGATGACTTCGCCGAAGGAGTCAAATCCCTCCACAGCCGCCCTTATTTTGACAAAGAGCGCGTAGGCGTCTATGGTACGTCCTATGGAGGGACTACCGCTGCGACGATGCTGCTGAGATTTCCTGAGTTGTTTCATGCCGCGGTGGCCAACTCTTCGGTGACTGACTGGAGAAACTACGACAACATCTACACGGAACGCTTCATGGGTACCTTGGAAAGCAATCTGGAAGGCTACAACCGATTTAGCCTGATGAACATGGCAGACAAACTGCAAGGCGAACTGTTGATCTTCTTCGGAACTGCCGACAACAACGTCCATCCGTCTAACTCGCTGCAACTTATCAAAGCCTTTCAGAATGCAGGCAAAAGCATCGAGGTGCAGATTGCTCCTGACGGCGGCCACACCGCTCTGAACAGAGACCGCATGATGGAGTTCTTTATCAAGCATCTTGTCACGGATTATCAGAAGGTAGTCCGGTAGATTTTGTGCTGGTGATTTGAAAAAGCCATACGTCGTATCAGTGACGTATGGCTTTTTTTATTGAGACCTCCCCTCCGTTTTTATTCTGACGAGAGATTTTAAGGGGCTATCTTTCAATGATCATCCCCGTATCGCTCCGATTCTGATGGACGTGAGGGCAAGGTGGATTCACTTGGCTTTCGACCCGATCAAATCCAATCTCAGTCTGGAATAGAATTAGCGGAATGTTAGGTGACCGGAATTCCCCTGGCGCCCTGTAAGAAATGCACCGGTCAAAAGCGGTCTCCTCGAGATATCCATCAATACGTCCGGAATCACAAGGAGTGAATGCCTACTAAACCTGGTAAAGAACATTTTCTAACATGAGAAATACTTTTTTTATCTTTCCGAATCGCTCCAGTCTTTAACCTTGTTAACTTAAGTGTGGAACTTGAAAATTCATTTCAACTCTCAGCCCCGAAGGCCGAATTTAGATGTATGAGGGCACTGCTTATGACAAAGAAATCCACCGTCACGCTATTCTGGTGCTTATTTTTGGGCTCTTTACTTGGAGCCTTTTTTCTCATCAGACCTCATTCTTTATTTAATTCTGGTGATTCCGGCAGAGATTTGCCCGCTGCCAATGCCCCTCTATCAGCTGAAAAAAAGAGCGATGATATCAAGGAGACGCCTCCTTCTGATTTGGGCGATTTTATCATCTGGAGAAAGGTCGATTTTGAAGATCATCCCGATGGGTACTATACGGATTCCCAGTACAAGTCAGATTGGAAAGGAGGTAATTTATACCTCCCAAATACTACCCAAATACAGACAGTCGATGGGAGGAAAGTTCTCGCTAACTTTTTTCCCAAAGGAACTTGGGGTAGGGGTGGAGGTCTAAACCAGTGGTCTGAATTCGCGGATACAGGCGAGGATATTACTGAGATCTACTGGACGTTTAGGATCAAATATCAAGATGATTTTGACTGGGCTCTTGGGGCCAAGCTTCCCGGCGTTGGATTCGGTCCTGTGCAGACTGTCGCCTCAGGAGGAGCTGGTCCAGGCATTGGGAATAAAGGCGCAAGCTTGAGGTTGATGCAGCAGGCCGGCGGCAAACTCAGGATGTATGTCTATCATCATCGCATGGGAGAGAAATATGGAGATGATATGGGACAAGGGACGTTTGGAGAACTGAAAAGAGGAGAATGGCAAGAACTGACTGTTCGGGTAGTCGCAAACGAAAACGGCAAGGCCAATGGGATCATGCAGGTTTGGCTGGACAGAGTCTTAGTGGCCTCAGCAAAAAATATCGAAATGAGAACTTCTGAGAGTCCACAAAAAATCAGTGGAATAGCGCTCAACACTTTTATGGGTGGTGGAGACAGCAGATTTGCGCCGGACAGAGACCAGTTTATGTGGATGGACGACGTCTATTTCTGGCAGTACAGCGACAAGTTTCTGACAGCAAACCCGTCTGTTGCACGTGGACTCCAGCTGCATCTCGCCTCTCATGAGCTTTATACACCGATCTCTGAAGACGATAGCTGGGTGGCCGGTCCTAAGAGCAATACTTCCTCGAAGTCCGACGGGCAAGCCAGTCTACAGCAAGATGTCGCTGCCTCGGAGACAGCGGCGAAAAAGTATTGAGAAGTGGCAACTCTATTGCGTTGGCCATCTTTGGAGTTGTCGTCCTGGAAAACAGGAACTCCGCTGGCAGGCTTAGCCACTTCTTTCAACTTTTAAAGGGATAGACCGAATCCGGCAGTCTCCTCTTCTCTTGTTTCACTCCGAGTTCTTGGTGCAATAGCTTTTGTAAACCAGCAGCGCAGCAGCCAAATCTTCAATAGCCAGTCCCGCAGATTTGAACAGAGTCACCTC
>Ga0079224_100002026_pt1 | contig 24194 bp, 21 predicted proteins | sample Stecom2015_FD_80414 | JGI IMG/M metagenome (GOLD analysis project Ga0079224, IMG submission 80414) | Agricultural soil microbial communities from Utah to study Nitrogen management - Steer compost 2015 | ecosystem: Environmental > Terrestrial > Soil > Agricultural land | place: USA: Utah... | reverse complement strand
GTCGAATCCCGCGACGCTGCCCGCCTTGCGCCCGAGCAGACCGCAGTGCCGCGGCCCGGTGCGGTCGTACGCGAACGTGTGACAGGCCTCGCAGCGCGTGTACACCTTCGCACCCGCTTCCGGATCGCCGGCCGCGTCGACCGCGGCGGCGGAGGCCGGAATGGCCAGCGCCAGGCACGACGCGGCGGCACGCAGCAGGAGGCGCGAGCCGCGTGCCGCGGCCGCGCTGCCTGCCGCGCTGCCTGCCGCGCTGCCTGCCGCGCTGCCTGCCGCTCCGCCGGCCGCTCCGCCTGCCGCCCTGCCTGCCCCTCCCCGTCCGCCTCCGGTCGCCGCGCCGCCCGCGGAGACGACCGGAGCACTTCCGCTCGGAATCGAAGCGTCTCGGTGCGTGGAACGTATTCCACGCGTTCGATCGCTCCCATTCCGAGCGAACCGCCGGGCCAACATCTCTAGCTGACGAACGCGGCGGGAACCGGATCCTCGCCGAGCGCATTGCGCAGCACCGCCCAGTGCATCGCCTCGTCGCCGAGGATGCTCGCCGCGGCTTTCGACAGCTCGCGGTCGTCGAACAGCGGCACGGCGCCGAGATACGCGCTCACCGCGCCCTTCTCGAGTCCGGCGGCAAACCGCAGCACGTCGGCCTGCGTCTTCAGCTGGTCGGTGGGAAACTGGTACTCGGCCTTGGCCGAGACCGGCTTGCCGCCGAGCTTCGAGACCGTGGCGGCGAGCAGATCGGCATGTGCCTTGTGATGACCCTGAAATGTGAGCGCTAGCTCGCGTACGTTCTTCTGCAGCAGTCCGCTGTCGGCGCCGACCTGGTACGCGGCCACCGCCTCGAGCTCGGCGCCGAGCGCCGTGTTCAGGATGCGCGCGTCCTGCGCGGGATCGGAAGGCTTGCCCGCGGCAAGCGCCGGGCGCCCGGCCAGCAGCGCGATCGCGCCGGCCGACAGCAGCCGGCCGGAGCCGCCGAGCCACGCGCGGCGATCGATGGGTTCGAGAAAGCTGGAACGAAGGAGGAAGGACACGATGATTCTCCAATGGCATCAGGCGCGCGCGCCGGGTTCGTGATCACGGCGGCCGAAGGCGCGCTCCCGGCCCAGCCGCTCGAAGACGCCGGCGACGATGCGCTCGCAGCGCTCGCCGGCGAACGAGAACGTGTCGGAGATCGCGAGATCGAGCTCGCGCGCCAGCGATTCACGCAGCATCGAGCGCGCGCGGAAATGACGGGTGCGCACGGTGGCTTCGGGAATGCCCAGGCACGCGGCCACTTCCTCGACGCTCATCTCCTCGACGGCGCGCAGCATGAACACCGTGCGGAATGCTTCGGGCAGCTCGTCGATGCGCGATTCGAGCACGCGACGCAGCTCGCTGCGCTCGGCGAGACGGTCGGGCCGTTCGGATTCGGACAGCTGCATGTTCGGTTCCCCGGCGAAAATCGCGCTGTCGACCGTGGTGTCGAGCGGAATGATTTCCGCCCGCCGGCCGCCGCTGCGCAGGCGCCCCAGCGCCTCGTTGACGACGATGCGCACGAGCCAGGTCGCGAGGCGCGATTCGCCGCGGAACTCGTGCAGCTTGCGATACGCGTGCAGCCACGCCTCCTGCACGCTGTCCTCGGCCTCGGCCTCGTTCTTCAGCACGCTGCGCGCCGTCCGGTACAGCAACTGGTTGTGGCGCTGCATCAGGGTGCGGAACGCCTGATGGTCACCGGCGATCACCTCGCCGACGAGGTCGACATCGGTGCGCACGGGCATCGGGCGCGGCTCCTCGAGCGCGTACGGGTTCATCGGGCGACTCCCAGCGGACGGTGTTGCAGGTTCCAGCGCATTCGACCATTGGATGCCGCGAAGCGCGATCCCGTTCCCGCGTTCATGCGGCTCGCGTCGAGGCTCGCGGGACCGGGCAAGGCGCCCTCGCCTCGAGGGGGCACCGGAGCGTGCCGGGTGCGGGGGCAGGGTGCGGCCCGTGCCGCACGCCAGGCTGCGTCGAAGCGCCGGGCCGTGCCGCGCGCCGCCGGACGGCGTCGGGCGGCTACGCGCGCCCCAGCGCCCGCTGCGCCGCTTCCTGCACCGCCTCGCCCAGCGTCGGATGCGCGTGAATCGTGCCGGCGATGTCCTCGAGCCGTGCGCCCATCTCCAGCGCCAGCGCGAAGGCCGACGCGAACTCGGATACCCCGGCGCCGACCGCATGCATCGCGAGCACGAGGTGGTTGTCGGCGCGCGCAACGACCCGCACGAAGCCCGAGTCGCCGTCCAGCGTCAAGGCGCGCCCGTTCGCGCTGAACGGCACCATGCCGACGCGCAGCTCGGGATGGACGCGGCGCGCCTCGTCGAGCGAAGGGCCTACGGCGACGATCTCGGGGTCGGTGAAGCAGATGGCCGGGATCGCCCGCGGCTCGAACACCCGCTTGCGGCCCGCGATCCGGTCGGCGACGACCTCGCCCTGCATCATCGCCCGGTGCGCGAGCATCGGCTCGCCGGTGACGTCGCCGATCGCGTAGACGCCCCGCATCGACGTGCGGCACTGGTCGTCGACGCGCACGTACGGTCCGTCGCGATCGAGGTCGAGCTCTTCGAGCCCGCATTCCTCGACGGCCGGGCGGCGTCCGACGGCGACGAGGATGCGGTCGGCCGGCAGGCGCTCGCCGCCGGCCGCGGTCTCGATCGCGAGGCGCCCGTCGGCGGATGCGCCCTTCACCGTGGCGCCGACGCGCAGCTGCACGCCGAGCGCGGCGAGGCGGTGCACGACCGGGTGGACGAGCTCCGCGTCGTACTGCGGCAGAATGCGCGGCGCGAGGTCGACGAGCGTGACCTGCGAGCCGAGCTTCGCGAAGGCCGTGCCGAGCTCGACGCCGATGTAGCCCGCGCCGACGACGACGAGCCGCTGCGGCAGCTCGCGCGTCGCCAGCAGCTCGGTGGACGAGACGACGTTGCCGCCGAAGGGCAGCGACGGCAGCTCGACCGGGCGCGAGCCGGTGGCGACGACGACGTGCTCGGCGCGGATCGTCTGTTCGCCGCCGGTCTCGGTGGAGACGACGACCGTCTTGCCGTCGCGAAACCGCGCCCGCCCGAGCACCACCTTCACGCGCGCGCGCTTCAGCAGGCCCGACACGCCGCCGCCGAGCCGATCGACGATCGCGTCCTTCCACGCGATTGTCTGCGCGAGATCGAGCGCGGGATCCGCGACGCGGATGCCGAGCGACGATCGCTGCGCGGCGAAGGAGCGCACGCGCGCGTATTCGTCGGCGGCGTGGATCAGCGCCTTCGACGGGATGCAGCCGACGTTCAGGCAGGTGCCGCCGAGCCGGTCGGCCTCGACGACGACGGTGTCGATGCCGTGCTCCCCGGCGCGCGCCGCGCACACGTAACCGCCCGGGCCGGCACCGACGACGAGCAGCGTGCAGCGGATCTCCTTCATCGCGGCCCCGCCTCAGGCGACGAAGAGCAGCGCCGGCGTCTCGAGCAGCGCCTTGAGCCGGTGCACGAAGACCGCCGCGTCCCAGCCGTCGACGACGCGATGGTCGAAGCTGCACGAGAGATTCATCGCCTTGCGCGGAACGAACGCGTTGCCGTCCCACATCGGGCGCACCGCGATGCGGTTCACGCCGACGATCGCGACCTCGGGATGATTGATGACGGGGGTCGTCACGATGCCGCCCATCGCGCCGAGCGACGTGATCGTGATCGTCGAACCCGTGAGCTCCTCGCGCGTCGCCGTGCCGCCCTTGGCCGCGTCGGTCACGCGCGCGAGCTCGGCCGCGCAGCTCCAGAGGTCGCGCGCCTCGACGTGGCGGACGACCGGGACGACGAGCCCGTTCGCCGTCTGCGCCGCGATGCCGACGTGCACGCCGCCGTAGCGGCGCAGCACGCCGGCGTCGTCGTCGAAATGCGCGTTCATCCGCGGCTGCTCGGCGACGGCGATCGCGACCGCGCGCATCAGGAACGGCAGCAGCGTCAGGTGCGGACGGTCGCCGCCCGATGCGTTGAGCTTCGCGCGCAGCGCTTCGAGATCGGTGACGTCGAGCTCCTCGACGTAGGTCATGTCGGCGATGCGCTCGTGCGCGATGCGCATCTTCTCGGCGATGCGCCGCCGCAGGCCGACGATCTTGATCTCCTCGACGCTCTCGTCGGGCGCGGGCGCGCCGCCGGCCGGCACGAACCGGGGTCCCTGCTCGAAGAGCCGGTCGAGATCCTCGTGCGTGATGCGGCCGGCCGGTCCGCTGCCGGCGACCCGCCGCAGGTCGATGCCCGCCTCGCGGGCCCGCGCGCGGACCGCGGGCGAGGCGAGCGGCTTCTCGCCGCGCGACCTGGGCAGCACGGGCGAGGCGCCCGGGCGCAGCCGGGCGCCGGGCACACCGGCGACGGTCTCGCCGCCCGCACCCAGCGCCGCGCGCGCACCCGCCTCGGCATCGCGCATCGCGACGGCGGCCGCGGCCCGGGCGACGGCGCTCGCCTGCGCATCGCCCGCACTCGGCGCCGCGGACGCGCGCGCGGCCGCCGTGCCGGAGTCGGCGCCGCCTCGCGCAGGCACGTCCGAGCGACCGGCGCCGCCGGTGACGGGCGGCGCCGACATCGCCGACGCCGCCGCGCGCTCGCGCATGCCTTCGGCCGGCGCGGACCGGGTGTGCTCCGGATCGCGCGCCTCCCGCGCTTCGCGCTCGTCCTCGTGCCGCTCGCGCGCCTGCCGCGCCTGCCCCTGGCGCGCAGGACCTTCGGGAGCGGACGGCGCGTCCTCGCCGGCCGGCACCGCCTCGTCGCCGGGCGCCGCGCCGGCGGCACCCTCGACCTTCAGGCGCACGAGATCCGAGCCCACGGCGATGCTCTCGCCGGGTTCGGCGGCCAGCCACACGACCTCGCCCGCGATCGGCGACGGCACCTCGACGCTCGCCTTGTCGGTCATGACGATCGCCGGCGACTGGTCTTCCTGCACGCGGTCGCCCACCTTCACCAGCCACTCGACGAGCTCGGCCTCGGCGACGCCTTCGCCGACGTCGGGCAGCCGGATCGCGTGCTCGGCCATTCAGTCCTCCAGCGCCTCGACGAGCGCACGCCCGACACGCGCCGGTCCGGGGAAGTACTCCCATTCGTGCGAATGCGGATAGGGCGTGTCCCAGCCGGTGACGCGGCGGATCGGCGTCTCGAGCCGGTGGAAGCAGTGCTCCTGCACGAGCGCGACGAGCTCGGCGCCGAAGCCCGACGTGAGCGTCGCCTCGTGCACGACGACGCAGCGTCCGGTCTTGTTCACCGAGACGACGATCGCGTCGAGGTCGAGCGGCACGAGCGTGCGCAGGTCGATCACCTCGGCGTCGACGCCGGTGGCCTCGGCCGCCGCGAGCGCGACGTGCACCATCGTGCCGTAGGCGAGCACGGTGACCGCTTCGCCGGGTCGGCGCACGACCGCCTGGCCGAGCGGGACCGTGTAGTGCCCGGTGGGCACGTCGCCGAGCGGATGCTTCGACCACGGCGTGACCGGCCGGTCGGGATAGCCTTCGAAGGGTCCGTTGTACAGCCGCTTCGGCTCGAAGAAGATCACCGGATCCGGATCCTCGATCGACGCGATCAGCAGTCCCTTCGCGTCGACCGGATTCGACGGCATGACCGTCTTCAGGCCGGCGACGTGCGTGAACAGCGCCTCGGGGCTCTGGCTGTGCGTCTGCCCGCCGAAGATGCCGCCGCCGGAAGGCATGCGGATGACCATCGGCGCCGTGAACTCGCCGTTCGAGCGATAGCGCAGCCGCGCGGCCTCGGAGACGATCTGGTCGTAGGCCGGATAGACATAGTCGGCGAACTGCACCTCGATGCAGGGACGCAGCCCGTAGGCCGCCATGCCGATCGCGGTGCCGACGATGCCCGATTCGTTGATCGGCGTGTCGAAGCAGCGGTCGTGGCCGTATTTCTGCTGCAGGCCGGCGGTGACGCGAAAGACGCCGCCGAAATACCCGACGTCCTCGCCGAACACGACGACGCGGTCGTCGCGGCTCATCGATACGTCGAGCGCATCGCGCAGCGCCTCGATCATCGTCATCCGCGCCATGTCAGAACCCGGCTTGCTGCCGTTGACGGCGCAGATGCGGCGGCATCGTCTCGTAGACGCCCTCGAACATGTCGCGCGTGGACGGACGGCCGCCGGCGTGCAGCGTGCCGTGGCGCTCGGCCTCGCGCTGCGCGGCGATCACCTCCGCGAGCACCTGCTCCTCGAGCTCGCGGTGCCGCTCCTCGGTCCATGCGCCGCGCAGGATCAGGTGGTTCTTCAGGCGGATCACCGGATCGCCGAGCGGCCAGGCGTCGGACTCGGTCTTCGGACGATAGGCGGAAGGATCGTCCGACGTGGAATGCGCGCCGACGCGATACGTGACGTGCTCGATCAAGGTCGGGCCGAAATTCGCGCGGGCGCGGTCGATCGCCCATTTCGCGACCGCGTAGACGGCGAGATAGTCGTTGCCGTCGACGCGCAGCGCCGGGATGCCGAAGCCGAGTCCGCGCGCGGCGAAGGTGCCCGAGCCGCCGCGCGCGATGCCCTGGAAAGTGGAGATCGCCCATTGGTTGTTGACGATGTTCAGCACGACCGGCGCGCGGTACGTCGACGCGAAGACGAGCGCGGCGTGGAAGTCGGATTCGGCGGTGGCGCCGTCGCCGATCCAGCCGGCCGCGATGCGCGTGTCGCGCCGGATCGCCGAGGCCATCGCCCAGCCGACCGCCTGCGGGAACTGCGTGCCGAGGTTGCCCGACAGCGAGAAGAAATCGTGCGCGCGCACCGAGTAGAGCACCGGCATCTGCCTGCCCTTCAGCGGATCGCGTTCGTTCGAGTAGATCTGGCACATCAGGTCAAAGACCGGATAGCCGTCGGCGATGAGCAGTCCCGCCTGCCGGTAGGTGGGGAAGTTCATGTCGCCCTTGCGCTGCGCCTTGCGGAACGCGCAGCTCACCGCCTCCTCGCCCATGTGCTGCATGTAGAACGAGGTCTTGCCCTGGCGCTGGGCCATCAGCATGCGCGCATCGAAGGCGCGCAGCACGAGCATGTCGCGCAGTCCGGCGAGCAGCTGCTCGTCGGAGAGCAGGCCCGCCCAGGGCCCGACCGCCTCGCCGCGGCGATTGAGCACCCGGATGATCGAATACGCGTGGTCGCGGATCGATTCGGAATCGACGTCGATCGGCGGGCGATCGACCGAGCCTGCCTCGGCGATCCGCACGTTCGAGAAATCGGGCTGGTCGCCCGGGCGCACGGCCGGCTCGGGCACGTAGAAGCGAAGCGGTTCCGGTGCGGACATGATTCGCGAGTCGGCGGACCTCGAAGGGATCGACCAGCCGAACGATCGTGCCAGAAAAGCGAAGACCCGGGGCACGAGTCGGGTCTTGCCGTTTGACCCGCGCGCCCTCGCGCCGTAGCCTCGAAGCCGCGGCGCACGCACCGTGCGGCCGACGACCCGCTCGAGGAGATCGCGAGATGCTCGAACCCGCGGCACTGCAGCGGATGCTCGCCGGGCTGTTCCCCGACACACTCGGCATCGAATGGCTGGAGATCGGTGCCGATCGCATCCGGGCCCGCATGCCGGTGCGTCGCGAGCTATGCACCGCGGGCGACGTGCTGCACGGCGGTGCGCTGATGGCCCTCGCCGACACGCTCGGCGCGGTCGGCACCTACGTGAACCTGCCGAAGGGCGCGCGCACGACGACGATCGACTCGAGCACGAAGTTCCTCGCGGCCGCGCCGCTCGGCAGCTCCGTCGAGGCCGAATGCACGGCGCTGCACCGCGGCCGCACGACGCAGGTGTGGCAGACGCTGATCCGCGGCGAGAACGACCGACTCTGCGCGGTCGTCACGCAATCGCAACTCGTCCTCACCGGCTCATGAGCAACGACTCGCAGCGCAGGATCGTCCTGCTCCTCGGACACCCCGACCCCAACCCGGCGCGGCTCGGCTACGCACTCGCCGAAGCCTACGCGCAGGGCGCGCGCGAAGCCGGACACGCGCTTCGGCGCATCGAGCTGGGCAAGCTCGACTTCCCGATCCTTCGCTCGAAGGAGGACTGGATCTCGGGCGAGCTGCCCCCGTCGCTGCAGTCGGCACAGGAAGCGATCCGCTGGGCGGAGCACGTCGCGCTGTTCTTCCCGCTGTGGCTCGGCACGATGCCCGCACTCGTGAAGGCCTTCCTCGAACAGGTGCTGCGCCCCGGATTCGCGATCACCGCCGGCGAGCAGGGACAGTGGCAGCGTGCGTTGCAGGGACGTTCGGCGCGGGTCGTCGTGACGATGGGAATGCCCGCCCCGATCTACCGCTGGTACTTCTTCGCGCATGGGGTTCGCGGCCTCGAGCGCAACGTGCTCGCGTTCTGCGGGCTGCGTCCGGTGCGCCAGACGCTGATCGGCATGGTCGACGGCGGCGGCCGCCAGCGGCACGAGCGTCATTTCGAGAAGATGCGCGCGCTCGGCCGGCGCGCGCGCTGAACGCCCCTCCGCGCCGCACTCCCGCCCACCCGCTGCAGGACGACGGTGCCGAGCCCCGGCGCTCGATCCCGCACGCCTTGACCTGAAACGATTGTTCCATGATGATCTTGCCATGTAACGAAGGTTACAAAACGAAAGTTCCATAGCTCCCACAGACTCGCCCCGGAGCCCGCCGGCGAACGCCGAAGCGGGCTGCGGGCACGAAGGGCACCGGATCCGATGCGGCTGCGCGAAACCATCCTGGCCTCGTACGACGGGCTGCTTCCCTCCGAACGCAAGCTCGCCGACGTCGTCATGCAACGGCGCTCCGACCTCGCCGCGTACACGGCGACCGAGCTCGCGGCGCTCGCCGGCGTCTCGAAGGCCACCGCGGCGCGCTTCTTCCGTCGCCTCGGCTACGAGAACTTCAACCGGTTCCGCGAAGAGATCCGGGCGAATCCGCCGGCCGAGTCGCCGCTGTTCCGCCTGGAAGGCTCGCCGAAGCTCGACGGCGGCCTCTCCGCGCTCGAGCGCCACGTCTCGAACGACGCAAAGAATCTCGCCGAGACGCTGCGCGACCTCGCGGCCGATGACGTGCGCGCCGCGATCCGCGTGCTGAAGCAGGCGCAGCGCGTCTGGGTCGTCGGCTTCCGCAACGGCTACGCCACCGCGTTCTACGCACAGGCGCTGTTCTCGCACGCCAAGCCGAACGTCCACCTGCTGAACAACTCGGCGTCGAAGATCGCCGACGTGCTCGGCGACGTCGGCGCGAAGGACGCGCTGTTCGTCGTCGATTTCCGCCGCAGGCTGCGCCTGCTCGGACAGATCGTCAGCGTGGCCCGCCAGGCGGGCGCGCGCATCGTGCTGCTCACGGACTCGCCCGTGTCGGAGCGCGCCCGCCATGCCGACGTGATCCTCGGCTGCACGACCCGCGGCTCGGCGCTGTTCGACTCGTACGTGGCGCCGATGAGCATCGTCAATTTCCTCGGCGCATCGCTGGCGGCGGAAGTGCGGCCGCGCGCGCGCGAGCGGATGCAGCGCATCGAGCAGATCCACGATTTCCTGTCCGACCTCGAGGATTGAATTCATGACCACGACGTCCCGGCCCGGTCCGCTCGCCCCGAACACGCCCGCGTTGCCGCGCGTCTCCCTTGAGTGCTTCCCCAATCCGCGCGTCGATCGAAGCGCGGCGTACGGAGCGGAGCGTGCACGGATCGTCGGCGGCGAGGCGCTCGAGCGCGCGCGACGCGAGATCACGTCGTGGCCCGGCTACCGGGCGACGCCGCTGCACGAGCTGCGAGGGCTGGCGCGCGCGCTCGGCATCGGCGCGCTGCACTTCAAGGACGAGGGCACGCGCTTCGGGCTCGGCAGCTTCAAGGCGCTCGGCGGCGCCTATGCGGTCGGGCGACTGCTGACGACGAAGGTCGCCGAGAAGACCGGGCGGCCGGTGAAGACCTCCGAGATTGCCGCCGGCGCATACCGCGACCTGGTGCGCGAGATCACCGTCACCTGCGCCACCGACGGCAATCACGGCCGCTCGGTGGCCTGGGGTGCGCAGATGTTCGGCTGCCGGTGCGTGATCTACATCCACGAGACGGTCAGCGAGGGCCGCAAGGCGGCGATCGAGGCCTTCGGCGCCCGCGTCGTGCGAACGCCGGGCAACTACGACGACGCGGTCCGGCAGGCCGATGCCGATGCGCGCAGCGAAGGCCGCTACCTGATCTCCGACACCTCGTACGACGGCTACATGGACGTGCCGCGCGACGTGATGCAGGGCTACGCGATCATGGCCGAGGAGGCGCTGCAGCAGCTCGACGGTGCGATCCCCACGCACGTGTTCCTGCAGGGCGGCGTCGGCGGCATGGCGGCGTCCGTCTGCGCCTGGTTCTGGGAGCGCTTCGAAGGGCGACGGCCGATCACCGTGGTCGTGGAGCCCGACAAGGCCGACTGCCTGCTGCGCACCGCGCGCGCCGGGCGCCCGGTCGCCGTACGCGGCGAGCTCGACACCGTGATGGCCGGCCTCGCCTGTGGCGAGGTCTCGCTGCTCGCATGGGAGCTGCTGCGCGAAGGCGCCGACGCGTTCGTCGCGGTTCCCGACGAGGCAGCGATCGCGTGCATGCGCCTGCTCGCCGACGCCCCGTACGGCGATCCGCCGGTCGTCGCCGGAGAATCGGCCGTCGCGGGCCTGGCCGGCCTCGTCGGCGCGATCTCGACGCCCGCGGCGCGCGAAGCGCTGCGGCTGGACGCCGCCAGCCGCGTGCTGCTCTTCGGCACCGAAGGCGACACCGATCCGCAGCTGTACCGGGAGATCGTCGGCCGCAGCGCGGACGAGGTCCGTGCCGGAGCGCGGGCGTGAAGCCCCGCACCGACGGCGCCAAGGCACGCGCGGCGCGGCGTGCGCCGCCGGACGTGGCGGCGCGCCCCGCGGGCGCGCGCGACGCCGGCACCGCACTACCCGACATCGACGGATCGCGCCTGCTCGCCTCGCTCGAGACGCTCGGACGGATCGGTGCCCTCGACGGCGGCGGCGTCTGCCGCCTGGCGCTGACCGACGAGGACAAGGCCGGCCGCGACTGGGTCGTCGAGCGCATGCGCGAGCTCGGGCTGCGAATCACGATCGACGGCATCGGCAACGTCATCGGCGTCTATCCGGGCGACGAGGACGTCGCGCCGGTGATGACCGGATCGCACATCGACACCGTGCGCACCGGCGGCCTGTACGACGGCAACTACGGCGTGCTCGCCGGGCTCGAGGTCCTGCGGGTGCTGCGCGAGGCGGGCGTGCGCGGCCGCAAGCCGATCGCGGTCGCCTTCTTCACCAACGAGGAAGGCGCACGCTTCGCGCCCGACATGATGGGCAGCCTCGTCTTCCAGGGCGGACTCGGCCTCGACGAAGCGCTCGCCACGCGCGGCATCGACGGCAGCACCGTCGGCGAGAACCTCGAGCGCATCGGCTATCGCGGCAGCGCGCCCGTCGGCGCCGCGGCGGTCGATTCATACGTCGAGCTGCACATCGAGCAGGGTCCGGTGCTCGATCTCGAAGGCATCTCGATCGGCGCGGTCGAAAGCGTGCAGGGCATCTCGTGGACCGAGTTCACCGTGCTCGGCGTGTCGAACCACGCAGGCACGACGCCGATGCGCCTGCGCCGCGACGCAGGGCTCGTCGCCGCGCGCATCGCGTGCTTCGCGCGCGAGCTGGCGAACGGGATCGGCGGCGACCAGGTGGCGACCGTCGGCGCGGTGAACCTGTTCCCGAACCTGGTGAACGTCATCCCGAATCGCGCGGTGTTCACGGTCGACCTGCGCAACACCGACGGCGAGACGCTGCAGCGCGCCGAGCAACGGCTGCGGCGCTTCGCCGACGAAGCGGCCGCCGCCGAAGGCGTCTCGCTGTCGCGCCGCGCGCTCGCGCGCTTCGACCCGGTGCGCTTCGACCCGGATCTGGTCGCGCTCGTCGAGCGCAGCGCCACCGCGCTCGGCCTGCGCACCCGCCGCATGCCGAGCGGCGCCGGGCACGACGCCCAGATGCTCGCGCGCATCTGCCCGGCCGCGATGATCTTCGTGCCGAGCGTGGACGGATTGAGCCACAACGTGCGCGAGCACACCGCGCCCGGCGACCTCGTCGCCGGTGCGCGCGTGCTGCTGCGCGTGCTCGCGCAGCTCGCCGAATGCCCCCCGTTTTCCGGAAACCGATGAACAAGGAGAATTCGTGTCCAGGTTCGTGAACGTCGCCGCCGGCCAGCTCGGTCCGATCGCACGCAGCGAGTCGAGAACCGAGGTCGTCGCACGCCTGCAGGCGCTGATGCGCAGCGCGCATGCGATGGGATGCGAGCTGATCGTCTATCCCGAGCTCGCACTAACGACCTTCTTTCCGCGCTGGTACATCGAGGACCAGGACGAGGTCGACCGGTTCTTCGAACGCGAGATGCCCGGGCCCGAGACGCGCCCGCTGTTCGACCTGTCGCGCGAGCTGGGCGTCGGCTTCTGCCTCGGCTATGCCGAGCTCGTCGTCGAGAACGACCGCACGCACCGCTACAACACCGCGATCCTGGTCGACCGCAACGGCGAGATCGTCTCGCGCTACCGCAAGGTGCACCTGCCGGGGCACGCCGAGTACGAACCGTGGCGCCGCTTCCAGCACCTGGAGAAGCGCTATTTCGAGCCCGGACCGGGCTTCGGCGTGGTGAACGCCTTCGGCGGCGTGATCGGCATGGCGATCTGCAACGACCGCCGCTGGCCCGAGACGTACCGCGTGATGGGGCTGCAGGGCGTCGAGATGGTGCTGATCGGCTACAACACGCCGGTGCACAACCCGCCCGCGCCCGAGCACGACGATCTCTCGCTGTTCCACAACCAGCTCGTAATGCAGGCGGGCGCCTACCAGAACGGAACGTGGGTGGTCGGGGTCGCCAAGGCCGGCATCGAGGAAGGCGTCGACCAGATCGGCGGCAGCTGCATCGTCGCACCGTCGGGCGAGATCGTCGCCTCCTGCACCACGAAGGGCGACGAGATCTGCGTGGCGCGCTGCGATCTCGACCTGTGCGCGTCGTACAAGCGCACCACCTTCAATTTCGATGTCCATCGGCAGCCGCACGCCTACGACCTGATCGTCGAACGCCGCGGCGAGCGCCTGATGGCCGACGGAACACCCGCTTCCCGCGACCCCGGCCCCCGATCGTCCGGGCCGAGCCTTCACCCGAAAGGAGCATGACCATGAGGAGGAGATTCCTGAAACGACTCGGGCGCGCATTGCCCGCGGCATTGCTCGCCGCCGCCGTCTTCGGCCCGCTTTCCAGCCCCGGCGCGCAGGCGGCCGAAAAGGTGGTTCGGATGATCCCGGGCGGCGACCTGAAGATCCTCGATCCGATCCAGAACCCGTCGTACATCACCCGCAACCACGGGTACATGATCTACGACACGCTGTTCTCGCAGGACTCCAACGGCGAGATCCGCCCGCAGATGGTCGACACGCACAGCGTGTCGCCGGACGGCCTGAAATACACGTTCACGTTGCGCGAAGGACTGAAATGGCACGACGGCGCGCCGGTGACGGCGGCCGACTGCGTCGCGTCGATCCGCCGCTGGGGCGCGCGCGACGTCTCGGGGCGGCTGCTGATGGCAGCCACCGCCTCGCTCGACGTGGTCGACGAGCGAACCTTCACGCTGACACTGAAGGAGCCGTTCGGCCTCGTGCTCGAATCGCTCGGCAAGCCGTCGTCGAACGTTCCGTTCATGATGCCCGAGCGCATCGCGAAAACCGATCCCACGCAGCAGATCACCGACACGACCGGCTCGGGTCCGTTCATCTTCAAGAAGGACGAATGGGTTCCCGGTAACAAGGTCGTCTACGTGAAGAACCCGAACTACGTGCCGCGCAGCGAGCCGGCCGACGGACTCGCCGGCGGCAAGGTCGTCAAGGTCGACCGCGTCGAGTGGATCTACATCCCCGACCAGAACACGGCGCTCGCCGCGTTCAACAACGGCGAGGTCGACATCTTCGAGCTGCCGCAGGCCGACTTCATCGCGCTGCTCGAGAAGTCGCCGAACGTGAAGCTCGCGGCCGATCCGCTGGGCAGCCAGGGCTGGCTGCGTCCGAACCACCTGCATCCGCCGTTCGACAACCCGAAGGCGCGCCAGGCGCTCGTGCACATGGTGAACCAGGAGGAATACCTGGCGGCGGCGGGCTTCCCCGAGAAATACCGGCTGAAGAGCTGCGCGGCGTATTTCATGTGCGGCGCGCCGTGGGCCACCGATGCCGGCGGCGACGCGGTCCTGGCCGGGCAGAACCTCGAGAAGGCGAAGCAGCTGATGAAGGAGGCCGGCTACAACGGCGAGAAGATCGTCGTGCTCACGCCCAGCGACCCGCCGGTGCAGGCGGCCGCCGCGATGGTCACCGTGCAGAACCTGAAGAAGATGGGCCTGAACGTCGAAGCGCAGGCGATGGACTGGAGCACGCTGCTGAGCCGGCGCGCCGTGAAAGAGACACCCGACAAGGGCGGCTGGCACATCTTCCACACCTACTCGGTCGGCTTCGACGTCGTCTCGCCGGTGGTCAACGCCTACATCCAGGGCTCGTGCGACGCGGCCCCCTCGGGCTGGCCCTGCGATGCCGAGCTCGAGAAGCTGCGCATGGACTGGGCGCGCGAGACCGACGCGGCGCGCCGCATGCAGATCACCGAGGCGATCCAGAAGCGCGCCTACGAGTTCGTGCCCTACGTGAACTTCGGCCAGTTCTTCCAGCCGATGGCGTATCGCAGCGACCTCGACGGCCTTCTCGCGGTCGGCATCCCGGTGATGTGGAACGTCGAGAAGAAGTGATCGAGCCGGCCCGCGCGCGCGCCGCCGCGCGAGCGGGCCGCATTGCGCGGAACCCGACGCCCGTCGTTCACCGGGCGTCGTGACGAGCCAGCTCCATGACGTACGTCCTCAAGCGAATCCTCGCCGCGATCCCGGTGCTCTTCATCGTCGCGGTGATCGTGTTCCTGCTGCTGCACCTGAGCCCGGGCGATCCGGCGGCGATCATCGCAGGCGACACCGCGAGCAGCGACGACATCGAACGGATCCGCCGCCAGCTCGGCCTCGACCGCCCGCTGCCTGAGCAGTTCGTCGGCTGGTTGTGGCGCCTGCTGCAGGGCGACCTCGGCGTGTCGGTGTTCACCGGCCTGCCGGTGACGACGATGATCGCGCAGCGCATCGAGCCGACGCTGTGGATCACGTTCCTGACGATCGGCGTCGCCGTCGTGCTCGCCCTGCCGATGGGCATCGTCGCCGCCTGGAAGGCCGGCACCTGGATCGACCACGCGATCATGGCGCTCGCCGTGCTCGCGTTCTCGATGCCGGTGTTCCTGATCGGCTACCTGCTGATGTTCGGCTTCGCAATCCAGTGGCCGCTGCTGCCGGTGCAGGGCTTTCGCAGCCTCTCGGAAGGCTTCGTTCCGTTCATCCGGCACCTGATCCTGCCCGTGCTGAGCGGCGGATTGATCTACACCGCGCTGATCGCTCGCATGACGCGCGCGACGATGCTCGAAGTCCTCGGCGAGGACTACATCCGCACGGCCCGCGCGAAAGGCGTCGGAAGCCTGCGCCTGCTGCTGCGCCACGCGCTGAAGAACGCGGCGGTGCCGATCGTGACGACGATCGGACTGGGCATCGCGCTGCTGCTCGGCGGCGTCATCGTCACCGAGAGCGTGTTCGCGATCCCGGGCATCGGACGGCTCACCGTCGACTCGGTGCTGCGCCGGGACTACCCGGTGATCCAGGGCATCGTGCTGGTCACCTCGGCGGTCTACGTGTTCGTCAATCTCGTGATCGACCTGCTCTACACCGTGTTCGATCCCCGCATCCGGTACTGAGCGCGCCCATCATGGAAGTCACCGTCGATCGCCTCGCCGCACGGCTCGACGCGGCCCGACGCCGGCCGTGGCGGGCCTTCGTGCGTCGGCATCCGCTGCTCGCCGTCGGCGGGCTGCTACTAGTCGTCGTTGCGATGGCCTCGCTCGCCGCGCCGTGGCTCGCGCCGTACGATCCGACCGAGATGAACGCGCTGCAGCGGCTCAAGCCGCCGTCGGCGCAGCACTGGTTCGGCACCGACGCGCTCGGCCGCGACGTGTTCTCGCGCACGCTGTGGGGCGGACGCGTCTCGCTCACCGTCGGCATCGGCGTCGCGCTGCTGGCGACTTCGATCGGCGTCGTCATCGGCCTGCTGTCCGGCTTCAATCGCTGGGCCGACGCGATCGTCATGCGCGTCATGGACGGAATGATGGCGATCCCCGGCATCCTGCTCGCGGTCGCACTGATGACGCTCACGCGTGCGAGCATCGGCACCGTGGTACTCGCGATCACGGTGCCCGAGATCCCGCGCGTCGTGCGCCTGGTGCGCTCGCTGGTGCTGAGCATCCGCGAACAGCCGTATGTGCAGGCGGCCGAAGCGATCGGCACGCGCTTCCACGCGATCCTGCTGCGGCACGTGCTGCCGAACACGGTGACGCCGCTGATCGTGCAGGCGACGTTCATCTGCGCATCGGCGGTGATCTTCGAGGCGTACCTGAGCTTCCTCGGCGCCGGCACTCCGCCCGAGATCCCGAGCTGGGGGAACATGATGGCCGAGGGCCGCGCCGTCGTTCAGCTCGCGTTCGGGATCATCCTGTTCCCGGGCCTGTTCCTCGGGCTCACCGTGCTTTCGATCAACCTGCTGGGCGACGGGCTGCGCGACCTGCTCGATCCGCGCGTCGCCCGTCGCCTGTGAGGTCGCCGCCGTGACCCTCGAAGCGAAAGCGCCCGTCGATCGCGAACGGGCCCTCGGAGCGCAGCTCCCCGCAGACCGCGAGAAGGTGCTCGAGATCGACGACCTGAGGGTGTGCTTCGCCACGCCCGACGGAATCGTGCGCGCCGTCGACGGCGTCTCGTACTCGCTGCACGCCGGCGAGACGCTCGGCGTCGTCGGCGAATCGGGGTGCGGCAAGAGCGTGACGGCGATGTCGGTGCTTCGCCTGCTCGCGTCCCCGCCGGCGGTGGTCGCCGGCGGTGCGATCCGCTACCGCGGCACCGACCTGCTCGGGTTGAGCGAGGAACGCATGCGCAGCATCCGAGGCAACGAGATCTCGATGATCTTCCAGGATCCGATGACCTCGCTGAACCCGGTGCTGACGATCGGCGAGCAGATCGGCGAAGCGGTGCGGTTGCATCAGGGACTGGGCAGGCGGGCGGCGCGCGAACGCGCGGTGGAGATGCTCGCGCTGGTGAACATCCCCGACCCGAGACGCCGCGCCGACGAGTATCCGCACCAGTTCTCCGGCGGCATGCGCCAGCGGGCGATGATCGGCCTGGCGCTCGCGTGCCATCCGAAAGTGCTGATCGCGGACGAGCCGACCACGGCGCTCGACGTGACGATCCAGGCGCAGATCCTCGAGCTGCTGCGCAAGCTCGAGGCGGAGACCGGCACCGCGATCATGATGATCACGCATGACCTGGGCGTCGTCGCGGAGACCTGCGAGCGCGTCGTCGTCCTGTACGCCGGCCGCAAGGTCGAGGACGCACCGGCGCGCCGCCTGTTCGCCGCTGCGGCGCACCCGTACACGCGGGGCTTGCTCGCCTCGATGCCGCGATTGGCCGACGGCGCGGCACGGTCGCACGGACGCCTGACCGAGATTCCCGGAATGGTCCCGTCGTTGAAGGAGCCGGTGCCCGGCTGCAGCTTCGCGCCGCGCTGTCCGGTCGCACGTCCGCGGTGCACGCGCGAGCGCCCGCCGCTCGTTGCGCTCGGCGACGGGCATTCCGTCGCGTGCTGGGAAACGGAGAGGGGCGCGTGATGCAGCCGACGACTTCGAAGGAGCGCACACCGGACCAGGGCGACGCGCCGCCGCTGCTCGACGTGCGGAACCTGAAGAAATACTACGGGGCGTCGCGCGCGACGCCGGGCGGGGCTCGCAGGTACGTGCGCGCGGTCGACGGCGTCTCGTTCACGCTCGAACGCGCGAGCACGCTGGGGATCGTCGGCGAATCGGGCTGCGGCAAGTCGACGGCGGCCAAGACGATCATGCGGCTGATCGAACCCAGCGGCGGACAGGTCCTGCTCGACGGCGTCGACATCACCGCGATGTCGCGCCGGCGCTTTCGTCCCTACCGGCAGCAGCTCCAGATCGTCTTCCAGGATCCGTACGCGTCGTTGAACCCGCGCATGACGGCGGGGGCGATCGTCGCGGAACCGCTCGCCAATTACGGCTGGTCGCGCGCCGACCGCGAGGCGCGCGCCGCCGAGCTGTTCGACCGCGTCGGCCTGCGGCGCGACGCGATGCGCAAGTATCCGCACGAGTTCTCGGGCGGCCAGCGCCAGCGCATCGGCATCGCGCGCGCGCTCGCGCTCGACCCGAAGCTGATCGTCTGCGACGAACCCGTCTCGGCGCTCGACGTGTCGATCCAGGCGCAGGTCGTCAATCTGCTGATCGACCTGCAGCAGGAGCTCGGCATCGCCTACCTGTTCGTCGCGCACGATCTCGCCGTCGTACGCCACATCAGCGACCGCGTCGCGGTCATGTATCTCGGTCGCGTCGTCGAGTCCGCCGACGCCGACCGTCTGTTCGCCGATCCCCGGCACCCGTACACGCGTGCGCTGCTGTCGGCGGTGCCGCGCCCCGAACCGGGCCGTCGCAACGGACGCATCGTGCTCAAGGGCGACGTGCCGAGCCCGATGTCGCCGCCTTCCGGCTGTCGGTTCCATACCCGCTGCCCGCACGCGGTGGACCGCTGCACTCGCGAGGAGCCCGAGCTGCGCGACGTGGGCGCCGGGCACGAGGTCGCCTGCCACTTCGACCCGTGAAGACGGCGCGCCTTTCCGCTACCGAAACCGGCGTGCGTCGCAGCCACGCCCCGGTGAGTCGCAGCAGCGTCCCTCAGATCTCGAGCGGATCGATGTCGAGCTGCCAGGCCGGGCGCGGCGTGCGCACGCGCAGCGCGTCGATCCAGGTCGACAGGAAGCGATGCAGCGGCGCGCGCCGGTCGGCCTCGACGAGCAGCTGCGCGCGCTCGCGGCCCTGCAGCCGGCTCATCGACATCGGCACGACGTCGAAGACGCGCACGCCGTAGCCCGCCGCATCGAGCTCCGCGGCGAGCGTGCGCGCGGTCTCGAGGAATCCGACGGCGTCGGCGAGCTGCGGCGCCTCGGCACGCAGCATCGCCTGGTGCCGGTAGGGCGGCAGGCCGGTCTCGCGTCGTTCGGCGAGCAGGCGGTCGGCGAAACCGGCGTAGTCGTGACGCGCGAGGAACGCGAACAGCGGATGACCGGGAAAGCGCGTCTGCACGAGCATCCGGCTCGCGCGGCCGCTGCGGCCGGCGCGTCCGGCGACCTGCATCAGCGTCGCGAACAGCCGCTCGGGCGCGCGAAAGTCGGCCGCGTATAGCCCGGCATCGACGTCGAGCGCGACGACGAGCGTCAGGCGGCGGAAATCGTGCCCCTTCGCGAGCATCTGCGTGCCGACGAGCAGGTCGACCTCGCCGGCGTGTGCCGCGTCGAGCACCTGCTGCGCGGCCCCGCGCCGGCGCGCGACGTCGCGGTCGAGTCGCGCGATGCGCCGGCCGGGAAAGAGCTCGGCGAGCGCCTCCTCGAGCCGCTGCGTGCCGCGCCCGAGGGCCTCGAGATCGACGTTGCCGCAGTCCGGACACGTCCGGGGCACCGGTTGCTCGGCGGCACAATGATGGCAGACGAGCCGGTAGCGCGCCGGGCCCCTGGCGCTGCGCGGCGGCGTCGCTTCGCCGGGCCGGACGAAGCGGTCGATCCGGTGCAGCACGCGGTACGCCGAGCAGTTCGCGCAACGGCTCAGCCAGCCGCAGGCGGAGCAGGCGAGCACCGGCGCATACCCCCGCCGGTTGACGAAGACGAGCGCCTGCTCGCCGCGCGAGATCGTCGCGTCGATCGCCTCGACGACGCGCGGCGCGAGCGAATGCCGCAGCTTCTCCCCGCGCGGATCGACGCACTCGACGACCGGCAGGGCCGCGCCGCCGATGCGCTCGTGCAGCGCATGCACGCGGTAGCGGCCGCGGCGCGCCGCGAACCAGCTCTCGAGCGAAGGCGTCGCCGAGCCGAGCACGATCGGAATGCCGCGCTGCGCCGCGGCGGCGATCGCGAGATCGCGCGCGGAGTAGCGCACGCCGTCCTGCTGCTTGTACGACGCGTCGTGCTCCTCGTCGACGACGATCGCGGCGAGCGCGGGCAGCGGCGCGAGCACCGCGAGGCGCGTGCCGAGCACGACGCGCGCCCGGCCCTCGACGGCGGCGAGCCAGTGCGCGGCCCGTTCGCCGTCGGCCATCTCGCTATGCAGCAAGGCCACGCGCTCGTGCGGGAAGCGCGCGGCGAGCTGCGCGTGCAGCTGCGGCGTCAGCGCGATCTCGGGCACGAGCAGCAGCACCTGCGCATCGGGATCGGCCTCGAGCACGCCGGCGAACCAGTGCAGGTAGACCTCGGTCTTGCCGCTGCCCGTGATGCCGTGCAGCAGGTGCACGGCGTGCCCGGCGGCGGCGCTCCAGCCGGCGAGCACCGATCGCTGCGCCGGGGTGAGCGGGGGAGCGCCTCGGACCGCTTCCGGCGACGACGCGCCCGGCGCCGCCTGCGCCTCCCAGCGGGCGCGTGCGCGCGTGAAGGCCGAGACCCGTGCGCGCGGCGCCGACACCCGTGCGCGCGGCGCGCCGGAGGCACGCTCGGCCGAGCTTCGTACGCCGCGCGTGGCGCCGCCTGCCCTTCGGGCAGCCGAAGGCGCTGCGCGCAGCAGCTTCGGAATCGCCGGCAGCGCGACCTCGCCGACGCCGCGGTGGTAGTAGCGCGCGGCGAACGCGACGAGATCGAGCCACGCGGGCGGCAGCGGCGGCGCGTCGTCGAGCACGCACTCGATCGCGCGAACACGCGCGGGGTCGACCTCGGGCCGATCGCAAAGCGCGATCACCAGTCCGACGCGGCGGGTGCGGCCCCACGGGACGACGACCCAGTCGCCGACCCGGACCGCGAGCGGGCCGTCCCCGCCGTGCCCGGCGACCGCGTAGTCGAACAACGACGCACCGAGCTGTGCGGCGGGCACGTCGATCGCCACCCTGGCGAAACGCAAGTCTGCTGGGGCCGCTTCCGCGTCGCCGGCGTCAGCGTGCGCGTTCATCAGACTTTGCTTTAACTTCGGCTCCCAATCCCCCGGGTTGAAAGCGCTTTTCAGGGTCGTTCACAAAAGCTGTGGACAAAACTGTGAACAAACCGTCGACAGCGCGCGCAGGCGCCCGATTCATCGACGCTCCCGGTGGGTTGCTTATTTTTTCAGCAGAGTCAACCTCTGAAAAATCAAGCACTTGGGAAACCCCTAGCGGCGTCGTTGACGTTTTCCGAAGGCTTGCAGCGGTTCGGCCGTTTCTGTGTATAAGTCAGCGGTCACCCTCTATCGGGCGGTCCGTTTTCCGCGATTTCGGCAATGGCGCGGGCGCCGCGCAGGCGGTCAGGAAGCGCGCAGTCGGCGGCTGTAGGAATGGACCGTGTCGACGAGCGCGGCGACGCTCTCGGGCGGCGTGAACTGCGTGATGCCGTGTCCGAGGTTGAACACGTGCCCGTAGCCGGGCTCGGGTGCGCCGAAGGAATCGAGCACCCGTTGCGCCTCGGCGCGCACCGCCGCCTCGCCCGCCAGCAGTGCGATCGGATCCAGATTGCCCTGCAGCGCGCAGCGCGTGCCGACCCGCTCGCGCGCCCGCCCCAGGTTCACCGTCCAGTCGACGCCCAGCGCGTCGCAGCCCAGGTCGGCGAGCTCCTCGAGCCACTGCCCGCCACCCTTGGTGAAGACGATGGTGGGGACGCGCAGCCCCGCGCCGGCCACCTGCGGATCGGGCACCGGGCGCAATGCGCGCAGCACGCGGCGCATCGGCTCGAGCGAGAAGCGCTGGAATGCCCCGTCGGCGAGGGCGCCGCCCCAGGAGTCGAAGAGCATCACGACCTGCGCGCCGGCCTCGATCTGCGCATTCAGGTAGGCGGCGACCGCCTCGGCGTTCACCGCGAGGATGCGTTCGAGCAGGTCGGGGCGCGAATAGAGCATCGTCTTCGTGCGCCGGAAATCGGGGCTGGAGCCACCCTCGATCATGTAGCAGGCGAGCGTCCACGGGCTGCCGGCGAAGCCGATCAGCGGCACCCGGCCGGCGAGCGCCGAGCGGATCGTGCGCACCGCGTCGAGCACGTAGCGAAGATCCTGCGACGGATCGGGCACGAAGAGCTTCGCGACCGCCGCTTCGTCGCAGACCGGCCGTTCGAAGCGCGGCCCTTCGCCCTCGGCGAAATACAGCCCGAGCCCCATCGCGTCGGGGATCGTGAGGATGTCGGAGAACAGGATCGCCGCATCGAGCGGGAAGCGCTCGAGCGGCTGCAGCGTGACCTCGCAGGCGAGCTCGGGGTTCTTGCACAGCGCGAGGAAGCTGCCCGCCCGCCTGCGCGTCTCGTTGTACTCCGGCAGATAGCGGCCGGCCTGGCGCATCACCCAGATCGGCGTGTACTCGGTGGGCTGGCGCCGCAGCGCGCGCAGGAAGGTGTCGTTGACGAGCTCGTGCACCGACCGATTCTAACCGCTCGCCGATGCGCCAACTCGCCGATGCGCTAACTGCGCGCCGGTGCCGTGCCGCTCGCCGATGCCACGGCACGCCCCGATGCCGCACCGCTCGCCGACGCCGCAGCGCCCGTCGCGCGTGCGGCGCCGGCGACGACGCGCTGCGGATGCTGCGCGCCGTCGCGCGTGCGCACCGAGGGCGACGCGGCGTGGCCGTTGCGCGTGTTCGCCCACGCCTTCGGCGTCGCGCCGGTGCGCGTGACGAATACACGCCCGAGCGCCGCCGGGCTCGCGTAGCCGACTTCGCCGGCCACCTGCTTCACCGCGTGACCCTGCTGCAGCAGATGCTGCGCGAGCGCGATGCGCCAGCGCGTCAGGTACTCGCCGGGGGCCACGCCGAGCACCTGCTTGAAGCGTGCGGCGAAGCGGGCGCGCGACATGCCGGCGACGCCCGCGAGATCCTCCAGCTTCCAGTCGCGCTCGGGCTCGTCGTGCAGCGCGACCAGCGCCTTCGACAGGCGCGCGTCGGCCAACCCGGCGAGCATGCCGGTGCCGACGAGGCCATGATCGATGACATGACGCAGCATCTGCACGAGCAGCAGCTCGCACAGCCGGTCGAGCGCCACCTGGCGGCCGCACAGGCTGCGGTCGGCCTCGGCGAAGAGCTGCGCGATGGTAGGCTGCGCGTCGTCGAGCGCCTCGAGCGGCAGCACCAGCACGGGCGGCAGCGCGGCGGCGAGCGGGCCGACCGAGCCGCCGTCGAAGTGGATCGACGCGCTGACGACGTCGGGCTGCGCGGCGACGTCGGGCTGCAGCTCGTGCGCGAACGGACGCGGATAGAACAGCAGCGACGCGCGCACGAGCTTCAGCGGCGACCAGCCGGGATGCAGCGATCGCACGGCGCCGGCGCGCAGCAGATGCAGCCGGCCGGCATCGCCTTCATCACCGTAGCGGATGGGCGATCGCAGCGCTCCGCTGCGATCGACGCGCGCGCGAGGGCTGAAGCGCGCAAGAAGGCTCGACAGACGATCGGACATGTACGGGCCGGGACGCGGACGCGGGGATTGTAGAGGACTGCCGCTTCGCGATGTGCGGATTAGACTCTGCGCTTTTTCGACGAGGGGAGGCATGGGCATGGGCGACGCATCGGAAGACCGGCCGTTCGGCAGCGAAGACTGGCGCCGGCTGCTGCGCAACCTCCACGAGGATCCCGACCGGCCGGGGCTGCGCGAGACGCCGGCACGGGTGGCGCGTGCGTGGGAGCACTGGACCTCCGGCTACCTGCAGGATCCGGCCGACATCCTCAAGGTGTTCGAGGACGGCGCCGAGCAGTACAGCGAGCTGATCGTCGTGCGCAAGATCCCCGTGTACAGCCACTGCGAGCATCATCTCGCGCCGTTCTTCGGCACCGCCACCGTCGGTTACATTCCCGACGGGCGGATCGTCGGACTGTCGAAGCTCACGCGACTGGTCGACTGCTTCGCCAAGCGCCTGCAGGTGCAGGAGCGGCTCACGCGACAGATCGCCGATGCGCTGATGTCGCATCTGTCGCCCACCGCCGTCGGCGTCGTCGTACGGTGCCGGCATCTGTGCATGGAAAGCCGCGGCATCCGTGCGATCGGCGAGGAGACGGTGACCTCGGCGATGCTCGGCGAGCTGCTCACGAACCTGGGGATGCGCACCGAGCTGCTGGCGCTCGATCGCGGGTGAACGGGCGCCG
>Ga0079224_100002023_pt1 | contig 24202 bp, 20 predicted proteins | sample Stecom2015_FD_80414 | JGI IMG/M metagenome (GOLD analysis project Ga0079224, IMG submission 80414) | Agricultural soil microbial communities from Utah to study Nitrogen management - Steer compost 2015 | ecosystem: Environmental > Terrestrial > Soil > Agricultural land | place: USA: Utah... | reverse complement strand
GCAGTGGCTGCGCAATCTCAGCGCCTCGATGAGCTGGCTGCTGCGGCCGGACAACTGGGCAGCCACGGCCACGGTTCTCGTTCGCCAGCTCGCAGGCGCGCCGGCGCTGATCCTGCTGGTCGCGCCGCTGGCGCTGCTGGCAGGCGGCCGGCCGTACTTGCGGCGGCGCCTGGAACGTACCACGCTTCCGGTCGGCACCCAGGAGGACCACATCCTCCATACCTTTCTGGCACTGTGGTACACCCTGCTGCTAACCCTGCTGTGGCCGCTGCTGCTGGGCGGCCTTGGGCTGCTGCTCAGCCGTGGCGCCAGCGAAGGCAGCTTTGCCGCCGCCGTCGGCGCCAGTCTGCGCAGCACGGCGATGGTGGTGCTGGTCATCGAGGGCTTTCGCCAGCTATGCCGCGAGCGCGGAGTCGCTCAGACGCACTTTCGCTGGCGGCATTCTTCCAGGCGCCGCCTGCGCCGGCACTTGGCCTGGCTGTTGGCAGTTGCGGTTCCCGTCAGCTTCGCGATCACACTGACCGAAACCCAGCCCGAGGAGGTTTATCGCGACGGCCTGGGCAGGCTCGCCTTCGTCGTCGGCTCGACCGCACTGGCGACATTCGCCTGGATTCTGCTGCGGCCGCGCTTCCAGCTCTCTCGCAGCGACAGCCGCGAGCGGCGCCGGGGCTGGTGGCGGCTGCGACGAGCGATTCGCATACCGGCAACCTTGCTTCCGCTGGCCCTGGCCGCGCTCTCCCTCTACGGCTACCACTACACCGCCCTGCAGCTCGAAAGCCGTCTCATCACCACCGGCTGGCTGTTGGTCAGCCTGATGATCGCCGGCAATCTCGCGCTGCGCTGGCTGCGTCTGGCCGAGAAGCGACTGCAGTCCATGCGCGCCAGCCCGGCCCGCAGCGCCGGCCGCGGCCGCCCCGACCCCGAGCTGGTCAGCGCTGACGAACAGGCCTGCACCATCCTGACCCTGCTCTTCACTGGCGTGACCATCGTCGGCCTCTGGTTCATCTGGTCCGATCTGCTGCCAGCCTTCAACGTGCTGGAAGGCATCGTGCTGTGGGAATCGGCCGGCGCCGACGAAAGCCTGATCCAGGTCACCCTCGGCGACCTGGCACTGGCACTGCTGGTACTGGCGCTGACCCTGGTCGCTGCCCACAACCTGCCCGGGGTGCTGGAAATCGCCGTCCTACACAGACTGGCCATCGACTCCGGCAACCGCTACGCCATCACCACCATTAGCCGCTATCTCATCGTCGCCATCGGACTGCTGATGGCGATTTCCTGGCTGGGCGTGCGCTGGAGCCAGGCGCAATGGCTGGTAGCTGCCCTGGGCGTGGGACTGGGCTTCGGTCTGCAGGAGATCTTCGCCAACTTCGTCTCCGGGCTGATCCTGCTCTTCGAGCGCCCGATCCGGGTCGGCGATGCCGTCACCGTCAACGACATGTCCGGCCGGGTCACCCGCATCCAGATTCGCGCCACCACCATCACCGACTGGGACCGGCGCGAGCTAATCATCCCCAATAAAACCTTCATTACCGACCGGCTCATCAACTGGACGCTGACCGACTCGGTAACCCGCGTCAAGGTCGCGCTGCGCTGTCCCTTCGACTGCCCGCCCGAGGAAGTGCGCCAGCTGCTGCTGGAGTGCGCCCACCGCCACCCTCGGGTCATGCGCGACCCCGAGCCCTTTGCCTACGTCGTCGGCCTTGGCGACAGCGCCTTCGAGTTCGAACTGTACGTGTTCGTGAGGGAGCTGGCCGATCGGCTGCAAACCCGGCACGAGCTGTATGTGATGGCGCTGGAACGCCTGGCCGAGCGGGGCATCCGCGTCCCGTACCCGCAGCTCGACGTGCACTTGCAGGAGCCGCCGCCCCGGCCGCAGCAACCCGCTCCTTGAAGATAAAAGCCATCTCCCCAAAAGCAAGGAAAACAACGCGGCAAAACGGGGCAAAAGGAGGCTGCCATGGGTATCCTGGCCTGGATCATTTTTGGATTGATTGCTGGCATCATTGCCAAAGCCATCATGCCGGGGAAAGATCCCGGCGGCATAATCATCACCATCATTCTCGGTATTTTGGGCGCCGTCGTCGGCGGATTCATCGGCTCGGCACTCGGTTTCGGCGACGTGAGCGGCTTTGATATCCGCAGTTTCATCATCGCCGTCCTCGGCGCCATCCTGCTGCTGTGGATTTATCGGATGGTAAAGCGCTGAGCGCGGACGACCGTCAAACCGACTACAGCCAGGTCTGATGCGGCCGCCGGCACCTGCCGGGCGCACAGGGCCAGAGCCGCTCGGGATTCGAGCCGGCCGGCGCCGACGGCAGCAGAGCCTGCGTGCTGGGAAGCCTCGAAGTCCGCTCTGCCAATCAGCCGAGCGGCTCACAAAAGTGCCGCTGCTAATTCTCAAAAAAACCGGGCCAGCACCCGTCGCCGGCTTCGCGGTTCGGACGCCGGCACCGCTGTGCGGACATTTTGTAAGAATTCTCCTCATTGACCACCAATACGGAAAGGGGCAGCATGATTGACACCGTCAACCGGGCACAGGGAATCGAGTGCCTACCGTGGAGACAGACCAAGGATGGAGCAGTCCCAGCTCGACTGGAAACGCTTTCGCGCTGCAATTCGCCTGCCTGACCGGCACCACGCACCCAAGGCACCAGACCGGGCCGCAACCGCCGATGCCGTCTCGCCAGCGTCCTCTTGCCACCCCGCCACCGACTGCTTGCAGCAGCGCCTGCAAGCAAACGCGGCCCTGCTAAAGGCAGCTGGCTCGCACCTGGAGTGGCTGTCGGCACTGCTGGGCGAGCAGCGCCATGCCATCGCCCTCGCGGATGCCGACGGCGTGCTGCTGACAGTGATCGGCAACTGGCCCGAGGCGCAATCCCTGGGACTTGCGGCCGGTCAGATCTGGTCGCAAGATAACACCGGGGAAAGCGCCATCGGCGCGGCCCTCGCCCGAGCCGAGCCGGTCCTGGCCGCCTGTCAAACCCGCGCCTGTGCGACAGCGCCAATCCGCCTTGCTGGCGGCAAGACCGTCGGCGCCATCGAAATCAGCGCACCCGTCGCTGCGCTCGATGCCAGCCTTCTGCTGCTCGCCGCCCATACTGCGCAAATAATCGGGCAAGCCTTGGATACCGCCACACGCCTGGCGCAGGCTGAATCCCTCAAGCTGCTGGCACTGCTATCCAGCTTCACCGCCCACGAGCTGGTCGCACCACTGGCCGCCACCAAGACCTTGCTCGACCTAATCTCGCTGGATCAACTGCCGCCTAAGAGCGCCTCCATGGTCGCTGCCGCCTGCAGCAACACCGAGCGCCTGCTGCAAGTCGTCATGGAGCTGCGCATCCTCGGTGGCAGCCATGACCGCTGCTTTCGCACCACCCACTTGCCTCGGCTGGTGGAACAAGCCATCGCCCAGGCCGGTCTCGCCACCGTCGAGCTGGACAACGCACTATCGGCACGCAGCACCTACATCGCCTGCAATCCGGGCCTGCTCAACCGCGCCTTGCTCAACCTACTACGCAACGCGCAAGATGCCGTTGCCGATAGCGGCCGCGTCGGCGTGCGGCTGGAAGAAGCCGACGCCTGGGTCCGCATCGTGGTTTGGGATACCGGTCCCGGAATCCCACCTCAGCACCGTCACAGCCTGTTCGAGGAATCCTTCACCACCAAGCCGGGCGGCAGCGGGCTGGGGCTGCTGCTGGTCAGGGCCATCGTCGAGCGTGTTCACGAAGGCCGCCTGCGCTTCGAACCCAACCGGCCGCGCGGGTGCCGGTTCCAGCTGTGGCTGCCGTTGCCGCCCGCCTAGCGGGCGGGCAGGCGCGCCGCAGCTGCCGGAACAGTGACTGTCGCCAGTTCCCGACGGCCAACCGCCCTCGCCCTGCTTGAATATCCCCGACCTGCGACTTAGTTGTCCTGGGCAGGATGCGATATCTATCAATTGCCGGGCGGAACGAGCCGCCCCATGCACATAGGAGGTGCATACACATGAGGATGAAACAAGGATTGCTGGCGCTGTCCGTCGCGGCCGCACTCGGCACGACCGGAGCGTTCGCCCAAGACACCGAGCAAGCACAAAGGGATTTGCAGGAGAGCCCGGCGGCTCCGACCGACGAGACCACCACGCTGGGACCGACCCCAGGCGGCACCTCGTTGCCCGACCCGACGGCGGAAAGCACCGACACGGCCTCGGCCGCCGACAGCATGAGCGGCAGCAGCAGCGAGATGGAGCAAATGGAGCAAAGCGCATCCGCGGATGCCTCCATTTCCGACGACCAGCATGCGCGGGCCGGCGCGCCGCTTTCTTCGCCATCGGCCTCGGCGGCCGAAAGCTCGGATTACACCACCCAGGCCCAAAGCGACGTACCGCCCCCGGTCGACTCGGAAACCGTGCGCCGAATCCAGCAGGCGCTAAGCGACCGCGGCTACGAAGTCCAGGTGGACGGCATCTGGGGGCCGGAAACCCACCAGGCCCTGATGGAATTCCAAAGCGAACAGAACATGCAGGCGTCCGGCCAGCTCGACAGCGAGACCTTCGCCGCCCTGGAGCAGGAGGCCGGGACGCAGACCGCGTCCGCAGCCGGACAGACCTCGTCCGATTGAACCAGACTCGACAGACAAGCCAACGACGGCGCCCTAGGCGCCGTCTTTTTTATCGTCGGTTCTCGGGCGACAGCGGAAAATAGGGCGCCGTCGTCCCGTGCATCTCGCGCGCCTTGGCGAATTCGGCACGCGCCACCACCCGCAGATGCACCTCGTCGGGCCCATCCAGGATGCGCATGGCACGCCCCCAGGTCCATAGGTAGCTGAGCGGCGTGTCCGGCGACAAGCCCATGGCACCGAAGATTTGCATGGCACGATCCAGCACCCGGGTCTGCAGCTGCGCGGTGACCACCTTGATCGCCGACACCGCCGTGCGCGCCGCGGCATTTCCGTATTTGTCCAACTGCCAAGCCGCCTGCAGCACCAGCAACCGGGCCTGGTCGATTTCGAGGCGGGACTGGGCAATCCAGTCGGCCACGTTGGCGTGCTTGTACAAATACTTGCCGAAAACCCGTCGCTCCAGCGCCCGCTCCCGCATCAGTTCCAGTGCCAGCTCGCACTGGCCGATGCAGCGCATGCTGTGATGGACCCGGCCCGGCCCCAGGCGCGCCTGCGCCATGGCGAAGCCTGCCCCTTCCTCGCCCAGCAGATTTTCCGCCGGCACCCGCACGTCGCGGAACACCAGCTCGCAATGCCCTTCGGGGGCGTGGTAGTGCATCAGCGGGATATTGCGAACCACCTCCACGCCGGGCGTATCCAGCGGCACCAGCACCATGCTGTGGCAGCGATGCGGATCGTCGCAGGCGCCTTCCATCCGTCCCAGCACGATGATCAGACGGCAATTGGGATGGTTGACCCCGGTGATGAACCACTTGCGGCCGTTGATGACGTACTCGTCGCCCTCGCGGCGGATGCTGGTCTGGATGTTGGTGGCGTCGCTCGATGCCACGTCCGGCTCGCTCATGGCGAAGCAGGAGCGGATCTCGCCCTCGAGCAGCGGCTTGAGCCACCGCTCCCGCTGCGCGGGCGTTGCGAACAGCTGCAGCAGCTCCATGTTGCCGCTGTCCGGAGCGCTGCAATTGAACACCTCCGACGCCCAGTGGACCCGCCCCATGACCTCGGCCACCGGCGCATAATCCAGGTTGCTTAGCCGGGTGCCCGGCTCGTCGTCGCGCAGCGCGGGCAGGCACAGGTTCCACAGGCCCTCGTCCCTGGCCAGGGCCTTGAGGTCGTCGATCAATGTGAGAGGATATCGACCGGCAGCGACTTCGGCGTGCCACTGCGCGTTGTAAGGCAGAATATAGCGCTCCATGAATTCGGCCACGCGGGCCCTGAATTCCTGCGCTCTTGCCGAATACTCGAAGTCCAAGACCGCCTCCGACATGAATGCGCTGATCCAGAGCCCTAATCTACGCTCTGGGGTCGGCGGCGTAATGACTCAGATCAACAAGCCGCCCGTGCGCTGCACGGGCCCGTGCCACAAGGAGAAGCCAATGTCGTCATCGCGTGATCCTGACTGCATCTTCTGCAAGATCATCAGCCGGGAAGTGCCGGCGGCCATCATCCATGAGGACGACAGGACCATCGCCTTCATGGACGCCTTCCCTTCTTCCAAGGGCCATGCCCTGGTGGTGCCGAAGGACCACCATCCCAACCTGCTGACCTTGCCGACCGACTTGCTGCAGGCGGCGGCCGCGCTGGCACAGCGCATCGCGCGGGCGCAAAAGCAGGCGCTGCAGCCCGACGGCATCATCGTCAGCCAGTTCAACGGCGAGGCCGCCGGCCAGACCGTGTTCCACTACCACGTCCATGTGGTGCCGCGCTGGAAGGGACAGGACTCGGCCGTCCACGGCCGCAAGCAGGAAGACCTGCAGGTCCTGCAGGAGGTCGCCAGCCAGATCGCGGCTGCACTCTGAGCAGGGCATTCGGCTGCAGCAGGCGTGCTGCAGCCGCGCTCTTCAGCCGCGCGGGCGTTCTTCCGTGCCTTCGGCCCGAGCCACCTGACCACCGGGCGTCAACAAATACCAGTCGGCACCGAAGCCGTTGACGCCCTGCCCGTTGATGTCGCCTGATTCGCTGTCCTTGATGAAGTAGTACAAGGGCCAACCGTTGTAGGTAACCTGCAACGAGCCGTCGGCGCGCTCTATGGTCCCCAGCAGGCTTTCGTCCACCCCTGGTCCCGCCGTCGGACGGCCGTCGGTCAGCACGGGCGGCCAGGCCTGGGCGCAGGCATCGTAACAGGTAGTCTGGTTGCTGCTGTCGGCCTCGAACATGTAAACGCTGCGGCCCTGCTCGTCGGTCAGATAGCTGCCGATAGGGTGTCGTTCATCGGGCTGGATGATCCTGGCGCCTGCCGCCTCACCGGCTTCGGTCGCCAGCGCCGACCCGATCCCCAAGACCAGCACCCATCCCAACAAGGCTTGTATACCCCCGTTCATCGCCGCCTCCTTGGCTGCTGCATCCGGACCTCTCATGCTGGAGCCAAGGCGGGCGATTCTCAATCGCGGTCGGCGCGCCCTGGGCCCGGCTGCGGCGGGCGTCAGCGGCTGGGCGGCCGGTCACCGCCATAGCCGGTCATCTCCAGATAGCCGCGCCCCTGCACCGTGCGCTGCCGCAGGCTGCCGTGCACATCGACCGCACCCTCCCAGTAGCGCACCGACAGGTCCAGCTCCTGGTTGGGGATCGCCGCCTCGATGCGCAGCGTCGCCTGCAGGTCAGGAATCTGCGCCCGCCAGACGATCGGATAGACGGTTCGGGTTCGCGGGCTGGTCCAATGAGCGATCGGCTCTAGCCTGAACTGGCGGCCATCGAGCACCCGCGGCTCGCCCTCAGGCGGCACGTACAACCCGGCACCGAATTCCTCGACGATGCCATCCTCGGCGCGCAGCTGATACAGCATGAACTCGCTGCCATCGTCGAGCTGCAGGGCGAACCAGTCCCAGCCCTGGACCTCGGGCGAGAGCAAGCTGGTGCTCCACTCACGGTCCAGCCAGGCGGTGCCGCTGACCCGCAGCCACTTCTCCCCCAGGCGCAGCTCGCCGGCCGCGGCCAGATTGGTGAACGAGTAGTAATAGGAAGCGTTGCCGGGCTCCGGCCCCTTGCGGCTCAGTCCCCGCTCGCCCTGCAGCGCCAGAGGCTTGCGCGCCTCCAGCTCCAGCCGCAGTTCCACGTCCGCCTCCGCCGCCTGCAGCAGCCAGGGCCAAGAGCCATCGTCCTGCGCCCGCAGCTGCCAATCGTGCAGCCAGACCCGAAACGGCTGCGCCTCGCCCCCGGCCAGTCCCAGGGCGCCGCGGCTGAAGCGCTCAAAGGCATAGAACCCGCCGCCGGCGACATCAGTGACCGCGAAATGGCCCATGTAGGCCTGCCGTGTGCCCCAGGCCGAGCTGCCCGGTCGCGGCTGGGGCGACAAGGCGAGGCGGAAGATGGTGAACTGGAAGCCGTAGCGGCGTCCAGCCTCGTCCTCCAGATTGCCGGTCAGATACCACCATTCGCTGCGGTAATCGGGGTGAGCGCCGTGGTCCCGGGGAAAACGCAGCGGCCGCACCCGGTCGGCACGGGCATAGTCCTCCAGCGCGCCGCCCAGCAGGCCCTGCACCGAAAAGCGACCGGTCGCGGGCGGCTCTTCCTGGCGCCACAACCAGTAGCCCAGCCCCGCCAACGCCATCACAAGCAAGACCAGCACCAGACGCCTCATGGCTCCTCCCGCAAGGCCGGGGCGGGCGGCTCGGCCTGGCTGCGCCAGGCCGGATAAAGCCCCGCCAGCAGCGCTGCCAGCACGGCCAGCGCCACCCCTTCCAGCAAGATATGCGGCGACACCAGGAAGTTCATGCTCCAGCCAAAGGCGCGGCGCAGGATGACGTGCACCAGCAGCCCGCTGAGCATGACGCCCAGCGGCAGCGCGCAAATTCCCGCCGCCAGCCCCAGCAATCCGCTCTGGGTCACGGTCAGCGCGGCCGACTGCGCCGGCGTCAGGCCAATCGCCCGCAACACCGCAGTCTCCCGCGCCCGCTCCAGCTGCAACGCGGCCAATGCCGCCAGTATCCCGGCGAAGGCCACGATCCCGGCCAGCAGCCGCAGCACATTGGTGATGGCGAAGGTCTGGTCGAAGATTTCCAAGCTGCGCTGCCGCAGCGCCTGCTGACTGTTGAGCTGGATCCCGCGCGCCTCCGGCAGCAGGGTGCGCACCGCCTCGAGCAGCGCCTCTGCCGTAGTCTCGCCGCTGCCGTAGACCCCGATGCCGGTGATCGGGCTGATTCCGAACCAGCGCTGCAGGGTATCGGCATGCAGGGTGACCACGCCCCGGTCGGAACCGTAATCGCGATAGACGGCCACCACCGGAAACTCGCGCATCCCTTCCCGGGTGGGCAGGCGCAGGCCGTCGCCGACACGCAGCCGGTGGCGGTAGGCGAAAGGCTCGCTGACCATGACGCCGCCGGCGCGAAATGCCCGATAGGCGCTCTCGGGCTCGCCTTCCAGCAGCTGGAAACCGCGCCAGGCCTGCGGGCCGAGCTCCAGCGCCCACAGCTGCAGCGGGCCGGCTTCGGTGGCCAGCTGCAAGCGACGGCTGACGCTGACGTCGGCCGCCAACGGCAGTAGACGGATGCGCTCGACCAGCTCGGCATCCAGCACCGCCCCGGCCTCCGCCCCGACGTAGACGTCGGCCTGCAGCGTGTGTTCCAGCCAGCCGTCCACGCTGTCCCGAAACGACTGGATCATGATGCCGACTCCGACCACAGCGGCGACGGCGACGGCCAGGGCCGTCACTGCCACCCCGGTGCGGCTCAGAGAAGCCACTGCACCACGGCCAGCCAGCCGGGCGACGGTGCCCGCAGCGGCTGCCAGCAGCGGCACCGCCAGCCCCATCAGCCCGGCGCTGAGCAAAGGCACGCCCAGCGCCGCTCCCAGCACGATGGCGAACAGACCGAGGAAACCGGCAGCCAGCCCGCCGCTCGCCAGCAGCAGCAGAACGCCGGCGGCCGCTAGCGCCGCGCCGATCAGCGCCACCCGCAGCAACCAGCACCGACTGCCCGCCTCCAGCGCGGCCCGGCTCAACAGCTGCCGCGGCGGCAGCGCGGCCGACTCCCGGGCAGGCAGCCAGGCCGCTAGCACCGTCCCCAGCACCCCCAGCAGCAAGGCCTTGGTGATGGACCAGGGCGTCAGCACCAACCCCAGCACGGCCTGCTCGGCGTACAGGGTGGCGACGGTTCGTCCCACCAGACGCACCAGCCCATGCGCAAGCGGCACCCCCAGGGCCAGCCCGGCCAGCGCCCCCAGCAGCCCCAGCAAGGCGGCTTCCTGCAGCAGCCCGCGCATGATTTCCCCCTGGGTCACGCCCAGCGCGCGCAGCGTACCAACCATGTGGCGCCGGCGCACGACGGCAAAACTGAGCGTGTTGTAGATGAGGAACAGCCCGACCAGCAGCGCGAGCAGGCTGAGGGCGGTCAAATTGAGGCGAAACGCCGCCGTCAGCTCCTGCAGCGAGCCGGCCTGCGCGGTCGCATCCAACAGGCGCAAGCCCGCCGGCAACACGGCCTGCAGCCGCGCGGCCTCGGCCGCGCTCACCGCCAGGTCGATGCGGGACAACCAACCCTCGCGCCCCAGCAGTTCCTGGGCGCTGGCGATGTCCATCACCACCAACCCGGCCAATGCCGGCTCTGTCCCTGCCGGCAATCCCAGGAAGGTGAGCTCGACCTCGCGGCCCTGCGCGCGCAGCAGGAAGCGCTCGCCCGGCCGCAGCGCCAGCGCCTGCTGCAAATCCTCCGACAGCAGCGCGGTGTTAGGCACGGCCAACAGCTGCCCCAGGTTGCCGGCGTCCGGAGCAAGCGCACCCATACGCAGCTCGCCTTCGGCGAAAGCATCCAGCCCCAGCAGCGTCACCGTCCGCTCCAAGGCCGGCAAGCGGGCTCGCCCCTCCACCACCGGTGCGGCACGGCGGATGCGCTGCTCCATTCGCAGCCAGAGATAGACCTCCTCCGGCACTCCTTCCGGCCCGCCCAGCAGCCGATGGCTGGCCGCCCCCAGCAGTACCCGCTCAGCAGCGTCGAAAGCTCGCAGTGCGCTCTGGTTGGCCAGATCGACCGCCACCACCACGGCCACGCCGATGGCGATGGCAAGCACAGTCAGCGACCACTGCCCACGGTAGCGGGTCAGCTGTCGCCAGCCGGCTCGCAGCAACAGCGTGCTCACGCCGCCAGGGCCTCGACCCGGCCGTCCCGAATCCCGAGCACCCGGTCCGCCATGCCCATGACCTCACGGGCGTGCGTGGCCATGATCAGGGTCATCCGCCGCTCCCGGCAAAGGTCTTGCAGCAGCGCCAGGACCTGCTGCGCAGTCTCCAGGTCGAGGCTGCCGGTCGGCTCGTCGGCCAGCACCAGCGAGGGCCGGTGGATCACAGCCCTGGCCACCGCTACCCGCTGCTGCTCCCCGCCGGACAGCTCGTCCGGGAAAGCGGCGCCGTAGCCGTCCAGGCCGACAGCGGCCAGCTGCTCCCGCGCCGCGGCCGCGGCCCGCCGGCGCGGCGCGCCCAGCAGCTCCAGCGGCAGCCGCAGATTCTCCTCCACCGTCAGGGTCGGAATCAGGTTGTAGGCCTGGAACACCACGCCCACCGCACGCCGGCGCCAGAGGCTGCGCTCGCGCTCGCTGGCGGCGACCAAGTCTTGTCCGTCGACACGGATGCTACCGCTGCTGGGCCGATCCAGGCCACCGATGAGATTGAGCAGCGTGGACTTGCCGGAGCCGCTGCGCCCCAGCAGCACCACGAACTCGCCGCAGGCGATCTGCAGCGAGACCCGGCTCAGCACCAGGCTGCTGCGGCCACGGCTGCTGTATCGCTTGCTGACTTCGCGCAACTCGATCTGGGCCGAGCCTGCCATGCCTCACCTCCTTGCCGCTGACTTGGAGCCAATCGCAGGCAAGCCGGCAGCCGCGGGGAAACAGGCTTGCGACACAAACAATATATTGAATGATATATTAAGCGTCGCTTTTGCGACTGCTTCAACCGGTTTGAAGACGAAATGGAACAACGCCTGCAACACTTTCCGCTTCCCTTTTTCGCTGCCGTCATGGGCTTGTCCGGCCTCGCCATGGCGTTCAACCAGGCCCATCGCGTGCTGGACCTTCCCGCCGCCATCGGCCGAGCGCTCACCTTCGTCGCCCTCGGCACCTTCATCGTGCTGGCCGCATTCTACCTGGCCAAGGCGCTGCGCCATCCGAGGGCGGTCAAGGCCGACCTGACCCACCCGATACGGATGAGCTTCGCCGCCACCATCTCGGTCAGCCTGCTGCTGCTCGGGGCGCTGACGCTGCAGCTCGCCCCCGCGCTGTCCTTCGGCATCTGGGTGGTCGGCGCGCTGCTGCACCTGGCCATCACGCTCTACGTGCTGACCAGCTGGGTCTACCAGCCGCACTTCGAGATCCACCACATCAACCCGGCCTGGTTCATCCCCGTGGTCGGCAATATTCTCGCGCCCATTGCCGGCGTGCAGCATGCCGGCCTCGAGATCGGCTGGTTTTTCTTCTCCATCGGCCTGCTGTTCTGGCTGGTGCTATTCACCATCATCATCTACCGCATGGTGTTTCACCACCCGCTGCCCGACCGGTTGCTGCCGACCCTGTTCATTCTGATCGCGCCGCCGGCGGCGGGCTTTCTAGCCTATCTGCGCCTGACCGAAAGCCTCGACACCTTCGCCCGCGTGCTCTACTACGGCGCGCTGTTCTTGACACTCTGGCTGGTCCTGCAAGCGCCACGCTTCCTGCGCCTGCCTTTTTATCTTTCCTGGTGGGCCTACTCCTTCCCCCTTGCCGCCATGACCGTCGCCACGCTAACCATGGCCCAGCTGACCGAAGCCGGCTGGCTGCACGCATTGAGCCACCTCTTACTGTGGCTGCTGGTAGTGGTGATCGGCTGGCTCGTCCTGCGCACGCTGCTAGCCGTCCTGCGCGGACAAATCTGCGTGCCGGAGCAGTAAGCTACAGCGCCTCCCGCCTTGAGGTCATTACACCGGGGGCGGGAGCGCATAGCCTTGCCGCAGCAGCCAGTCCCGCACCGCAGGACCGGTGCCATGCTGCCAGGGCCGCAGCCGCTCGGGAGGGATGAGGCGGATTTCCGCCAGCTCCTCCCTGTCGATCACGATGGTGCCCTCGGCGCGCACGTGGAAGGCCAGGATCAGCTGGTTGGCGCGGGGAAAGGGATAGTGGCCGACGTAGCTGACGATCTCGGCCCGCAGCGACAGCTCCTCGTGAACCTCCCGCAGCACCCCCTGCTCCGGCGTCTCGTCCTGCTCCAGGAAGCCGGTGATCAGGCCAAAATGCCCTTCCGGCCAGCCAACCCCGCGGGCCAGCACGATCTTCCCCTCGTGCTCGACGATGGCCGCCACCACCGGCGCCGGGTTGTTCCAAAACACGAACCCGCAGCCTGGAGTGGCACAGGCCAGACGGTCCCGGCCGCCCAGGCGGCGGGGGCTAAGCGGCTCGCGGCAAAGCGGGCAGTAACGCATCTTGCATCTCCATGCGGCGAGGAGAAAGGGACTCACACTCGTCACCAGCAAGCGGCGCCGGCCGGTCTCGCTGAAACGAGCGGCGCAGCGCTCGCCCGGCCGACCGCTTAAGCATCGGCCTCCCGCCGACGCCGTGCAAGCGCTTGCTATACTCGCCGTCTCGACAATCCAAAAGCAGGCGCTGCATAGAGAGGAGACGCCGTGAGCTTCGAAACCCTGAAGTACGAGGTAGAGGACCGCATTCTCACCCTGACCCTGTCCCGCCCCGAGCGGATGAACGCCTTCAATCCCACCATGCGGATGGAGCTGATCGAGGCATTCGATCGCGCCGATGCCGACGACGAGGTCGGGGCCATCATCGTCACCGGTGCTGGCAAGGCCTTCTGCGCCGGCGCCGACCTGGAGAAAGGGGGCGATACCTTCAACCGCGCCAAGCGGGAGGACAAGACCCTGGGCACCGGCTTGCGCGACGGCGGCGGAACGGTGTCGCTGCGGATCTTCGAATGCAAGAAGCCGGTCATCGCGGCCTTTAACGGCGCCGCCGTCGGCGTCGGCGTCACCATGACCCTGCCCATGGACATTCGCCTGGCTTCCACCAATGCCAAGTTCGGCTTCGTCTTCGCCCGCCGCGGCATCACCATGGAAGCCTGCTCCAGCTGGTTCCTGCCCCGCCTGGTCGGCATGCAGCAGGCGGCCGAATGGGTCTATACGGGGCGGGTTTTCGGCGCCGAGGAAGCCTTGCGCGGCGGCCTGATCCGCAGCATCCATGAGCCGGACGAGCTGCTGCCCGCGGCCCGCGCACTGGCGCGGGAGATGATCGACAACTGCTCCGCCGTGGCGACCGCGCTGAACCGGCAGATGATGTGGCGTATGCTAGGCGCCGACCACCCCATGGAGGCGCACAAGATCGACTCGCGCGCCATTGCCTACATGGGCCAGTCGCCCGACGTGAAGGAGGGCGTGGAGGCGTTTTTGCAGAAACGCCAGGCTCGCTTCACCATGTCCCCCAGCAAGGACATGCCCGACTTCTATCCCTGGTGGGAAGAGCGCGAATTCAGCTGATAACAGTACCGCGAGCACCGTTCCGGCGAGCGCGCCGCGCTCGCCGGCCTCCTCGCCCCAACCCGCCTCCTGCCGCCGCCCGTTCTCCCCAATAACAGCCTGCCGAAATCGCCTGCTGCTACGCTCAGGCGCCTGACTCGGCTGCCGGCCTTTCCCTTGCTGGCACGGAAAAATCCCTTCACTCAGCGCGCAACGGCCATCCCAAAGGAACGGAAAAACCTCCCTGGCGATACCGACATTGGGATTAATATTAGAAATCGATAAATTTCTTCTTCATCAAGGCTAAAGCAAGCGTCACCGCCGCCGTTAACAACGGTACGCAAGACAAGCCCGGCCTTAGCAAACCGGAGCAAAAGAGAACAGAACGACAACAGGCATTTGCACCAAGGGGGCCCCTTTCGATGTCATCGCCACAAGCCACCACGAAAATACTCCGCCTCCCCGGCGCCCTTTCCTGGACCGATCTGGCGCTCATGACGACCGGACTGACCGCAGCCGCGCTGCTTGCCGGGACGGGCGAAGGCGCGGCACGCTGGCTGGGCGTCCTGTTGCTGCTGGCCAGCCTCGTCCTGGCCGCCCTGCTGCTGCGCCGGGCAGGTGGCGGCAAGGAGCTGGATGCCGCCATCGAAGCGCTGCGCGCCGCCAACCGGCCGGAAGGCGATCTCACATACCCGTTGGAGAGCGGCGACGCTGCCGGCCAGCTGGTCACCCAGCTCAGGCAGTTCATCGACCGCATTCGCGCCGTCATGGAAGATCTGCAGCAGCACAGCATCCGGGTCTCGCTGGCGGCAGCCCACAGCCGCAAGTACGCCGAGGAAGCCAAGCGCAATGCGACCCAGCAGGAAGAGTTTTCCGAGCTGATTTTCAGTTCCAGCAATGAGACGGCCAGCGCCATCGAGGAGCTGTCCAAGCGCACCAGCGGCATCGCCGACGTCAACTCCCGCAACCTGCAAACCGCGCGCAGCTCGCTGCTCGAGTTGGGCGAGGTGGCGGAGCAAATCGGCCGCGTAACCGCCATGCTGCAGGACTTCCACGGCACGGTGGCCCGGCTGGAGGCGACCTCGAGCAACATCAACGAGATCCTCGATACCGTGCAAAGCTTCGCCGCCCAGACCAACATGCTGGCGCTGAACGCAGCCATCGAAGCGGCCCGGGCCGGCGAACAGGGTCGCGGCTTTGCGGTGGTGGCCGATGAGGTGCGAGAGCTGGCCGGCAAGGTCCGGGGTGCAGCGGACGAGATTCAGGAGCTGGTGGCGGAAATGAACGAGGCCGTGGGTGGCACGGCATCCAGCGCTCAGGGCATGATCGCGGAAGCGGAGAAAGCCCGCGACGCCATCCAGACCTCAGCCAGGCAGTTCGAGGAGATGGTACAAAACTTTGCCGCTACCCACGACGACCTGCTGCGGGTCAGTGCCGCCATCGAAGAGCTGTCCGTCACCAACCGCGAGATCCACAACCGTAGCACCGAGATCCGTGATCTGGGAATCAGGATCCGCGAAGACATGGATCGCACCGACACCCAGACAGCGGCGCTGCGGCAGACCACCGAGCAGGCGCTGAGCAAGGTCAGCCAGTTCCGCATCGGCAGCGGGCGGCTGGAGGAAATTCTCAAGATCATGTATCAGCGCCGCGACCAGCTCAGCCAGGCCATCGAGAAGCTGCTGGATCAGGGCGTGGACATGTTCGACCGCAACCACGTCCCAATCCCCGGCACCAATCCGCAGAAATACACCGTCAGCTATGCCGAGCCCTTCCAGAGGGCTTGCCAGGACCTGGTGGAAAGCTGGCGCACGGGGGTCGACGGCGCGGCTTTCTGCCTGCCACTCGATAGCAGCGGTTTCGTCGCCATCCACTACCGGGAATTCTCCCAGCCCATGACCGGGGACCCGCAAGTGGATCTGCTGCGCAGCCGCAACATGCGCTTCTTCGGCACCGGCTCGCCGGAGGACTTGCGCCGCTACCAGAGCGAAGCACCATTCCAGCTCAGCACCTACATGCGCGACACCGGCGAGATCATGCTCAACCTGTCAGTCCCGGTCCACGTCCGCGGACGCCACTGGGGCAGCATCTTCATCGGCCTCGATCCGGACAAGGTGCTGGCCGCGCAATAGCCGCGCGGCTGGCCGCCGGCGGCGCAATGCCGCCGGCGCTCAGAGCAGCACCGGAGCATCCGGCAGCTCGTTGCAGCCCTGCCCCGGAAAATGCTCCGCTAGCAGAGCCCCAACCTTCTCTATCCCCAGCAGGACGCCCCGCTCGAACTCGCCGGCATGGAAGCAGGCTTCCATGGACCGACAGATCTCCTCCCAGCCTAGCGTCCCCACCCGGGCGTGGATGCCGCGATCGGCTACGATCTCGACATCGTGATCGGCCAGCAGCAGGTAGATCAGCACCCCGTTGTTGTGCTCGGTGTCCCAGACCCGCAGCAGGGAGAACACATCGATGGCCCGCTCGCGGGCACTGACTCCTTTGAGCAGCAGCGGCAAGTCCAGCGCCGCCTCGACGGCAAACCGGATCTGCCCGGTGTGGGCCCGCTCCGCATCACGAATCGCCGCCTCAATGCGGTCCAGGGTGGCAGGCGGGAACAGGCTGCGCAGTCGCCAGCCTGGCAACAGCAGATGCTGGGTCAGTCGCTTCCAGTTCGGCATCACCACCTCCCGGAGGCGCCGCCGCCGCCAAAGCCGCCGCCCCCGCCGCCGAAGCCGCCACGGCCACCAGGGAAACCACCGGGCACAACGCCGTAGACGCGACCGCCGGTCGCCAGGGTGAGCACGAAGGCGAGAAGCGCGACCACTATTGCCGCTCTCAGCGAGCCCACCAGCAGCAGAAACAGCGCGCCCATCACCCCGCCGGTAACGGCGGCGCCGAGTAAGCGCCCCAGCAAGCGGCTGAACAGGCCGCTAAAGATGAAAAACGCGAACAGCAGAAACGGCAGCAGGTTGTCGCTGGCACGGTCGCGGCTAGCGGATCGAGGTGGCGGCAGCGGCTCGCCCTCGATCAGGCCCATCAAGCGCTGCAGCCCGGCCTGGATGCCGGCGGCGTACTCACCGGCGCGAAAGTAGGGAACGATATACTCCTCAATGATGCGGTTGGCGATGGCGTCCGGCACCACCCCTTCTAAGCCGTAGCCGACCTCGATGCGCAGCCGGCGATCGTTGACGGCGACCAGCAGCAGTAGACCGTCATCGATCCCCTTGCGGCCCAGCTTCCACTCGTCCACCACCCGGATGGAGTACTGTTCTATGGTTTCCGGCACCGTGGTAGGGACCAGCAGCACAGCGATTTGGGTCCCGCGGCGACGCTCGAACTCGGCCAGCTGCCGCTCCAGCGCCTGCCGCTGCGCCGCGCTCAAGGTGCCGGTGAGGTCGGTGACCCGCGCCTTGAGCGGCGGCACCGGCACCAGGTCGGCCGCCGTCGCCCATGACGGGCAAAGCAGCAGGGCAGCGGTCAACAGCCATGACAAGAGATACCGTGCAGGCATGCGCTGCACCACCATGCCCGGCTACTGCCCTCCGGCCGGCTGCTGGCCGGAAGCGCCGAAATCCACCACCGGCGGCCGTTCCAGCTCGCGCTCGTTTTCCACGGTGAAGCTAGGCTTGGTCTCGTAGCCGAACAGCATAGCCGTCAAATTGGTGGGAAAGCGGCGCACCACCAGGTTGTAATTCTGGACTGCCTGGATGTAGCGGTTGCGGGCCACGGCGATGCGATTCTCCGTTCCCTCCAGCTGTGCCTGCAGATCGCGGAAGGCGGCATCGGCCTTGAGCTGCGGATAGTTTTCGGCCACCACCAGCAGGCGTGACAGCGCGGAGCTCATTTCTCCCTGGGCTTGCATGAAACGCTGAAACGCCTCCGGATCCTCCAGCATCTCCGGCGTCGCCTGAATACTGCCGACGCGGGCACGCGCTTCCGTGACCGCCGTCAGCACCTCGCGCTCGTGAGCGGCATAGCCCTTGACCACGTTGACCAGGTTGGGCACCAGATCGGCGCGGCGCTGGTACTGGTTGAGCACCTCGGCCCAGGCGGCGGTCACCGCTTCGTCCGTGGTTTGCAGCTGGTTGTAGCCGCAGCCGCTCAAGGTCGTCAGCAGCAACAGCAGAAACGCAACAATCGGTCCTCTTGTCATGAATTCTCCGTCGATGGGTGGAAGCCAAACCTACTACACATTGTGCAGGCGGCGACGTCGAAATGGGAGGTCTGGCGGCTAATGCCGTCGCCGACCACAGCCGTGCATGGGCCTAGCGTCGGCTGACATTGCCAGTGGCGGCATGATGGCGGGCGGCCTCGATTTCGGCCATAGCCTGTTCAACGGCGGCGACGTCGAAAGGCTTGGAAAGGAAGACCCCATCCGCCAGTGCATCGTTCTCCAGTACCAGCGCATCGCGGCTGTAGCCCGAGGCGATGATGATCGCCAGGCGCGGATCGCGCCGGCGGGCCCGGCAGGCCAGCTCGGCCCCGGACTCGCCGGGTAGGCTGATGTCGGTGAAGAGCACGTCGAAGCGTTCTGTCGCGAGCAGCGCTTCGGCCTCCTCCGCGCTGGCCACGGCCCGCACGCGATAGCCGGTCTCGGCCAGCAGCTCGCGCAGCGCCTCGCGGATCAGCTCCTCGTCTTCCACCAGCAGGATGCGCAGCCTGGAACCGGCACCGGCCGCAGTCCGCCCGGCCTCCCCGCCCTGGCTGCCAGTCAAGGCCCGTTTCGCCAGCGCGGCCTGGCGGGCGTTGTTGAGCACGTGGCGAACCCGGCGGTCCAGATCCTCCTGCCGAAAGGGCTTGCACAGCAGGTTGACTCCAGGCTCCAGCCGGCCGTCGCGCACCAGAGTGTCGTTAGCGTAGCCGGAGGTGAACAGCACCGGCAGGTCCGGCTGCAACCGCCTGGCGCGGCGAACCAGCTCGACGCCGGTGACAGGCCCCGGCATGATGACGTCGGTGAACAGCAGATCAACGCGTGCCCGCTGCTGCAGCAGGCGCAGGGCGCTGCCGCCGTCGGGCGCCTCCAGCACCTGATAACCCAGCTCCCGCAGCATGTCCACGGTGGTACACCGCACCGCCTCGTCGTCCTCGACCACCAGGATGGTCTCGTTGCCGCCGCGCGCCGCGCCCGACATCTGGATCGACTCTTGCTCTTCTTGCCGGGTCGCGCGCGGCAGCCAGACAGCCATGCTGGTGCCCTCGCCCGGACTGCTGGTCAGCTTGATCTGGCCGCCGCTCTGCTTGACGAAACCGTAGACCATGCTCAGACCCAGCCCGGTCCCCTGCCCCTCCGGCAAGGTGGTGAAAAACGGCTCGAACACATGATCCTGCCGCCCGGCCGGTATCCCGCAGCCGGTATCCGAGACGGTCAGATGAACGTACTCGCCGGGCTCGAGCTCGAGCTCCTGCGCCTCGCCGGGCGATGCCAGACGGCAGTTCCGGGCCTGGATGACGAACTCGCCGCCGCCCTTATCTTCCATGGCGTCGCGCGCGTTGATGGCGAGATTCAGCAGCACGTTCTCCAGCTGGCCGGCATCGACGAAGGTATTCCACAGACCAGGCTCGATGCGGATGTGCAGATCGACGTTCTCCCCCAGCGCACGCCACAGCAGCTCGTCCATGCCTTGCAGCAGCTCAGGCAGGTTGACCACGCTGGGGCTCAGCGGCTGGCGGCGGGCAAAGGCCAGCAGCTGCGAAGCCAGGCGGGCACCCCGCTCCACCGAATCCAGCGCCGCCGCTAGTCGGCGCTGGGCAGCCGCATCGCCCTGGAACGTACGCTGCAGCAGCTGCAGGTTGGCACCGATCACCTGCAGCAGATTGTTGAAATCGTGGGCGACGCCGCCGGTCAGTCGACCCACCGCCTCGAGCTTCTGCACATGCCGCAGGGCGGCCTGGCTCTCGTCGAGCGCCCGCGTGCGCTCCAGCACCAGGTCTTCCAATTGGGCCCGATAGCGATCCAGCTCGCTTTGCACGAGGTGCTGCTCGGTGACGTCGTAGCCCTGCACGAAGATGCCGGCCACCTTGCCGCTGCGGTCGAAGATGGGCTGGAGCACGAAATTGACGAAGATCTCGGTCAAGGGACCGTCAGGCTGGCGCCGCACCAGGGCCCTGGCGTCGCGCCCGACGTAAGGCTTGCCGCTGCGATAGACCTTGTCGAGCAGCGCGATGAAGCCCTGCCCCTTAGCCTCCGGGAAGGCTTCCTCGACCGTCAGCCCCAGCAGCTCTCGGTGTCCGACCAGCTCGTAGACGGCGTCGCTGGCCAGTTCGAACACATGCTCCGGACCGCGCAGGAAGCAGATGAAGCCAGGGGCCTGCTGAAACAGCTGCAGCAGGTGCTGGCGCTCGGCGTGCAGGCTGCGATTGACGTCCTGCACCAGCTGCGCCCGATTGAAGACGTCGACCTCGAGCGGCAGCAACACATCCCGCACCGCGTCGGCGTCTTTGAGCACCTGCCGCAGGCTTTGCAAGGCGGTCACGTCGACGATGTGCTGCAGGACGTAGCGCACTTGCCGGTCAGGACCGAGAACCGGAACGTGGGTCGCGCTCCAGTAGCGCTCCTCGAACACCGGGCCGGCGGCCGTCTGCCGCGCCAACGGGTACTCGACCAAGGCCAGCATGTCCCGCTGCCCCGTGGCGAAGGTGCGCTCCAGCGACTCCTGCACGCGGCGTATGGCCTCCCTGCTCGAGCGCCCGGGAGCTGCCGGGAAGGCATCGAACAGCTTGCGGCCGATCAGCTCCTCCCGCCGGCGGCCCGTCACCCGCAGGAAGGCCTGGTTGGCGGCGACCAGCGTGAAGTCTCTTTCCAGCAGGATGTAAGCATTGGGCGAGTGCTCGAAGAGGTACTCGAAATCAATCGGCGCAGGCGTCATGGGCTTTCGCGACCTTCTCATCCCTGACAAGGGCGGCATTCCCGGTCGCGCCATTGCCCAGCGACGCGGCCGAGTCCATCGCTAGCAAGATAGCACGACTCGGTCCCGGCTGCTCCCGCCGCGCCTGCGCTTCGATGCGGCCCGGCTGCGCTAGCGCGCCATGCCGTAGAACTCCGGATTCGGCCCCATGCCGGTGTGGCTGGCCATGCGGTTGGACATGGCGAAGAGGCTGACGATGGCGCCGATGTCCCAGATTTCCTCCGGACCGAAGCCAGCCGCAGCCAGCCGCTCGTGATCGCCATCGTCTACCAGCCAAGGGGTGGTCGCCAGCTTAATGGCATAGTCCAGCATGGCGCGCTGGCGCGGCCCGATCTCGGCCTCGCGATAGTTGATGGCGATCTGATCGGAGAGCGCCGGATTTTTCGAGCGGATGCGCAGGAAAGCGCCGTGCGAGACCGTGCAATAGAGGCAGTTGTTGGTGGCGCTGGTCGCCACGACGATCATCTCCCGCTCCGCCTTGCTCAGGCCTTCGTCCTTCTCCATCAGCAGGTCGTGATAAGTGAGGAAGGCCCGCAGCTCGTCCGGCCGATGGGCGAGCACCAGGAACACATTGGGAATGAAGCCCATCTTCTGGTGCAGCGTTTCGATGCGCTCGCGCAGGTCGGCGGGCAGCTCCTCGACCGCCGGCACCGGGAAGCGGCTTTTGGCTGCGGTCTGGTTCATAACAAGTCCTCCGCGCTCAATCAGGCCAGCCAGCGCTTGCGCCGGCGGTAATGTTTGACGTTGTGGTAGTCCACCTTGCCGCTGCCGCCCAGGTAGAACTCCTGAACGTCGGGGTTTTGCTTGAGTACCTCGGCCGAGCCGCTCATGACGATGTGACCGTTCTCGATGAGATAGGCATGGTTTACCACTTCCAGGGCGGCCGCGGCATTCTGCTCCACCAGTAGCACGCTGACCTTCTCGCGCTGATTGATCTCGCGAATGATGCCGAAGATCTCCTGCACCAGCAGCGGCGACAATCCCAGGCTGGGCTCGTCCAGCATGATCAGTTTGGGCTCGGTCATCAGCGCCCGGCCTATCGCCAGCATCTGCTGCTCGCCGCCGGAGAGATAGCCGGCCTTGGTCTTGTACCGTTCCTTAAGTCGCGGGAAATACTCGTACACCCGCTCGCGCAGCTCCTGCAGCCGCTGACGCGAGCCGCCGCTGCGGTAGGCGGCCAACAAATTATCGTCCGGCGTCAAGTGCTCGAAGATTCGCCGGCCCTCCATCACGTGCACTAAGCCACGGCGAACCCGCTCCGGCGCGCCCAGCGAGACGATGTCCTCGCCACGAAACTGCACGTTGCCGCGCGTCACCTCCCCGCGTTCGGGAGTCAGCAGGCCGCTGATGGTCTTCAGGGTCGTGCTCTTGCCGGCGCCGTTGGCACCGAGGAGGGCGACCATCTCGCCCTCCCCGACTTCCAACGAGACCCCTCGAATGGCGAGAAACACCTTGTCGTAGACGACCTCGACATTGCTCAGGGTCAGCATGGCTCAGCGCCCCTTCTTGAACTCGGCGGCCTCCTGCCGAATCTTCTCCCAGACCAGGTCCTGATAGGCATTGTGCCAATCGCTCACCGGCTCCCAGGACTTGCCGTTCCACTGCGACACCCGGCCGAAGCCGCCGCCCTGGTGGTCCTTGCTGCTGTAAGAGACCGGCGGGATCAGCCCCTGGGCGTCGAAGTCCTTGATCATCTCGATGCCCCGGCGCAGCTTGTCGCCGGTCAGCGGCGCGCCGAACTCCTTCAGCGCCAGGCGAGCGCCCTCGACGGTGATGGCCATGGAGGCCACGCCGATGTTGTAATAAGTGTTGCCGACTTCCTTGGCATCGCCGGCGCTCTTGCCAGCCTTGACCACCTTCTCCATGATCTCCTGGAGTATCGGCGTGTCGGTGCCGGTCACGGTCGCCTCGAAGCGCTTCACGCCCTTGGCGATGTCGGCGCCCACGTTGTGCATGTCGCTTTCCGCCAGCCACACCACGGACAGAATCTTGTCGGGCGAGATGCCGTTGCGGATGGCCTCGCGCACCGACACCGCCTGGCCGCCGCCGGCGCCCCAGATGAAGACGTGATCCGGGCGGAAGCGGCGCACCTCGGTCCAGGTCGCGGACTGCTCGTTGCCCGGACTGGCGTAGGGGAAGGTGCGCAGCGTGAAGCCCTTCTGCTTGGCCAGCTCCTGCAAGACCGGGATGGGCTCGCGGCCGAACGGAGAGTCGATGTGGACATGGGCGATCTTCTTGCCTTCGATGCCGCCCTCGTACAGGTCGATGTACTCCACCAGCAAGGCTGCCTGCGACCAGTAATGGGCCATCAGCGGGAAGACGAACGGGAACGTCTCGCCATCGCTGGCATCGCCGCGGCCATGCATGACGGTGAGCATGACGACCTCGTCCTCCAGCACCCGATTTACCATGGCGTTGGCCACCGGAGTGCTGAGGAAGTCCACCAGGATGGCGCCGTCACGCCGCACGCGGTTGTAGGCTTCAATGCCGCGCTGCGGCTGGTTGCCGGTATCGACCACGGTGACCTCGATCGGATGGCCGTCGATCCCGCCCATCTCGTTGACGAGGGTCAGGTAATCGCGCTGGCCTTGGTTGTAACCGCTGGTGACGAAGGTATAGACCGCAGTGAAGTCTTGCAGCAGTCCGAACTTGATCGGCTCTTTCTGCGCCTGCACCGGCGCGGCGCCGACCAGAACAGCCAGGGCCGCCGTCATGGCCGCTTTCTTAAGCGTTCGCTTCATTCCCTTCTCCTCCTGATGTTGTCGTTTTGGCTCGAGAGCAAACTCAGCTTCTGGCGTGCCGGAACGGCCAGACCAGGAAGTATTTCCGCAAGTTGTCATAGATCTTGGCCAAGCCCAACGGCTCGAACAGCAGGAAGCCGATGATCAGGCCGCCGTACACCATCAGCGGGATATGGGCCAGCAGGTTGGTGGAGGCAGACAGCAAGCCAAGGCCGGCCAAGTAGGCCACTGCATTGGTCAGCACGATGGGCACCAGCAGCACGAAGGCAGCGCCCAGGTAGGCGCCCAGCACGCTGCCCAGCCCGCCCACAAGCACCATGGCCACGATCTGGATGGAGACGTTGAAGGAAAACTGCTCCGGCGTGACGGCCTGGTAGAAGCAGTAGGCCAGCACGGCGCCGGTCACCCCGCCCAGGAAGGAGCTGGTGAAGAAGGCCATCAGCTTGTAGCGGACGATGTTGATGCCGATCACCGCGGCAGCGAAGTCCTTGTC
>Ga0079224_100002021_pt1 | contig 24207 bp, 19 predicted proteins | sample Stecom2015_FD_80414 | JGI IMG/M metagenome (GOLD analysis project Ga0079224, IMG submission 80414) | Agricultural soil microbial communities from Utah to study Nitrogen management - Steer compost 2015 | ecosystem: Environmental > Terrestrial > Soil > Agricultural land | place: USA: Utah... | reverse complement strand
GTAGCAATGGCTGCATTCATTTTTATTTCATTTACTATTCTCTATTTAATTCTTGGGACAGAAGGTTCTTTTCAACCGGGCAGTTATGAAGTATCAACAGCCTGGACAATATTAAGCATTGGTTTGGGTTTTATTGCTGCAATTGTCGGAGGTTATTTTTGTTCAACAATTGCTAAAAACAAAAAGGCTGCAATGTGGCTGGCTGGAATTGTTCTTGTCCTCGGATTGCTGCTTGCTATTCCCCGGTTTAGTGATGAGAGTGCTAATCTTGTAAGAGAAGGTGAAGTATCAAATATGGAGGCAATGGAGAAAGCAGTAAACCCCGGAATAAGTCTTATCCTAAATCCTGTTCTCGGAGCTTTGGGAGTTATGGCCGGCTCAAAAATGAAAGGTTATTAATTAAAAAGGCTGCTTGAGAAAGCAGCCTTTTTCTTTTTAAATGTAACTGCAATTAGTTTACACTTGCAATATAAGGTTTAATTTTTTCTTCAAGATGTTTTTTAGGCACAGCGCCGATAACAGCATCTACTACCTGTCCGTTTTTAAATATTCCTAAAGTAGGAATACTTCTTATACCATATCTTATTGCAACATTCTGATTATCATCTGTATTTATTTTAACTACTTTCAGTTTGCCCTGGTATTCATTAGCTATTTCATCAACAACCGGGGCAATCATTTTACAGGGACCGCACCAGGGAGCCCAGAAATCAACTAATACGGGTATATCCGATTTTAATACTTCCTGATCAAAATTAAGATCGGTTCCTTCAATAATATTTTTCATTTTCTCCTTCCTGTTTTTAAGAATTTCAGCATAGTTTAGAAGTATATATAATTAAAAAGATTCATAAAAAATTGTCAATTATAATTCTGTTTCCATTACTTTTTCATAATATTCTTTAAAGCTTTGGATAGATTTAAAAATTGCATTTGCAATTTCATTCTGTCCTTTATTGCTTTTAAGATAATCCGCATCATTTTTATTTGAGAGAAAACCCGTTTCTATCAGAACACCGGGCATTGATGCACCAACCAAAACATAAAATCCTGCCTGTTTAATTCCGCGGGATGGAATTGATAAATCAACACTCATCTGCTTATTAAGTATATCTGAAAATTTCTCAGAATATTTCATATAAGCAGAATGAGCCATTGTTACAAGAATAAAATTTTCATCGGTAAGCTTTTCATACCTTTCAGGATTTTCTTCAAACTCTATAACACTGTTTTCACGCTCAGCAATTGCAATAGCTTCGGCTGTTCTGCCCGGTCTTAACAGGTAAACTTCAAATCCTGATGCATTGCTTGGTTTTTTAGCTGTTGAGTTGCAATGAATAGATATAAATAATTTTCCACCATTTTCATTTGCAATTTTTCCTCTCTTAAAAAGTTCGACAAAAGTATCATCATCCCTTGTATAAACAACTTTTACATCCTTAATATTTTTTTCAATCAGCTTGCCTAATTTTAAGGCGATACCAAGGTTAACATCTTTTTCTTTCACTCCGTTTACACCAATAGCGCCGGCATCTTTACCGCCATGTCCTGCATCAATAACTATAACATCAAATTCCCATTTTTGTTTGTTCTTTTCACGCTCCTCATTTCTTGAAAAAATTTTATTATGAATTGTAATAAGTATGTCATTACTTCCTTCAGCATTCAGAACTTCGTTGGTTGTATATTCATTGCCAAGTGTGAATTCAATTTCGGTATCGCTGCCAATGTTTCTTGCATCTATCTTTTTGATTAAACCTTTTCCATTGCTGAGTTTTAATTTTTCAACATCAGCATTAACATTTCTGAATATTATTTTTAAAACATTATTCTTATAGGAGCTTGTGTAGGTTAGGATTCTTTTTTTTGATTTAACTCTTACAAGAGTACCATTTAATTTTTCATCAATTGAAATTCCCGTAATATCAAAACCTGTTTTCTTTTCTGTTACTTCGGGAATAATTTCTCCTTTAACAATTATTCTTCCTGCTTCATAAGAAAAATTATTTCCCGATGCTTTTTTAAAAATCTCTATAGAATATATCAGCGGTACAAAAATCTGTTCATCAAAAAAATAAGTTGAAGTAGGAAGCTGGTATTCTTCAGAAGAATTATTTTTTCTTGATGTTAAAACAAGAAAAGGATTTTTTGAAGTTATCTTCAGGTTATAGTCTGAAAATTTTAATTCTATTTTTTGTGCATCAGAGTTGTAGTAATAATTTATTGATGCGGCTTCTGCAAAATGTATGACTGAAAAATAAATTATCCCCTGTCTTTTATAAGCAGGAATATATTTTGTTCCTGCTGGAGTAACTACCTGTAACTGTTCTGAAACCTGGGAAAAACATACGCTGGCAAATAAAATAAACAGAAGTGAGAATTTTAATTTCATCAAAACAAATCTTATAGCTTATCCGATAAAAGGCAACATAAAACCGCTTTTACTTTTGTATGCAGAAAATTCTTCTTTAAAATATTTTGAAAGCAGTTTTTCTTCAAGGATTGCTCTCATTATTAAAAAAGGAATTTCAAGGATGGCAATAATAATAACAATATAACTTAATGTTGCAATACCACCTCCAATATCCAGTAATATCTGGCTCAGATACTGGGGATGTCTTATAAATTTAAATGGACCTGTTTTTACCAATTGATGGTTCTTTAAGATTAAAACATCCTGAGAGTAATTATCACCCAAAGTTTTAAATGCCCAAATCTGGAACCATGAAAAGATGATATAAGCAACCAGACCTATAAGTCTTATATTTTCATTTTCAGGTAAATACTCCAGTGTACCTATCTGGAAAACACCAAGCACTAAAGCAATTATAGAAGCAGCAGAAAGAAGGAGCGGATATTTCTGAAGATAAGTCTGGGGTTTTTCTTTATGAACAGTTAATTTTTCTTTTAAACCTTTTTTGGCACCGGATATATTTGCACCGAATGTGGCAAGAAGATTAAGTGCAACAAAAATATTAATTGGATCCATTTATATCTACTGAAGTAATTAAAAAGATGATGTTCAATATAAACAGAAATTATTAATCTTTTTAATTATACCCGGTGCCTTTAAATGTTATTTCAACAGCATCATTCTTTTTGTTTCTGAAAATGTTCCGGTGGTTAATTTGTACAAATAAATTCCACTCGATAAATCTCTTGCATCAAAATTAATTTTATAAGAACCCGGAGTTTTCTCTTCATTTACAAGAACTGCAACTTCATTACCCAAAACATCATAAACTTTAAGTGACACAAATGACTGTTGACCAATTACAAATGATATAGTAGTAGTTGGATTAAAAGGATTAGGATAATTCTGCTTAAGTAAAAATTCAGAAGGTTGAATAATTTCTGCTTCAACAATTGTTTTTTGATATTCAAATGAACCATTAAAATCAATCTGCTTTAACCTGTACTGGTATTTCCCTGAAGAAAGATTCTCATCAACAAAAGAATAAAATTGCTGCTCAGTTGTAGTACCTTTTCCTTCAACAAAACCAACGGTTTCCCAATCTTGTAATTTTGTAACGCCTGCCTTGCCCTCAGGCAGGTTGTAATTTTGCAATCTTTGTATTTCAAACCCCATATTATTTGTTTCTGAAGCAGTTGACCAGTGAAGAATAACATCATTGTTGTTTACAGAAGCAGTGAATGAACTCAGCTCAACAGGAACAGGAATTACTCTTTTATAAACACCTCTGCCTTCAGTACCTGCAAATAAAATATTTCCTTTTCCTGTAAGTGCTCTTATATTAGTTGAAGGCGGAAAGCCATCATAAATTTCATCCCAGGTTAAACCATCATCTGAACTTCTGTAAACAGTGAAATACGTAGGGCCAAACTTAACAACAGGAACATATATTACATCATTATCATCAATATAAATTGAATTTAAATTTCCTCCGCTTGTATTTGTTAATATACCCACCGGGAGCCAGCTATTTCCTTTATTAGTGGATTTGAAAAGAAGATCGTCACCGGAACCGGCAGTATTTCTGCCTAGATAAACATTCCCGTTTGAATGATATAAAACTTTTTCAGTGAAAATCTGAGGAAATGAAGGCAGGTTAAACCATGTTGAACCCATATCAGAGGAAAAACAAACTCCATTTAATGATGATGCGACAAATATTCTTCCATCATCAAGCAGAGTGAGGTCGTTAGCAAAGCCGAGACCATTGAGCATAATAACAAACTGCCAGGTAGCGCCGTAGTCAGTTGATTTAACAATATCAACTCCAATATTTCCAATTAATGGTCCTAAGGTAAATGACATTGCAGCAACCGCAATGCTGTCTTTAAATACCACGCCGCCGCCAAAAGCAAAATTATTCTGATGAGAACCGTTGTAAACTTCACTCCATGTTAATCCATCATCGGTTGAGCGGTGAATTGAATGATTGCTTGTTGTTGTTGCGAAGGCAAAAATATCCCCTTCAGGTGAGACAGCTAAATCATAAACACGCGCACCCGGAAGCCCCGACAACTCCCAGGAATCACCATCATTAGTTGATTTATAAACACCATTTACCCAGCTTGAAGCAAATACAGCCCCGGTATTACTAATTACTATATCAAAAACATTATCGTTGGAAGTGATATCTGATGTTTTTATCCATTGAGCTTGTGAAGATATAGCAAATGAAAACAGAATTGTAAAAAGAGTAAAGGTATAAAAAGACATTATTCTTCCTTTCTTTAAAAAATTTTGCTTGGATTATCTTTTAGTTAGTTGAAAAAGTTAAACGGGACTTTAATTTAAATAATTACCGGGAAGCTTCCACATCTTTCCCATGTTTTATCATAATTTGTTTCCATTCATCGTAACTTAATTGCTCCGATTCATCAATTAACATAACAGGAATATCATCAACAATCTTATATCTTCTTCTTGTTTTGCTGTCGGTTGATACAAGAGTATCTCCATCTAAAACGAGGTCTGCTTTCGATTCAGGACAGCAGAGTATATCAAGCAATTCTTTACTTATCATTTTGAATTCTCCTGTCCAAAATTAACATTTTCCTTGTTTCATCAAATAGCAAAATTCTTTTCATAAAATCTCATAATTTTTCTTAAAGAGAAATTAAGAAGATTATGTATTGATTAAAAGCTGTTCTGTTAGAAGCTTCTTGTTTTGATTACTATTCTGTAATAATTTTGCTCATCAACTATACTTTTCATTTAAAATGAAATTTTTTACCCGGATAATTATCACTCTCCTCTTCTCATCATTTTGTTTTTTAAATGCACAGATAAAATTTAAACATCTTACTCTGAAAGATGGTTTATCACAATCATCAATAAATACAATTATTAAAGATAAATTCGGTTTTATTTGGTTTGGTACACAGGATGGCTTAAATAAATATGATGGTTACACATTCACAGTTTTCAAAAACAGAACCGGTGATTCAACATCAATATCGGATAATTATATTACTGCTGCAATTGCAGATAAAAACGGGGACTTATGGATAGGCACAGCAAACGGTTTAAACAAACTCAAAATCGAAGAAGAAATTTTTCAGCGTTATAAATCGCCGGTTGATTCTCTTCAGTTAAGTGATAAATATATTTCTTCACTTCTTGTTGATGAAAATTTTCTTTGGGTAGGAACATGGGGTACAGGACTTTATAAAATAAATTTAATTTCCGGAGAGGTAACTTTATACAAAAATATTCCCGGTAACCCGAATTCTATTTGCGGAAATGATATAAGAACAATTTTTCCAGACAGCAAAAAAAGAATGTGGCTTGCAACGTGGAATGGTCTTTCTCTTTACAATAAAGAAAAAAATAATTTTGAAAATTTTCTTCATAACCCCGATGACCCCAACAGTATAAGTCATAACCAGGTTACTGGTATTTGTGAAGATGCTTTTGGAAATATCTGGACAGGTACTTATGAAAATGGCTTGAATAAACTTGATATTCAAAAGAAAAAATTTACACGTTACTATCACACTCAAAATAAAAACAGTGTGGGAGGCAACCAGATTGTTACTCTTCTCTGCAGTAAAAAAGGTATATGGATAGGAACATTCGATGGCGGGTTAAGCTTTTATGATTACTCAAGCAAACGATTTACTAATTATATATCAGATAAAAATGATCCTTCATCATTAACCGATAACAGTATAGTTTCAATTTATCTTGATAATGAGCGAACCCTGTGGGTCGGGACTTTTTCCGGGGGAATAAATGTTTATGATCATCAGAGAAATCAGTTTAAACATTATAAAAGTCTATCCGGCATGGAAAAAACTTTTGGTGATGGTGTGGTAAGATCTATTTTCGAAGATAGTGACGGCATATTATGGATTGGTTTAAGAAACGGAGGTGTTTCAAAATTCTTTAAAGATTCTGAACAGTTTCAATATTTGAAAGATGAAATTAAGGTTAATATAAAATCTGTTTACTCAATAATTGAAGACAGTAAAAAGAATATCTGGATAGGCACCGAAGGGGATGGTTTAATAAAATATAATAAAAGAAAAGGAACTATAACTTATTACAAACATAATCCTACTGACCCGAAAAGTTTAAGTAACAATTTTGTAATGAAAATTTTTGAAGACCGTTCTGGAAATATCTGGGTTGGAACTACAGGCGGAGGGCTCAACAAATATGATGAAAAAACAGATTCTTTTATAAGATTCAGGGATGAACTTGATCTTGACAGAACAATCGGAAGAAATGTATGGGAAATTTACCAGGACAGTTCAGGAGATATCTGGCTCGGTACATGGGGAGCCGGATTAACCAAACTTGATCTTAAAAATTTTAAACATAAAAGATATCTTAATCAAAAAGATGAACCATCCAGTTTAAGCAATAATACCGTTTTTTGTTTAACTGAGGATGATCAAAAAAATCTTTTAATAGGAACATGGGGCGGCGGTTTAAATATTTATAAAAAAGAAACAGATAATTTTAGCCGCATAACTGATGCTGATGGTCTCTCTAATAATGTTATTTATGGAATTCTAAAAGATAAAACAGGCAACCTATGGGTCAGCACTAATTATGGTTTAAGCAGAATTAATCTTTCAACAAAAGAAATTAAAAACTATTCAGAAGCTGACGGTTTGCAGAGTAATGAGTTTAACCAGGGAGCTTATTGCCTCAGCAAATCAGGAGAAATGTTTTTTGGGGGTATAAACGGTTTTAACAGGTTCTATCCTGACAGCATAAAGGAGAATACAAACATTCCCCCGGTTCTTATAACACAATTTAAAATTTTTGATAAACCTGTTTCATTCACAAAAGCTGTTTTTGCATTAAAAGAAATTACTCTCGAGTATTCTGAAAATTATTTTTCTGTTGAATTTGCTTCGCTCGATTATACAAATCCTTCTGAAAACAGGTATGAATACAAACTTGAAGGCTTTGATAAAAATTGGATTAATTCAGGTAAAAGGAGATTTGCATCATACACTAATCTTGATCCGGGAGAATATTTATTCAGGGTAAAAGGATCAAACAACGACTGCTACTGGAATGAAGAAGGTGCTGTATTAAAAATAATAATCAATCCTCCCTTCTGGTTAACATGGTGGTTCAGGTTAATCGCTTTGATAGTTATTGCATCTATAGTTTATTCACTTTATAGTTACAGGGTGAAAAGACTTCTTGAGATTGAAAGAATTAAAAACAGGCTTGCCTCAGATTTACATGATGATATTGCAACAAACTTAAGCAGCATTGCAATGTTCAGCCAGATAATTCAGGATGAAAGTAAAAAATCTAATGTTATCTCCCCTATGATGAATCAGCTTATGGAAAAGATAACTGCAATGTCCCAGGATTCTGTTTCATCTATAAGAGATATTATCTGGGCTATTGATCCTAAACAGGAAACAATTTATGATCTTCTTTTACGAGCAAGAGATTCATTTATTATGCATTGCCGTGCAAAGAATATAGATTTTAATCTTGACCTTCCTGAAAAAGAACAACTTCCGAAACAAAACCTTGCACCCGAAGAGAGAAAAAATATATGGCTATTAATTAAAGAAGCCGTAACAAATTCAATTAAACATTCGTGTGCAACAGAAATTGCTCTTCATGCGGTGTATAAAAATCATACAATAAATATTATTATTATCGATAATGGGAAAGGATTTGATACCTCTGCCGGTTATTCAGGAAAAGGTATGAATACAATGAAAAAACGGGCTGAAAACCTTGGTGGTGAGGTAACAGTAGTTTCAAATCCCGGGCAGGGTACAATCATAAATCTGCAGCTAAAAATTTAATTAGTACAAATGAACTATTGCCGTGTTAAATCATTTATAGGATATTGACGGCAGAAATTTTATAAACTAATCCAGAAAAAATATGGCAATTACAGTAGCAATTGTAGAAGATAATGAAAACCTTAGAATAGGAACCACTTTTGTTTTAAAGTCATCACCCTCATTTGAAGTAGTTGGTTCTTTCGAAACAGCAGAAGAGCTGATTAAAAATTTTGATGACATTGTTCCTGATGTTGTGCTTATGGATATTGAACTGCCTGGGATGTCGGGAATTGAAGCTACGGAAATTTTAAAGAAAGAACATCCTCATGTGCAGATAGTAATACTTTCTGTTTTTCAGGATGATGATAATGTTTTCAGAGCTATTTGTGCCGGCGCTTGCGGATATGTTGCAAAGCCAGTAATGCCAAACCAGGTACTTGATCTTGTTGAGCAGGCATTTGCAGGTGCTTCACCAATGTCACCTCATATTGCAAGAAGAGTGCTGGATATGTTTAAACAGCATTTACCACCGCCAAAAGCCGATTACAATTTAACACCAAGAGAACTGGAAGTACTTGATTTATTAATCCAGGGTTATGATAATAAAATGATTGCCGAAAAGCTTTTCTTAAGTACATTCACTATAAGGGCTCACATAAGAAATATTTATGATAAACTTCACGTACACTCAAAATCGCAGGCAGTAGCAAAAGCTTTAAAAGAAAGCGTAATTCCTAAAAAGTAATAATTAAATTGTTTAATTGCTTAATTGTTGAATTGTTGAAGAAGGAAAGCATTTAAACAAAATATATTTATCAATTAATTAGCAGTTGGATCACTCTTACATTCAAATTTTGCAATCCTGTAATCTTGAAATTTAAAAATTAGTCCCTCCTATCTATACCCTTCAGAAAAATCATAACCTAATTTTACATCATTCATTTCGTCTTTTCCTGAAAAGAAATTATTAATAAACAAGAGGTATAAGTATGAAAGGTTTCCTTAAGTATTTTGGAATAGCAGTGGTAGTAGCTGCAGTTATTCTTGCAGCAGGATTTATTTACTTTAATTCTGTGTACCCAGATGTTGAACCTGCAAAAGATATTAAAATTGAACTTACTCCTGAAAGACTTGAAAGAGGTAAATACCTGGTTAATCATGTTTCAGTGTGTATTGATTGTCATTCCGAAAGAGACTGGACCAAATATTCCGGTCCTGTCAAACCCGGCACAGAAGGAAAAGGCGGCGATAGGATTGATGAGAGTATGGGATTACCAGGAGTTGTTTATATAAGAAACATAACACCTTATGCTTTAGGATCATGGACAGATGGAGAAATAATAAGGGCAATTACATCCGGTGTTAATAAAGATGGGGATGCTCTCTTTCCAATTATGCCTTATAATTTTCTTAACAATTTATCTGAAGAAGATCTTTATTCTATTGTTGCTTATTTAAGAACATTAAAACCCATAGAAAATAATATTCCTGATAAAGAATTAAACTTTCCTCTTAACTTTATAGAAAAAACTCTTCCTTTAAAAACTTATGAACCGAAAGAATCAGTTAAAAAATCAGATACATTTAATTATGGTAAATACCTTGTTACAATTGCAATGTGCAGTGAATGCCATACCCCTGCAGTTGAAGGTAAACCTGATATGCTGAGACAATTTGCCGGTGGTAATGAATTTAAATTTCCTTCAGGAATTCTTCGTCCTGCCAACATCACTCCGGATGAGGAAACTGGTATAGGAAGTTGGACAAAAGAAGAATTCATTGCAAAGTTTAAATTTTATAATTCTGAAGAAGCTAAAAACATTCCTGTTGCAAAAGATGAATTTAATACAATTATGCCATGGACTTTATATGCCGGAATGACCGAAGAAGATCTTGGTGCCATTTATGATTATTTAAGAACTATAGCTCCAGTAAAAAATAAAGTAACAAAATGGACTCCAAATAAGGAAATTGCACAAAAGTAAAATTTGGTTTTTGCGGTTTCAAAATTATTATGAAACCGCAATAATTTTTTAAAATATTTATTGACATTACCATATACCCTTCCGTATCATTGCAGCAAGGTAAATTCCAGGCAAAATTTTTAACAACAAATCAGAGAGGGCATTCAAATGAAAAAACTGCTTAAAATCCTTGCGATTATTGTAGGTATTGTGGTTTTACTTATAATTGCAGGCTATATATACCTTAATACGGCATTCCCTGATGTAGAACCACCAAAAGATATTAAAGTTGAAGCTACCCCGGAAAGAATTGCGAGAGGAGAATATCTTGCATTGTATGTGGCGGTATGTATTGACTGCCATTCTGAAAGAGACTGGACAAAACTTGCCGGTCCAATCAAACCCGGCACTGAAGGTTCCGGCGGTGAATTATTTGATGAGAATATTGGTTTTCCCGGCAGAGTAATAACAAAAAATTTAACGCCGGCTAATCTTGGTTCATGGAGTGATGGTGAATTAATAAGAGCAATTACCTGCGGTGTTACAAAAGATGACAGAGCCCTCTTCCCGATGATGCCTTATATGAATTACAATCATTTTACCGAAGAAGATTTATATTCTATAGTATCATATATAAGAACACTAAAACCACAGGAAAAAGATATACCTGAAACAGAATTGAATTTCCCTCTTAATCTTATCGTTAAAACACTGCCGTTGAAATCTTATACTCCTGCAGATGATATTGATAAATCAAACACAGTTGAATATGGAAAATATCTTTTAACAATAGGTTCCTGTTCCGATTGCCATACACCTTCTGAGGAGGGAAAACCGCTGGAAGGTATGTATCTTGCTGGTGGTCAGGTTTTTAATTTCTCTGACGGTGTTGTACGGTCTCTTAACATTACTCCCGATGTAGAAACAGGGATAGGTTCATGGAGCAAAGAAGAGTTTATTGCACGCTTCAGGCATTATTCATCTGAAGAAGCACATAATGTTCCTGTTAATATTGAAAAAGAATTTAATACCCCAATGCCCTGGTTAATGTATGCAGGAATGACTGATGAAGACCTGGGAGCAATTTATGATTATTTAAGAACAGTACCACCTATAAATAATCGTGTTGAAAGATTCACCCCCCATAACACTACAGCTGCAAATTAATTTTTTTTGAAATGAGGTTCACTTTAAAGTGAACCTCAATACTTCTGTTAAAACAACTCCTTAACTTTTTCCGGCGGTCTTGCTAAGATTGCTTTGTCTCCATAAACAACAATTGGTCTTTGAACAAGATCAGGATATTTAACCATCAGATCAATTAATTCATCGTTTGAATAATTTTTATTCTTTATATCAAGCTTTTTATAAATATCCTCTTTTGTCCGTAATAATTCAGATGGTTTCATATTCATCATCTTCAAAAGTGATTTTAATTTTGCTTTTGAAAACGGCTTGATGTAGTAATTAATTTTTTCGAAATCAAATCCTTCTTCAATTAATATCTTACTTAAATTTCTGCATGTAATGCAGGTTGGTTTTTCATAGACAATTAACTTTTTCATTTTATTTCTCCTTGCTTCTTATTGTATCTTTAAGATCGATTTCAGTAAGTACCCGGTAAAACCCTGATGCATTTTTTTCTATAATTTCACAAGCAAGCTGCAGGTAAGCCAAAGAAGATTTTGCAGAAGGATTATGAATTATTGCCGGCTTATTCTGAAACCCCGCTTCAACTACAGCAATGTTCTTAGGTATAACTGTTTTAAAAACAAGATTAGGATATTTTTCGTACAGTTCTTTCTTTACACTGAATGAAATTTTTGTATTGTATTCATAATTTGAAATCAAGATGCCTTCAACTGCGAGATGCTGGTTATAAACTTTTTTTATTTCATCAATATGAATTAGAATTTTATCCACTGCATCGATAGAAAATTTTCCAATCATTACCGGAATAAGAACGGAGTCGGCTGCAATTAATGCATCGGTAGTTAATCCGACAAGATAAGGAGCCGAATCTATAATTATATAATCATATGTATGAATTTCCTCCATCAAAACATTGCGGAGAAGAGAATGATTGTTTGCAAGTTTTGAAAGTCTTATTTCATCTTTATAAGTAAGATTTCTTAAAGGAACAAATGAAAGGTTTTCATGCTCTGTTTGAATAATAACCTGCGGGAGTGATTTTGAAAAATTAAAAACATCAAAAATATCTCCGTCAATTTTATTATTGCATCCGAGCGATGATGAACAGGAGCCAGCCGGGTCAAGGTCTATAAGAAGTGCCTTTTTATTTTTAATAGCTAAGGCAAAAGCAAGATTAACAGCAGTAGTTGTTTTCCCTACTCCTCCTTTAGGCAAAGAAACTGCAATAATTTTACCCAAGGTTTAAAGTAAGCTCCTGATTAAAAAAAATAATTTTGAGTTCAAAATAAATATTTATTCTCTTATCCGGTAGATAATCAATAAATAAATTTTGAAGTGCACTTTCAAATCAGGTTTCGTATTCCAGCATACTTAACAGCTTTATTCTAAAAACCAAAATTTATATATTCATTCATCATTTCATTTGTATTTATTATGAATATATATAATTACCTGCTCAATACTGTTCATACAAAAGGTGCTTGCTACCTGGTGCTTCTTGACCCCGATAAAATTAATGAAGAGAAAATTCCTTTATTTGTAAGGCATTGTGAAAACTCAGGAGTTGATGCTTTATTAATCGGCGGAAGTTTAATGATGAATGGAAATTTTGAATCTTTCATTGTAACAGTTAAAAGAAACTGCAACTTACCTGTAATTATTTTTCCGGGAGATATTAATCAGATATCCGGGAAAGCTGATGCTATTTTATTTCTCTCAGTAGTAAGCGGCAGAAACCCTGAGCACCTAATCGGCAAACATGTAATTGCGGCACCAATAATTAAGAAAGCCGGCATTGAACCAATTTCAACAGGATATATTCTTGTTGAATCGGGTGTTACAACAACCGCAGTTTATATGAGCGGCAGCCTCCCCCTCCCCAGGAATAAACCTGAAATTGCTGCAGCAACAGCTTTAGCAGCAGAATATATGGGAATGAAATTTATATATCTCGAGGCAGGTTCAGGTGCAGATAGTTCTGTACCGGATGAAATGATTAAAGCAGTTACCTCAGTCTGCAGCATACCTGTTATTGCAGGCGGTGGTATTAAATCTCCTATAGAAGCAAGAAGAAAAGTTGAAAGCGGTGCAAAGATAATAGTAACCGGAAATTTCTTTGAAGATGAAAATAATATGGATATGATTAAAGATTTTGCGGATGCGGTACATATTAAAAAACCTATATTGGTTTAATAAGTCAAAAGTGAAAAGTCAAAATTCAAAATAAAATTCTTTTTGAATTTTGACTTTCAGATTTTAAAGAGGATAGTTTGGATAAATTAAAATTCATAAAAGATTCTTTAACCGAAAGCTCTGAAACAAAGCTCAAAATAATTAAAGAGTGCTCAGAAAATATCATCACTGCATCTGACTTAATCATTAATGCTTTCAGAAACGGGAACAAACTTTTACTCTGCGGTAATGGCGGGAGTGCTGCAGACTGCCAGCATATTGCTGCAGAATTTATTATAAGACTTAGTCATAAAATAAAAAGACCTGCTTTGCCTGCAATTGCTCTCACGACAGATACATCATTCCTTACAGCCGGCGGAAATGATATTGGGTTTGAAAATGTTTTTGCACGCGGTGTTGAAGGTTTGGGCAGCAACGGTGATATACTTTTGGGAATATCAACCAGCGGTAATTCACAAAATATTATTAACGCAGTTGAAGCTGCAAAATCAAAAAAGATGAAAACAATCGGCTTCCTTGGAGGTAAAGGAGGAAAATTAAAATCCTTAGTGGATGAAGCAGTAATAATTCCTTCTGAAAATGTTCAGCGAATACAGGAAGGGCATATTACTGTTGCTCACATTATTTGTGAAATTGTCGAAGAAGAATTATATGGCTCTTGAGGTTCAAGTTTAAACTTTAACTTAAACTCTCCTCACAGCCGAATATCCATCCACACTACTTTATCACCAACTTTTATATTATACTTATCGGTAAAGCCTGCCACAACTTCAATAACATAAACTGCAGGTTCTGTCGAGGGATATGATTCAGAAGATAGTACTCTTGTATTTTTATGTATTGTAACAATTTCTTTTTTACTGTTTACAAAAATCATATCGAGTGAAATAAAAGTATTCCTCATCCAGAAAGATCTTATCTGCTCATCCGGAAAAATAAAAAGCATACCCTGGTTTTCTTCCATCGATTTTCTTTTCATCAAACCTAATTGTCTTTCATATTCTGTATCAGCAAGCTCAATGTCTATCTTTGCAATTGGTTTATTATCTTCTGAATAAAAAGTAAGCTCTCCTTCTTTCTTAAAAGTATATTCATTCAATGAATCATCCTTTTTAAATATATCAGGGAATACAAGAAAGAATACAAGTGCGAGAACTGCTATAACTGCAATAACCTGGTAAACGGGATTTATTTTTTTTGTGGGTTGTGATTTACTCTCTCTTTTAATTTGTTTTTTTTTCGCCATAAATAATTTCAGTAAATTTGATTTGTAAATTAACTTATCAAACATAATAAATTTTTTTAGAACAGCCTTAGTATAACCTGTTGAAAAAATTTTGAAGCAATCAGAAAAAAAATAATTTTATCAGAATCTTATGAATAATGAAAAAATACTGCATCGGGAAATAATTGAATTAAATAATTCACAAAATAAAATGCTTATCAGCGGCTGGGGAAAAGATGTTTTTGAAAATACAATTGTTGAAAAAATAATATACCTTTCAGATGGCTTAAAGATTAAAGGTTATCTTGCTTATCCAAAAGATAATGAAAATAAAAAATTCCCCTGCATAATCTGGAACCGCGGAGGTTATGAAAACAAAGGTGCGATTGATAAATTCTCAGCAAGGGGAATGTATGGATTAATTGCAAGCTGGGGCTATGTTGTGTTTGCATCTCAATATAGGGGCAATGCAGGAAGTGAAGGGAAAGAAGAATTGGGCGGCAGTGATGTAAATGATATTCTGAATTTAATTCCACTTGCAGATGAAATTCCCTTTGCTGATAAAGATAAATGGGGAATGGAAGGCTGGAGCCGCGGCGGAATGATGACCTACCTTACACTGATGAGAAATTCAAACTTCAAATGTGCAGTATTAGTCGGTGCAATTTCAAATCTTAAAGATTATGTATTAACAAGTGATAACAGGAATTCCATCTATAAAAAAATTATTGGTGAAGATAATTTTGAAAAGAAACTTGAAAAGAGAACAATAATTAATTTTGTTGAGAAGCTTCCCAGAATTCCTTATCTCCTGATGCATGGAAAAAGTGATGAAACCATCCCTGTTGAACAGACAATTGAGATTGCAAAGAAATTTGATGAATTGAACTTTAATTATGAAATAAAACTATTTGAAGAAGGAGATCATTATCTTAAAAAGCACAGGAAAGAAGTAGATGAGTTAAGGCGAAGATGGTTTGATAAGTATTTGAAATAAAATACCCTTCCACTATTGAATTATTCCAATATTCCTTATTCCCTATATTCCATCATTCCATTATTCCATTATTCCTTAATTATTTTGTGACCGCATATCCAATAAATTTCTTTAATAATGGTTTCCTTGAGTTTCTTTCGTAAAACGATTACATTATCTGTTCATTTACAACTGAATTTTAATTTAATTTGCTTCAATTTGAACTGAAAACTTGTTTAATTGAGGTGCCATTATCATTAATCTTTCTGAACAGTAGGATTAAGATTTTTATAATTTATTAAGATTTGTAAACAAAGGATTTAAAATGAAAAATGGAAATAATCTTGAAGAAATAAAAGATATTGAAACCCGTGAATGGTTATATTCTCTCGATTATGTTTTAGAACATGGCGGACCTGAAAGAGTTAAGGAACTTCTTCAGCAGCTTCAGATACGTGCACATAAAGCAGGAGTTGAAATTCCTTTCTCGGCAAATACTCCGTATATAAATACAATACCCCGTGAAAAGCAACCTCCCTTCCCCGGCAACAGGGAAATTGAAAGAAGAATTAAATCCCTTATCCGCTGGAACGCAATGGCAATGGTTACCAAAGCTAATAAACTTGAAAGCGGAATAGGTGGACACATTTCAACTTATGCTTCCGCTGCTACTTTGTATGAAATAGGATTTAATCATTTCTTTAAAGGTAAAGGGGAAGATCACGATGGTGACCAGGTATTTTTTCAGGGTCATGCTTCGCCAGGTATTTATGCACGTGCATATCTAGAAGGAAGAATAACTGAAACACAACTTCAGAATTTCAGAAGAGAATTAAAACCTGAAGGAGGAATTTCTTCTTATCCTCATCCCTGGTTAATGCCCAACTTCTGGGAATTTCCAACTGTGTCGATGGGACTCGGTCCAATTATGGCAATTTACCAGGCACGCTTTAACCGCTACCTTGAAGACAGAGGCTTAAAGAAGAAATCCGATACTCATGTTTGGGCTTTTCTTGGTGATGGTGAAACAGATGAACCTGAAACTTTAGGTGCAATTACTCTTGCCGCAAGAGAAAAATTAGATAACCTTATTTTTGTTATTAATTGTAATCTGCAAAGACTTGATGGACCTGTCCGCGGTAATGGAAAAATTATCCAGGAGCTTGAAGCTATTTTCAGAGGTGCAGGATGGAATGTAATTAAAGTAATCTGGGGCAGTGACTGGGATCCTCTTCTTGAAAAAGATAAAGAAGGAAAACTTGTTAAAAGAATGGGCGAAGTTGTAGATGGTGAATATCAGAAATATTCTGTTGAACCGGGATCTTATGTAAGAGAAAGATTTTTTGGAGTTGATCCTGATCTCGCGGCAATGGTAGAGAAAATGACTGATGAGCAATTGAGAAAAATGAAACGCGGCGGTCATGATCCTGAAAAAGTTTATGCAGCTTATAAAATGGCTGTTGAACATAAAGGTTCACCAACTGTCATTCTTGCTAAAACAATTAAAGGATATGGACTCGGTGAAAGCGGTGAAGGTAAAAATATTACTCATCAGCAGAAAAAATTAAATGAAGAAGAACTTAAAGAATTCCGTACACGTTTTGGTATTCCGATTTCAGATGATGAAGTTGCAAACGCCCCTTTCTATAAACCATCCGAAGATAGTGCAGAAATAAGATATATTAAGGAAAGAAGAGAAAGTCTTGGTGGATATATTCCTTCAAGAAAAGTAACCGTACGCCCAATTAAAACTCCCCCCGAAGAAGTATTTGAAGAATTCTACAAAGGAACTGAAGGGCGTGAAGTATCAACCACAATGGTTTTTGTAAGAATTCTTGCAAAGCTTTTAAAGGATAAAGAGATTGGAAAATTAATTGTACCGATTGTTCCTGATGAGGCAAGAACCTTTGGTATGGAAGCTTTATTCAGACAGGTTGGTATCTATTCTCACATAGGTCAGCTTTATGAACCTGTTGATAAAGAAAGCCTTCTTTATTACAAAGAAGCAAAGAACGGACAAATACTTGAAGAAGGTATAACAGAATCAGGTTCAATGTCATCATTCATTGCTGCCGGTACTGCTTATGCAACACATGGTTTAAATATGATTCCTTTCTTCATTTATTATTCAATGTTTGGAATGCAAAGATTCGGTGACCTGGCTTGGGCTGCAGGTGATATCCGCTGTAAAGGTTTTCTTGTCGGCGGCACATCCGGCAGAACAACACTTAACGGCGAAGGACTTCAGCACCAGGATGGGCATAGTCATCTGCTTGCAATGTCTTATCCTACTTTAGTCTCTTACGATCCTGCATTCGCTTATGAGCTTGCTGTTATTATTCGTGATGGTATAAGAAGAATGTATGAAGAACAGGAAGACATTTTCTATTACTTAACCGTAATGAATGAAAATTATGCTATGCCCCAAATGCCCGAAGGTGTAAAGGAAGGTATTGTAAAAGGGATGTATAAATTCAAAGCTTCGAAGAAAAAGAATGCAAAATTACATGCACAGTTATTCGGCAGCGGAACAATTCTTAATGAAGTAATTAAAGCTGCTGAAATTCTTGAAGAAGATTATAAAGTTGCTGCTGATGTGTGGAGTGTTACAAGCTATAAAGAGTTACGCAGAGATGCACTCGATGTTGAAAGATATAATCTACTTCATCCAGGTAAACCAAAAGAATCATATATTCAGAAAATGTTAAAGAATGAAAAAGGTGTTTTTGTTGCTTCATCAGATTATGTTAAAGCATTACCCGATTCTGTTGCAAAATGGTTTCCGCGTAAACTCTATTCATTAGGTACTGATGGTTTTGGAAGAAGTGAAGGAAGAAAAGAATTAAGAGATTTCTTCGAAGTAGATGCTAAACATATAGTTCTTGCTGCTCTTTATGCATTAGCTGATGAAGGAAAAATAAAAATGACAATGGTCGAAAAGGCTGTTAAAGATTTAGAGATTAATCCATCTAAACCTAATCCAATGCATTCATAAAAGATTAATTCATCATTTAATATGTTAAAATGATTAATAGGGATTTATAAATGTCAAAAGAATTTAAACTGCCTGAACTCGGTGAGAATATTGAGTCTGCCGATGTAATAAGTGTACTTGTTAAAGCAGGTGACAAAATAGAGAAAGAACAAAGCATAATTGAAATTGAAACAGATAAAGCCACTGTAGAAGTTCCCTCTTCAATTGCAGGAGTTGTTAAAGAAGTTCTGGTTAAGGAAGGGGATAAAGTAAAAGTCGGACAGGTACTTATAAAAGTAGATGAAAATGGTAAAGAAGAGTCACCTGCAAAAGAGGAAATTAAAGAAGAACCAAAAGTAACCAAGGAAGCTGCCCCGCCTCCACTGAAAGAAAAAACCCAAAAAACATCTGAAGAAAAACCACTGCAAAGCGGCAAAAAAGAAATTGTGGAAATGAAGCTTCCTGAGCTTGGTGAAAACATTGATGCAGCGGATATAATTGCTGTTCTTGTTAAAGCAGGAGATGAAATTCAGAAGGATCAGGGTGTTATTGAAATAGAAACTGATAAAGCCACTGTGGAAGTTCCTTCAAGCGTTAGTGGAAAAATTGTTGAGGTACTTGTTAAAGAAGGAAGTAAAGCAAGAGTAGGTGATACTCTTATTAAAGTTGAAACTACCGTTGGTGCGGAAAAAGACGAAGCTAAACCTGAAGCTAAAGCAAAAGAGCCTGAGAAGAAAGAACCCGTTCAGAAGCCTGTAGAAGAGGAAAAACCAAAAGTTGAAATTAAAACTTTTGAAAAAAAAGATGATCAGCCTCCGATTCAAAAAGGTGCAGCACCTGCTGCCCCCTCCGTAAGAAGATTAGCACGTGAGCTTGGTGTTGATATAAATGATATCCCCGGCACCGGTCCTGCAGGAAGAATTTCCATGGAAGATGTTAAGGCTTATGTAAAGAAATTAAATGAAAGCGGAGCCGGACTTGTAAGTAAGGGAATCAAAAAAGAAGCACTCCCTGATTTTACAAAATTCGGAAAGGTTGAAAGAAAACCAATGAATAACATCAGGCAGAAAACAGCTCAGCATTTGAGCTATGCCTGGATGACTATTCCACATGTTACCCAGTTTGATAAAGCGGACATTACCGAAATGGAAAAAGTCCGCAAGGAGATGAACGGGAGATCCAAAGGTGAAAGTAAATTAACAATGACAGCTATCCTTGCAAAGGTTTCTGCATCTGCACTAAAAGTTTTTCCGCAGTTCAATGCAAGTATTGATATGGAAAACAATGAGATTATTTATAAAAAATATTATAACATCGGAATTGCTGTTGATACTGAATTCGGATTAATTGTTCCTGTAATAAAAAATGCAGATCTGAAGAATATGACAGAGCTTGCAAAAGATATTAGCGAGCTTGCAGAAAGAGCAAGAAACAAAAAAACATCTCTTGATGATTTGCAGGGAGCCTGCTTTACAATTACAAATTTGGGGGGTATAGGCGGAACATATTTCACTCCGATTGTCAATTCACCTGAAGTTGCAATACTTGGTGTTTCAAGAGGAAATTATGAGCCTGTCTATAATGGAAAAGAATTTGAACCGCGAATAATGCTTCCCTTATCTCTAAGCTACGATCACCGCGTAATTGACGGTGCAGATGCTGCAAGATTTTTAAGATGGATTTGTGAAGCGATTGAAAACCCGATGAAACTGCTTGTGGAAGGATAAGGGATTGAGTTTAAGTTTAATTTCAAGTTTAAGTAATAAATAGTTATTAATGGTCATTCATAGTCATTCAATTATCATAGTTGTTATTACTACTAACGACTATAAATGACTGGCGAAGCCTGGATGACTATTGAATGACAAAAAGAGATTTAAAGGAGTAAAATGCCGAAACAAGTTACTGTTATTGGTGCAGGACCCGGCGGTTATGCTGCTGCATTTTTAGCCGCAGATTTAGGAATGAATGTTACTTTAATCGATAAAGAAAAAAATCCCGGCGGTATTTGTCTTTACAGGGGATGTATCCCTTCGAAAGCTTTACTTCATATAGCCAAACTTTTAACCGAAGCAGAAGAAGCTAAAGCAATGGGAATTGAATTTCAAAAACCAAAAATTAATCTTAACAGATTAAGAGAATGGAAAAATGAAGTAGTTGCGAAACAAACAGGAGGGCTCGGTCAGCTTCTTAAAGCAAAAAAAATTAATTTCATCCAGGGAACTGCTTCTTTCAAAAATTCTTCTACTTTAAAAATTGAAACTGCTGATGGAAAAACCATAGATAATAATTTTGAAAATGCAATAATTGCAACCGGTTCAACTATAGCAACTATTCCTTCACTCGATATAAAAAGTAAAAGACTTCTCAATTCAACATCAGCACTCGATCTCCCTGAAATACCCAAATCACTTCTTGTAATTGGTGGAGGTTATATTGGTCTTGAGTTAGGTTCAGTTTATGCTGCACTTGGAACAAAAGTTTCTGTTGTTGAAATGCTTTCCGGATTATTACCGGGGGCTGACAGAGACCTTGTTGCTCACCTTTCAAAAAGAATAGAAAAGAATTTTGATAAGATTATACTCGATTCCGAAGTTACTGAAATGAAGGAAGTGAATAATGGAATTGAAGTTAAAATCCAAAGTAAAGATGGAAAAACAATAAGCGAAACTTATGATTATGTTCTTATGTCGATTGGAAGAAAACCTGTTACAACAGGTCTTGGACTTGAGAATACAAAAGTTAAAGTTAATGAGCGCGGCTGGATTAAGGTGAATAAACAAATGCAGACTGATGATCCGAATATTTATGCAATTGGAGATATTGTTGGTGAACCAATGCTTGCACATAAAGCTTCGCATGAAGGAAGAACAGCAGTAGAAGTTATTAATGGTGAGAAGGTTGCATTTGAACCAATGGCTATTCCTGCAGTTGTATTTACTGATCCTGAAATTGCGTGGGCTGGTTTAACCGAAACTCAGGCTAAAGAAAAAAATATAAAATATGAAACTGCAAAATTCCCATGGGCTGCTTCAGGGAGGGCAACCACTTTAGGAAGAACAGATGGTGTAACCAAACTTATTGTTGATCCTGATACTGAAAGGCTGCTTGGCATTGGTATTTGCGGACCCGGTGCCGGTGAATTAATTGCTGAAGGTGTTCTTGCTCTTGAGATGGGTGTTAATCTTACAGATTTAAAATTAACTATTCATCCCCATCCTACTTTATCTGAAACTGTAATGGAAGCCGCAGAAGTATTCTTTGGTCAGAGTTCACACTTGCATAGGCCGAAAAGAAAGTAAAGACTATTGAACTGATACTTCTATTCTGTCAAGCCATCTTCTCAAATCTTCTTCATTGAGATCGGAAATTTGACGGGGATTTATATCTGCAGGAATATTTATTAAACTGTGTAATTTATTTATAACCATTTCTCTTTCAGCATTATCAACAAGCGGTATTACATTAAACAGACTTAAAGCGTCATTCCTTTCACTTAAAACAAGAATTGCATTCAGCCTGTCATTTTTATTATCGAAGACAAAATTATTTAATGCATCCACAAATTCAGGTGAAGCATCCTGGTAATATGGAATTCCTAATTTCCCGCCCGGTTTTATTTCTATAACGTGACCCGGAATTAAATAAACCTCTCTCCCGGCAGAGCTTAATTTTAGTGAAGATCCTGTTGAATAGACCATTGCACCGTTTTTATTAATCTCAGCAGAATAGTTTCCGTTCTTATAATCTTCAATTTTTACTGAATGAATTTCTGCTTTAAGAGGTTCCGTGCCTTTAGGTTTAACAACCTGTACTTCACCACCTAAGAAAATTATATCTGCTGAACCATTACATTTTTTGACTGATGAATTCGGATTAAGATATACCTCCCCGGTTCTTTCAATTTTAATAACAGCTCTTGAACTATTATCGGTAGATAAATATTCATTTGCATCCAGAGAAGTAGAAGTTTCTATAGAAACATTTCTCATATTTCCTTTAATGGAAGGTTTGCCAGCGAGTGATATAACTTCCCAGCTGTTATGTTTGGAAAGCATAAGATAAACAGCAAATGCAGCAATTAGAATTATCAATATAAAAGTAAAAAGAGCTTTCTTGGAAATTGTTAACCCAAGCGGTTTAAAGAAAACTTCCTTTTTCTTTTTCTCCTGTTTTAGTTTATCAATTTTTTCACCAAGAGTTAGCTTTGCATCACCTACATTTAATACTTCACTTTTTTCTTCTTTAAGATCCTTAGTAGCAATTTTATGAATGTAATTGTAAATAGTATCCCATAACTCTTCGCGTGGTTCAGGTTTTTTGTGAATAAAATTAACTTTATAATCGAGATCTTCTAAAGTTTCAACCTTAAGCATTTCCATCAAAGTTAATCTTGAACCTTCAAGGCTTCTCTTTATTTCATCAGATGATCGTCCGGTTATTTCAGTTATCTCTTCAGCATCAAGTTTATCAATATCATTTAGAATAAAAATTAATCTGTCTTCATCAGCAAGACTGTACACAGCTTCATCAATATTACTTACCTGATGAGTTTCATCTGCTCTTTTTATCTCACCTTTCCTTATCTCTTCAACTGCAAGTTTCCTCAGCCACAAAATAAAAGTAACATCAGGCGGATAAGCATTAATTTCTTCATAAGCTCTTATAAAAACTTTTCTTGTAAGTTCTTCGGCTGCAATTCTGCTGTGTGCATAAAACCTTAACCCAAGATTATAAATTCTTCCGGCATGAACATTATATAACTGCTCATAAGCAGAACTTTTTCCTGAACGAACTTCTTTTATAAGAGATTGATTTAATTTACTTTCCTGTTTGAATGCCATAGTTGTTTAATATTTTAATCCTTTGGATTAATTTAGTGAATAATAGAGGATTTAAAAAGTTTTTTATAGCAGAATTTGTTCCAGAGTTTCAATGCTCTCTGCAGGTAACTGGCATGAATAATTTTCACACACATAAACTTTTGTTTTTTTAACTGAGGGTAGATAATTTCTTAGATATGGAGCAATACTTAAAATTTCATCATCAGGAGAAGAGACTTTCAGGATAATTTTTGCAGGTAGAAATTTCTTGAAAATGTATTTTGTAAAACCATCATCTTCGCCAGAAATAATTATCTCTTTAGACCCTGAAGCAAAATGTAAAGCATTAAGAAATTGTGTATAGCCAGCCGGGTACCTGCTTACCTGTGAAGAAAAAATCCGGTTGATTGATTCAGCTAAATCTTCATACCTGCTTTCCGATGTAATTCTTCCTATCCTTAATAAGTTTAGCATTGCAACAGAATTGGCTGACGGAACTGCACCATCATAAATTTCCTTTTGACGAACCAAAAGTTTTTCACCATAATCAGGAGTAAAGAAAAACCCTCCATTTTCATCATCCCGGAAATGTTTTATAAAATCTTCATTCAGTTTAATTGCTTCTTTAAGATATTTAATTTTAAATGAAGCTTCAT
>Ga0079224_100002020_pt1 | contig 24210 bp, 25 predicted proteins | sample Stecom2015_FD_80414 | JGI IMG/M metagenome (GOLD analysis project Ga0079224, IMG submission 80414) | Agricultural soil microbial communities from Utah to study Nitrogen management - Steer compost 2015 | ecosystem: Environmental > Terrestrial > Soil > Agricultural land | place: USA: Utah... | reverse complement strand
TCGAGGAGCGGGTGGAGCTGGCCCGGAAAGTCCTCGACCACCTGCCCAACGTGAGCGTGGAATCGTTCGATACGCTGCTGGCCGACTTCGTCCGCAAGAAAGGCGCCCAGGTGATTCTGCGGGGGCTGCGGGCCGTATCGGACTTCGAGTACGAGTTCCAGCTCGCCAGCATGAACCGCCAGCTGGTCGACGCCGAGACCATGTTCCTGACCCCGGCCGAGCAGTACTCGTACATCTCCTCCAGCCTGGTGCGCGAGGTGGCGGCGCTGGGCGGGGACGTCAGCAAGTTCGTCCACCCCATCGTGCACGAGGCGCTCGTCGAGCGCGTGCGCATCAAGAAATCCGAGTAAGGAACCCAGTGCGCCCGCCGGCTGTCCAAGCTTTATGCTTGATATCTTTGCGGTAATCCCATGTCCCTTTACATCACCGACGAATGCATCAACTGTGACGTCTGCGAGCCGGTCTGCCCCAACGAGGCCATCTTCCAGGGGCCGGAGATCTACGAGATCGACCCAGACCGCTGCACCCAGTGCGTCGGCCACTTCGACGAGCCGCAGTGCCAGCAGATCTGCCCGGTTGAATGCATTCTGCCGGACCCGAACCGGCCGGAGTCGCAGGAAGAGCTGTATGCGAAGTTCCTGCGCCTCACCCAGGGCAAGGCCGTCGAAGGCGCCTGAGTCGAGACTGCCGCCGGTCGCTCGCGCATGACAAGACCAAGCGACTTTTCAGGGATTGCAACCATGTTTCGCCCCTTGCTCGCCGGCCTGCTGCTCCTGGCGCTTGCCGGCTGCGCCACGCCCGAGAAGCGGCCCTTTCAGTCGCCGCGCAGTGGCCCCACGGCCGAGGTCAGCTTCCGCAACGCTACTCCGGGGCGCACCGAGGTCGCCATCTTCGAGGACGCGGCCGAATGTACCGGGCGCCGCTTCCTGCCGGATCTACTGATTGGCGAGCAGCAGACGGTGCGCGTGCCGGCCGGCAAACCGCTGGCCTTCGGCATCCGCTACATCGTTCCCAACACCACCCCGCAGCGCTACTGCGAGGTGCTGGCGTCCTTCGAGGTCGAGCCCAACGGCCGCTATGAAGTCATCATCCGCAGCGGCAGCGACCGCCCGTGCACGGCCCATGTCCGCCAGCTCGTCGGCACCGCCACCGATATGCGCACCCTGTTGCGCGCACCGGTCAAAAGCCGCAACGAAGACGGTCCCTTCTGCTTTCCGATCCAATGAGCCGTTATCGTCCACCCCGACCCAGCGGATCCAAGTACATCACGCCGGAAGGCTACAAGCGCCTGCAGGATGAGCTCACCTACCTGTGGAAGGTGGAGCGGCCGCAGGTGACGGCTGCCGTGGCCGAGGCCGCAGCCCAGGGCGACCGCTCCGAGAACGCCGAATACACCTACGGCAAGAAGCGGCTGCGCGAGATCGACCGGCGGATACGCTATCTCAGCAAGCGCCTGGATGGCATGATCGTCGTGGACCAGCTGCCCAGCGACCAGAGCCGAATTTACTTCGGCGCCTGGTTCGAGCTGGAAGACGAGCAAGGCAACCTGCACCGCTACCGCATCGTCGGCCCCGACGAGTTCGATCCCGCCAAAGGCTGGATCAGCATGGACTCGCCGCTGGGCCGGGCCGTCCTGCGCAAACAGGTCGACGACGAGGTCCGCGTCCGCCTGCCCAGTGGCGAGGTGACCTACGTCGTCACCGAAATCCGCTACCGCTCCTTCGACGAGGACTGACGGGCACGACTAGCGCTGGCAGCGCGGACAATAGTAGGTGGCGCGCTGCCCTAGTCGGGACAGCCGCACCGGCTCGCCGCAGCCGGTGCAAGGCTCGCCAGCGCGGCCGTAGACATGCAGCTCCTGGCTGAAATAGCCGGGCTTGCCGTCCGAGTCGATGAAATCCCGCAGCGTGGTGCCACCAGCGGCGATGGCCGCCCGCAGCACCTCTTGCACCGCTGCCGCCAGACGCTGGTAACGCTCGCGGCTGATGCGCCCGGCCGGCCGGCTGGGCAGGATGCCGGCACGGAACAACGCCTCGTTGGCGTAGATGTTGCCCACCCCCACCACGACCTGGGCATCCATCAGAAAAGTCTTGACCGGGCTGCGCCGGCCACGGGAGAGGCGATGGAGATGATCGCCGCCGAACCCCGGCCCCAACGGCTCCGGCCCCAGATCCCGCAGCAGGGGATGACGTAGGGGATCGCCTGCGGTCCAGAGGATGCAGCCGAAGCGGCGCGGATCCTGGTAGCGCAGCAGCGCGCCATCCTCCATGACGATGTCGACGTGCTCGTGGCGCCGCGGCGGCTGCGGGCTCAGCAGCACGCGCACGCTGCCGGACATGCCCAGGTGCATGATCATGGCACCCGCGGCGGTGCGAAACAGCAGGTATTTGCCGCGCCGTTCCAGGCTGATCACCGTCTGGCCATGGAGCTGGCTCAGCTCCGCCGGCACCGGCCAGCGCAGGCGCGGCTCACGCACTACAACCGTCCGCACGCGCCGCCCCTCGACATAGGGCGCGATCCCGCGCCGGGTGGTTTCCACTTCGGGCAATTCAGGCATGGGAATTCCATCCTAGGCTCGCAAGGTCATGGCCGCGCCAGCAAGGCGTCCAGCTGTTCCCGACTCAGCTCGTACTGCAACCCGAGATCGATCCGCACCAGCTGCGACTGCTCACCATTGCGCCAGCGCCAGGGAATGCGCTCGCCGGACTCCAGCTCCAGCTCGAACAGCTCACCGGTCTCGACGTCCAGCGCCGGCTGCACGATGCTGGCCAGCTCCTGCCGCCAGTGCGCGGCCCAGGTGGCCGGCGCGCCCGGCTCCAGCACCGTGCCGTCAGCAAAGCGCAGCCGCAGCGGCGTGCCTGCCGGCAGCAGGCGGCGGTCGATGAAATTCCACCACGGCGAGGCGAGCAGCGCCGAGACGCCCTCCTGCACCAGCAGCACCTCGTCGCCCTGCAGCAGATAGCGCAGCCCTCGCAGCGGCTCCAGAGCGCCGAACTGAAAACGCAGCTGGTCTGCCTGCAGCACCACACCTGGCCGCGCCAGTCCCACGGCGGCAAGGTCGATCTGATCTCGCGGGTAGCGCTGCCACACCGGCGACTCGAGGAAGCGTAGCAGCATCTGCACGTGGTGCTCACTGGCCGGCAGTTGCCGCGGCCTGGCCAGCCGCCAGCCGGAGGGCTCGCGAACCAGCTCAATGGCGACCGCGCCGGGGCGCTCGATCGACAGCCGCTGGATGCTGTCGACCGCCTGTCTGCTCAGCCGCGGCGGCGGCTCCGACTGCCGCTTCTGCCACAGCCAGAACGCCACCAGCGCCAGCAGCAGCAACAGGATCAGGTTGAGAACGAGCCGTGCCCGCATCAGCCCCGCCGCCTGCGCCACCAGCGCGTTCCAGCCATGACCAGGAAACCCAGCGGCAACGCCAACAGCAAGCCGACGGCCAGCGTCACCACCTGCCAGTAGCCGAGCTCCAGCACTTGGTCCGGCACCGGCCGCGCGTAGCTGTCGAGGAAGGCTTCCGACTGGGTCAGCCAGTCCACCAGGTTTAGCCCCAGCGCCAGGTTGGCGCCGTTGCCGAGATAGCTGTTAGAGAGGAAGTCGCCATCGCCGAACACCGCCAGCCGCTGCCGCCGGCCGTCCACGCTGCGGCTCAGCGCCACCCCGGCCAGGGCACCGGCCGCGGTGGTCGCTGCGCCGTCGGGATAGTCTTGCACCAGCCCGTGCTGGGGCGACAGCGGCAGCAGCGGCGCCACCTCCCAGCCGGCCGCGGGCGGCTCCAGCGCGCCGGACTGCACTAGTAGCGCCGGCGCGCGCAGCGAGGCAGTGATGACGTGCTCGGGAAAATCGTCGATCAGCACCAGCCGGGAATCGTCGATGCCCAGCGCCGCGGCAGCCTGGGGATCGACCACCACGCCCGGCCGCCAACGCAGGCCGATGGCCTCGGCCAGGAAGGCGAGCTCACCCTCCTCGCCGGGGTCGGCCAGCCAGAGCAGGTTGCCGCCGTCCTCCAGATAGCGCAGCAAGACCGCGCGCTCACCGGGCAGCAGCGGTACTTGCGGCGGCGTCACCACCAGCAGTGCGGTGTTGTCGGGTATCGCCTCGGCGCGCAGCAAGTTGAGCGGCTGCAATCGGTAGCCCTTACGCTGCAACGCCTGGCCGAATGCGCCCAGGTCGTGGTTAGCCTCGCCCAGCAAATTGCGCTCGCCATGCCCGCTGAGGAATGCGATGAACTGGTCCTGGCTGCGCAGCAGCCGCTCGAGGGCAGCGCTGATGTGCGCCTCTGCGGGCACTGGCACCAACTCGCGCCGACCGTCCAGCTCGAGCACCACGGTGCCGATCTGCTCCACCCCGTACTCGCGCACCAGGTCGGGACGGGTGTCGGGATTGACGATGCTGGCTCTGAAGCGGGGCGTTTCGGCCTGATAAAGCCCCAGCAGCTCGCTCAGATGCCGATGCAACAGCTGGCCGGGCTGGGCGAAGCCGTAGGCTTGCACGTCGCGATCCAGCAGCGCCAGCAACCGCCGGCTCGGCTCCGACAGCGTGGTGTGCAGGCTGCCGCCCCACTGCCAGCTCTGCTTGAGGTCGGCCGTAGCCCAGGCCAGCAGTGCCAGCAATGCCAGCAGCAGCAGGTTGAAGGTCCAGCCCTGGGCGCGCAGCCAGCGGTTACGGTTCTTCATGCCTGCACCCGCAGCGCATCCAGCCGCCGCACCGTGAAGGCCAGCAAGCCGCCGATCAGAAGGCCGAAGTAGGCGAGATCAGCCAGCCTGATCTGGCCGCGCAGAAAGCCTTCGTAGTGGCTCAGTATGCTCAGGTAGCCCAGCACGCCAGCGTCTCCCCCTTGCTGCAGCAGCAACAGCAACAGGCCACCGACGAAGGCGCCGACAGCGGCGACCGCAGGCTGCGCGCTCCAGGCCGACACCCACAGCGCCAGAGCACACAGGGCGGCCAGTAGCAGGAACAGCCCCAGCAGCCCCGCCAGCATCCGCCCCAGGTCGAGCTGGGTGCCTAGTTGCAGGGCGAACGGCATGCCGCCCCACAGCAGCGCCAGCAGCAGGGCGAAGCCCAGCGCGCCCAGATACTTGCCGAGGATGATCTCGCTGGAACTGACCGGCGCGGCCAACAGCAACGGCAGGGTGTGGTGACGGCGCTCCTCCGCCAGCAGGCGCATGGCCAGCAGCGCGGCCGCCAGCAACAGCAGCATGAGCAGACGCGGGTCGGCCAGATAGGGCACCACCACCAGATCGGTGACCCCTAGGCTAGCGTTGAGCTTGACCAGCAGAGGCTGATACTGCTGCTGGTAGCGCTCGGTCAGCGTCAGCAGCAGCCAGGCCAGGATGAACTGGCTCAAGGCCAGGAACACCCAGGCCAGCGGGGTGGCGAACAACGCGGCAAACTCGCGCCACGCGATCCGCAGCGTCACCTGCATGCGTCCTCCTGCTCGCCATGCACCAGGGAAAGGAACAGCCGCTCCAGGCCAGTCTCGGCCGGCATCCACTCCTGCAGCCCCCAGCCGGCCTCCAGCACGGCGCGCTGCACCCGCTCCGCGGCCGCGTCGTCGGCCAGGCTCAGCCGCAGGCTACCATCGGCGGCGGCTTGCGCCTCCAACACCCCAGCGATGGTGCGAAGCCGCTCCGGCTCGGGCCGCTGGCGGCAGCGCAGCCGCACCTGCTGCACGCCGGCGCCGCCGCTGGCGCTGACCGCGCCGTTGTAGACGGGCTGGCCGTCGCGCAGGATCACCACCCGATCGCACAGCGCCTGGATCTCGGGCAGGATGTGACTGGAGAAGACGATCGCCCGCCCTGCGCGCAGCTGCTGCATGAGCTGGCGTATCTCGCGCATTTGCAGCGGATCCAGCCCCACCGTCGGCTCGTCCAGGATCAGCACCGGCGGATCGTGCAAGACCGCCTGGGCGATACCCACCCGCTGCCGGTAGCCCTTGGAGAGATTGCCGATCAGCCGGCGGCGCACGCCCTCCAGGTTGCAGCGCTGCAGTGCCGCCTCCTGCGCCTGCCGCAGCGCCGCACCGCGCATGCCGCGCAGCTGAGCGCAGTAGCGCAAATAGGCCTCGACGGTCATGTCGAGATAAAGCGGCGGCAGTTCCGGCAGATAGCCAAGCTGGCGGCGGGCCGCCCGCGGCCGCGCAAACAAGTCAATGCCGGCGACGGTGACGTCGCCGCTGTGCGGCGGCAAGGTCCCGCTGAGGATGCGCAGGGTGGTGGACTTGCCGGCGCCATTGGGCCCGAGCAGCCCCAGGATCTCGCCACGGCGCACGTCCAGATCGAGCCCGCTCAAGGCAAGCCTGTCTCCGTAACGCCGGCTCAATCCCCGGGCCTGCAGCAGCACGTCTGTTGTCATGATTGTTGTCTGAGCACCAAACCGGGCCTGGCGCTTGCGCGAATCCTGCAGCTGAAGCGGCGGCAGCGCATGCTGCCGATGGATGCGATCGAAGGCAGCGGCCTTTGCTCATGTGACGGCCACCGCAATATTGGTAACGTGCCGCCGACCGAGAAGCAAGCCGGGGTGGCGAATTATTGACGGTCGCCAAACGCCGCGCAGCGTCTATATTTGCCTTGAGACGCCTTTCCGTCCGTGTGGTTTGGCGCCCTTTCAACCGGCAACCTTGGAAAACCGACTCATGTGGCAAGGCGTTTTCGACCTCACCATCTGGGGCCACGTCCTCGCGGCCCTGGCTTTGACCCACGTCACCATCGCCAGCGTGACGATTTACCTGCACCGCCATCAGGCGCACCGCAGCCTGGACCTGCATCCGGCCGCCAGCCATTTCTTCCGTTTCTGGCTGTGGCTGACCACCGGCATCGTCACCAAGGAGTGGGTGGCGGTGCACCGCAAGCACCACGCCCACTGCGAGACGGCAGACGATCCTCACAGCCCGCAAGTGGAGGGATTGCCCAAGCTGCTCTGGGGCGGCGCCTTCTTGTATCGGCGCGAGGCGGCCAAGACGGAGACGCTACGCAAGTACGGCCACGGCACGCCGGACGACTGGCTCGAGCGCTCGCTCTACGGCCGCCACAGCTGGCTTGGCATCAGCCTGATGCTGGCCATCGACCTGATCCTGTTCGGCCCCGCCGGCGCGGTGATCTGGCTGGTGCAAATGGTCTGGATACCGTTCTGGGCGGCCGGGGTGATCAACGGTGTCGGCCATTACTGGGGCTACCGTAACTTCGAGCCGGCCGACGCCTCGTGCAACATTTGTCCGGTCGGGATCCTGATCGGGGGCGAAGAGCTGCACAACAACCACCACGCCTTCCCCAGCTCGGCCAAGCTATCGATCAAGCCCTGGGAGTTCGACATCGGCTGGGTCTACATCCGCCTGCTGCAGGCGCTGGGGCTGGCTCGGGTCAAGCGGGTCGCGCCGCGGCCCGTGGTAGTAGCGGAGAAAGACACCATTGACAAAGAGACGGTAGCGGCCGTGATCGCCAGCCGCCTACACGTGCTCGCCAGCTATGCCCGGGACGTGATCAAGCCCACCCTGGCCGAGGAAAGCCGCCGGCTCGGCCGCGGCTACCGCCGCCTGCTGCGCCGCGCCCGCCGCGCGCTGCTGCGGGACACCCGCCTGATCGCCCCGCAGGAGCGGCAGCAACTGGAGCTGGCGCTGGGCCTCAGCCAGCGGCTGCGCATCGTGTACGAATACCGGCAGGCGCTGCAGGAGGTTTGGGCTCGCTCGGCCACCACCCACGATGCCTTGATCAAAAACCTGCAGGCCTGGTGCGCTCGGGCGGAGGCCAGCGGCATACAGGCCTTGCACGAGTTCGCCCGGCGCCTGCGGGGCTATGCGCTGCAAACCTGACCGTGGCCGCGCGCAGCCTAAGCCTGACCAAGGCTCCAGGCCACGGCGGGCGCGGCAGGCGCCTGGTGGCGCGGAATGACAGAGGCGGTTTCTCCCCCCGGATGGCAAAAAGCCCGCTTGCGCGGGCTTTTTGAAGTTCGGTAAGGCTTACTTGATCTTCGCTTCGCGATAGATCACGTGCTTGCGCACGACGGGATCGTACTTCTTGAACTCGAGCTTATCGGGCGTGTTCTTCTTGTTCTTGGTGGTGGTATAGAAGTGGCCCGTACCAGCCGAGGACACCAGCTTGATCTTCTCGCGCATGACGGACGCTCCTTAGATCTTCTCGCCGCGGGCACGCAAGTCCTTGACGACCTGCTCCAGCCCGAGCTTGTCGATAATGCGCATGCCCTTGGCGGAAACACGCAGCCGCACGTAGCGCTGCTCGCTCTCTAGCCAAAAGCGGCGATAGTGGAGATTCGGCAGGAAGCGCCGCCGAGTCTTGTTGTTGGCGTGGGAAACGTTGTTTCCGGTAATCGGACTCTTGCCCGTAACCTGGCAAACCTTGGACATGTTCTGGCTCCTAAGCGAGCAAGGGCAACCACATCGACCCGTGTCGACTAAAGGCCGAGTTTTATACCAGGATCGGCGCGGCGGTTCAAGCTCGGCCACGGACTCGCCTCCCGACCGTCAACCGCGTCGCACGGCGCGGCCTTGCAGCCGCGCCGACTGTTCCCCGTTCGCGCCACAGCGCGTATCATGCTCGCGTTTTTCGACACCCCTGATCGCGCCATGCAGTACAAGGACTACTACCAAATCCTCGGAGTGGCGCGCCAAGCCAGCACGGATGACATTCGGATGGCCTACCGCCGCCTGGCGCGCAAGTACCATCCTGATGTCAGCACTTTGCCGGACGCGGAAGCGCGCTTCAAGGAAATCACCGAGGCCTACGACGCGCTGAAAGATCCCAGGCGGCGCGCGGCCTACGATCGCCTGCTGCAGGAGCGGGACAGCAAGCGGGAGGCCAGGCCGGACGTGCAGCCGCCGCCCCGGACGCGCCGTGCCGAGACCACCGAACAGGCGACGACGACATCGTTCAGCGAGTTCATCCAGAACCTGTTCAGCGGTCGCCGCAGCCGCGCCACGGACGACGGCAAGGAGCGCCGCCAGCGCGCCGCCGGCGCCGATCAGCACGCCAGCATCACCATCAGCCTGGAGGAGGCCTACCACGGCACCCAGCGGACGGTCACCATTCCCGCGCCAACCAAATCGGCCCGGGCCTCGGCCCAGGCGCGCACGCTCAACGTCAAGATCCCGCCGGGGGTGCAGGCCGGGCAGCAGATCCGCCTCGCCGGCCTGGGGGCGCCGGGGCGCGGCGGCGGCAATCGCGGGGATTTTTATCTAAAGGTGGAAATCGCGCCCCACCGGCTGTTCCGCCTGGACGGCAAGGACGTGCACCTGGAGCTGCCGATCGCGCCCTGGGAGGCCGCGCTGGGAGCTAGCGTGCAGGTGCCGACCCTGGGCGGGCCGGTGGAGCTGCGCGTCCCGGCCGGCTCCCAGAGCGGGCGCAAGCTGCGCCTCAAGGGCCGCGGGCTGCCGGGTGATCCGCCGGGCGATCAGTACGTCCAGCTCCAGATCGTCACCCCCCCCGCCGATCATTTGCAGCTGCGCAATCTCTACGAGCAGCTGCGCCGCCAGAGCGGATTCAATCCGCGCGCCGACTTCGGCTGAGCCCGGCGCGGCCTGGAACGTCCTCGGTCCAGTCCGGTCTATAGCTGCAGTAGCCCTCCCGCTACCAGCAAGCATCAATAAGACAGGACCGAGCACTGATGAAGCAACACCATCGCACTTTGCGCTTCCTGGCTATCGCATTGATCTTTCTGTTCGCCTTGCCGGCGTCGGCGCACCTGCCCGTGGCCGTCGACGGCGAGAGGCTGCCGAGCTTGGCGCCCATGCTGGAAAGGGTGACGCCGGCAGTGGTCAACATCGCGACCAAAAGCCGGGCGCGCATTCGCGAGAACCCGCTCTTCCAGGACCCCTTTTTCCGCCGGTTCTTCGACCTGCCTGAGCCGCGCCGCCCGCGACCGGCGCAAAGCCTCGGCTCCGGGGTCATCGTCGATGCCAAGAACGGCTACATCCTGACCAATCACCACGTCATCGATAAGGCCGACGAGATCACCGTCACCCTGCAAAACGGTCGCGAGCTGGCCGCCGAAGTGGTGGGCGCCGACCCGGAGACCGATATCGCCGTGCTCAAGGTCGATCCCAAGACCACCCAGCTGATGGAACTGCCACTGGGCGACTCCAACAAACTGCGGGTGGGCGATTTCGTGGTCGCCGTCGGCAACCCCTTCGGGCTGGGCCAAACCGTGACCTCCGGCATCGTCAGCGCGCTAGGGCGCACCGGTCTCGGCATCGAGGGCTACGAGGACTTCATCCAGACCGATGCCTCCATCAACCCCGGCAACTCTGGCGGCGCGCTGATCAACCTCCGCGGGGAGCTGGTCGGCATCAACACCGCCATCCTCACTCCGGCCGGCGGCAACATCGGCATCGGCTTCGCCATTCCGTCCAACATGGCGCGCCAGGTGATGAATCAGCTCATCAAGTATGGCGAAGTGCGGCGCGGCATGCTGGGCATCTCGGTGCAAGACCTCACCCCGGCCCTGGCCGACGCCTTCGGGATCGACGTCGAGGAAGGCGTGGTCATTGCCCAGGTCACCCCAAACTCGGCTGCCGAGGAAGCCGGCTTGCAGGTGGGCGACATGATCGTCGCCATCGACGGTCAGCCGGTCCGGCACGCGGCCCACATCCGCAACCGTATCGGCCTGCTGCGGGTCGGGGAAGCAGTGGAGCTGACCGTACTGCGTAACGGCAAGCGCATGCAGATCACCGCTGTGATCGGGGAAGACACGCAGCAGACCGATGCCGCAGCCCTGTCCCCGCGCCTGGCCGGGGCCGAGTTCGGCGAAGTGCCGGCACCTCCCGGCGAGGAAGGCAAGCGCGTTGCCATCGTGCGGGTCGAGCCCGGCAGTCCTGCCGCTTTCGCTGGCCTGCGCCAAGGCGATATCATCCTATCGGTTAACCGGATGCCGGTGACCGATCTGGCCAGCCTGCGCAAGGCGATAAGCGGCAGCAAGGGACGCTTGCTGTTGCACATCCGCCGCGGCTCGGGCGCTTTCTTCCTTCTGCTTCAGTAAGACGTCTGCACGACGGCTGCGGCGGTCGGCTGGCCCCTGCCGGATCGGCCGCAGCCGTTTCCCGTTTTTCACGCGCGCATTATGGCAAGCGGCGCAGGCTTTTCCTTTTCACATGCCTTTCATCACCAGAGCCTTTGCAAATGCAACAAGACCAATTCGTTGATGTTCAAAATAGCTATGGCCGCTGCCTGCAAAGCGGTCACTTCATTCAACGCTTCTACGAGATTTTCATGGACAGCCACCCCGATGTGCGGAAGGCTTTCGCCAATACCGACATGGGGCGCCAGCGGCACGCCCTGCGCCGCGGCATCAGCAACGCCATTCTCTATGGCGGCGGCCACACGCTGGTCCAGCGCGTCATCGAGGAGACTGCGGACCTCCACAGCCGCAGAGGCCGTGCGCCCATTCCGCCGTTCTTGTACGACTACTGGATGGAAAGCCTGATTCAAGCCATCCGGGAGTGCGATCCTCGGGTCACGCCGCAGCTCGAGCAGCGTTGGCGCGATGCGCTGGCGCCGGCGATAAGGCTTTTCATCGAGCGCTACTGATTTCTCTCTGCCAGCAATACCTCCTGCAATCTTGCAAAGCGGGGCTTGCGCCCACACCACCTGGACGTGGATGTGATGCCCGCATTTCCCGACATTTGCATGGATTCGCAACCCGCCAGGCGGGCCTTGCGCTCGACTGGCGCCACAGCGTGCAGGAGGTCATATGGAAAAGGAAAACAACGAGTCCAGTACCGTCAGCGCCCGTGCTGCCCAGGCGGCTCATGATGCCATCGACAAGATCAGCAGCCGCAGCGCCGAGGCGGAAGAGCGGCTACGCCAGACCAGCCAGCGGGCGACCGAGCGTACCCAGGAGCTGAGCGAGGAAATCGCGGAGTACGTCTCCAAGAACCCCATGACGGCGTTGGGCATCGCCGCTGCGGCCGGCTTCATCCTCGGCGCGCTGCTGCGGCGCTGAACCATGCCCAATCGGCCATCGTCGGCGACGGCGGCACCGTCCGAGCCGGCGGCCCCATCGCTGGCTCAGCTCGCCCTCGCTACTTTCACCGAGCTGCGGCAGCTGATCGGCGGCTCGCTGAGCCTGGCGGCGCTGGAGGCGCGCCTGGCTGCCCTGAGCCTGATCGGCATCGTCGCCACGGCGCTGGCGGCGGTGCTCGCCATCATGGCGTTCTGGCTCACGCTGCAGGCCACGCTGGTAGCGGCGCTCTGGCGCCTGGGCGTGGACCTGCTGTGGGCGCTGGCAGGCTTCACGCTGCTTAACGCCCTGCTGGTCGCCCTCTGCCTGCTCTACATGCGCCGCCTGAGCGGCAACCTGAAGTTCTCGGCCACCGCCGGCATCTTGCGCGGGCACGGCTCGCATGCGACGACTGAAGCAGGAAATACGCCTTAAGCAGGACATGCTGCTGCGCCGCCGTGCCCAGCTGGCGGCCGACGGCCGCACGCTGCAGCGCCAGGCGCTGGCTTCCCTGGCCACACCGCGGGCGTTGCTCGGCGGTTTCTGCCTCGGCTTCGCCCTCGCCCTGCTCACCGGTCGCCGCCGGAGTAGACCCGCCGGTAAGGCCGCGCCGGCCTGGCTGCGGCTGCTGCTGCGGGAGCTGGCCGCGCCGGTCGCCATGGGCGCCGTTCAGACCTATTTGACCACCCAGCAGATGCGGACGAGCCACGCCTGGGACGAGGCCGATCGCCTGCCGCCCACGGGCAATCAGCTGCTGCGGTGATCCCTGGAAAGCAAGGACGAGGCGCCAGCCGCCTCGTCCACTGGCGCTACACCGGCTTGTACAGCTCGCTGCCGGATCGGCGGAACTCGGCTGCCTTCTCCTGCATGCCGGCTTCGGCGGCTGCCGCATCGGCAACACTTCTGTCCTCGATGCGGGCGAACTCGCGCACCTCCTGCGAGATTTTCATGGAGCAGAACTGCGGCCCGCACATCGAGCAGAAGTGGGCCAGTTTGTGCGCTTCCTTGGGCAAGGTTGCATCGTGGAACTCACGCGCCCGCTCGGGATCCAGACTCAGGTTGAACTGATCCTCCCAGCGGAACTCGAAGCGCGCCTTGGACAGCGCGTTATCGCGCAGTTGCGCGGCCGGATGCCCCTTGGCGAGATCGGCGGCGTGTGCGGCCAGCTTGTAGGCGACGATGCCCTCGCGCACATCATGCTTGTCCGGCAGCCCCAGGTGCTCCTTGGGCGTGACGTAGCAGAGCATGGCGGTGCCGAACCAGCCGATCATGGCGGCGCCGATGGCCGAAGTGATGTGGTCGTAGCCGGGGGCGATGTCGGTGGTCACCGGCCCCAGGGTGTAGAACGGCGCCTCGTGACAGGTCTCCAGCTGACGCTCCACGTTCTCCTTGATGAGGTGCATGGGCACGTGCCCCGGGCCTTCGATCATGACCTGGACGTCGTGCTGCCAGGCGATCCTGGTCAGCTCGCCCAGGGTCTTGAGCTCGGCGAACTGCGCCTCGTCGTTGGCGTCGGCGATGGAACCGGGGCGCAGGCCGTCGCCCAGAGAGATGGCGACGTCGTAGGCCCTGAGGATTTCGCAGATCTCCTCGAAGTGCTCGTAGATGAAGTTCTCCTTGTGGTGGGCCAGGCACCACTTGGCCATGATGGAGCCGCCGCGGGAGACGATGCCGGTGACGCGCCTGGCGGTGAGCGGAATGAAGACGAGGCGCACGCCGGCGTGGAGGGTGAAGTAGTCCACGCCCTGCTCCGCCTGCTCGATCAGGGTATCGCGGAAGATCTCCCAGGTGAGCTCCTCGGCCTTGCCGCCGACCTTCTCCAGCGCCTGGTAGATGGGCACCGTGCCGATCGGCACCGGCGAGTTGCGGATGATCCACTCGCGGGTCTCGTGGATGTTCTTGCCGGTGGAGAGATCCATGACGGTATCCGCGCCCCAGCGAATGGCCCAGACCATCTTCTCCACCTCCTCCTCGATGGAGGAGGTGATCGCCGAGTTGCCGATGTTGGCGTTCACCTTCACCAGGAAGTTGCGGCCGATGATCATCGGCTCGAGCTCCGGGTGATTGATGTTCGCGGGAATGATGGCGCGCCCGCGGGCCACCTCGTCGCGCACGAACTCCGGGGTGATCACCTCCGGGATCACGGCGCCGAAGGCTTGCCCCGGGTGGCGACGGGCCAATGCAGTCTCGCGGTAGAGCTCAAGGCGCTGGTTCTCGCGGATGGCCACGAACTCCATCTCCGGCGTGACGATGCCGCGCCGGGCGTAGTGCATCTGGGTGACGGCGGCGCCCGGCCTGGCGCGGCGCGGCTGCCGGACGTGCTCGAAGCGCAGGGGCGCCAGGCGCGGATCCTCCAGCCTGGCCCGGCCATACTCGGAACTCGGCCCAGGCAGCTCCTCGGTGTCGCCGCGCTCCAGGATCCAGCGCTCCCGCAGCGGCGGCAGCCCCTTGCGCAGGTCGATGCTGGCCTCGGGGTCGGTATAGGGACCGGAGGTATCGTAGACGTAAATCGGCGGGTTCTCCTCGGCGCCGAACGTTAATGGGGTGCTCGCCTGGACGATCTTGCGCATCGGCACCCGCAAGTCCGGCCGGCTGCCCTGCACGTAGACCTTTTCCGAATTAGGGAAGGGACGGGTAACGGATTCGGCCAGTGCCGCCGCTGCTTGGCGGACATCCTTGCTGACAGCGCTCATGGTGTCGTCTCCCTTGATCGAAGGTGGATTGGTGACGACGCGGGAACGCCTTGGAGAGGTCTCGAAGCTCCCTACGCCGGTACTAACCGGATCAGGTTCGAAGGGACTCTCTCAGCCTTCGGCAACGCCAAAGGCACCCCCGCTTCATCGACTGGCCGGGCGCTCGTCGCCCGGCTGTGGCCACCGTAGAGGAGCCCCGGGAAGCTGTCAATCGGCCCCCTCCCGCCATGGTGCCGACCTTGCCAGTTTCAGCAAAACCTCATACCCTTTACCCGCTTAGCGGTGACACCTTCGCTATGCGCCCGTGTCCTTCGCTGTCCGCGTTGCCCGGGTCTTCCACCGGCCCGTGACGCTAGTCTCGATTGGATGGATCACATGCCAGAACTCGACTTCGAACGCGCCCGCTTCAACATGGTGGAGCAGCAGATCCGCACCTGGGAGGTGCTGAACGATCGTGTCTTGAACGTTCTGCGCGAGGTTCCCAGGGAGCGCTTCGTGCCGGAGCGGTACCGCAAGCTCGCCTTCGCCGACCTGCGCATCCCGTTACCCAAAGGGCAGTACATGCTGGAGCCCAAGATCGAGGCGCGCATTCTGCAGGCGGTCGATCCGCAAAAGACCGAGCAAGTTCTGCATATCGGCACCGGCAGCGGCTATCTCACGGCCTGCCTGGCGCGCATGGCGGCGCACGTCACCAGCGTCGACATTCATCCGGAGCTGACTGAGATGGCCCGCGCCAATCTAGCTGCCGTGAGCATCGACAACGTTACCTTGAAAACCGGCGACGCCGCCCAGGGCTGGGACGACGGCCGCCGCTATGACGTCATCGTGGTCGGCGCCTCGCTGCCCGAGCTGCACCGCGGGTTCCACGAAAGCCTTAACGTCGGCGGCCGCCTGTTCGTGATCGTCGGCACCCCGCCGGTGATGGAAGCGCTGCTGATCACCCGGCTCGCCGAGGATCAGTGGGTGCAGGTGAGCCTGTTCGAAACCAACACCCCGCCGCTGATCAACGCGCCGGTTACCAAAGCTTTCGCCATTTGAGATTCCCGCCAGACGCCGCCCTCCGCGCCACCAATGGCCCACCGGGCGGCACCACTTAGGTCTGGCGCAGAAGCGCGTCGACCAGCTCCAGCGTCCGTCCCAGCGCGCCCCGGTTTTCCTCCACCACCTGCCGCGCACGCGCGCCGGCCGCCAGGCGCGCTTCGGCATCGGCCAGCAAGGCCGCGACTTGCTCTGCCAGCGCTGCCGCATCCTCCACCACGGTAAGCGCCCGCGCCTCTTTCAGCAGCTGGGCGATTTCCTCGAAGTTGAACAGCTGCGGCCCGCTCAACGGCGCCAACCCAAGGGCGGCAGGCTCCAGCAGGTTGTGCCCCCCCACCGGCACCAGGCTGCCACCGACGAAAGCGACATCCGAGGCTGCATACAGCATCATCAGCTCCCCCATGGTGTCGCCCAGGTAGACCTGCGCTGCCGCGGCCGGCTCGCCTCTGCTGCGGCAAGCCAGCGCGAAGCCTTCCGCTCGGCACAGCTCGGCGACCCGCTCGAAGCGGTCCGGGTGACGCGGCACCAGCACTAGCAGCAGACGCGACCAACGTTCCAGCAACCGCCGATGCGCTGCCAGCACCAGCTCTTCCTCACCGCCATGGGTGCTGGCCGCGATCCAGACCGGCCGATCGCGGCCAAAATCGGCCCGCAGCGCGCGTCCCTGCCCACGCAGCCCCACCGGCAACGCGAGATCGAACTTGACGTTGCCGGTTGTCACCAGCTGCCGCGGCTCGGCGCCCAGCGCCGCATAACGCTCCGCGTCGCGCGGCGACTGGGCGGCGATGGTATCGACGCAAGCCAGCGTCGCCCGGATCAGTCGCGGCAGGCGCCGGTATCGCTTGAGCGAGCCCGGTGACAGGCGCGCGTTGGCGATCAGGATCGGCGTGCGGCGCGCCGCGAGGGCATGGAACAGATTCGGCCAAAGCTCGGTTTCCATCACAATGGCAAGCCGCGGCCGCACCTGCCGCAGGAAACGACGCACCGCCCCGGGCAGATCGAACGGCAGGTAGCAATGGCCGACGCTTTCACCGAACAGCGCGCGCACGCGGCCGGACCCGGCTGGCGTCGTGGTGGTGATCAGCAGCGGCAGATCAGGTCGCTCCCGCTGCAGAGCGCGCACCAGGGGAGCGGCGGCCTGCACTTCGCCCACCGATGCCGCATGCAGCCACACGGGCTGGCTCGGCAGCTGCCGTGTCCCGAACCCGAATCGCTCCTTCCAGCGCTGCCGATAGGCCCGCTCCTTCAGGCTGCGCCCTGCCAGGTAGAGCAGGACGAGCGGCATGAGCAGGTAGAGAAGCAAGCTATAAAAAAAGCGTGACATGGCCATGACGCTGACGAATGCCGAGTTGCTCCCGCTGCGGCGTCGGAAGGCGGGATTTGTACCAGAGCTGCCGACGGTTCGCCAAAAGCCGACAGCGCCCTTTGTTATAATTTGCGCTTTGTTGCTTTTCGCTGCTCGCTGAGTCCCTCACCAGAATGAAAAGCCCTACCTTGCCGGCACGCGCTTATTCGCCTCGCTACTGGCCGACCTGGCTTGCCATGGGCCTCCTTTGGTGCCTTGCGCGCCTGCCGTTTCCGCTGGCGACGCGCGTCGGGCTGGGCCTGGGTCGCCTGCTCTATCCGCTGATCCGCGAGCGGCGCAAAATCGTCCTGCGCAACCTGGAGCTCTGCTTTCCCGAGCTGGATCGAAAACGGCGGGAGCAGCTGGCCAAGCGCAACTTTGCCTACACCGGCAAGGCCTTCGCCGAGATCGCCCATGCCTGGTGGGGCAACCACGACAAGCTCGCCGGCCGCTGCGAAGTCCGTGGCATCGAGCATCTGCGAGAAGCGCAGGCCCAGGGTCACGGCGTGATCCTGCTCTCGGCCCACTTCACCTGCCTTGAGATCGTCGCCCCCCTGGCGTCGGCGGTCGCACCCTGCTACGTCATCTACCGGCCACAGCGCAACCCGGTGATCGAGTACTGCATGCGCAGCGCGCGCGACCGGAACACCCTGGGCGCCATCCCGCGCAACGATGTGCGGGCGATCCTGAAGGCGCTGCGCAAGGGACATTCCGTCTGGTATGCGGCCGATCAGGACATGGGCCGCAGGCGTAGCGTGTTCGCACCCTTTTTCGGGATCGAGACGGCGACGGTAAATGCCCTCACCCGCTTGGTCAAGATCAGCAAAGCTCCGGTCGTGCCGGTGTTCTTCCATGGCAAGCCGGACCACAGCGGTTATGTCGCCGAGTTCTTTCCCATCCTGAGGGAGATTCCTGGCCCGGACGAAGTCAGCGATGCTGCCGTCGTCAATCGCGCGATCGAGGAGGCGGTGCGCCGACATCCCGAGCAGTACTTCTGGGTACACCGCCGCTTCAAGACCCGACCCGATCCCGACGAACCCAGCCCCTACCGGGACTGAGCCTGGGCTGGCGGCAATGTTCTTGGCAGCCCGGCGGCGACCAGCCGCTCCAGGCGCTCCAGAACGTCGTCCACCAGAATGCGCTCCATCACGTCCGGATCCCTCACCCGCTTGCCCCAGGGCAGCTCCTCCACCGACTTGCCGAAAGCCGCCTGAACGGCTTCAGGATAGCGGTTGACTACCCATTGCTGGCTCAGATAAGGCCCGGTGCGCAGAGGATTCGAACTTGCATACAATCCGATGACCGGCGTGCCGACCGTCGTCGCCATGTGAACCGGCCCGGAGTCGGGAGATACCAGCACGTCCGCCCGCTGCAGCACGGCCAGCAACTGCTTGAGCGAGGTCCTGCCGATCAGATCGAGCGGCTTGCGCGTCATGCGCCTGGCGATCTCTTCCCCGTACCAGCGCTCGAGCTCGGTTCCGCCGCCCGTGAGGACGATGTGGAAATCATGCTTGCGCATGGCCTCCTCGGCCACGGCCGCATAGCGCTCCGCGGGCCAGTTGCGGAAATTGTTCCAACGCGCGCTGCTGCAGGGGCTGATCACCAGCAGCCGTCCGGGCGGCAGCTCCCGCTCGGCGAATTCCTGCGCTTCAAGCGGGATCGGAATGTCCCAGCGCAACACCCGCTCCTTGATGCCCAGCGCCTCCAGGAAGGCGAACATGGAATCCATCACGTGGACACGCTGCTCGCCCTGGATGCGGGCGTTGGTGAACAGCCATTGGAAATCCTTGGCGCGGGCGCGGTCATAGCCAAGCCGCAGCCGGGCCGGGATGCACAGCGAGGCAATGCTCGCGCGCAGAGCAGCCTGCAGGTGCAGCAGTACGTCGTAATGCCGCCCTCGCATCTGCTGGAGCAGCTTCCGATACGCTTGGCGCCCTTCCCGCTTGTCGAAGCTGACAAACTCCACCCCGGGCAAATCGCCCAGAAGCGTCGCTTCAGTGCGGCCGATAATCCACGTGATCGCCGTCTCCGGCCACACAGCCTGCAACGTCCGCAACACGGGCACCACATGACAGGTATCGCCGATCGCGGATAGACGCAGTATTGCAAGCTGATCGGGCGCACCGTCGAGGAGGTCAGGCATGCTATTAATTCCTCGCTCTATTGCATAGAGAAGACACTAAATGGTCTTTTGGATACGACGAGCGCACGTCTGGGAAACTTGCTCTTGACCCGCCTCCGCCTTTTGAAAACTTTCTTTGCTTGACAGCCAGGCTGCGATAAAAACCATTGGAAACCAGAGCATCACCCACGATTCCTTCGGACTGGAAACGAACTTTGAGCTATCCGTCAGATTTATAAAGACCAGCCCGATCAGGATAAAATAAATCCAAAATCGCTCTTTCTTGCCACAGCGGGCATTGATATCCTTAAACATATAATAGACGGCAAACAAAAACAAACTGACTGCCACCACCCCACCGTCGTGAAAAAGCTGCAGCAAGGTGTTATGGGCGTGATATGCATTTAGCTTGACACTTTCTATAAGAATTCTATGCGCCTCCGTCTCGTTGAAATCCTTCATCACTCCATTGCCAAACCAAAAGGTGTCTTTACCTGACTCCAGGATGGCTGCCCATATATCTGGCCTATAAGACCAGCCCCTCTTAGAAAGCAAATCAAGTGTTATGACATTAAAAACCATCAGTGCCGCAACAATTACAGCGGCTGCGACAGCCCCAAATGAGAAAAAGAGATACCTTCTCTCTTTCTGTGCCACCGAGATAACAAAAACGAGAATAATCCCAACCATTACAGATATGATTGCCCCCTGCTTTGGGTCAGCAGCGCATAAATGACATGCCCCAGCGATACAAGGGCGAACAAGAGCCCATCAATTTTTTAAACTCTCCTGTAAAACACAAAAATGCGCCAATCATCCAATAAACAAAAAGCACAGACGGACCGAGAATTGCCTCTGAAAGAAACCCGGGCCCCGTCACTCTCTGAAGCTGATACCCATTGATCAAATAAGGGTAGCAGACAATAAATGCCCCAAAGACAACCAGCCCGAAATAATACCTTGCCAGCCATTTGCGACCACTCATCATCACAATGAATGACGAGTAAGCCATGGCGACAAAAAACAATGTTTCAATGGAGTTACCAATCGCTCTGAGATAATCTCTAACGTCGTTCAAAAAAACACTTGGCAGAGCCAGATATAAGACAACCGCCCCAGCAAAAACAAGAAAATCGGCGTTTTTTCTCTAAAAAAGCTCCGCCTCCTCTTCTTGCCAGAAGAATCAAAAAGACGAGTGAACAAAAATAAAAATATGTGCTATAATGTCCCGTTCTGTCGATGAGCAAAGTTAGCCCCAAAAAGAGCTGAAAAAGCAGCGCAGAAAAAATTCTTTCTTACTAAAAACTTTGCATTTCATTTTAAGCCAAGCTTGAACAAGCCATTATGAAAAGTGCGCCTGGCTTTTTCACTAAAGTTAAAAGCCTCTCTGCGCAGCCTTGTAAAAAGAGACCTGTCCTTCTTCTTGTTGTGATAGTCTATGGTTGTATCGAATCTGCTATCAGCCTCAACAAATGCAGGCTTTACTCCATAACACTCCACACCATGAGCCCAAAACCTTTCCATATATATATCAACAGGATAAAAAATTGGGTTAACGTTATTTATTAGTTTATGCGCGCCGCCTGGATTCAAGTAATATCCAACGGTCGACATCAATCCCTTTCTATATTTGACAATATCGAAGCCACCAACTTCTCCAGACTTTATTTCATAGTTGCCTCTTACGCTCCTAAAAAAAGTCTAATGCACTCAAACCTCTCCGGTATCTTGTCAGAAGCATTTATAAACTGAAGAAACTTGTCTTTGTGAATCCTGGCATCATCCTCCAAAACAATGACAGGCTTTTCACTGATAAAGCAATTAACCCATATCTTGTAATGGCTTGCAAAGCATCCAATTTGGCCTCTCGTTAGCGCCTCCCCTTTAAGAAGTTTTCTAAGTTTCTCGTCATAGAATGCATCGACCTCACTTCGCGAGACTCTGCCATCAACGCCATAGAAAACAGAATACTCAACCCCACACTCATCGAGCTGCCGGGTTATATTTTCTCGCCTGTCTCGCGCGCTCTCTAGGCTTATCACAACAATATCAGGGCGCATTTTAATCTCTTTTATTTGAACTCGTTCTGCACATCTTGTGCAGACAGCAAATCGCTGACCATCCAACTGGCTGCCTTGCTTCCCTCTATTTTGTAATATGGAAATTCTCATGGCAAACATGGCATCATGCCATCCCTGGAAGCAGAGCAGGGACACATAAGCCGTGGCAATAGACTAGATAATGAAACCGACTACAGCGAACATACGCAGAGTCTCCGTATGGGAGAAGATCTACATCATCCATGACCGCAGCCTGTTGTCTGAAATCAATGAGTGGCTCTTCTCGCCTGCAACTCTCAGCGAGCATAGCTTAATCCAAAAGACGACCACCGGCCGCAAGCCGGCTTACGTGTTCCACTATGCTGGCAAGGATTTCGTACTGCGGCATTTCTGGCGCGGCGGCTTGGTTGGGCGGATTGTGGACGACACTTACCTCTGGTTGGGACTGAGCCGTGCGCGCCCGGTGCGGGAATGGCAGCTGTTGAGCGCGCTCAGCCGACAAGGCCTACCCGTACCCCAGCCTGCCGCCCTGCGCATCGTGCGTCGCGGACTGAGCTACCGTGCCGATCTCATCACGGTTTATTTACCCGATACCCATACGCTTGCAGACTGCCTGACCCGCGGTTCGCTCGCTCCTGAAGCATGGCGCAAGATTGGTGCCGCCATCGCAAGACTGCACCGCTCCGGGGCTTGCCATGCCGATCTCAATGCCCGCAACATCCTCTTGCAAGATGGCACCGGGCAAATTTACGTGATCGACTGGGACCGTGGCCAGCTGCGCAAGCCGCAGCCAGGCTGGCAGCAGAACAACCTGTCGCGCCTGCGTCGGTCACTGGACAAGCTGGCAGCCAACCTGGCGCCCTTCCACTACCAGCCTGACCAGTTTGATCATCTGCTGGCTGGCTACCGCGCGGCAATTTAGCTGCGCTTGGCGAGTTCTTCCATGTAACGAGGCACCCCCTCCTCGATCGAGATGAATTCCCGGTCATAGCCGGCTGCACGCAAGCGGGTCAAATCAGCTTCGGTAAAGCTCTGGTAGCGGCCCACGAGGTGCGCAGGGAACGGGATGTACTCGATCTCGCCACCACCGTTCCACGCAATAACGGCACGGGCAACATCGTTGAAGGTGCGCGCCTTGCCCGTGCCGGCGTTAAAGATGCCGGAACGGTCCGGGTGGTCGAAGAACCAGAGATTCAGCGCGACGACGTCGTCGACGTGGATGAAATCGCGCCGTTGCTCTCCTGGGCCGTAGCCGTCACTGCCCTCGAACAAGCGCACCCGGCCAGTTTCGCGTATCTGATGGAAAAAGTGGTACGCAACGCTGGCCATCCCGCCTTTGTGCTGCTCATTCGGCCCGTACACGTTGAAGTAGCGCAGCCCCACGACCTGTGCCGTCAGCTTGCCCAGGTAGCGACGCAGATACTGATCGAACAGATATTTCGAGTAGCCGTAAACGTTCAGAGGCGCTTCGTAACGTGGCTCCTCGATGTAGTGCGGGCCGGCACCGTAGACGGACGCCGATGAGGCGTAAATGAAAGGTATGTCGCGCTCCTGGCAGTAATGGAACAGCGTCTTGGTGTACTCATAGTTGACTTTCATCATGTAACGCCCGTCCCACTCCGTTGTCTTGGAGCAGGCGCCCTGATGAAAAAGCGCCTCGACCGAGCCGCCAAAATTGTCGCGACGTTCGACACGCGCCAGGAAATCGTCCTTGTCGAGGTAATCCGAGATTTCGCAATCAACAATGTTGCGAAACTTGGTGCCGTCGGTCAGGTCGTCCACGACTAGCACATCTGTGCAGCCGCGCTCATTCAGACCCTTGACCAAATTGCTACCGATGAAACCAGCTCCGCCAGTGACGATAATCATGATTCAGCCCTCAAGCCTTCTGGCGACGTATCGCTTCGATCACGCGCGTCGTCGAAAGCCCATCGACATAATCCAGCACGACGACCGTGCCGCCGTTTTCCTGCACGCAGCGCGCACCGGCGATGTCCTCAACCCTGTAGTCGCCGCCCTTGACCAACACATCCGGCAGAATTCGAGAGATCAACCGCTCTGGCGTGTCTTCTGAGAAAGACGTCACCCAGTCCACCGCAGCCAACCCCGCGAGCACCGCCATGCGATGCTCCAGCGGATTGATCGGCCGCTCCGCGCCCTTGAGCCGCCGCACCGAATCGTCGTCATTGACGGCGACGATGAGCCTCTGCCCCAGGCTGGCTGCCTGCTGCAAATAAGCCACATGTCCGGCGTGAAGGATGTCGAAGCAGCCATTGGTCATGACGATGGTTTCACCGCGAGCCCTGGCCGCTTCCACCAGCTGCACGAGCTCCTCCTCGCTGACGACACCACGCCCATTGTGGTGGGCCTCGAACAAGCTCTGGCGCAACTCAGCAGCGGTCACGCTGGCAGTGCCAAGCTTGCCCACGACGATGCCGGCGGCGGCATTGGCAAGCACCATAGCTTCAGGTAGCTCGAGCCCGGCAGCCAGCCCCGATGCCAATACGGAGATCACGGTATCGCCAGCGCCAGTCACGTCGAAGACCTCGCGCGCCTGGGCCGGCAAATGCAGCGGCTCATGGCCTGCCCGCAGCAATGTCATGCCTTCCTCGCCGCGCGTAATCAGTAGAGCCTCGAGCCCCAACGCATCCAGCAACCTCAGTCCCTTTGCCGCAAGTTCCTCGTCAGACCCGCATGCCCCGACGACGGCTTCAAATTCTCCGCGGTTGGGCGTGATGACACTGGCACCGCGATAAATGCTGAAATCCCGACTTTTAGGGTCAACCAGCACGGGCTTGCCGGCCATGCGCGCGGCCTGAATAAATTCCTGCGCCTGGCGCAGAACGCCCTTGCCATAGTCAGAAAGCACGACGACATCAGCATCCGGCAGCAGCGCCTTGAAGCGCTCCAACAAAGTCTGCTGATCCGACTGCGGCGTCGCATCTTCGAAGATGCGACGCCGCAGTCGGATCAGCAGACTTTGTTGGAGCGCTTCAAGGCGCTGCTGCC
>Ga0079224_100002019_pt1 | contig 24216 bp, 14 predicted proteins | sample Stecom2015_FD_80414 | JGI IMG/M metagenome (GOLD analysis project Ga0079224, IMG submission 80414) | Agricultural soil microbial communities from Utah to study Nitrogen management - Steer compost 2015 | ecosystem: Environmental > Terrestrial > Soil > Agricultural land | place: USA: Utah... | reverse complement strand
TGTTCCTTTTGGGCCAATAAGTCCGTGCGTCCGTTGTCGAGCAAAACAATATACATCTGCTCCGGGCCGTCGGTTTCATGTTCTTGACGCGGCCCACTTAGGACGCTGTTGTATACCGTGAGGTGCTGCCCTGTGCCGTGCGAGGCCAACATGGGCCAAAACAGGTCCAGATCCGTCAGTGAAGGAATCAGCTTTTCGATGCCCGCGATGGCGATATGTATCTTGGGGAATGTGGTGCTTAGCCGGGCATTGCCTTCGTTTTCGGTGATGGCTACGCTGCCCGTATCGGCAATCAGGAAGTTGGCACCTGTGATGCCCACGTCAGCGTCCAAGTAACGGTCGCGGAGTAGCTCGCGCGCCTTGAGTGTCAGCATCTCGGCCGATGCGTCCAGTGGCGTACCGAAGCGTTCGTGAAAAAGCTTGGCGATATCGGCTAGGCTCAAGTGCATGGCCGGTGTCATGATGTGATATGGCTTCTGGCCGAGAAGCTGCACGATATACTCGCCTAGGTCAGACTCGATGGTCTCCACGCCCCGTTCTTCGAGAAACTCGTTCAGGTCGAGCTCCTCCGTGGTCATCGATTTGGACTTGACTACCCGCTTGGCGCCCGCCTCCTGGATGATCTTTCCGATCTCCTCCCTGGCCTCGTCCGCGTCATTTGCCCAAATCACCTTCCCGCCGCGCTTTAGGAAATTGGCCTCAAACTCGGGCAGCAGACGATCGAGGTTCTCCATCACCCGCCACTTGAGGATATGCCCCTTGCGTTTGGCGTTTTCCACGTTTTTGAGATAGGAGAGCCCACGCTCCACAGACGCATCGTACCTGTCAATATTGAAATTGATTACCTGCCGATGCGCCTTATCGAACGCCTTTGCGGCGCTTTCTTTCAAAAAACGGGATTCAGGGGTCACTGCCATATTTTCATTTCGTTAAGCCACCGCAAGTTTACCTTGCTAGCGGCTAGCGGTACAACACGCGTGCCACGGTCCGGCTCACTGCACCGTCACGCTTTGCGCGGGTCTAGCTGCAAGCCGAGCTCGTCCAGCTGTTCTGTCGGTATCGACGCCGGCGTATCGATCATGACATCCCTGCCCGCATTATTTTTAGGGAAGGCGATCACGTCTCGGATGCTGTCGACGCCGGCAAAAAGGGATACCAGCCGGTCAAAACCGAAGGCAATACCGCCATGAGGGGGCGCACCGTAGGTGAAGGCATCCATCAAAAAGCCGAACTGTTCCTGCGCCTCTTCAGGCGAAAATCCGAGCAAGCCGAACATACGTGCTTGCAAGGCTTGGTCGTGGATACGGATGGAGCCTCCACCGATCTCAACACCGTTGATTACTAAATCGTAGGCGTTGGCACGCACGTCTCCGGGTTTGCTCTCCATCAGCTCGATATCCGATGGTTTTGGCGACGTGAACGGATGGTGCATGGCGTGGTATCGTTCGCTCTCGTCGTCCCACTCCAATAGGGGAAAATCGACTATCCATACGGGAGCATATGTATCCTTATCGCGTATGCCTCGTTGCTGGGCCACTTCTAGGCGCAGCTCACCGAGTTGCTTGCGCGTTTTATGCATATCGCCGGCCATCACCAGCATGAGATCGCCCGGCTGGGCTTCAAAGGCTTCGGCCCACTGCTGAAGCTTCTCCGGGCCGTAAAACTTATCGACCGACGATTTCAGGCTGCCGTCTTCGTTATACCGCAAGTAAACCAAGCCCGAGGCTCCCACCTGGGGGCGGCGAACGAAGTCGGTCAGGGCGTCCAGCTGCTTGCGCGTATAGGATGCACAGCCCGTGGCCTTAATTCCCACCACCAGCTCCGCCTGGTCGAATACCGGGAAACCTGCTCCCTGCAGGACGCCGTTGAGCTCGACGAACTCCATGGCGAAACGTATGTCCGGTTTGTCGGACCCATACAGTCGCATGGCATCGGCATACGCCATCCGCGGAATTTCGGGTAGGTCGATGCCTTTCACTTCCTTAAACAAATGGCGGGTGAGCCCTTCGAATGTACGCAAAATATCTTCTTGCTCCACAAACGCCATCTCGCAGTCGATCTGGGTAAACTCCGGCTGGCGGTCGGCGCGCAGGTCCTCGTCGCGAAAGCATTTCACGATCTGGAAATAGCGGTCAAATCCCGAAACCATCAACAGCTGCTTGAACGTTTGTGGCGACTGGGGCAATGCGTAAAACTCGCCTGGATTCATCCGGCTGGGCACTATGAAGTCGCGCGCGCCCTCTGGCGTCGACTTAATCAACACCGGTGTTTCCACTTCCAGAAAGCCTTGCTCGTCCAAGTACTTCCGGATAGACTGGGCCATGCGGTGGCGCAGGATGAGGTTGTTGCGAACGGGATTGCGCCGCAGGTCAAGGTAGCGGTATTTCATGCGCAGGTCCTCTCCCCCGTCCGTTTCGTCCTCGATCGTAAACGGTGGCAGCTTGCTCGCGTTCAACACCTCGAGCGAGGACACCTTGATTTCGATTTCGCCGGTCGGTAATTTCGGGTTCTTGCTTTCCCGCTCGATGACGGTTCCCGATATTTTAATCACATACTCGCGGCCCAGTTCGCGCGCTTGGGCGCGGAGAGCCTCGTCGTCGGCGGCGTCAAATGCCAGCTGCGTAATGCCATAACGGTCGCGTACGTCAATAAAAGTCATCCCGCCCAAATCGCGCGACTTTTGCACCCATCCGCTCAGCACGACTGTCTTGCCTACATCGGCCAATGTCAATTCACCACAAGTATGTGTTCTATGCATGTCAATTTAATGTTAATGTGCAAAAATATCGGTTTTTTTGGAAGAAAGCTTGCCGAAACCAATATTAATCCCGTGGCCCCCCGAATCGCTCTGGGCGCTGACCTCAGATTTCTCAGCTTATTCGGTGAGGGATGCTGTGTTAAGGCTACAGCGTTTTATATAAAGCAAAGGACGTTCCGGAAGTGTTTTTCGAAATTCCGCGTAGATCGCAAAAAACTTCACATGAGCAATCGCGACGCCCCCCCTACGTAGTAAGTTACCCTAAATTTACGCCGGGCACACCGGATTATCCGTTAATTTTGCGATATTAGACCGACGGGTATCGCGCCCTACGGCTTTCGGTCGTTCCACACGGGGAACGTCGCGCAGACCATCCCTGCAACGTATACAGCCTATTATGCCAACAGACAACGTTTTTCGGTTTCTCGGCCGCGCCGAAAATTACGACAGGTACCGCCCCTCGTATCCGGACGCGCTGTATGATTACCTACGCGATCGGGTACCACTGGAATCGGGCGACTACGTGGCTGACGTGGCAGCCGGGACGGGTATTTTTACGGAGAAATTAGCCAGGTGGGGGCAACCCGTATACGTAGTGGAGCCCAACGAACACATGATGGCGATGGCGAAACATCGCTTGGCTGACCAGCCAAACTGTAGCTTCTTCGATGGCGTGGCCGAAGCCACCGGTTTGCCCGCCCGGTCGGCAGGCCTCATTCTGGCTGCCCAGTCCTTCCATTGGTTCGACCCGATCAGCACGAAAGCTGAATTTCTCCGGATCGGCAAGGAAGGAGCGTACGTGGGCATCGTTTGGAACAAGCGGAGAACGGACTCTCCCTTTGGTAGCGGCTACGAGGAGATTCTACGCCGCTACGGCAGGAATTATCCAGACGTCAGTCACTCCACCATTGGGAAAGCCGAAATCGATGCGTTTTTCGCGCCTTCTATCCCCGAGTACTCGGCCTTTCCCCACACCGATTGGATTACCTACGAGACCGCGCGCGGGCGCCTGGCTTCGTATTCCTTCATGCCGGAGCCTTCGTCTTCGGCGTTCGCCGACGTGGAAGCAGCCCTGCAAAAACTATTCGATGCCAACCAAATGGGCGGCATTGTCAGCCTGACCTACGACACGCGGCTGTACCTCGGCCAGTTAGCACCTTAATGGTTGCCCTTTTCTTAACGAGAAACGGGTTTGACCATTTTCCAGCAGGCGCTGGGCATGGCCAAAAACCCGTTGGCTTTTTTGTGAAGCGTGAGGGGCGATTAAAATCCTTCGCCGCCGCCGAAGTCTTCCATTTCACTAGGCCGCGGCCGCTCCTCGCGCTGCTGAAGATTCTGCTGCCCAAAGCGGTAGCTAAACGATAGCGTAAACGTACGTCTCATCCAGCGGCTTTCGAAATAGCGGTAAACCTGGCCGGTATCCGTAAATCCTCCAAAACGGCGCTGGTCGAGCAGGTCGCGGGCGTTAAACATAATGCTACCTTTTCGGTTGAGCACATCCAGGCGCAGGCCAGCGTCGATCACGGTGGTAGCAATGCCCTTGCCCTGCGCCATCACGCGCGGCGCGCGGTATTCTGCACGCACCTGCGCGGAGAGGTTGGGAATAATGCGGTAGTTGGCCGTAGCGTTTACGTCCCAATTAAAGCCTTTGTTAGGCGCAATATCGAACTCGGAGCTCCCATGGAAACGGGTGTGCGATAAGTTGGCGTTGGCCATGACGTCAATCGAACGGGTGACGTTGATTTGCGAAATTACCTCCAAGCCCGAGGTTTCATTCCGGCTGATGTTGTTCCATTGCATCGTCGTAGCGCTGGATTCATCGTCTACGTGGATAATGATTGGCTGAATGACATCGTTCATCCGGCGATAAAACGCCGAGGAAGTCAGGGTCACGCCCTCCCACTGCTTGCCATAGCTGAGCTCCATGGAGTGGATGTCTTCAGGCATCATATTGGGGTTGCCTTGTCGGATGTTAAGCGGGTCAGAAACGTTGATAAACGGATTCACCTGCCAGCCTCGGGGGCGGTTTACCCGCCGGGTATAGCTCAACTGCAACTGGTTCCGGTCGCCGAATTCCTGGGTCAGGAAGATGCTCGGGTACAGCCTAAAATAGTCCAGGCGCCCCGGCGTGTTCCGCTCGGCCGCCGGAATGTCTGGATCTACCGAGATATATTGGGTATTGAGGTAAGCCTGCTCGGCTCGCAAGCCCACTTGCACGCCAAGATTATCGGTAAACTTGTTTTGGTAGTTGGTATAAATCGCATGCACGATACTCTCCATATCGAACTCGTTGCTAATCGAGTAATCCGGTACGTAGGCCTGCGTTTCGTTCATAAAACGCTCGGAATACTGGCCGTCTTCGGAACGGCGAATGATGGTCCGGTAGCCGGCTTCCATCTTACTTTCGTCGTTAAACGGGCGGACGTAGTCGAGCTGAAAATTCATGTTGCGCCCTAATTCGTCCGTGCGGTTGATCCGGCTATCCAACGCAGCCATGGGATCCGTAAAAGTCTGGTCAAACGTGTTGGTGCCATCCTCGGTACTGTGGCCATAGGCAACGTTAGCCACGAGCTCCTCGCCCTCGCGCGAAAACTGGTGCTTCACATCTAAGCTCAAGTCATAACCGAAGTCGTCCTCATCCTGCCGCGACAGGCGGTCGCTCGTGCCCGTCAATGAGGGGTTGTTAAAATATTGATAGAAAATATCCTCGTCGCGGTTATTGCCGCGGATGCTGACGGTACCGGACAGGCCCAGCGTGGTACGCTCGCCTAGGAAATAATCGAAACCGCCTCGAATATTGTGGTTCAACCCCAAATTGGTATTGTCACTCCGGTTGTCGACAATGCTTCCGTTGGCAAATTCCGAATTATTGATGCTGCTGCCGACCATGTTTCGGCGGTTAAAGGAATAGCCTCCAAATACGTTGAACTTATAACCGCGGTAGTTCAGGCTGGTTCCTGCCTGGTAGTTGTCGTACGATCCTGCGGACGCCGTCACATTACCGTTCAATCCTTGGCGCACGTCCTTTTTCAGGACGATATTGATGATGCCGGATTGGCCCTCGGCGTCGTATCTCGAAGATGGGTTGGTAATCACTTCGATCTTTTCAATCGAATTCGCGGGCAAGGCCTGCAACAGCTGGGTGACGTCACTACCGGCCATGGCCGACTCGCGACCGTCGATCAGAATACGCACGCTGCTCGAGCCACGCAGGCTCACGCTCCCGTCCATATCCACTTGCAAGGAAGGCACGTTTGCCAACAGATCCGTGGCATTGCCACCCACACTGATCGTGCTTTGGGCCACGTTGAACACGCGGCGGTCTATGCCCATCTCCATAGCGGGCGTCGTACCCACCACGACGACTTCCTCCAACAGTTCGCCCGTCGCTTCCAACGGTATGTCGCTCAGGTCGACCTGCTGTCCTGCGGCCACCACGATGTCGGTACGCAGGTAGGTTTCGTAGCCCACGTAGGTGACCCGAATGGAATAGCGCCCCGGCTCGACCTCCGTGAACACCAGCTTACCATCGTCTTTTGTCTGTAGCCCTTTGATGTAGCTCAGCGACTCGTGCTTCAGTAGCGCGGCGCTGGCGTAGCCCACTGGCTCCTTCGTGGCGGCGTCGATGATCGTGCCGCTGATTTGCCCCTGCTGTGCGAAGGCCGTAGCCGGTACTAGCCATCCTAGGAAGGCAACAAAAAGAAAACGAGTAATTGTTTGTGTCATATATAAATCACGCTTTTTTAAAACGCCGCAAAGATTGTGCTTTTATTTAGTTTTAGCGGATTCGGTAACCTGATTATTACACCCTTGCAGCTGTTCAACAGCAATGTTACCGGAGGGGAACTCTCCGCCCCGATCGATCGTACAATCTTTCCAATGCGGGCGCGCCTTAGTTTGATTCCCGAAAAACTTGCGCTATCTTGCACGGGACAACCAAAAGACTGACATGATGGCTTATATCCGCTACACCTTGCTTATTGCTGCCGCACTCGGCCTGGGTACCGCTGCCTGGGCGCAATCCGTTACGGCGGGACCGCTGGAGCTCATTAGCGACCAGTTTCGCTTTACCGAAGGACCCGCCGCCGACGAGGAAGGCAACGTATTTTTCACCGACCAACCGAACAACACGATCTGGAAATACGACGTCCACGGCACGCTCTCGTTGTTTATGGACAATGCGGGCCGATCCAACGGGCTGTATGTAGATGGTACAGGGCGGCTGATTGCGTGCGCGGACGAGCGCAACCAGCTCTGGGCCATCCATCCGGATGGCAGCGTGGACACGTTGATAACCCACTACCGCGATTCCCTGCTCAACGGCCCTAACGACGTATGGGTATCGCCCACGGGCGCGATCTATTTCACCGATCCATACTATCAGCGCAACTATTGGACGCGTACCGCTCCGGACATCCAGCAGGAGGCGGTCTACCTTTACCGCAACGGCCAAACCACGCGGCTGGACGCCGACTTCGACAAGCCGAATGGCATTATCGGTTCGGCCGACGGAAAACTACTGTATGTGGCCGATATCGGAGCCAACAAAACCTATCGCTACCGCGTAGCCGCTGACGGATCGCTGACAGACAAACAGCTATTCGTCGAGCAAGGATCGGATGGGATGGCCCTCGATAGCGACGGCAACCTGTACCTGACTGGCCGGGGCGTAACGGTTTACGACCGAAACGGCAAAAAGATCGAACAAATAGACGTACCGGCGGGCTGGACGGCCAACGTCTGCTTCGGAGGTCCTGACCGCGATTTCCTGTTTATCACCGCTTCGGAAAAAGTATTCAAAATCAAGACGCGTACCGTCGGCGATCGTTAAGGTCCACTACCGTCCCGTATCGCCATAAAACAAGATTGTCCCCGGGCCTTGTAGCCGGAGACAATCCCTTAGTCGATCAACCATCAATTGATGCCGATGCGAACTCCGGCATAGAACATCCTACCTGATATGGGCCCCCATAGCATCGAGGTATCAAAATAGCTACTGAACGGCTGGTCGGCGGCTAATATCGGATCTGACTGGAAGAAGTTCGTCAGGTTTTCGCCGCCGATATACACGTCGATAGGCCGGGCTTTGCCAATCGTTTTGCTGATTTGGGCATTCATGGTCACATACGCCTTTGAATAATCCATCATGCGATATTCCACCGGATTCGACCCCGTGTAAGGCATCCGCTTTTGTCCGACCACATTCAGCGTATAGTCGAAGTGCCATCCTCCGGCATGCGTATTGTACGCCAAGTTGAGGAATCCGCGGTGGCGTGCCACCAAGGGGCGTTGCAAGAGATCGCCCGCGTAGGTCGTCTTCACGTCAAAGAAGCGGTAGGCTGTGCGGGCCTCCAAGTGCGGGAAGGGCATAAACCTAAATTCAGCTTGCATGCTATTGGAAAATGACTTGCCGTCGAGATTGTAAAACGCAATCTCCTGTGGGTTTTCAAAGTCTACCACCACTTGGTTGGTAAAATCATTGCGGAACAGCTCGAGGCTAAACGACGCTTGCCGGTTAAAAACGCGGAAATCCTGGTCCAAGCTGAACCCGGTATTCCAGGCTACTTCGGGTTTTAAGCCGTAAGCCCGTGCGTGGCTATCGGCGCTGGCAATCCGCACTATACGCGAACTCGCCAGGGCCGCCGTGTTTTCGGCAAAAATATTGGCCGTACGCTGTCCGCGCCCGGCGCTGAGCCTAAAGGTAGACCCCACGATGGGCTGATAGCGAAGGTGCACGCGAGGCGTGGTAAACCAGCCGTAGAGGTTATTGTAGTCGCCACGTAGGCCTACCACCGCATCAAACTTATCGTTCGGACTATAGGTATACTCGAAAAACGCACCCGGTACCATCTCCGTGCGCCCGTAGCGCTCGTTGGCGAGCCGCTCCGATGCTAGGTCGACATACCACTCCTTGTACCGGTCATACATGAAGCTCACCCCCGTGCGATACTTATGCACCACGGAGCCCAAAATATCCTGATAAATTAAGTTGGTATATCCGCTGGTCTGGTCTGCGTCGTAGGTACGCAACCCGAAGTAAGAAGCCTGGTTGTATATGCTTCCTGACAGCTGCAATCCAAGACTGCGGTGGATATTTTGGGGGAATACATATCCGATCTTGGCAAACACTTCGTAGCGCTCGATATCGAAGCCAAGGCCGTAAACATCGGCCTGCAGCTTATGCGTTTCGGGCGCAAAATTCACTTGTCCTCCTACGCGGTCGTCACTAAGGAACTTAACGCCGAACTGGACCATAAGGCCCTGCCCGTTTTCGTACTTCCAACGGTTCACGCCGCTAAACACGTTACCTACGGGCATATCCCGAAAACCGTTGTTGCTGAAATTCATGTGCCGGTTGTACATGAAATTATCATGGAGGAGCAACGCGGTCGACCATTTTGCGTTGAAATTGTGAGAGAGGTTGAGGTTTACGTCTGTTCGGCCCATGTTGTTAGCATAGGCGTTAAAGAACATCCGCTCGGAATTCTCGGGCTTTTTCAGCTCCACGTTGATTTGACCCGCAATATTCTCGAAGCCATTAACCACCGAGCCGATGCCTTTGCTGATCTGGATGGACTCGATCCACGTGCCGGCAATACTATTAAGACCCAATGGCGTGGCTAGGCCGCGTGGTCCGGGTAGGTTTTCGACCGTCAACTGCGTATAGTTGCCACTTAGGCCCAGCATCTGGATCTGCTTGCTACCCGTCACGGCGTCACTGCTCACCACGTCAACCGACGCGTTGGTCTCGAAGCTCTCGCTCAGGTCACAACAGGCGGCCTTGAACAGTTCCTGCCCAGTGAGGGTCTCCAGACGCGTGGGCGAGAGCGCAGCAATGTAATTCGACCTCCTTCTTGCGGTTACCGTCACCTCCGCCAACATGTTGTTCTTCGCCGTGACGACCACCACCTCCTGCGGGTCTTTAACGATGAGCGTGTCCGGCGAATGGCCAGCATACGAAACGACCAACCGCTCATAATGGTCTTCGTGGGCGATACGGAACACGCCCGACGAGTCTGTCACCACCCGGACGGACTCATCTTCCAGCCAGTATACGTTCGCCGCACGCAGCGGCGTCAGGTTGCCCCGGCTATCTTCTTCCATCACTACACCCGTGACAACGTGTTCATGACCATGGGTGCCGTGGGCGGCTCCGTCAAGACCGTCGTGCGCCTGGTTGTGGTCATGGGTCTTATGTGGATTCTTCTCGTCGTGATATTGGCAGCAGGCAGGCAGGCTGTCATAGGCGTCCTGGCTCGCCTTCTCTCCGTCCACATCATGCCCTTTGGCCAAGATGCGCGCCTTCGCTTCGTCCAGGTTAAACAATCCTTTATCAAATCGAAGCATCAGCAATTGTGTCTTCGCATCCCAAGATGCCTCGTGGAGGCCGGGTGCCTGAGTTGCCGCTACAATGCGGTCGCGGCACATGTTACAGGCACCGGCGACGGTAAACGAAGCCGTGCTGTCCGGAGATACCGCAACGGTATCCGGTGCCGGGCGCGTATATAAGCAACAGGTATGTAACGCATCGTAGGCCGCGTCGTCGGCCCGTAGGCCGTCGATGTCATGGCCCACATCGGCCACATGCTTTTTGATCGCTTCCTTGCTGGTGACGGTCGGATCGTAACTGACGGTCAGCAGCTTGGTCTGCATATCCCAGTCCGCGGTTTTGACGCCGCTAATGCTTGCGGCTTCCTCGATTCGTGCTCGGCACATGCCGCAATTGCCCGCCGTGGGCAGCGTGATGGTCGTGTCGGCCGCGGAACGGATGGATACCGGATCGCGCTCGGTAGCGCCCATCGCAAACGTGGCGCTTGCCATTAAAAATATCGTGATAATAAGGGTTTTCATGTTGGATGTAATTTGATATCAATGCCGTGATGAAGGAAATCATGCTAGCGGAAACGACTTGCGCATGATTTTTTCAAAAAAAGATGGGACGCCCGATTGGGCTTGGCAATGAATCAAATACGGTAGGTGCAGTGCAATATGAAAAGCGGCGTTTCGGAAACCGCCGGCGGTGAGCTGTCCGCAAAGAAAGTCAACACGCCATCTGCTACAAAAGGGGAAACAGTGACCGAAAACGGAAGCGAAATCTCTGCAGGCGCCGAGAAAAAATGCGTACCTCTATCGCCATAGGTGATGTGTTCGTGGGTCGCGTCGACCGTATCCCAGTACACGTCCTTACATCCGTGGTCATCTACGGTGCCTGCTTCGCACGTGTCGGCGTCTCCCGCGGCTCCCTCATGGTGTTCGGCTTCCGAGCAGCACGGATCGTATGTTTCCGGCTTTTCGTTAATCGCCATGACATGCGGCGTGCCACAGCAATAGTGCAAATAAAGCGATGTACCCGATGAAGACAGGGCATACACCGACAAAATCACCAAAGCCATGACCTTGCGTAGAAGCATGTTACAAAAATAAACAAAATCAATTACAAAACATATTCTTTTGCTTATCAGCTGTCTAACCGCGGGCGTCCGGCCCTGCCGCGATCTACAGCTCCCGTGTCATTCGCGGATAAAAAGTGAAGGTACGGTCGGATAGTTCGCTACCTCTTTGGTTAGGCTTTTGACGAATATCGACTCGAAAAACGTGCGGTGTGGCCGGGAAAAAACCAAAAGATCCAAATTCTCCTCCACGGCGACCTGCGCCACGGTATTGGCGTCGATCTTAACGACCCGGCAGGTTTCAAAGCTGATGTCGTCCTCGGGGAAGGCATCGCGTATTTTCCGTTGCCACTGGGCATTTTCTTCCACGGGGTCTTGCCTAGTGGACTTATACAAGTGCAGTATCCGGATGGCAAACCGGGCGTCCAACGTGTGGCGCAAACGAAGCAGCGTACCGAGTTCCGCGTCCTTGTAGTCGGTAAAGAACCCCACCTGTTCAAGCTTGAAATCAGGCGTATTTTCGGGCACGACAAGCACGGGTATGGTCGCTTTGCGGATCACACCAAAAGTGGTGCTTCCTAAAACGCTCTCCGTCATGTTAGTCGCCCCCTTGGTCCCCATCACGATGAGATTGTAGCTTTCGGCATGCAGCTTTTCCTGAAGACGATCGATCATGAAGCCTTGTATGCATTCGCCCTCGATTGAGACATCCGGGTAATGCTTTCTCAACGTGCCGACCAATTCGGCCATTTGCTCTTTGCATGTGCCTAACCGGTGATCGTCTGCCGGCTCCTTCTCTTCTTCGATGTACAGGGCAATGAAGACGTGCAACAACCGTACCTGCTGACCCGTGAGCTGGCCGAGCGAAGCCGCATATTGCGCTGCGATAAAGGCGTTATTCGAAAAATCCGTGGGCACCAGTATTGTTTTCATAATTGCATTCGGTTAATATAAATCAGAAGTGCCGATTGTTGAGCGTCCCGCGGGTGCCCTGGGGCACGACCCGACGGTGGCTCGGAACAATGGAACGTTAGTTTTAGTAAAGGTACGCAATCCCCGCAAGAAGCCATCGGCGTGGGCCAATCTTTCTTCGCCTTCGAGAAACGGATTGCATCCGTCTGTCTGATAATCATGTCTACACAAAACACGTTTTCGGTCATTTTATTAGCGATTTTATCGTTCGTGCGCATAGCGTAGAACTTTCATGGTCCGCTTTCCGTTACTATCTGTAAAGTGACGGCCCTGCGCAGGGTCGGGGGAGCTCGGGCATCCGACCATAGGCCGGATTCTGGGCCGGCAAGGGCTCTTCCGCAAAAAAACACGGCAGCGGTAGCCGATTTATTTTATTAGTTTTGCGTTTATGTCTACGCACACCACCATTCGACGGATTACCACGCAAACCATACGCGACATGAAGTCGCGCGGCGAAAAAATCAGCATGCTCACAGCCTACGACTATTCGATGGCGCGGGTCTTGGACGATGCTGGCGTGGAGGTGCTCCTGGTCGGCGACTCAGCCGCGAACGTGATGTCGGGCTACGAAACGACGATCCCGATCACGCTGGAGGAAATGATGTTTTTTGCCTCGGCTGTCGTACGGGCGGCCAAGCGCGCCTTGGTTGTGGTAGACTTGCCCTTTGGCACCTACCAGGGCGACAGCGGCGAAGCCTTACGGGCTGCCGTTGAAATCATGAAAAAAACGGGGGCTCACGCCGTTAAACTGGAAGGAGGAGTCGAGATGCGCGACACCGTCTCCCGCATCGTCAACGCCGGCATACCTGTGATGGGCCACCTAGGTCTTATTCCGCAATCGATTTACCGGTTTGGAACCTATACGGTCCGCGCGAAGGAGGAAGCCGAAGCCGAAAAACTACGCTCGGATGCCCTCGCGCTACAGGAAGCCGGATGTTTTGGGCTCGTACTCGAAAAGATTCCCGCCGCGCTGGCTACCGAAGTGACGGAAAGTTTGCGTATCCCCACGATTGGCATCGGGGCGGGCGCGGGGTGTGACGGACAGGTCTTGGTCGTTAATGACATGGTGGGATTGACCAAAGGATTCAAGCCGCGCTTTCTTCGCCAATACCTGAATCTTTACGAAGACATCCACGGCGCGGCCCAGCAATATATCGCCGACGTCAAAAGCGGGGAATTCCCGAGCGCTGGGGAACAGTACTAACTGCCGGAATGCTATTGGGGCATAATGCGCCCCCGGATGGTGTAGGTATTGTCGCTCCACCAGCGGATGTCCTGGTGCTTTTCGATGACGTATAGCGAATCGGGATAGTAGTCCAGCCGCTCATTGGAAGTATAGAGTATGTTGGCGGATTCGTTGGTAATGTGGATATGCCGTATCGAGCCGTCTTCCGAACGGTGTATCGCGATGTGACGCGTCCGCAGTTCCGGATCCGTAGCGCGATATTGGATTGTGTTTTCGCTGCTATCTATGTCGTACTTCCCTATCCACGCGTCCATGTTAATATCGGAAAGCGTAAACATCTCCAATTCATTGGCCCAATTTCGAACCGTTACCTCCCTTTGCTCGGTTTCTTCATTTTTCATGACGGTTTTCTGAACCTTGGGCGCCCGGTTTTGCAACCGATCGGCCTCCTTCTGGAAGTAACGTTCGATACTGAAATAAGGGGCATCAGCAATCCGTCGCGCAGTGCCGTTTGGCGCCGGCGAGCAGGCCGCAAGTGTCCCGAAGGCTAAGAGTAAATGAAAAAGCGTATTACGCATGCGTTCGGTGGCATTTTGATGTTGCTATTCGGTTATCGTGGGCAGCGCCGTGCACGCGCCGTCACGTACGGCCCCTCCAGCCATGCTGGTTGTTACCTAGCGGACAGACAGCCTGTGACCGGGCGCATGTGCCGACCGACTACACCAACGGCGTACCGGTCATCTCAGACGGAATTTCAATCCCCATTAACTTCAGCACGGTGGGCGCCACATCGCCCAATTTCCCATCGGCGATAGCCGTGTACTGATCGTCGATCAGCACACAGGGCACGAGGTTGGTCGTGTGCGCGGTATGCGCCGACCCATCTTCATTGACCATGTATTCCGAGTTGCCATGGTCGGCCAGGATAAGGAACGAGTAGCCATACTGCTTGCCGCGTTCCACGACTTGCCGCAAGCAGGCATCCACGGTTTCCACTGCCCTCACTACTGCATCGAACACGCCGGTGTGCCCGACCATGTCCGGATTGGCAAAGTTAAGGCAGATAAAATCCGGTGTACGGTTAGCCATGTCTTCGCAAATGGCGTCCGCGACTTCCTGCGCACTCATTTCAGGCCGCAAGTCGTATGTGGCCACTTTCGGCGACGGAATCAGGATGCGATGCTCCCCGTGGAATGCTTCCTCCCGCCCTCCTGAAAAGAAAAACGTGACGTGAGGATACTTTTCGGTTTCGGCGATGCGCGTCTGCGTACGGCCGTTGGCTTCGAGCACTTGGCCCAAGGTGTTGGAGAGGTTGTCTTTGTGGAATACGACCTCTACGCCGGTGAACGTATCGTCATAGCTCGTCATGGTGATGTAGCGCAGGGATAAGGGCTGCATGCCGTACTCGGGGAATGCCCGTTGGGTTAGCGCTTGGGTAATCTCACGTCCCCGGTCGGTGCGGAAATTGTAACATACCACCACGTCGCCGTCCTGTACGGTCGCCCGTGGCTTGCCGGTTTGGTCTACCCTCACAATGGGCTTGACAAACTCGTCGGTAACCCCTTCTGCGTAGGAGGCCTGCACGGCGGCGCGTATATCCTGCGTTGGCTGCCCGATACCATGGGCGAGCAGATCGTAAGCCAGTTTCACGCGCTCCCATCGGTTGTCGCGGTCCATCGCATAATACCGACCGATGGCGGATGCCAGATTACCGCTTCCGTTTTGGAGGAAACGCTCAAGATTCTCCAGATAGCCGTATCCCGAGTTTGGGTCGGTATCCCGTCCGTCTAGAAATGCGTGGATATGCACGCGCTCGCCACTAACGCCTGCCGCTTGGGCGGCAAGGCAAAGGCCCTTCAAGTGCTTGGTATGGGCGTGCACGCCACCATCTGACAACAGGCCGATGAAATGAACGTTTCTACCATTCTCCCGCGCGTAGCGGAAGGCGTCTTGCAATACAGTGTTTTGGTTAAACTCCCCATCGTCCACGGCTTTATGGATCCGGCCCAGTTCCTGGTAGACAATCCTGCCTGCACCCAGGTTCATATGCCCCACCTCCGAATTGCCCATTTGTCCGTCAGGAAGCCCGACGTGCTCGCCTGAAGCTTGCAAGGACGAGTTGGGCCGGGAAGCCAACAACTGATCAAGGTATGGAGTATTGGCGGCTAGTACCGCATTCGATTGGTCCTGGCGACCATATCCGAGGCCGTCTAAGATAATGAGAGCTACTTTTTTCTGATTCACGAGAGCAAATATAGGGATTTAGTGCGTATTGAACGGGAAAGGACAAGGGGAATTCGAAATGATATCAGATACGAATCAGGAAACGGAAGATATGACAATAGAGTTGGAGGGCAAACGAAGAAACAGGTATCGGGGAATTGCCGATCAGATAGGAGACATGCCAGGCAAGCGTACGACCCACGACTAACCAACTAATGAGTCACTGACCGATTCCCTTCAATAAACAAAACCGCCCCACATCATCTGTGGAGCGGTTTCCGTGCCCGGAGAGAGACTCGAACTCTCAAGGGACAATTCCCAACGGCTTCTGAGACCGCAACGTTTACCAATTTCGCCATCCGGGCGGCACGTATCCCGAACCAAGGGTTCGGGAGTGCAAATATAGGAGTTACCCCGTATCGGAGAAATTTTTTCCGATAATATTTTTTGCTACGGGCATATCACCCTAACAATATAACAAAAAATCCGTTGTCTATACAGCGATTAATGGGCCGAACCCGTTCCTTCCGGATTATAGTTCGCCTCCAATTCCGCTAGCTTTTTCTTGCCGTAGGCCATCCGCGTAATGACAATAAACAGCACGGGCACCACAAAGATAGCCAGCGTCGTCGCGATGGTCATCCCGCCGAACACGGTCCAGCCGATGGTCTGTCGCGAAAGCGCTCCCGCGCCGGCCGAAAACATCAGTGGCACGATACCCAAGACAAACGCCAAGGAAGTCATGATGATCGGCCGCAGCCTCACACGCACCGCGTCTAGCGTACCTTCCAACAAGGGCATGCCCATGTCTACGCGCTCCTTGGCGAATTCCACAATCAGGATGGCGTTCTTCGCCGCGAGCCCAATGATGGCTACCAACCCGATCTGCGCGTACACGTTATTATCCAAATGAGGCAAAAACATCAGGACGAGGATGGCGCCGAAAATACCGATCGGCACCGACAGCAGTATCGAGAAAGGCACCGACCAACTTTCGTAGAGCGAGGCCAAGAGCAGGAACACGAAGAGGATAGAAAGCGCAAAGATGATAATCGTCTGGCTGCCCGATTCTTTCTCTTGGCGGCTCAGTCCCGCATAGTCGTAGGCATAGCCCGCCGGCAACACTTGGGCCGCGACCTCCTCCAGCGCGCGCAGTGCATCGCCACTACTGTATCCCGGCGCCGCGCGTCCGCTGACTTCGATGGCCCGGAAGATATTGAAGTGGCTGATGATGGAGGGGTTCTCGATCAACCTGTACGAAACAAGCGAGCTAAGCGGCACGGACTCTCCCCGCACGTTTTTCACGTACAGGTTGCCTATATCTTCGATGTGCTTGCGATAGTTCGTATCCGCTTGGGTCACGACGCGGTAGTTACGGCCATAACGCGTAAAGTCATTGACATAGCTACTGCCAATGTAAGTGGACACGGTACTATACACGCTAGCGACATTGACCCCCATGCGCTTGGCCTGTTCACGGTCTACTTCCAGCTCGTAGTTGGGCGTTTCGGAGTTAAACAGCGTATACGCCATCGCTACCTCCGGGCGTTGGTTGGCTGCCTGGACGAAACGCTGGATCACCTGTTCGAACTGCTTGATATCGCCCGCCTGCTGTTCTTGGATCTGCATGGAAAAGCCTCCACTCAAGCCCAAGCCCGGGATCGGTGCCGGCGATACGGCAAGCATGGTCGCATGCGGATAATTATAGAACCGCTGCTCCAAGTCGGCAATGACCTCGTGCACGCTGCGGCTGCGCTCGGCCCACGGTTGCAACTGCACGAAGAACGTGCCCCCACTGGCCTTAAACGAGCGGTTCAGCAAGTTGAGACCCGAAATAAGGCTAATATTGCGAACTTCCGGGTAGTTTTCCCTAAAGATGGACGACATCTCGTCAAGCACGCTATCGGCCCGCGAGGCGGAAGCGCCTTCGGGCAGGTTGACCCCGACGATAAAGGTTCCCATGTCCTCGTTGGGTATAAAGCCCGCCGACTTCGTAACAAAGAGGCCGTAGGTACCCACATAGAGGCACACCAACAGGATAAGCACGAGCGGCGCCTTACGGATACACCAGCGGACACCTTCGGAATAACGCATGGTGACACGGTCAAACCACTGGTTAAAGCGGTAGAAAATCTTATTAAACCCTTTTGCACCGTGGGTAATGCGTGAGGGCTTCAGCATAATCGAGCAAAGTGCCGGCGTAAGCGACAGGGCCACGAATGCCGAAATCAGTACCGATACCGCAATGGTGATGGCAAACTGCTGGTACAACTGGCCCACCATGCCCGGGATAAAGCCCACCGGCACGAAAACCGCGGCCAATACCAAGCCAATAGCGATAACTGGCGCAGTAATGTCTTTCATGGCTCGCATCGTGGCCTCGCGCGCGCTCAGTCCATCTCGGTCGATGTAATGCTGGACGGCCTCCACCACGACGATGGCGTCGTCCACGACGATACCGATAGACAGTACAAACGCTAGCATGGTCAGGTTATTGATGGAAAAACCGAACAGGTTGAAGAAAATGAACGTTCCCACGATCGAGACCGGGATGGCCAAGATACAGATGATGGTAGCCCGCCAGCTCTGCAAGAAGATGAACACCACCAAGGTAACCAGGATCAGCGCCTCGAACAGGGTCATCAATACGGCTTGGATGTAAGCTTGGATGACCGTCACGTTTTCGAATGGAACGACGTAGTCGACGCCTTCGGGGAAACCGGCTTTCAGCTGGTCCAAAGCCGCATAGATTCCTTTCGCCGTTTCCATGGCGTTGCCACCGGGCGTCTGGTTAATCATCATGCCCGATGAGATCTGTCCGTTTACCTTGTTCGATAGGTTATACGAGAACTCGCCGAGTTCAACGCGGGCCACGTCTTCCAGATAGACGATAGACCCGTCGGTATTCGTCTTTACTACGATCTGTCGAAATTCTTCCTCGGTATTGATATCGCCGTCCATCACGATGGGATATTCAAAAACCTGGTCTTCCGCCTGCGGCCTTCCCCCCACCCGGCCTCCGGGCAGGCGAATGTTCTGCTCTTGAATGGCGGCGTTGACTTCCGCCGGTGTCAAGCCGAGATTGGCCAGCTTGGCGGCATCGAGCCACACACGCATACTGAACGGCTGCCCAAATGCCATGACATCCCCCACGCCGGGCACGCGCATGAGTGCGTCGCGCACGTACAGGTTTACGTAGTTGGCCAGGTATTTTTGGTCGCGGGAGCCGTCCGGCGAAATCAGGGCCACCATCATCAAGACGTCGGTATTGGCTTTCCGTGTCGTTACGCCGAGGCGCCTAACCGTTTCCGGCAGGGATGGCTCGGCAATGCCCACGCGGTTTTGCACGTCGAGCGTCGCAATGTCGATATCGGTACCCACCTCAAACGTGACGGTAATCTGCGAACTGCCATCGGCCGTACTGTTCGATTGCATGTAAATCATGCCCGGCGTGCCGTTAATCTGCGTTTCTATCGGCGTAGTAACGGTCTGTTCGACGGTTTGGGCGTCCGCACCCGTATAGGTGGCGTTTACGGTCACCGTGGGTGGCGCAATGGTGGGATATTGGGTAACAGGAAGGGTCGTGATGGAGATGGCACCAATCACGAGAATGAGGATGGAGATGACCATGGCGGTCACCGGCCTGCGTATAAATACTTCTGATATCATGCTATAACTTTCGTGGGACGCCCGCCATGGCGTACATGGCGCGCGCCCCGTCTATTTCTTCCTTTTTGGTTATTGTTCCGTCTGTACCTTTGAGCCTTGCTGCAGGTTGATGATGCCATCCACCGCGATGCGCTCGCCGGCAGCCAGGCCTTCCTCCACGACGACACGGTCGCCGATTTTGATTCCCAGCCGCACTTGGCGCTGCTCGACACGGCTGCTGTCGTTGACCACGTACACGTTTGTTGTTCCCAACTGGTCTTCGATGGCTTTATGCGGAATGGTTATCCGCTCTCCCGACAGCGCATAGCGGTTGCGGATGTTCACATTCATGCCTGCGCGGAGCGTACCGCCCTGGTTGGGGAAGCTCGCGCGAATGGTAATCGTTCCCGTCGCGGGGTCAATGGCACGGTCGATGGCCGTCACTTGCCCCGAACCCGGATAGACGTTGCCTCCGGGCAGGATAAGCGCCAAGCTCGAGTCTTGCGCAACTCCCTTGCCTAGCAGGCTGACGAAACGCGGCAACACGCGTTCATTCACCTGAAAATCGACCCCGATGGGGTGCGTAGACGAGATGGTATTGAGCAGGGTGGATCCCGCGCTTACCAAGGCACCCATCCGTACGGAAGATATTCCGATGGTACCGGCAAATGGGGCAGTGATTACGGACCGGTTGAGGTCCGTAGTGGCCCGCGTGAGGGCGGCTTTGGCCTGAATAAGCTGCGCTTCCGAATTGCTCAATTCGGTCTCGGCGTTGTCCAGTATCTGCCGTGCAATAGCGTCTTGCTCGGCCAAGCTGCGGTAGCGTTCGACATCGCGCTTGACGCGTGCGAGGTTGGCTTCGGCGATGGCTACGCTGGCTTCAGCCTGTTCTTTGGCGGCGCTGTAGCGAACGTGGTCGATTTCGTACAGCTTCTGCCCTTGGCTGACAGTAGCGCCATCGGCGACGTAAATCCGGGTAATATATCCGCTGACTTCGGCCCGAAGTTCGGTTTCGTTAAGCGGCACGACGGTAGCCGGGAATTGGTCAATTCCGTCGACGTTGCGCGCGCTGACAATCTCGGTTGAAATGGGCACGCTGATTTCGAGGGGCTGGCTGGCCGCGTTGCGATCGGCTCCGCCGGAACACGCGGTAGCTAGCGCCGCCATCAGCGAACATCCGAATAGCACCTGTTTCATAAATGTTGGGGTATGGGTCATCATCGTATTTGCGTATGTTGTGTTATTGCTTTGGTATTTCGATCGTTCCGAGGGCGCGCTGTACATCCAGCTTGCCCGAAAGAACGGCGTACAGGGTTCCAAGATAGTTGAGTTGCGTCGTACGCAGGTCGGTCTCCGCTGTCATCAGGTCCAGGTAGGTCTTGATGCCTTCATCGTATTGTAGTTTAATGGTATTGTAGACTTCCTCGGAAAGTGCCACGTTAGACTCAGCCGCGCGCAGGTCGGCCAGTCCAGCCTTGTACGTTGCCATCGCCAACTCGTATTCGGAGTGGATGCGGTTGCGCAGGTTCACGGCATCCCAGTTTAGCCGCTCCTCCTGCAAACGCGAACGCCTGATTTCCTGTGTGCGCCGCGTACCCTGAAAAATCGGCACGCTGAGCGTCACTCCAAATACGGAGCGCGGATAATCCGTGCCTAATAGGTCGCCAAAGGAATTATTGCGGTAATCCAACGCATAGTTATAGAACGCTGAGACGTTAGGCAGGAATGTCCACTTGTGGTATCGGGTGTTGAGCGCCTGCAGTTGGCGTACGGTTTCCAGTTGGCGGTATTCAATCCGGTTTTCGTATTGCAATTGGGTCGTGGTGTCCAGCAGGATTTCCGACTCCATCTCTGCGTTATCAAAGGACAGCTGAAGCTCGTCGGACGTATCCAATCCGAGCAGTTCCTTAAAGTACGCATATTTATATTTCCGAATCTCCTCGTTCCGCTTGCGGTCGGCTTGGGCGTTGCTCAGCGATATCTGGGCGCGCTTGTAATCAGTAGGATCCGCCAATCCGGAGTCGTAGCGCGCGCGGGCGTCCGCCAGCTGCTTGCTGAGGCGTGCGATGTTCTCGTCTATGATCTTAAGTTGTTCCTCCGTGGTCAGGATATCGTAATAGCCCTTACTCACTTCGACGATGGTATGGATGAGCGTGCTTTCGGTATTCTGCGCATTTCGCTGGCGAATGTGCGTCGCCGCCTTAGAAGCCTGGATCAGCTGGGGGTTGAGGATCTGCTGGTCGGCCTGGAAGGCCAGTGCCGCCGTGTGGTTTTGGCCCATCCGGATGACTTGGTCGCCAATGGCGGCCGTGGGGATGATGATATTCTTGTTGTACTGTGCATTGGCACTCAGCTGCGGGTACCATCCCGACAGCGCCACCGCGATATCGCGCTCGCCGATCTCCTCGTCAATCAGCGCCTGTTGAACGGTTCCCCGGTTTTGCAAGGCAAAATCAATACATTCCTGGAGGGTGGCCCCACGCGGCATCTCGCCCGTTTCCTGGCCGTGGGCAAAGAAAGCAAAGGCAATAAAAAAAGCCGTCATCACGTTTCCACGCATACTTTTTATGGTCATATTTACTGAATATTAAATTTTTATGCCCTCCCAAAGGATGGCCAACATGTGCGCCAAGTGTTTTTCCTGGAATACGAACGTGCCGTTGTTGGTTTGTTTGGCCACGGCAGCGGCAGTGCCGATAAACGCCGCACCGACGACATTTTCGTCTACGTCCTTGATATAGCCCCTCCGAATCCCTTCTTTGAGGAACGCGCCTACCCTATCCCGTCCGCATAGGGTTTCATTGTTTCGCAGCAAGTTGAGGTAAGGCGAGGAATAGAACTGCTCCAGGAAACTGAGTACGTCGGGACGCTCGGTGTAAAACGAGGCCAATTTAATCCAAGTGGTCTCCAGCCGCTGCGGATACGGCATCGAACGGTCGTCCTGATCAAATATCGACACGTAAAGCTGCACCTGGCAGTGTGCAAACACAGCTAGGATCAAGTCATCCTTCGATTCGAAGTAGTGGTAAATCGTCCCGGTTGCCACCTGCGCTTCCTGCGCGATGAGGCTCATGGACGTGCCGTGGAAGCCGTATTGGCGGATGAGCCGCACGCTCGCTTCCAAAATGCTATTACGCTTGTCTATTGCCGGTGTCGAAGTTAATTGAACGTTCATTCGGCCGCAAAGGTAACGGAAAATCCGGGATGGAGACACCCTTCTTGGCACCGTAACGAAAATCTGACATCCAGCAGATATTTGTCAAATTAGCGACTGTCGCCCCAACCTCCTGTAGGCCAGCGGACGTGGACGGTTTTTGGGCCCTCACGTAGCTGATTGCGTCATTTTGAGACGTCCCACACCCCGTACTACCCCATACATTCCAGCGGTTTGGTCTGCCGCGACGGGCTCTTCCGTCTGTTAATTACTGAAAATCAATTGCATTTACCAACTATTGTCCGTACCTTTGCGCCGCCTTAGGCAATAACGCCTATTGTATATATATTTTCATGAACCCATTTATTGAATTGGGGATCCGTCATGAGATTGTTAATGCCATTGCGGAGTTAGGTTTTGAACAACCCACTCCTATTCAGGAACAGTCCGTTCCGGTTTTACTTGCAGGCAGCAACGATTTTGTCGGATTAGCCCAAACCGGCACCGGCAAGACCGCCGCATTCGGCCTACCTCTGTTAGAATTATTGGATTTTTCGCAAAACTACCCGCAAGCGTTGGTACTATGCCCCACACGCGAGCTGTGTTTGCAGATTGCCCGGGACATCACCAATTTTGCCAAGCACATGGACCACGTCCACGTGGTAGCGGTGTACGGCGGTGCGAACATTAGCGACCAGCTGCGGCAAATACGCCGTGGCGTACAGATCGTCGTGGCCACTCCCGGCCGCATGCTGGACATCATCGGTCGTAATGCCATTGATTTTTCCCACGTGCGATACGTCGTGCTGGACGAAGCGGATGAAATGCTCAACATGGGCTTTCAAGAAGACATTAACAATATCCTCTCTACCACCCCGGACGAAAAGAAAACCTGGCTGTTCTCAGCCACCATGCCCCGCGAGGTGCGGCGGATCGCGCAGAAATACATGACCGATCCGTACGAGCTGACCATGGGCACCAAGAACACGGGCAACGAAAACATCGAACACCACTATTACGCGGTGCGTGCCCGTGACAAGTATGCCGCGTTTAAGCGCATCGTGGATTCAAACCCCGACATCTTCGGCATTGTTTTCTGCCGCACCAAGATCGAAACGCAGGAGATCGCCGAATCGTTGATCAAAGACGGCTACAACGCGGACGCCCTGCACGGGGACCTGTCACAGCAACAGCGCGACAAGGTGATGAAGCGCTATCGCAACAGGCATCTGCAACTGCTGATAGCGACGGACGTGGCCGCTCGGGGTATTGACGTGAACGACGTCACCCACGTGATTAACTATTCCCTGCCGGATGAGATCGAGAACTATACCCACCGCAGTGGCCGTACGGCCAGGGCGGGCAAAACCGGTATCTCCATCTCCTTGGTCAACGCCAAGGAACAAGGAAAAATCCGCCAGCTGGAGAAAGTGATTGGCAAGGCCTTTATCAAGAAAGACGTTCCGAACGGCAGCGAGGTCGTCGAAAAACAACTGTTGGCGTTAATTTCGCGCGTCAAAGATGCTCCCGTTAACGAAGGACAGCTAGAGACGCACCTGCCCGCCATCATGGAAGGCTTTGAGTCGCTGAGCAAGGAAGAGGTCATCAAGCGTTTCGTATCGCTCGAGTTCAATCGATTCCTGGAGTATTACCAGCACGCGCCGGACTTGAATTTGGCGGTTTCGGAAGGAAAATTCGGTAACCGAAAAATGCAGGACAACCGCTTCGGGCGTACGGGCTACAAGTCCGATTTCACCCGCTTGTTTATCAACTTGGGCTCTGTCGATAACTTCTCCCGCGGTGACATGCTGGGCTTTATCTGCGACAATACGAACGTCAGCGGCAAAGCCATCGGCAAGATCGACCTCAAAGGGTTGTACACCTT
>Ga0079224_100002018_pt1 | contig 24217 bp, 20 predicted proteins | sample Stecom2015_FD_80414 | JGI IMG/M metagenome (GOLD analysis project Ga0079224, IMG submission 80414) | Agricultural soil microbial communities from Utah to study Nitrogen management - Steer compost 2015 | ecosystem: Environmental > Terrestrial > Soil > Agricultural land | place: USA: Utah... | reverse complement strand
TGCTGAACGCGCTGTTCCTCGGGTTCATGTTCGCGTTCGCGGTGAAGGCGCCGCTGTGGCCGCTGCACACCTGGCTGCCGGACGCGGCGGTGGCGGCGACCCCGTCGAGCGCGGTGCTGATGATGGCGGTGGTCGACAAAGTCGGCACCTTCGGCATGCTGCGCTTCTGCCTGACGCTGTTCCCCGAGGCGTCGGGAACCTACGCACCGCTGGTGATCACGCTCGCGGTGATCGGCATCCTCTACGGCGCGCTGCTGGCCATCGGGCAGACCGATGTCATGCGCCTGATCGCCTACACCTCGATCTCGCACTTCGGGTTCATCATCCTGGGCATCTTCGCCATGACCAGCCAGTCCCAGTCCGGGGCTACGCTGTACATGGTCAACCACGGCATCTCCACCGCCGCGCTGTTCCTGGTGGCCGGATTCCTGGTGTCGCGGCGCGGCAGCCGGTTGATCGCCGACTACGGCGGCGTGCAGAAGGTGGCTCCGGTGCTGGCGGGCACGTTCTTCATCGCCGGTCTGGCGACGCTGTCGCTGCCGGGTCTGGCCCCGTTCGTCAGCGAATTCCTGGTGCTGGTCGGCACGTTCAGCCGCTACCAGGTGGCGGCGGTGTTCGCGACCGGCGCGCTGGTGCTTGCCGCGATCTACGTGCTGTGGATGTACCAGCGGATGATGACCGGCCCGGTGAAGCAGGGCAACGAGAAACTGCCCGATCTGGTGCCGCGCGAACTGCTGGTGATCGCTCCGCTGATCGCGGCGCTGCTGTTCCTCGGCCTGTACCCGCGGGCGGTGCTCGACTATGTCGATCCCGCGGTGGGGCAGACCCTGACGACCATCGGGCGCGATGATCCCGCGCCGTCGGTGCCCGCGCCGGTCGCTGGTGCGCCGGAGCTCGAGGAAGAAGGTGGACACCGGTGACCGAGTTCGCGACGTATCCGCTGGCCGCGGCGCTGCCCGCCCCGAGCGTCGAATACGGGGCGCTCGCGCCGATGCTGATCGTGTTCGGCGTCGGTGTGGCGGGCGTGCTGGTCGAGGCGTTCGCGCCGCGGGCCTGGCGGTACCGCATCCAGCTCGTCCTCGCCGTCGCCGGTCTGGTGGTGGCGTTCGTGGCGGTGGTCGCGTTGGCGGGCACCGAGCAGACGGCGGTGGCCGGTGCGGTCGCCGTGGACGGGGTGACGTTGTTCTTGCAGGGCACGCTGCTGGTGGTGTCGCTGCTCGCGGTGCTGCTCATGGCCGAACGGCGGGCCGAGGCCGCGTCGGTGCGGTCGGGTCCCGGCACGTGGAGCCGGGCGGCGGCGACAGCGACGGCGACGGCCGAGCGCGGTTTCGACGCGTTCGCACCGCAGGCGGCGGCGGTGCCGGGCAGCGCCGACGAGCGGGCCGCCACCCGCGCGGGTGCGCTGGCGACCGAGGTGTTCCCGCTGACCATGCTGGCCGTCGGCGGCATGCTGTTGTTCCCGGCCGCGAACGATCTGTTGACCATGTTCGTCGCGCTCGAGGTGCTGTCGTTGCCGCTGTATGTGCTGTGCGGTCTGGCCAGGCGCAGGCGGTTGATCTCCCAGGAGGCCTCGCTCAAGTACTTCCTGCTCGGCGCGTTCTCGTCGGCGTTCTTCCTCTACGGCGTCGCGCTGCTGTACGGGCAGGCGGGCACGGTCCGGTTGTCCGGTGTGGCGGCGGCGATCGCCACCCAGGACGGTGATCCGCTGCTCGGCCTGCTCGGGTTGGCGATGCTGGCGGTCGGGCTGTTGTTCAAGATCGGTGCGGTGCCGTTCCAGGCGTGGGTGCCCGATGTGTACCAGGGGGCGCCGACGCCGGTGACGGCGTTCATGGCGGCGGCCACCAAGATCGCGGCGGTCGGCGCGCTGGCGCGGGTGCTGTATGTGGCGGCGCCTGGGTTGGTCGACGACTGGCGTCCGGTGCTGGCGGCGGTCGCCATCGCCACCATGGTGGTGGGCGCGGTGCTGGCGGTGACGCAGATCGATGTGAAGCGGATGCTGGCGTATTCGTCGGTCACCCACGCCGGCTTCCTGCTGACGGGTCTGCTGTCGGCCGACGCGGCCGGGATCGCGGCGACGCTGTTCTATCTCGCCGTCTACGGTCTGAGCACGGTGGGCGCGTTCGCGGTGGTCACGCTGGTGCGCGAGGGCACCGACGAGGAGGCCACCGGGCTCGGCCGCTGGGCCGGTCTCGGCCGTCGCTCCCCGTGGACGGCAACGGTTTTCGCGCTGCTGCTGCTCTCCTTCGCCGGTCTGCCGTTGACCAGCGGGTTCATCGCCAAGTTCGCCGTGTTCAACGCCGCTGCCTCCGGGTACGGCGCCTCCGTCGTGGTGGTCGGCGTGCTGTGCAGCGCGGTGGCGGCGTTCTTCTACATCCGGGTCATCGTCATGATGTTCTTCACCGACCCGCCCGCCGATGCCCCCGAGGTCCGCTCCCCCGCCCCGACCTGGGCGCTGATCCTGCTGACCGGGATCGGCACCCTGGTGTTCGGCCTGTACCCGCAGCCGCTGCTGGATCTGGCCGAGCAGGCGGCGGTGTTCGTCGGCTGAACGGTCACGTCCGCCTCGGCTGTCGGGTCGTCGCGGTGGCGCGCGGTGCCGCCGCACCGAGGGCGGTGAGGGTGGCGCGGATGGCCGGGCTGTCGTCGGCGCTGCTGCGCCAGGCGGCGTGCACTTCGCGGGTGGGGGTGCGTTCGAGGGGGCGGGCGATGAGGTCGGCGCCCAGTGGTGGGCGGGCCAGGCGCGGGATGAGGGCGAGGACGCGGTCGGCGGCGACGAGGGAGAGCTGGGTGGCGAAGTCGTCGATGAGGTGGCGGACGTCGGGTTCGGCGGTCTGGTCGGCGAACAGGCGGCGGAACCACTGGTGGCAGACGGTGCCGGGCGGGCTGGTGACCCAGCTGTGGCCGAGCAGGTCGTCGCCGGTGAGCGGGCGGTCGTGGGCGGCCAGCGGGTGGTCGCGGTGCATGACGACGTCGCCGGTGTCGGTGTGGATGTGGCGGCTGGTGAGGGTGGCGGGCACGGGGGCGGGCAGGCCGTCGGCGTCGTGGACGAGGGCGAGGTCGGCGGTGCCCGCGGCGACGCTGTGCAGGGCCTGGGCGGGGTCCTGTTCGGTGATGTGCAGGCGCAGGTCGGGGCAGTCGGCGGCGAGCCGGGTGAGGGTGGGGGCGAGCAGGCCGCGGGCGGCGGTGGAGAAGGCGGCCACGCGCAGGGTGCCGCGGGGTGCGCCGTCGGCGACGGAGCGGGCGGCCTCGGCGCAGCGTTCGAGTGCCTGGAACACTTCGGGTGCGGCGTCGACGAGGGCGACACCGGCGGCGGTGAGCACCACGCCGCGTCCGGCGGGCGCGAGCACGGGCACCCCGATCTGTTGTTCGAGCCGTTTGATCTGCTGGGATACGGCCGAGGCGGTGAAGCCGAGTTCGTCGGCGGCGCGGGCCAGGGTGCCGAGCTCGGCGACCGAGCGGAGTGCGCGCAGGGCGCCGACATCAATCATGAAGCAAAGCTAATCGATATCCTCCAGAAAGCTTCGCTGGACCCCAGGAGTTGGGCGGACGAGGATCGAAGCCATGATCGAGACCCAGCACCGTGCGGCCGAGCTGTTCGGCAGGAATCTTGTGGCTCTGGTGACCCCCATGCGCCCCGACGGCTCCATCGACGAGGCGAGCCTGGGCAAGCTGGTGGAGCATCTGATCGGTTCCGGCTGCGACGGTCTGGTCGTGGTCGGCACCACCGGCGAATCGCCGACGGTCAGCGACACCGAGGCCTTCGGGTTGGTCCGGGCGGTGTCCACGGCGGCGGCGGGGCGGGCGAAGGTGATCGCCGGTGTCGGCTCCTACGACACCGCGGCGAGCGTGCGGCGGGCCCGCGAGGCCGAGGCGGCGGGCGCGGACGCGCTGCTGCTGGTGTGCCCGTACTACTCGAAGCCCGCGCAGGCAGGGGTGGTGGCGCACTGCCTGGCGGTCGCCGACGCCACCGAGCTGCCGGTCATGCTCTACGACGTGCCCGCCCGGGTCGGGATCGCCATGGCGGCGCAGACCCTGATCGAGCTGGCGGCGCATCCGCGGATCGCGGCGGTCAAGGACGCCAAGGGCGACCTGTTCGAGGCCATGACGGTCATGGGCCGCACCTCGCTGGCCTACTACTGCGGCATCGACGAGCTGAACCTGCCGTACCTGGCGTGCGGGGCGACCGGGGTGGTGAGCGTGGTCGGCAATGTGGCCGCCGACCGGATCGGCGAACTCATCCGCGCGGTGGACGCCGGTGATCTGGCGGCCGCGCGGTCGATCCACACCTCGCTGATCCCGCTGACCGATGCGATGATGCGCGCCTCGCAGGGCGCGGTCATGGCCAAGGCGGCGCTGGCCGAACTCGGTGTGGTCGAGCACGCGGCGGTGCGCCTGCCGCTGCTTGAGGCCTCCGAGACCGATCGCAAGGAGCTGCGGGAGGCGATGAACGCCCTGGCCGTGCCCGCCTGATCCGTCGACGACCCGGCAGTGCGGTCCGGCTACCCGCTGACCGCCTGCCGCGGCGGCGCTTTCGCGGCGGCGACCGCGAGCGACAGGAGCAGCAGAGCGGTCGCGCCGCAGGCGGCGGCCACGACCGGCAGCAGGCCCGCACCGACACCGTCGAGGGTGAGGCCGCCGATGACGCCGCCCGCGGCGACGCCGAGATAGGTGCCGGATGTGTTGAGCGCCAGCGCCTGTGCGGCCACGGGCCCGGCGAGCAGGTGCAGGCGGGCCTGGATTGCCGGGGAGTTCCAGAAGCAGATGCCGCCCCAGAAGACGCCGACCACGACGAACACCGGGTACGGCACCGGACGGACGGGATAGAAGCTCACCAGCAGCGCCATGATGGCGATGAACACGCCGATGCCGATGACCAGGGTGCGGTCGGGTCCCCAACGGTCGGTGGCCCTGCCACCCGCCCAGATGCCCGCCATGCCCGCGACACCGGCCACGCCGAAGCTCAGCGCGCGCTGGTCGATGTCGGCTTCGGTGACCACGGCCAGCCAGGGCGCCATGTAGGTGAGCATCATCATCGAACCGGTCATGAGCACACAGTTCGCCAGCAGGCCGAGGCAGACCGGTGCGGCGGCCAGGGTGCGCAGCTGGTCGCGCAGGCTCGGCGTATCCCTGATCTCGTAGCTTTCGCTCGGGAGGGTGGCGAGCAGGAACGCCAGCGCGGCGGCGCCTGCCACGGCCATGGCGAGGAAGGTCGCGCGCCAGCCGTGGTGGCCGCCGAGCCACGTGCCGATCGGCACGCCGGCGGCGATCGATCCGGTGACGCCGAGCGAGACGACGGCGACGTAGCGGCCGATGTGGGTGTGCGGGGCTCGTTCGGCGGCGTAGGCGAACACCGCCGGGGTGCAGGCCGCGGCCGCGAGCGCCGCCAGTATCCGCAGGGCGACGAGCACACCGAAGCCGGTGGCGCCGGCCGCCAGCAGGTTGGCGGCGACGAAGACGGTGAACGAGCCGGTGAACAGCCACCGTCGCGGTACCCGAGCCAGGGTGACGCCGGCGATCGGGGCGGCCAGGGCGACAGCGAGCGAGAACGCGGTGACCAGCTGCCCGGCCTGCGCTTCGCTGACACCGAGGTCGAGCGCGATCTCCGGCAGCACACCGGCGATCACGTAGTCGTCGGTGTAGAAGACGAACGCCGCGGCGAGCAGGGCCAACAGCCAGACGGGCACTCGCGGGTCTCCTTCGGGTCTCGGCGCTGTCCGCGCCGTCTCCCGACGCGACCGGCATCTGTTCCCGGGTCACCGGTGCGCATCGCGGCGATGCTCGTCACGGGTATCGGTGGCGCGACAACCGGCGGCGCATCGTGCGGACACAACGAGTTCCATTCCTAGCACCGGGTCCGGGCACGGGAAAGCGATTTTCCGGCCCGGTGGCCGCCCCCGGTCCGGCCCCTGGGCGTGTGCTTGTCTGTCGGGCATGGATACGAAGCTGGTCCGGGCCGGTGCCGGTGTGCTCGCGGGGCTGGCGACGTCGGCGGGGGCGACGGGGGTTGTGCTGCATTTCGCGCGGCTGTCGTTGGGGCCGGTGGTGCTGGCCGCTTCCGGCGCGCCGTATCTGATGGGGTGCGCGCTGCTCGGGGCGGCGGTGTTCGCCGGGATGCGGCACTGGGTGGGTGTGTCGGCGGCGGCGGTGGTTCTCGCCGGCGCGGTGTGGACGCAGGCGCCGCTGTATGTTGCGCGGGCCGACGACGGAGACGGCCCGGTGGTGACGGTGATGCAGGCCAATCTGCTGTTCGACGGCGCTGATCCGGGTGCGCTGGTGGAGCTGGTGCGGGATCGGGAGGTGGCGGTGTTGACCGTCGATGAGCTCACACCGGGGGCGCTCGCGGCGCTGGGCGCGTCCGGGCTGGACGAGCTGTTGCCGCACCGGTATGTCTCCCCGGGCCGGACGGCGGCGGGAACGGGCATCTGGAGTCGGTTCCCGTTGTCGGAGACGGTGGAGTACGACGGGTTCGTGTTGAACCAGTTGTCGGCGACGGCGACGGTGCCCGGGGTGGGGCCGGTGAGCGTGTACGCGCTGCATCCGGTGCCGCCGGTGTACGGGGTGCGGGTGTGGGCGGACGAGTTGCGGCGGTTACGGCAGATCATCGGCCGGGCGCCGGAAGGGCGGCCTGTCATCGTGGGCGGGGATTTCAACGCGACCCACGATCACGCGCAGTTCCGGGCGCTGACCTCGGGGCGGTTCGAGGACGCGGCCGAGCAGGCGGGGGCGGGGCATCTGGTGACCTATCCGACGGACAAGCGGTTCCCGCCGGTGGTGGGTATCGATCATGTGCTGGTTGCCGGTGGCCGGGCGTTGTCGGTGCAGACGGTGGACCTGCCGGGCGCGGATCATCGGGCGCTGGTGGCGCGGGTGCGGCTGGAGGCGTAGCCGGGGTAGTCACACTCGCGGCGGCCACGTTGTCACTTCTTCGACGGACACGATGTCGAGGAAGAAGGTGCAGGTCCGATGAATGTCGCCTATCACGTGGTCGCGGTGGTCAGTGGGCGCGCTCGGCCTGCTCGCCGGGTTCGTGGTTTCCGCGGTGGGGATCGCGGCGGCGATCGGGTTGATCCTGTACTTCCTCGGGGCGGCGGCCACCACGATCCGGGCCCGCTCGTATGCGACCACGGTGTTCGCGCCTGCCGCGGCCACGCTTGCGCTGCAACTGGCGGCGTGAGGTCGGGGTCAGTACAGGTCGACGCCGTGCCACAGGTCGCGGACCGGGCACGGGTCGTCGCCCACCTCCGGGTGCAGGTCCAGGCGCATGGTGGCGCGCCGGGTGGGTTCGTATTCGGGCCAGTCGAGGCGGCCGGTGCTCGCGAACCGCACCCAGGCGCCGTGGACGAGGTCGGCGAGCGCCTGTGGTGGGGTGGGGCCGGTGATCCAGCGCATGCGTTCGTCGTCGAGCCGGTCGAAGGCGAACGGGACCTCGAGGAAGTGGCACGAGCCGAGTTCGCCGTCGAATTGCGGTGATCGCCAGGTGAATTCGTACATATAGGTGGCCGCGGGGGCCTGGGCGCGGGCTTCGGCGAGGCGGATGCCGGGGATGGTGTAGAACCAGTCGCCTTGCAGGATCGCCAGCAGCGCACCGGGATTCGCGCCAGGGTAGGCCGCCCGGTAGGCGGGGAGCGCGCGGTCGACGGGCAGCCGGTACAGGCGCATGGCGGTGGTGAGTTCGTCCTCGGTGACCGAGTCGAGGTCGCGGAAGGGGACCAGGGACAGGCGGCCTTCCTCGGCGTTGTGGCCGATGAGCATGTCGATGCCTGCGCTCGCTCCCGCGGTGACGGCGTCGATGGGGGTGGCGGGCAGGGTGTCGCCGTCGATGGTGGGGCGCCACATGTTGACCCGGCAGCCGGGTTCGCCGCCCCAGCGTTGCGGGTCGGGGTGTTCGGCGAGGTCGGCCATGACGGCGAGCTGGGCGTCGAGCACCCGTGGCACGCCGGCTTCGGCGATCGCTTCCCTGGTGGGGGCGACACCGAGTTTCGCGGCGAGCCGGCGGCCGATGTCGAGGGCGGTGTCGGCGCGGTAGCAGATGTTGCCCGCTCCGCTCTGGAGGATGGCGCGATGGAACAGTCCACCGGCGGCGGCCATGGTGGCGAGAGTGCCGACGGCCATGGCGCCGGCGGACTGCCCGAAGACGGTGACATTGCCGGGGTCGCCGCCGAAGGCGGCGATGTTGTCGTGCACCCAGCGCAGGGCGGCGATCTGGTCGAGCAGCGCGACATCGGCGACCCCGTCGTCGAGGAACAGGTAGCCTTCGGCGCCGAGCCGGTAGTTGATCGCCACGAGGACAACGCCGTCGCGGGCGAAGGCGCTGCCGTCGTAGAGGCCGGTGCTGCCGGTGTCGAAGCCGCCGCCGTAGATCCACACCATGACCGGCAGGTTCGCCGCACCGGGGTCGGGGGTCCAGATGTCGAGGTTGAGGTATTCCTCGCCGGGGACGGGTGGGGCGAAGAAGTCCAGCGGCGGCGGGGTTTCCGGTTGCGGTGGGGTGGGGCCGGGCGTGGTGGCCGCGCGCACGCCGTCCCAGGGTTCGGCCGGGCGGGGTGGCAGGTAGCGGTCGACGCCTTTGGGTGGGGCGGCGTACGGGATGCCTTTGAAGGAGTGCACACCGTCGGCGACTGCGCCGCGCACGCGTCCGGCGGCGGTCGTGACGATCGTTTCCCGCGGTTGGCCACCGCATCCGGTGGTGGCCGCGCCGAGCAGCGTGGCGGTGACGGCGGTGGTGCGGAGAAATGCTCTTCGGTTCATAACGCCTCATTCCTACGATGTAGGTTTCGCCGTCGACGGTATAACCTACGGTGTAGGTTCGGCAAGGGTTGGAGGTTCCGGGTGGCCAGACGCACGCAGGGCACGGCGGCGGGGTTGGATCGCGCCCGGATCGCCGCGGCCGCGGTGGCCCTGATCGACCGCGACGGGCTCGAGCGTTTCGGTGTGCGCAGGCTGGCCGAGGCCCTCGGGGTGGATCCGATGTCGATCTATCACCACATCAAGGGCAAAGCGGCCCTGCTGGACGCGGCGTCGGAGGCGGTGCTCGCCGAGGTGGCGGACACCCTGGAGGCGGGCGGCGACGGTGGCGGGGACTGGGAGGAACTGGCCCGCCGCATCGCCCGCGCCTATCGTGAGGTCGCTTTCCGGCACCCGCACGTCGTTCCGCTGCTGGCGACCCGCCCGCAGGTCTCCCCCGTGGCGTTGTCGGCTCTCGAGCGGCTGGTCGCCGCCATGCGGGCGGCCGGTCTGCCCGACCGGGTGATCGCGGACGTGCCGCTGACCCTGTTCGGGTTCCTCAACGGTTATCTGCTGGCCGTGGTCGGTGGCGATCCGGGCGGTGAGCCCGGGGTGCCGCCGATCGACGCGGACCGCTATCCGGCGATGGCATCGGTGGCTCCGCTGCTGACCGGGTTCGGCTCGGCGGCGGAGTTCGAGCGCCTGCTCGACACTCTCGTCGCCGGGATCGTCGATCGCGCTCGCCGGTGATGGGGTTCCGGTGGTGATCGCCGAAAATCGGGCGGATATGGCGTAGCTGCTTCCGGGCACGCAACCTCGAGGTCAAGGTCCCTGCCAGCGGTCACGACCTGGGACCGGGGACACCCGATGTCTCCGAGCGGGCCGAGAAGACCGCACTCACCATCGCCACAGCGATCGACAACCACCTCGACGACCTGATGCCCTGGCCCGAATAGCCACGACCCCTAGGGGTGCCGACAGGAGACGGTCGGTCCGTCGACTTGCTGATCCACCCCCAGCCGCTCCGCCAACCGGGCCACCGCCACCAACTGTGCCGCCGACCCCTTGTCCGGCACGAATCCCAGCCACGGCAAGGCGCACAGCGCCACCGACAGGCCCAATCGATCCGACGCACCCCGGCCGCGGCCCGGATCGACGAACGCCGAATCGGCGGGCGTCAGCCTTCGGCGATTGCTACGGAACCCCGTGATCCGGGCGTGGCCGGGTGGGGCGGATCGCGGCCGGCGCGCCGCGTTCGGGCCGTTGACGGACGAGCAGCGCGCCCTGGTGATCGCGACGTCGCGCGCCTACGAGGCGGCGGTCTCCGCCGAGTAGTCCGACCGGCCGGTGGTGAGCACACCCTCGACCACCCGCGCCATGCGCGCCCGGAAGGTCTCGGGGCCGAAGGATTCGGCGTGGGCGCGGATCCTGCCGGGGTCGAGGTCGGTGGCGGCGGGGTCGGCGACCACGGCCGCGAATCCTTCGACGACGCTGTCGTCGTCACCGGCGGGGACGTGGACGCCGCTGAGGCCGGGCACGACGGTGTCGAGGGCGCCGCCCTCCCCCACCGCGACGACGGGGGCGCCGCAGGCCATCGCTTCGACGGGGATGATGCCGAAATCCTCGACACCTGGCATGAGCAGGGTGTGGCAGCGGCGGTACATGTCGACCAGGACGTCGTCGGGGGCGGCGCCGAGGAAGGTGGTCTCGGGACCGGCGAGGGCTTCCAGGTGGCGGCGGTAGCGGCCGTCGCCGACGACGACCAGACGACGGCCGGTGCGGCGGGCGATGCGGATGGCCAGGTCGGGGCGCTTGTAGGGGACCAGACGGCCGGCGAACAGCAGGAAGTCCTCGCGCGGGAGCGACGGGTCGGGGGCGAAACGGTCCAGGCGCACGGGTGGGTTGACGACCTCGGCGGGCAGCCCCCACCAGTCGCGGACGCGGTCGGCGACGGCGCGGGAGTTGGCGACGACAGCGGTCAGGTGCCCGGCGGCGGCCAGTTCGGCGCGGCGGGCGAGCACCCCGAGCGCGGCGAGCGCGGCACGGCCCGCGGGGCCGCCCGCTTCGCGGGCACGGAAGGCCGGTTCCCACGCCCAGCGGGCTGGACTGTGCACGTAGGCGACGACGGGGGCGTCGGTGGCCAGCGCGGCCTGGATCGCGAAGGAATGGTGGCTGACGACGACCGCGTCGTAGCCGCGCAGCGGCAGTCCGCGCAGGGCGCGCGGCATGAGCGGCATGAGCGGGGCGTGGGAGCGGCGGCCGGTGGCGGCGTGCAGGCGGTCGAGCCAGGTGCCGGTGATGGTGTCCCACGGCGGGTGGGCGATGGCGGGGGCGCGGGCGGTGTCGACCAGCGGCGCGAACACCTCCGCGTGCGGCCAGGTGCGCGCGAACTCACCGACGACCGCTTCGGAGCCGCCGTATTCGGTGAAACGTTCGTGCACGATCGCGATGCGCGGCGAGGTCATCGGAAGCTCTCCTGTCGGTGTCCGGCCATGTGGGATCGGTGGCAGCACCGCGCTTTCGCCGTCACGACAGCCCCGCCGCGAGGGCGGCCGGGTCGAGCCGTCGTGGTTGGGCGCGCGCACGCAGGGCGGGGGCGACCGGGCGGCCTTCGAGCAGTCCGTCGACGCCGCCCTGATCCAGGGCGCGCGCGTAGACGGCGGCGGCGGCGCGGCAGGCGTCGAGGGTGTGGTCGATGTCGGCGTCGGTGTGGGCGGCGGAGGTGACGAACGACTGCCCGAGCACGCCGTGTCGCACCAGTTCCTGGAGGAACAGGGTGCGCAACGGCTGGGAGGGCTGCCTGTCGGGGTCGAGGGTCTGGAAGATCAGGCAGGAGGGGCGGCCCGCGACGCGCAGGTGGTCGCCGATGCCGAGTTCGCCGGTGATCTGCTCGAATCCGGCGCGCAGACGTTCACCCGCGGCTTCCATGCGGCCGATGGGGTCGGTGGTGGCGTAGGCGTGGGCGACGGCGAGGTAGGCGGCCAGCGAACCGGTTTCGGGGCCGTGGGTGGTGGACAGCAGGAACACGCGGTCGGCGTCGGTGTTCAGGCCGCCGAGTTCCATGTGTTCCCGCCTGCCGGCGAGGGCGGAGATCGGGAACCCGTTGCCCATGGCCTTGCCCCAGCACGACAGGTCGGGGGTGACGCCGTAGACCTGCTGCGCGCCGCCGGCCGACCAGCGGTAGCCGGTGATCATCTCGTCGAACACCAGCAGCGCGCCGTGCCGGTCGCACAGGGCGCGCACCCCGGCGAGATAGCCCGGTGGCGGTTCGTGCAGGGCGGTGGCGGCTTCCATGACGACGCAGGCGATGTCGTGCCCGGTGAGCAGGGCGTCGAGGGCGGGCAGGTCGCCGTAGGGGAAGGTGACGGTGGCCGGGGCGGGGATGCCGGCGTTCATGGCGGTGGTGCCGATGAACCAGTCGTCGACGGAGAAGAACGGCTGCAGGCAGACCGCGACGGTGGTGCGGCCGGTGACGGCGCGGGCCAGGCGGACGGCGGCGGTGGTGGCGTCGGAGCCGTTCTTGGCGAATTTCACCATGTCGGCGCCCGGCACCAGGTCGAGGAAGGTTTCGGCGGCGACGAGTTCGAGGCGGGTGGGGCGGGAGAAGTTGACGCCGTCGGGGATGGTGGCGGCGACCGCGTCGACGACGGGGCGGTAACCGTGGGCGAGGGTGACCGACCGCAGCGCCATCCCGTATTCGACGTATTCGTTGCCGTCGCAGTCGGTGACGCGGCAGCCGTGGCCGCGCACGAGCACGGGCGCCATCTGTTCCGGGTATTGGTCGGCGCCGCGGGCGTAGGTGTGGGCGCCGCCGGGCACGAGTTCGTGCAGGCGGGCCTGGGCGGCGTTGCTGCGGGTGAAATCGGTGATCACGGGTGGTTCCTTGTCGGGCTCGGCGGCTGGTCAGCAGCCGGTTTCGGTGAACGCCTTGAGGTATCCGGCGCTCTGCCGCACATACATCCACCCCTGGTAGGCGGGGTTGGTGGGTGCGGGGCTGGCGATCATGGTGAGTTCGCCGTCGAAGCATTTGCCGATGATGTAGCGGGCGCGGGAGATGTGCGGGGTGAAGGTGACGACGATGATGTGACGCCAGTGCCCGAGTTCGGCGCGGCGGCGGATCTCCTGCGCCTCCCCCTGGGTGGTCCAGGGGCGCGGTTCGAAGCATGCCACCCGGAACGGATGTCCGCCACGGCAGTAGCGGTCCATGCGGGGATCGTCGATGCCGGTGGAGGCGGCGATCACCAGTTCCGGCGCCAGCCCGCGCCGGGCCAGGTCGAGGCCGAGGTCGAACCGCTCGTAAGGGGTGCCGCCGAGCACGACGATGGCGTCGGCGGGCCGCAGCGGGTCGATCTGCGGGTGCACGTACACCGGTATCCCCGCCACCGCCAGTGCCGCGACGACGGCGGCGATCGCCGCCAGGCGCAGCCGTCGCGGCCACCGGCGGCGCGGCGGGCGGCTGTCGGGGGTGGTGTCCGGTGGGGTGGGCATGGTCAGCGGTTGGGCCGGTCCTTGCCCAGCGGTGCGGTGGTGAGGGCGCCGTCGGGGGCGACGACCAGCCGCCAGTAGCCGCCCTCACCGTCACGCAGCACGACACCGGCATCGGCGCGGTCGGACACGTAGGCGCCGGAGGCGAGCACCGACGCCACCGCGGTGCCGTCCTGGGAGCGGGCGCGCAGGATCTCGGCGTCACCGGCGCCCTGGGCGGTGACGGTGCCGGTGAAGGTGGGCCGGTGCAGGCGGCCGCGGCCGACGACCTGCCAGCCTTCGGGGAACACCCGGGAGTCGAGGTCGTCGCCGGCACTGGAGATCAGGTTGACGGCGGTGCCCTGCGGGCAGCCCTTGGGGTCGATGCGCAGTTCGGCCGGACTGTGACCGGGATCGGGGTCGAAGGCGATGTTGGCCAGGTACGGCTGGCGGCAGTGGATCATCTCCACGCACGCGGCGCGCCCGGCGACCTTGCAGTTCACCATGCCGAACTGGGCGGGTCCGCCACGGTCGGCGACACCGACCTGCACCGCCACCTCCGAACCCTCGAACCACACATTGGTCAGCCACCAGTTGGCGGCGGGCCCGTCGATGAGCAGGTGCCGGTCGGTGGTGCCCGGGTCGGTGTCGGAGACGAATTCGGAGTTGGCGATGGACAGTCCGGCGGCGTGGGCGTCGGTGCCGACCCCGAGCACGCCGATGCGGTTGCTGGTGAACTTCGAGGAGGTGACGTAGTTCTGGATGCAGGACGTGCTCAGGCCGATGCCGAAGTTGTTGATGTCGCAGTCGATGAACGAGGTGCCGCCGGTGTTGGCTTCCAGCACGACGCCGCGTTGCCCGGCGTAGCGGGGGAAGTTGTCGCCGAGGTGGTTGCCGCGCACCAGCACGGTGTCGAAGCTGCACCGGAAGCATTCGGTGAGCTGGATGGCGGTGGCCTTCGGGCCGGTCAGATAGAACCCCATGCGCGCGAACCGCACCCGCTGCTTGTTGCGCAAGGTCACCAAGGTGGTGTCGGTTTCACAGAACACCGTGGTGACATCCGCGCCGTCGCCGTAGACGACCGCGTAGTCGGGCAGTTCGGGGAAAGCGGTCACCTTGTAGTCACCCGCGGGCAGATACACCACCGGCGGCGGGCCGTCGGTGCGGCACGCCTCGGCGAGGGCGGCGGTGTCGTCGGCTTTCCCGTCGCCGACGGCGCCGAAATCACGGATGTTGCGCACGGCGGTTCCTCCCGGGGGCAGCGGGCCGGTGGGTTCCTGAGCGTTGCAGGACGCGATCGGCACCGCGGCGATGCCGAGCCCGGCGGCGAGCAGATGACGGCGACGGAACCGGGTCATCGCGTCCCCCGTTCCCGGCCGTGGACGGTGCGGGCGTGGCGGCGCCGGATCATCGCAGCGGTCCCACCTTCCCGAAACCGTCGCTGTCGGCGGGTGCGGGCGCCGCGGCGGGCGGAACCGGCTGGTTCGGGCCCGTCACCGGTGCGGCGGGTTGCGGGGCCGCCGCCTGCGCCGCCTGCGCCGGTGCGGCGGGCGGGTTGGGGTCGCGGCGGGTGAGCCGTTGCAGCAGGGTGCGCGGGGACGGGACGGCGACCAGCCCGGTGAGCTGTCCACCGGCGGCGGTCAGCGCCGCCAGGTCCTGTTCGAGGCGGCGGTTGGTGGCCTCGCCGAGCACGGTGACCGCGACGATGCCCGCGGCGCGGGCGGCCAGAGCACTGGCCTCGCCCGCGGCGGCGGGGCCCGCGGTTTCGACGACGACATGGTCGTAGCGGGCGGCCGCGTCGGCGAGCAGCTCGGTGAAGCGGGCGGAAGCGATGAGGTCGGGGGTGCGGGCGTCGGCGTTGCCGAGCGCGAGCACGGTGATGCCGCGCGCCGCCCAGTGCGTGGTGGTGTCGGTGAGGCGGGCTTCCCCGCGCAGCACCAGATCCAGGCCGCCGGGCACCCTCGGCCCGGTGGTCGGTTCGTCGGCGGGCGGGGCGGCGGGGATGCTGCGCAGGTCGATCTTGGTGGTGCGCAGGGTGGCGTTCTCGAGGTAGTCGTGTCCGGCGGCGGTGGCGGAACGGTGCAGCAGCTGGGTGTCGCGGATCGGCCAGTCCCCCGCCGTGACCGGCAGCAGCGTGCTGGTGCCCGCGCCGGTGGTGTCGGCGTCGATCAGCAGCACCCGGCGTCCGGCGGCGGCGAGGGTTTCGGCGAGCGCGGCGGCGAAACCGTGGCGGTGCCCACCACCGACGGCGGTGACGAGCAGCGGGGTGGCGGTTTCCGGCACCCGGGCGCGCAGCGCCCGCAGGCCGGCGGTCTCCCCGGACCCGCCGAGATCGACGAAGCCGAGCACCGGCACACCGAACGGTTCGAGGTCCTCGACCCCACGCGGACGACGGGAGAACCGTTCCAGCAGGTAGGCGGCCACGGCGCCGAGCAGCAGACCACCGACCGCGCCCGCGGCCAGCAGGGTGGCGCCGCCACCACCGTCGGGTTCGGTCGGCAGTTCGGCCCGGTCGACAACCGCCACCCGCGCCGCCGGGGCGGCGGTGACCTCGATGGTCTCGAGATCGTCGATGAGCGCACGCATCTGCGACACCACCTCGTCGGTGATGACACGGGCGCGTTCGGGGTCCTCGTCGGTGACGTAGACGTTGAGCATGGTGGTGGCGGGCGGGGAGTCCGCCGACACCTGCGCGGCGAGTTCCTCACGGGTGGAGTCCAGCGACAGCTGCCCGATGACACGGTCGATGACGGTGTCGCTGGTGACCAGCTCCAGATAGGACCGCACCCGCTGCTGAGCGGCCAGACCACCCTGGTAGGAGTCCGCGACCGAGGTGCCGGTGGCCATCGACACGTACACGCTGCTGGAGGCGGTGTAGGTCTGCGGGCTCGACTGCACCTGGTAGGCGGCCAAGCCGATGCCCAGCGCCGGACCGGCGAGCAGTATCGGCCAGCGGCGGCGGGCGATACGCAGATAGTCGGGCAGTTCCATCATCGGTTTCCTTCACTCCCAACGATCGCCGGTTCCGGCCGCGACGGCGGCTCGGCGCTCCGGTTCCGATGCCGGCGCCAGTGCCCCACCGCGAGACGGGTCAACCAGGCCAGCACGATGACTTGCAGATATTTGCCGAGCGTCTCGGCGCTGCCGAGCATGCCGCGTTCGAACACCACCGGCACCTCGATGAGCGCGACACCGAACAGCACCGGCACCAGATGCCGGGCATACAGCACCCGCGCCCACCCGACGAGCACCACCGCGGTGAACAGCATGCCGACGACCACCCCGGTGTAGCCGCCGAGCACATATCCTTCGGCGACATTGCCTTCGGCCAGCGACACCGACACCTGGCTCATGTCCACCGACGCGCCACGCACCTCGGCCGCCCACGTGGTGCCCGCGTGCATCTTCTCGGTGGTCAGCAACTGGCTGGGCACCATCGCCTTGGCCAGATGCCCGAGCACTTCGCCGGCGCTCAGCCACGAGTCCGGGCCGACATAGTAGGCGTCGGTGGCGGCTTCGAGCAGGTCGAAACGACGAAGCAGGCTCAGGAACGGCCGCACCTGCTCCGGGTAGGCGGCGTCGATGTTGGCGGCCTCGGCCTTCAGATACGGGGTGGTCTTCAACGATTGCAGCCAGTCGAAGCCCACGATGCCCAGCACCGACACCCCGGCGATGCCCGCGATCTTGTCACGGGTCCAACCGGTGAGCGCGAACCGCACCGCGATCGCCAGCGCCGCCCCCAGGATCGGAGTCTTGGAGGAGATCGCGGTGGTCCACCACAGCTCCCCCAGCACCAACAACCCCAGCGTCGCCAGATTGGCGCGGGTGGTGGCCGGACGCGCGAACACCAGCAACCCGACCGCGCCCAGGGTGGCCGGCATGGCCAGCAGACTCAACAGCGGCGACGCCGCCTCGACCTCACCGGCCTGCCCGGCGGTGCCGCCCGCCACACTGGCCAGCCGGGCCAGCGTGCCCAACGCGTACAGCGCCCACAGGGTGGCGATGAAGTCCGGGTCACCGGCGAGGGCGGCGCGACGGCGGCGTTCCCTCGGCCGCGCCCACAACGCATAGGCCAGCATCACCGCCGCGTACACCGACAACCCGAACGCCACCGGTTCCAGCGCACCGGCGATGCCGACGTCGTAGCCGATCTCCGCCAGCCGAGGGTCGGCGATGTTGTCACCGAAACGCGGCGCCGGCCGCACCGTCAGCAACAACACCGGCCGCGCCACATACGACATCGACCAGTACACCGCCTGCGCGATCAACAACACCCGCAGCACACCGGAGACCAGCACACCCGCGGCGACCATGGCCGCCAGGGCGGCGACGATCACCAGCAGCGGACCGCAGGCCCACACATCCCCCCAGGTGGAAGGATCACTCGAGGGCACGCAGGATCTCCCTCGCACGATCGGTGTAGGTGTGGCCGCCTTCGACGACGCGCCGATACCCGGCCTCGGCGACCTTGGCGACCTGGTCGGGGAACTGCGCGCACCGTTCGAGGATCTCGTCGAGTTCGTCGCGGCTGGAGAACAGGAACGCCTCGGCGCCGTCGGCGAGCAGCTCGGCGTGCTCGTCGGTGCGTTCCCCGACGAACAACCCGCCGCTGGCGGGCACCTCGAAGGTGCGGCAGGTGTGGGTGTCGCGGTTGTCGGAGTTCAACAGCACCAGATTGGCGGTCACCGTCGCCACCGTCATGGCGAAATCCTCCCCGTACACCGGGCCGGTCACCGCGGCCCGGGTGGTGCGCAACCTGCGCACCCGCCGCCACCCCGGGCCGGCGACCAGCAGTTGCGCACCATAGGTGCGCGCCAGCGACACCATGCCGTCACGGCGATCGGGCCTGCACGCGCCGATGAACCCGACCAGGAACTGCCGGGTGGTGCGGCGCGCGGCCGGATGATGCCAGGCCGGGTCGTAGGCGCTGCGCACGAACAACGCCTCCTTCGCTCCCCGTGCCAGCAACTCGGGCACGTTGTGTCGTTTGGTGGTGACCACCAGATCCCACTCCGATTCGTGCGCCAGATAGTCCGCGGTCGTGTTGACCGGGTTGGCGACATCGTCGGGACTGTAGTGCACGTGCAGCGCCGCCGGGATGTCCAGCAGCCGCCGCTGATCCAGGTGCACCGACTTGAACCCGAACACCATGTCCGGGCGCAACTCGGCGGCGGCCCGCTCGAGCCGGGTGTGGATACGATCGACGGTCCACCAGGCGCGCCGCTCATGGGTTTTCGCATACATCCACGACGGCGACAGCCGCGGCGGCAACGTCGCCGCGGTGGAGTCGATCACGATGACCTCGTGGCCGAGAGCTCGGAAACCTTCGGCCAGCGAGCGGGCATTGCTGCCGAGCCAGTCGTCGCCGAGGAACAGGATCTTCATCGGGTCCTTCTTCGTTCACGCACGAACAGTCCGCGCATGCGCGCGAGATACCAGACGGCCACCGCGCCTTCGGCGGCCACGATGCCGCCGGCCAGTGTCCACATCGAATGGGTGCGCACCGCCATCAGCAGCGCGACCCCCGCCACACAGGTGCCGACGATCGCGCCGATCAGCACACCGCTGGTGTCCTGACGCACCGGAAGCACCGCCGTGGTCACGAACGAGGTCACCGTGGTCGCGGGCAGGATCAACGCCTCCAACCGCAGCACGTCGACCGCGCCGTCGAAATCGGCGCCGAACACCACCGGAATCACCAGCGGCGCCGCCAGCCACAGCGCCACCGACGCCACACACGCCACCCCCACGCACACCGTCAGCGACCGCACCGCGTCCGGCCAGAACCTGGCCTCCTTGCCACGTTTGGCCAACCGGGGCAGCAACGCGAACCCGATCGGGTCCAGCAGCGACTGCACCGCCCGCACCAACCGGTCCGACGCGGAGAACAACCCCAGCGACACCGCGTCCAGAACGGTGCCGTACACCGTCGCCGCACCCTGCCCGTAGCTGGTGGTCAACAACCTGCCGCTGATCACCGGCGCCGCCTGCCGAACCAGCGTTCCCACCCCACGCGGCGCGCTCGGCCACCCGAACGCACGCCAGGTGTCCCACCAGGTCAACGCCACACTGATCACCGCCGACCCGAGCAGGCACAGCAACGCCATCACCGCGGAAGGGAACCGGGGCAACAGCACCAGCAGCAACCCGAGATAGCCGACCCGCGCGACGGACTGATACAGGGTGGACGCGCCGAAACGGCCCTGCCCGATGAGCACCCAGTCCTCCGACATCGACCAGAACCCGCCCACGAACAACCCGAGCGCGATCATCGTGACCTGCTCGGGCGCCCCCACCACCACAGCCACCGCCGACACCAGCCCGACCACGCCCAGGATCACGGCCCGGATCACCAGATAGGTGCCGCGGATACGGTTGACCACCCCCACATCCACCCGCGCGCCGTCCGCACCGGCCCCGCCGGGATGCCTCTCGGACTCGAGCATCCCCGACTCCTGCACCCGCGCGGCCATATAGGAAGTGATGCCCAGGTCGATCAGCAGCGACCCAAGGAAGTAGGCGGACATCCCGATCGCCAGCAAACCCATCCCGGCGGTGCCGAGCACCCGCGCGATCAACGGCAGCGTCGCCACCGTCACCAGGTACTGGCCGTACTTGCCGAAGCTGACGTAGGCGATGTCGCGCACCAGCGCCGCCAGTTCCCGCGCCCGCGACTTCGGCGCGCCCTCGGCCTCCTCGATCGCGGCCTGCAGCGCCCGCGCCGACAGCACCGGCAGCTTCTCGGTGGGCCAGTCGGCGAAGGCCGGAATGACCTCGGTCGGCAGGTCGTAGTCGGGGGCGCGCAACCCGTCCAGCGACACCGGGTAGTGCCGGGGGACGATGCGGATGGGGACGGTCTTCTGATCGGCCAGGCTCACCGCGCACCCCGGCTCCCGGCGACGGCGTGCAGCAACCCGGCCACCACCCGCGCGGTCTCCGCGACGGAGAAGTCCCGGCTGCGCCGCACCCCGGCCTCGGCGAGCCTGGTCCGCAACGCCGGATCGGCGATGAGCCGCTCCAGCGCCGCCGCCAACGCCACCGGATCACCCGGGGCCACCAGCAACCCGTCGACCCCGTCCCGCACGATCTCGGTGGGCCCGCCCGCGCCTGCGGCCACCACCGCACACCCGGCGCGCATGGCCTCCACCACCACCTGCCCGAACGGTTCAGCGGTCACCGAACAGTGCACGGCGATATCGGCATCACGCAGGTACGGGCCCGGATCGTCGACGTGACCGGTGAACTCGACCGGCACCGCCACCTGCGCGGCCAACCGTTCCAACGCACGCCGATGCTCGTCCTCCCCGAAGAACACGCCACCGACGAACCACACCTGCCGCGGCGGCACCGGCAGCAACGGCAACGCCCGCAGCAGGATCTCGTGCCCCTTCCACGGCGTGAGCCGCCCCACCAGCACCAGCCGCGTGTCGGCGGGCGCCCGCTGCGGACCGCGCGCACCGGGCTCGGTGTCGGGAACGCCCGGATAAGCCACGGCGGCGCGACGGCCACGCGTGTACAGAGTCGCCAGGGTGGCGCGACTGTTGGCGAGCACCCCACGCGCCACCGTCCAGCCGAGCACCCGCAACAGCAACGCCAGGACCGGACCGAAGTACTCACCCGCCACCCGGTCGTGCACCTGCCACACCAACGGCACCCGCGCCCGCCGCGCCGCCACCGCCCCCATCAGCAGCGCTTTGGTGCTCTGCGCCACCAGCACATCGGCGCCCTCGGCGCGCACGTACTTCCCCAACCGGGCACCGAGCCGGATCAGCTCGACCGCACCACCGGCCAACCGCAACGGCCCCGACCCGGCGATGGTGAGGCTGCGACTGTCGAAGTCGTTGCCGCACACGGTGACCGGAACGCCACGAGCGCGCAGCAACTCGACCAGCGGACCGTCCTCGGTCACCAGCATCGACGCGCGCACCGGCCCGACCGTCCCGACGCTTTCCCCCGCCACCGACCGCACAACCGGCCCGGCCGGCGCCGCCCGCGCGACCGCATCGGCCGAGGCCGCGGCGGCTTCTTCCGTCTCGTGCGCGCGAGCGGCCTCGCGCAGGGCGACCAGCAGCCGCAGCGTCGCCAGCTCCGCACCGGAGGGAGCGGCGGTGTGGGACAGGAACACCGCGCGCGTCACCGGGCCAGCTCCCGATACAGCACCGCATGCCGTTCGGCGGCCACCGCCCAGGAGAACGTTTCCGCGTGCGCGCGGCAGGCCGCGGCGTCCGGGCGCTTCCCATCCAACGCCGCCACCAGCCGCTCGGCCAGCGCGTCGGCGTCACCGCGGGCCACGATCAGGCTCGGATCGAGTCCGCGCACCGAATCCGGCAACCCACCGCAGTCGGTGACGACCGGGGCGCGCCCGGCGGCCAGCGACTCCAACGCGATCAACCCGAACCCTTCCAACGCCACCGACGGCACCACCGTCACCGCGGCACGGGTGTAGAGCGCGGCCAGTTCACCGTCACCGACACCGCCGGTGAAACGCACCGCCGCACCGAGGGGTTCGGCCTGCGCGCGCAACACCGCCTCGGCGGTGCCGGTGCCGACCACCACCAGCCGCGCCCTCGGATGCGCCGCCGCCACCGCACGCCAGGCCCGCAGCAGCACATCGATGCCCATGCGGTGCTCCAGCCGCCGCACACACAGCACGATCGGCTCCTCGGTCCCGGCGACCGGGGCCGGGGTGAACCGGTCCACATCGACACCGGGGGCGATCACCTCGACCCGCGCGGGATCCACCCGGTAATCGGTGGCCAGCAGCTCACGCATGTGCTGGGACAGCACCACGAACCGGTCCGCGCGCAGCGCCCGCACCCGTTCCACCACATACTTGACGCGCGCGGCCGCCGCGCTCTGTCCGGCGGCGAGGCTCTCCGCCGCCCACGGGCCGTGGAAATGCACGACAAGGCGGTGCCGCCCACGCGGCGGGCCGTAGAGGGCGAAATGCCGGTCCAGGATCAACGGCTCACCCCGGGCGGCCCGGTCGCGGCGGGCCGCGCGCACGCGCCGCGCGGTCGAACCGCCGACCGGCCCCCACGTGGCCGCACCGTCGGGCGGGTCGCCGAACGCGGCGGCGGTGACCGACAGGTCTTCGCGCGCGGCGAGCGCGGCGTACAGATCGGTGAAGTAGCGGTTCAGTCCGCCCGCGGCGGAACCGAACCACTCCGACCCGCTCATGTGCACGCGGGTCGACGCGGTCTCGGTCATCGGCTCGACCCACGCCCCGCGCGTATCAACGACACCGTCCGCACCCGCAGCCGCTCCAGCGCCATGCCCGCGATCCGCAGGTCACCGACGAGCACGTCCCTGGTCGACACCAGCCGAGGGCAGTCATCGGCCAGCCGGTGATGGAAACGCAGCAACTCGGTGAGCTTGCTGACCGTGGAGGTGCGGCTGCACAGGTTGAACGTCGAATCCCGCCAGGCGGCCGCGACCTGCGGCAACCCGTAGAACAACCCGAACTGGCCGACGCGGGCGAACAGGTCCACATCCATCGGGAACACCAGATCCCCGCGCAGCCCACCGACCCGATCGAAATGCTCACGCCGGAACATCGCCGCCGCGGTGGGCCCGAAATCGGCGGGCCCGCGCCGCACGATGGTGCGCGCCAGCGCCCGCGAGGTCTGCACCCCCGACAACCCGGGCAGCCCGAGATCGGTTTCGACGAGGTCGCCGCGCTCGTCGATCACCTGGAAACGGGTGGCGCTCAACGCGAACGCCGGGTCCGCCATGACCTCCAGCTGCGCGGCCAGCGCACCGGGCAGCAGGATGTCGTCGGCGCACACCACTTTCACCAGTTCACCGCGCGACAACCCGATGGCGCGGTTCCAGTTGTCACCGATCGCCAGCACGGTGTCGTTGCGTTCCACCCGCAGCCGCGGGTCGTCGAAGGACGCCGCGATCTCCCCGGTGGCGTCACCGCTGGCGTTGTCGAGCACCAGCAGCTCGAACTCCAGGTCCTGCGCCAGGATGGAACGCAGCGTGTGCTCGAGGGTGCGTTCGGCCTCGTAGGCGGGCACGCACACCGACAACCGGGCGCTCACGACACCACCCCCGCCACCGGCCGCGTGTCGCCCACACAGAACCAGCGGCCGGCCAGCCGCGGGTACCGCGCCGACACCTCACCGAGCAGGTCGGGCATGGTCAACAGCACCCGGTCCGGGTCGGCGGCCACCAGCTCCTCCGGGGACACGATGGGGATGTCGGTACCCGGCATGCGCCGCCCCTGCTTGCCGGGTGCGGCATCGGCCACCCCGGCCAGCAACGTCCGGTCGACACCGGCACGGCACAGCAACGCCACCGCCCGCGAGGCCGCCCCGTAGGCGTACACGCGCGCGCCGCGGGCGGCCTCGGCCTCGAGCGCGGCCCGCAGCTGCGCGCACTGCCGGTCGGCGGCGCGCTGCAACCGGCGCACCCACCGCGCGTCGCGGGCGGGGGCTTCACGGTCGAGCACCGCGGCCACCGAAGCGTCGGGGTCGGCGGGTCCGTGGACGGCGGCGATCAGCACGGTGCCGTCGTAGAGCCCGAAGTCCCACGCCCGCACCACCGACATCCCCGCCGCGGCGAGACGCGCACGCAGAAACTCCAACCCGTAATACGCAAAATGTCCGTGCCGCAACGCATTCCATTGATCCCCGCCGACGATCGTGTGCAACGGATGGTACTGGACCAGCAACACGCCCCCCGCCGCGGTGGCGGCCACCCGCCGCGCGAACGCCGCCCGCTGGTCACGCTCGTGCATCAACCCGAAACAGTCGAGCACCACATCGGCGGGCACACCGGCCACCCCACCCCCGGCGCCACCGTCACAGCCGAGAACACTGAAACCACGCGCGACCAAAAGATCCGACCAGCTGCCACAGTGCGGGCTGCAGAACCCACGCACCGTCGAACCCCGCAACAACCCCGCCGACGCCACCCGCGCTCACGCCACCGCCGCCTGCGCCCGCAACGCCAGAGGCTCCACCCACAGCCGCTACACCGTCACCGACACATCCCACGCCAACCTCGACTACCTGCACGCCGC
>Ga0079224_100002017_pt1 | contig 24221 bp, 19 predicted proteins | sample Stecom2015_FD_80414 | JGI IMG/M metagenome (GOLD analysis project Ga0079224, IMG submission 80414) | Agricultural soil microbial communities from Utah to study Nitrogen management - Steer compost 2015 | ecosystem: Environmental > Terrestrial > Soil > Agricultural land | place: USA: Utah... | reverse complement strand
GGAGTGTCAGCGCGGGAGTGTCTCGTCGGCGATGTGCCTGGCGATCTCCAGCGCGCTCGTGGCCGCGGGTGACGGGGCGTTGAGCACGTGGATCTGTCCCGGTGCGCGTTCGATGAGGAAGTCGTCGACGAGCGATCCGTCGGGCAGCAGCGCCTGCGCACGTACGCCGGATCCGTGCGCGACGATGTCGTCGACGCCGATCGCCGGGACCAGTCGCGCGAGGCTGCGGGCGAACCGGCGGCGGGACAACGAGCGTCGCACCTCGTCGAATCCGACCGGATACGCATACCGCCGCGCCAGGCGCCACGCGCCGGGGAACCGGGCGACGTCGACGAGGTCGCGCACCGAGACGTCACGCCAGCGGTAGCCCTCCCTGCGCAGTGCCAGCACGGCGTTCGGTCCAGCGTGGACACTGCCGTCCAGCATCCGCGTCAGGTGCACGCCGAGGAACGGCAACGACGGATCGGGCACCGGGTAGATCAGCCCGCGCACCAGGTCGCGCCTGTCCGGCTTCAGTTCGTAGTACTCCCCGCGGAACGGCACGATGCGCGCCCGCGGCCGCAGGCCGGCGAGCTCGGCCACCCGGTCGGCGTGCAGCCCGCCGCAGTTGACGAGCACGTCGCCGCGCACCACCTCCGTGCCCGTGGCGGATTCCGTGACGACCTCGACGCCTTCGCCGGGGGTGGGACGGATCGCCGTCGCCCGCGTCCCGGTGCGCAGCTCGGCGCCCGCCTTCGCCGACACGCGCGCCAACGCCTCGCACACGGCGGGAAAGTCGATGATTCCGGTGGATTCGACGCGCAGAGCCTCCACACAGGACACATTCGGTTCGTGCTCCCGTGCCTCGGCGGGGCCGATCAGCCGCGCGGGAACGCCGTTGGCCTGCGCCCGCTCGGCGAGTGTCCGCAGCGGCCCGCGTTCGGCGGCGTCGGTGGCCACCACGAGTTTGCCGCACACCTGCGCCGGCACGCCGTGTTCCTCGGCGAACGCGATGATCGAACGGTTGCCCGCCACCGACATCCGTGCCTTGTGCGATCCGGGTTTGTAGTACAGCCCGGCGTGGACGACGTTCGAGTTGTGTCCCGTTTGGTGCCTCGCCCAGTGGGACTCCTTCTCCAGCACCGTGACGTCGGCGCCGCGTCCGGTCAGTTCGTGTGCCACGGCCAGTCCGAGAATCCCGCCGCCGATCACGACCACTCGCTGCATGACGCAGCACCGTAACGCGCCGGGCACGGACAGCGGCGTGCTACTCGCCGGACGGTTGCCGCCGTCCCGGTAGCATCGCCTGCGATGGTGTGCGCGCGGCGGAACCGGCCGGACAGAGCCCGGCCGCACGGGACCCGGTGCAGGAAAATGCTCCTGCTCGCGGCGCTGCTGTTCGGCCTCATCGGCATGCACCACCTGCTCGCCAACCCGGTGGATCCCGGCGGCTCGCACGCCGGTGGCGGCGTGGCAGCCGAGGCGGCGGTCGCCGGTCACCACGGTGACCAGCAGGTCCACGCGTTCGGCTCGCACCACGCGCCACCGTCGCCCGATCCGCAGTCCGGCGAGCCCGTAGACCCCGGAGCGTCCGGCGTTTCCGGCGATACCGGGTCTTCCGGGTCTTCCGGGGCCTCGGAGTTTTTCGAGCCCTCCGGGTCTTCGGAGTCTTCCGGGCACGATCGGCACGGCCACCACGGCGACCACCTCGGACACCTGTGCCTGGCCGTGCTCGTGGCTGCCGGAATGGCCGTGTTGGGGTGGCGCATGGCGGGCCGCCGCTGGTATCCCGCACCGCCTCGCGCGAAGGCGGCGCCGCCGGCCACCCGCCGGATCCGCTCGCTGCCCGTGCCCTCAGGCCCAGGCAGTTTCTCCTACTCCCTCTGCGTGCTGCGGCTGTGATCGACCGGGGTCTTCCACGGCCCCGCCATCACGCATGTCGACCTACAGCTCGTACGGAAGGAAAACCCGATCATGCCCAAGTCCTTGGTTAGTGCTGCGCTCGTCGTCGCCGCCGGTGCTCTCGTCGTGGGCGGTTGCAGCGCCCCGGAATCGGAACCCGGGGCTCAGGAAACCACTGAACAGTCGCAGGCGGCGCAGCAGTTCAACGACGCCGATGTCGCGTTCGCGCGCGAGATGATCGTGCACCACGAGGGTGCGCTGACCATGGCCCGACTCGTCGACGGCCGCACTCGCACCCCGGAGATCGTCGACCTCGCCGGCCGGATCGAACGTGCGCAGCAGCCCGAGATCGACACGATGAACAAGCTGCTCGCCGAATGGGGCGAGGCCGGCGGAGACGAGGCCGAAGGAGACGAACACTCCGAGCACGGCGGGCACGGAGAGCACGGCGGAGATTCCGGGCACGCCGAGATGCCCGGAATGGGTCAGGAGGAGATGGCTGCACTCGAACGATCCGAGGGCGGGAAGTTCGACCAGCGGTTCCTGCGCCAGATGATCGCGCACCACGAGGGAGCGGTCGAGATGTCGGAGCAGGTGCTGGCCGAAGGGCGATCGCCGGAGACCCGCACACTGGCGCGCGAGATCATCGACGCGCAGCGGGCCGAGATCGCCGAGATGCGGGCCCTGCTGAAGCAGAGCTAAGCCGGCCTGTCACGCCGCCCGGGTGTCCGATGGGTACCCACCGGACACCCGGGTCGGCTGGGCTCGGTACGTTGCTTGCGGCTCCGGGCGGGGGTGATGGGGTGTTCGCCGTGATCGCGGTGATCGCGCTGTGGGTGTGTGTCGCGGTGCTGCTCGTGGTGGGCTGGCGCCGGTTCGCCGACCATCGCGGCTGGCGGGTCGCGGTGCTGTTCGGTGCATTGCTCGTGGCGACGGTGCACCAGCTCGCCTACGGCACGGTGCCCGACGAGGCCCACATCGGATTCCGCTACGCCCGCAACATCGCCGACGGGTACGGCGCCGTGTTCAACCCCGGCGAGTACGTCGAGGGCTACACCGACTTCGCCTGGATCGTGCTGCTGGCGCTCGTGCGCGCGATCACGGGCGCGGATGTCGAGACCGTCGCCGTCGTCGTGGGCGTCGCGGGCGTGCTCGCCTCGGTGCTCGTCGTGTACGCGCTCACGGGGCGGATCCTCGACCGGAGCAACCCGTCGTTCGCCGTCGCCGCGGCCGTCGTCACGGCGGGTGTCGGATCGCTGGCCGCCTACGGCCCGTCCGGGCTCTCGACGTCGCTGTTCGTCCTGCTGATCCTCGCGCTGGCCTACGCACTGGTGAGCGGGCACATCGTGCTGGCGGGTGTCGTCGCCGCGCTGGCCGTGATGACCCGGCTCGACGGGCTTCTCGTCGCGCTGGTCGCCGGTGGGTGGCTGGTGGTCGTCGCGATCGGCAGGCGCGCCCCGGCCTCGGCGCCCGCGGTGTACCTGCTCGGCGCGGCGGTCCCGCTCGTGCCGTGGTTCGCGTGGCGGATGACCTACTACGGCGAACTCGTGCCCGCCGCGGTCGTCGCGAGTGCCGTGCGCGGCAGCGACTCGGTGGCAGGCCGTCTCGAGGCGGGCTGGACCTACTTCGTCGACTTCGCCCTGACCTACCAGGCGTTCCTGCTCGTCGCCGCGGTGACGATCGGGGTGCTCAGTTATCGGCGTGGACCGGGTGCGCGCCACGTGTGGTTACTGCTGGCGCTCGCGATCGCCGAGGCGGCCTACGTCGTCGCGATCGGCGGAGGGATCCTGCCCGCGTGGGGCCAGCTGGCGCCCGTGCCGGTGCTGCTGACGGTCGCCTCCGCGAGCGGGTTCGCCCTCGCCGCGGCCGGGGTGACCCGCACCGGGACGTCGGCGGCGGGGCGCGGGGTCGCGCTCGTGGCCGTGGCCCTCAGCGGTCTGTCCCTGGCGTTGAGCATCACGCGGATGCTGCCGGGCATGCACGAGCTGAGGACCGTCACCAGCGAACTCACCGACATCGGCCAGTGGCTGGGTGCGCGGTTGCCCGCCGGCACGGCCGTGAGTGCACTGCCCGCCGGTGCGCTGGCCGACGCGGCGGGCTCCGGGCTGTACATCGTCGACCCGAGCGGCACCACCGACGAGCACCTCGCGCGTCACCCCGGCGACCACGCCTACGTCGTCGGCACGCGCATGCCGTCGGTGGTCGTGGACGCCGCGGGCGGCTACCTGCCCGAACGCACGTGCCGGATCCGCTCCGAGTACGCGGGCCCCTACGAGGTGGTTCCGTTCCGCAGGGCCGGCGACGGACCACCGCGGTGGGTGGAGCTCTACCTGCACCGCCCGCAGGCAGCGCAGCTCACCGACACCCTCGCCGCCGATCCCCGGTTCGTGGCCGAGCCCTGTTGAGGGCAGCGGTCAGAACCAGCGTTCGAGTACCTGGGCCACGCCGTCCTCGTGGTGTGGTGCGGTGACCTCGTCGGCGACGTCGAGCACCGTCGGGTGGGCGTTGGCCACCGCGACGCCGTGGCCGGCCCAGCGCAGCATCTCCACGTCGTTGGGCATGTCACCGAACGCGATCGTGGCCTCGGAGGTCAGGCCGTACCGTTCGGCGACCGCGGAGATCCCCGTGGCCTTCGTGACCCCGTGGGCGGCCAGTTCGATGAGTCCGCCGCCGGTGGAGAAGGTGATGTCGACGTGGGAGTCCAGCACCTCGCGGGCCGCCTTCGCCATCGCCGCCGACGTCATCTTCGGGTGGCTCACCAGCAGTTTCACCGCGGCGTGGCCGAGCACCTCGGCGCGCGGAGCGTGCGTTCCCTCGCCGTCGCCCCACGGATTGTGGTAGCCGGTCTCGATCACGAAGTTGCGCAGGTCGTCGTCGAGGGCGTGCGTGCCGACCCGTTCGGCACCCAGGTGACAGCCGGGCAGCACGTGGTCGAGCGCGTCGGCGACGGTCGCCAGCTGCGCCGGATCCATCAGCCCGTGCACGTCGACGATCCGGTCGGCGCCGATGTCGTACAGCACCGCGCCGTTGGCGCACACGGCGTAGCCGTCCAGGCCCGCCTGTTCGGCCACCTGCGGGATCCACCGCGGCGGACGCCCGGATACGAGCACCACCGGCACGCCCGAGGTCACCGCGCTGTCGACGACGTCGACCGTGCGCGGGCTCAGGTCGGTGGGCGTCGACAGCAGCGTGCCGTCGACGTCGGATGCGATGAGGCTCGGTTTCTCCACGTCTCCAGTGTCCCAGAGCTGCGACGATCGCCCGGCGTGTTCCGTGTGACACCGGGGAGAACGGCAGAAGACGACACGCCGGCCGGTCGTGGGCGTGGCCGTGGGCGACAGCGGCGGCGCGCGCCGATAGCGTGTGGCGCCGTGCGCGTTGGCATTGTGATCCTTCCCGAGGACCGCTGGTGGGCGGCCGAGCCGAAATGGCGGGCCGCGGAGGAGTACGGCTTCGACCACGCCTGGACCTACGACCACCTGGGCTGGCGGAACCTGGTCGACGGGCCGTGGTTCGGGGCGGTGCCGACGTTGTCGGCCGCGGCGATGGTCACGTCCCACATCCGCCTCGGCACGTTCGTGACCTCACCGAACTTCCGTCATCCGCTGCCGTTGATGCGTGAGGCGATCACCCTGGACGACCTGGCCGACGGGCGGCTCCTGCTCGGCATCGGCGCGGGCGGCACGGGGTACGACACCACCGTGTTCGGGGAGCCCGAGCTGACCGCCCGCCAACGGGCCGACCGCTTCGTCGAGTTCACAACCGTGCTGGACGGACTGCTGCGTGAGGACGGTCACGACCACGCGGGCGAGTACTACACCGTGCAGGGCGCCAGGAACCTGCCGGGAGCGGTGCAGCACCCGCGTCCGCCGTTCGTCCTCGCCGCCAACGGGCCGCGCATGATCCGCTTTGCGGCGCGCAGCGGTGACGCCTGGCTGACCACGGGGCGAAACTCCGAGGAACTCGAGGAATGGTGGAAGGGCGTGGCCGAGTCGTCGGCACGCTTCGACGAAGCGCTCGCCGCCGAGGAACGCGACCCCGCCACCGTCGACAGGTACCTGAGCCTCGACGCCGCGCCCGTGTACTCGCTGACCAGCAAGGACGCGTTCGCCGAGGCTGCAGGCCGGGCAGGGGAACTCGGGTTCACCGACGTCGTCGCCCACTGGCCCCGCAGCGGCACGCCCTACCAGGGGCGGGAGGTCGTCCTGGAGGAGGTCGTGGACGAGGTGCTGCCGACGCTGCAGAACCGGCCCGCCGCCGAGTGATGCACACGGCCCACCGAGCGCCACTCTCCGTGGTTTTCGCTGCGAATGGAGCGCCGAGCACTGCTCTGAACGGGTGATGTTCTCGCGGCGGGCTACTCGTTCGGGTGAGGGGTGGAACCGCCTGCGTGGGTCCGTGCGTCGGTCCTGGCACGAGCGGGGAACACGAGCTCGGGATCGGGGCACACGGTCCGGGCGCGTGGTCATCGGCGGGGGTGCCGAAGCGCAGGCCCCCGTGCGGCGAGGTGGTGTCGGAAGGCGTGCGGGCGGTGCGGCGCCCCGCGCAGTGGCGGGGAACGCCATGAAAGGAAAGACACCGCAGGGCCTCGCCGCACGGGGATCGTAGCGCGTCGGTAGCCTTTTGCACCGTGAGCGCGCTTACCGAAACTCCCAGCAACGGAAATGCCGGTTTCGACGGATATGACCTCGTCGTCGTCGGCTCCGGCTTCTTCGGCCTGACCGTGGCCGAACGAGTGGCCAGCCAGCTCGACAAACGCGTCCTCGTGCTCGAGCGCAGGCACCACATCGGCGGCAACGCCTATTCCGAGCCGGAACCCGAGACCGGGATCGAGGTGCACACCTACGGCGCCCACCTGTTCCACACGTCGAACAAGCGCGTGTGGGACTACGTCAACCAGTTCACCGACTTCACGGATTACCAACACCGCGTCTTCGGCAAGTACCAGGGCCAGGTGTATCCGCTGCCGATGAACCTGGCCTTGATCAATCAGTTCTTCGGCAAGTCGCATTCCCCGGACGAAGCGCGCGAACTCATCGCGGAGCAGGCGAGTGAAATCGACACCAAGGACGCGCAGAACTTCGAGGAAAAGGCGATCTCGCTGATCGGCCGCCCGTTGTACGAGGCGTTCTTCCGCGGTTACACGGCCAAGCAGTGGCAGACCGACCCGAAGGAACTGCCCGCGGCCAACATCACCCGCCTTCCGGTGCGCTACACGTTCAACAACCGGTACTTCAACGACACCTACGAGGGTCTGCCGGTCGACGGCTACACCGCGTGGCTCGAGAAGATGGCCGAGCACCCCAACATCGAGGTCCGCCTGAACGTCGACTACTTCGACGTCCGCGACCAGATCCCCGAGGGCACGCCGACCGTCTACACCGGCCCGCTCGACCTGTACTTCGGTTACTCCGAGGGCCGTCTCGGCTGGCGCACGCTCGACTTCGACACCGAGGTCGTGCCCACCGGCGATTACCAGGGCACCTCGGTCATGAACTACAACGACGAGGACGTGCCCTACACCCGGATCCACGAGTTCCGGCACTTCCACCCCGAGCGCGAGGACCGCTACCCCAAGGACAAGACGGTCATCGTGCGTGAGTACTCGCGGTTCGCCAAGGAGGACGACGAGCCGTACTACCCGATCAACACGCCCGACGACCGCGAGAAGCTCGAGCGCTACCGCGAACTCGCCAAGACCGAGGCCAAGCAGCGGAACGTGCTCTTCGGCGGGCGGCTCGGCACCTACAAGTACCTCGACATGCACATGGCCATCGGGTCGGCGCTGTCGATGTTCGACAACAAGATCGCGCCGCATCTGACCGACGGCGCCCCCTTGGACGGTTCGATCGATGCTTGAGAAGGACCCCGCGGTGACCGGCACGGCCGGCACCGTCGACGCGACCGACGCCGCCCGCGTCGAGGGCGTGCTCGACAACACCACCGCAGCGCCTGCCGACACGTCCGCCGCCCCGCCCTCCGGTGAGGTGGCGGTGCTGGCGGCCGTGCAGGAGTGCATCACCAACCCGACGACGGTGAAGATCGCGCGCGGCATGTCCCACTTCGGTGAGCACAGCGCCGGGTGGTTCGCGCTCGCGCTGGTCGGCGCGGGGGCCGACAAGCGGCGGCGGAAGGACTGGCTGACCGCGGCCGCGGGCATCGTGGGCGCGCACGCCGCCTCGATCGCCGTCAAGCGGGTCGTGCGCAGGCCGCGTCCGCAGCACCCGAGCGTGCAGGTCGGCGTCGGCACGCCCAGCAAGCTCAGCTTCCCGTCGTCGCACGCCACGTCGACGACCGCGGCGGCCGTGCTGTATTCCGGGCTGACCGGGCGGAACGTCGTGCCGGTGCTGGTGCCGCCGATGCTGGCGTCCCGGCTCGTGCTCGGCGTGCACTACCCGTCGGACGTGCTCGCGGGCGCCGCGCTCGGCGGCGCTGTCGGCGGGCTGCTGCGTCGCAAGCTGAACCGAAAGCGGAGCTCACGATGAGCGAGACCACCCACGAGGCCGAGGCAGGCGAGACGAGCGTGTCGAGCGAACAGACGGCCGGCCAGGCTGCCGGCGGCGGAAACCTCGTGACCGGACTGCTGAAGACGGCGAGGCCGCGGCAGTGGGTCAAGAACGTCCTGGTGCTGGCCGCGCCGTTCACGGCGGGCGAGATCGCCACGGGCGGCGTGCTGCTGGAGGCGCTCGTCGCGTTCGCGGCGTTCTCCCTCGTCGCGTCGGCGGTCTACCTGGTCAACGACGCCATCGACGTCGAGGCCGACCGTGCCCACCCGACGAAGTGCAAGCGGCCCATCGCGGCGGGCATCGTGCCCGTCCCGGCCGCCTACGCGGCGTCGGCGGTGTTCTTCCTCGCCGGCTGCGCGCTGAGCCTGCTGGCCTCGTGGCAGCTGCTGGTGGTGCTGGTCGTCTACATGGCGGTGCAGCTCGGCTACTGCTTCGGGCTCAAGCACCAGCCGGTCGTCGACCTCGCGATCGTCGGGTCCGGCTTCCTCATGCGCGTGATCGCGGGCGGTGTCGCCACCGGCATCTCGCTGTCCCAGTGGTTCCTGCTCGTGACGGCGTTCGGCTCGCTGTTCATGGTCGCCGGCAAGCGGTACGCCGAGGTCATGCTCTTCGAGCGCACGGGCGCGAAGATCCGCTCGTCGCTGAAGAAGTACTCGGCCAGCTACCTGCGGTTCGTGTGGGCCACGTCCGCGGCGATCCTGATCATGTCGTACTCGCTGTGGGCGTTCGAGCAGCAGCAGGCGCTGCAGGAGGGCATGGCCTGGAGCGTCATCTCCCTGGTGCCGTTCGTGGTGGCCGTGCTGCGCTACGCCGTCGACGTCGACAGCGGCAACGCGGGCGAGCCCGAGGAGATCGCGCTCCACGACCGCGTGCTCCAGGTGCTCGGCGGGGCCTGGGTGGTCCTGCTCGTCCTCGGTTTCTACCTGTAAGCCGGGGCGCGCGTGAGCTCGACGATGGACGACACCGCCGTGCCGCCCGCAGCTGAGACGAGGGAGCCGCGCGCGCCGTTGCCCGGTCCGGGCCGGACCGCCGTCGAACTGTTCGTCGCCGTCGTCGGCGCACTCGTCGTCAGCCTGGCGATCCAGTTCGTCGTCGGACGGGCCCCGAACCTGGTGCCCGACACCTACGTGCCCAACGCCGCGCTGACGCTGCTGGGCACGGCACTCGTCGTCGGCCTGCTCGGCGGGCTCGTGGTGCGCCGCGTGCGCACGGCGCCCGGCTGGGTGCGGTTCGCAGGCGCCACGGGTGGCCTCGCCGCGCTGTCGACCCTCACGCTCGCCCTGCCGCTGCTGTCGACCCGCTTCTACCTCGGCGGCACGACGGGCGACAACGAGTTCCGCCTGCGCTACCTGGAACGCATGGCCTCCGGCGCGGGCCTGGCCGACTTCAACTACGAGGGCCTGCCGCCGTTCTACCCCGCGGGCTGGTTCTGGCTCGGCGGCCGGTTCGCCAACCTCTTCGGTTTCCAGGGCTGGGAGGCCTACAAGCCGTTCTCGATCGCCACGATCGCCGTCGTCTCGGCCGTGACGTTCGTGCTGTGGCGACTCGTCGTCCGCGGCCGCACGGCCGTCGTGGCGAGCCTGGCCACGCTCCTGATGGGCCTGCACGTGCCGGGCGTCGGCGAACCGTACGCGTGGCCGACCACGGCGTGGCTGCTGCCCGTGCTGGTCCTGACGTGGACGTGCCTGCGCGAGCGCGACAGCGCCAGGTGGCCCCTCGTCCTGGCCGGCGTGCACCTCGGCGTGTGCGCGATGACCTACACGCTGCACCTGGCGTTCGGCGCCATGGTCGTCGTGGTGATGGCGGTGCTGGCCGGGGTGCTGGCGGTGCGCGGAGGGGTCCCGCGCGGCGAGGTCGTCCGCGGGCTCGTCGGCAGGGTGGCGATCGTCGCCGCCGTGTCGGCCGTGCTGATGCTCGTGGTGTGGGCGCCGTACCTGTTCGGCGGCGGACTCGGCGCGAAGAACGTCGCCGCCCAGTACCTGCCGGAGAACAGCGTCTACTTCCCGACGCCGTTCTCCCCGAGCGGGCCGATCGGCCTGCTGTGCCTCACGGGCCTGGTGTGGGCGGTCGTGCGCGTGCGCGCGAGCCGGATCGCGGTCGTCGCGCTGATCACCGTCGGCTCGGTCTACCTCTGGTACGTGCTGTCGATGCTGGCGCTGGCGTTCGACACGACGTTGCTGGCGTTCCGGTTCAACGTCACCGTCAACGTCACGCTCGCCGTGACCGGGACGTTCGCGGCCGTCGACACGTTGAGCTGGGCGCTGCGCCGCTGGCACGTGTGGCGGCGGCAGATCACCGCCGTCGTCGTGGTGGTGGCGATCGGCCTGAGCGTCGGCGTGCTGCAGGACAGCATGCGGGGACCGATGTCGGGCGGCATCGAGCACGCGCTGACCGACTACTACGACAACGGCAGGACGCCCGAGAGCCGCGACCACGACCCCGAGGAGGAAGAGGACGAGGGGATCTGGAGCGGCAGGTTGCTCGCGGCGATCGACGAGCTCGGCACGGGGGTGCCCGAACAGGAGACCGTGCTGTCCGAACAGCACCACATGCTCGTCTTCCGGCCGTTCTGGTTGTTCCACGACCACCGGCCGCACTACACGAACCCGTTGTCGCGGCACGCCGAACGGGCCGCCCAGATCGACGAGTGGGCCGAGTCGTCGAACCCGGAGCAGCTGTACCGGCGCATGCATTCGGGCCCGTTCGAGGCGCCGACCGTGGTGGTGCTCAAGAAGGGCGAGGAAGGCAACTACTTCTACACGGTCAAGTACGACACCTTCCCGCGGAAGGTCGCCGCACTCGGCCGCAAGGTGACCTTCGAGCCGTCGCTGTTCGACTCCCCGCGGTTCGACACCCGCGAGGTGGGCCCGTACCTGGTGGTGGCGGTCCGCTGATCCTCGGTCCGGGAGGGCGCGGGCTCGCCCGGGTCAGTCCGGATAGTCGAGGCGGAAGATGCTGATCGGTTCGGCGAGTTTGTCCCCGCGCAGGTAGGTGGGCACCGGGGTCTCGGTGGCCAGCTGCATCAACGGCACGTACGGACCACCCGCGCTGCCCACGTACGACACGCTCCCGATCGCACGGATGCTCGGCCCCGAGGCGAATCGGTACCGCACCGGCTCGACGACTCCGCCCGCCACCGACGGCGCGTGGCGGCACGGCAGCGTGAACGCACCGACCCAGTCCAGGATCACCGGCTGCGACGCAGGCACCAGCTGCCGCGACGGGACGACCTCCGGCAGTCGCGGCGCGCCCACGGCGGCCGTGCCGTCCCCGGCTCGTTCGTCCACAACGGACACCCGCAGGCGCGTCGCGTCGGCGGGATCCAGGCGCACGTCCCGCCAGTCCTCGTCGAGTTCGACGTCCTCCACGTGCAGCACGCGGCCGGAGTCGTCGGCGAACTCCACCGTCATCGACACCGCACCCCCACCGCGGGCGGGCACCACGAGCGGCGGCGAGTCGGGCGAGGCGGCCTCGGCGGGCAGGCGGTACCACGACGTCGTCACCCTGCCCGCGCCTCCGGTGCTGTGCCAGACGGGGGCGCCGGCGGTGCCGTACGGCCGGACGAGTCCGTCGCGCGGGAACTGTCCGTTCTCGGCGAATCCGTCCATCGTGGCCGGTCCGGTTGCGGGCAGGACTCCCTTGCCGATGTCGGGTTCGGCCTGGAGCCAGCGTTCGATGCCGCACGGATCGCCGGACAGGGCGGCCAGATTCGCCGCACCCGTCGTGTAGGTCGCCGATCGCGGGACCATCGCGTAGGCCATCGTCCCGACCTCCACGACCACGACGCCGAAGGCGACGACGGGCACGAACCACGCCGGGCTTCGCAGCCACCGCCACGCACCCACCAGCCCCGCGACCGCGAGGGCGATACCGGCCACCAGTGCGAGGTCGGCCGCGTCGATGTTCGCGACACCGGGCGGGACGTCGGCCCACTTCACGTTGAGTCCGCCGAGGAACCACCAGCGCAGGGGCGCGCCCAGCCCGATCCACACGGCGACGGCGAGTCCGGCGCAGGCCAGGGAGCGTTGCCAGGCGCGGGGCAGTGCGCCGCGCGCGATCGTGTGGACCGCGGCCGCCACCAGCAGCGTGCCGATACCGCCGAGGGCGCCGAAGTGGTGGGTGTACTTGGTGGGGGTCAGCGCGAGCGCGCCGAAGTACAGCACCGACGCGATCAGGAGCCTGCGGGTCGGCGTCAGCGCGAGTTTCGGCGTGTGCCGCGCGACGAGGAGTACCGCCAGCACCGCCATGCCGAACCACAGCAACAGCACGGGCATCCGGCGGTTCAGCCCGCCCTGCGACTGGTCGAACAGCCACTCGTACCGCTTGCCCTCGCCGAAGATCCCGTAGCTGGGCCCGATGTCGGTGCGCACCTCGGTGGCGTGCAGCACCGCGTCGAGCGGCTGGCCGTGGAACATCAACAGCAGGACCGACGCGCCCGCGCCCAGCAGGACCGCGACGGCACGCATCCCGTGTGCCCGCAATGCCGGCCACGCGGCGGGAAGCGCGACGAGCAGCTGGAAGGCCACCGCGACGCCGGTCGGCGTGACCGTGGTCGTCGCACCGGCCGCCACGACCGCCCCGGCCAGCAGCGACAGTCTGCGCAGCGCGATGCCACGTTCGACCAGTGCCGCCGTGACGAGGGAACCGAACAGCACCCACGGTTCCGGCCGCAGGCCGATTCCGAACTGGACGGTCCACACCAGGAACACACCTGCGGCCGTCCAGCGCGCCAGGGTCAGCCTGCCCTTGGCCAGCCTGGGCAGGAGCAGCCGGTCGATCAGCCACCACGAGGCCAGGCACAGCAGCAGCGAAGGAAGCCGCATCCACAACGTCGTCGTGCTGATCTCCGCCCACGGCCGGTACAGCTCGTAGAACCAGCTGAACGGTGCCTCGGGGGCGTTGAACCAACGCATGTAGTTGCCGACGAAGCCGGTGTGCTCGGCCGACAGGATCATCGTGACGATGTAGCCGTCGTCCACCGTGGACGCACCGATCACCGTCCACCCGGCCAGCGCGCCGAGCACCACGGCATCGGGCAGTCGTGGCCGCGCCCAGCCCCGCGGCAGCAGGCGCACGCGACGGCGGCCGGTCCCGGCGTCCTCGGCTTCGCGGCGGCGCAGGGCGAACAGCATGCCCACGAGACTCGCCAGCGCGACGAGGCCGGCGGCGATCTTCAGCGCGCCGGGACTCGAGGCGTAGCGCGTGTCCGGGGTGACGTCGACGTGCAGGTCCGCGGCCTGGGTCGCGTCGGTGAACAGCCCGTTGACCACGGGCCGTTCGGACGAGGCGCCCACGCGCGCGCCGTCGGCGTGGACGACGGTGCCGTGTTCGCCTGCGGTGATGCTCCAGCGGCACGACTCGCCGCGCGGCGCCGACGCCAGCTCGCGGTCGCCGAGCGAGACCGTGATCCGCCCGTCGGCGACCGCGACGGTGACGCCGTCGGGCGCGGGCTGCTCACCGCCGGGGCCGGTGGTCGAGACGAGCACCCCGTCGGCGAGGCCGGCCGCGGCGGCACACGTGAACGTCATGTCGAGGTGCTCCGGCGCGTACGGCAACAGGGGCAGCGCCCGGTCGTGCGGGGCGCCGTCCGGCCACGCGTAGGTCACGGGCTCGTGGTTCACCGGGGCGAGGACGAACAGGACCGCGGCGAGAGCCGACAACAGTCCCAAAACGGCCGCGAGAGGGCGTCGGGCCGTGCGACGGCTGGACGCGGTCGCGGTGGCTGCCACGCCGGAAACTCTAGATACTCGCGATGTAGCTCCGAGTGAAGGCCCTCGGCGTGTACGCGTCCCGGCCGCAAAACCGGGGGAGTAACCCGATGCGCCTGCCAGGATGAACGCCGACTGCGCCGAACGGTGTCAGCGAAGGTCCTACCGCGGAAGTACGGCCATGCCACCAACAATGCGCACCGCCGGGATCGTCGTCGCGTCCGCGGCGGCCGGACTGCTCGCCTTCCTCCTGACGAGGACGAGCCTGACCGACGACGCCTACATCACCCTGACCTACGCCAGGAACCTCGCCGTCCACGGCGAATGGGGGATCATCCCCGACGCCGCGGCCAACTCGGCGACCTCGCCGCTGAACGTGCTGCTGCTCGCGCTCGCCACGCTGCTCACCCGGCTCGTGGGCGACGCGCAGCCGATCCTCGCGCTGGGCGTGGTCACGGTCGCCGCCACGGCCGCGCTCGGGTGGGCGTGGGCGCGGATGGCGGCGCGGCTGCGGTTCGGCACACCCGTGGCACTGCTCGGCGTCGCGGTCGTGGTGACGAATCCGTTCGTGCTGTCGGCGATCGGCCTCGAGGTGCTGCTGGTGCCTGCCGTGCTGGCGTGGCTGGCGGCCGCGACCGTGGAACGTCGCCCCGTCGTGTTCGGCGTCGCCGCCGGAGTGGCGATCCTCGTCCGGCTGGACCTGATCGTCTTCGTGCTCGTGATGGTCGCCGTCGCCGGCGCGCGAGCCCTGGGCCGAGGCTGGTGGCGGGCGCTCGTCGCGATGATCGCCGTCGCGCTGCCCTGGTACCTGCTGAGCTGGCTGACCTTCGGTTCGGCGGTGCCGGACACGCTCGTGATCAAACAGTCGCAGGACGGACTGTTCGACCCGTGGACCTACGCCAGCGGGCTCGGCCTGTACCTCCGCTCGGCCGACGTCGCCGTGCTGGCCTCGCTCGTGCCCGCGGCCCTCGGCGTGGTCGCGCTGCTCGTCGCGGTCGTCGTCCGGCTCACCGTGACCCGCAGGCCCGCGCTGGGCGCGGCGGCGGGGCTGGGCGCGGGTGGTGTCGCGTACTTCCTCGTCTACACCGCACTCGGCGTCGGGCCGTATCACTGGTACTACGCGCCGCCGCTGACGTCGCTGGCGATGTGCGGGGTGCTGGCCGCGGGTGCCTGGTGGGGCCTGCGACGCGCACACCCGGAGCAGCAGGAGGACGGGGCGGGGCAGCAGGAGGACCGTACGGATCGCCGGCCGGCAGGGGCGACCGGCGCGGCCGCCGTGATGGCCGTGATGGCCGTCGTGGTCGCGGCCACCGTGGTGGTCGAGGTGGGCAGGGGCGTGCCGTGGCGCTCGCCGGTCATCTTCGGGAACTGGGCCAGCGCCGAGGACTACGCGCGGGTGGGCGAGGAGATCGGCCGCATCGTCGGCGACGACGTCGTGCGGTCCCCGGGGGAGATCGGCACGTTGGCCTACTTCTGCGAATGCCGCATCGTCGATCCGTTCTCCGACCGCGGGCGCATTCCGGAACTTCTCGACGAGCGACTGGCCGATTCCGGGACGGTCGGAAAAGCTCTCCTCGAATTCAACTATCTGTGGTTCGACCGTGATCGTGAGCCGCTGACTCCGAGGTATCGCATCCTCTACGACCGTGGACTCGGTCACGGTCCGAATACGTGGAACGTACATTCCGACGCAAAGGGCACGGGCCACTTCCGACTCGTCCGCATCATGTGACGCACCGGTTCCGTTCTCGCGCGGACCCGGTAGCTTGTCCGTGGTCGAACGGGTAGGAGCGATGACGACGACACACGATGCGGACGCGCCCATGACCGCGCAGGACGACGGCGAGGCGGCCACCGGCGCCGGCGCCGCGACGAGCCCTGCGACCGATCCCGACGCTTCGCAGCCGCCCGAAACGGCGGAGTCGTCGGCCGTGCCCGATGCGCCGAGGGGACGTCTGCAGCGGCTGCGCCGCGGCCGCGACCCCATCGCCTGGCTGCTGGGCGCGGGCGCCGCCCTGGTCGCGTGCGTGTTCGTCGTCGTCGACCTGGCGTGGAACCAGGGGGCGTTCATCGCCCCGCTCGACGACGTCTACATCCACCTGCAGTACGGCAAGCAGCTCGGCAGCGGTGAGCTGTTCCGCTTCAACCCGGGCGATCCGATCAGCACCGGCGCCAGCAGCATGCTGTACACGGTAGTGCTCGCGATCGGCCACCTCGTCGGGTTCAGCGGCAACGGACTGCTGGGCTACGCGGTCGTGGTCGGCATCGTCTGCACCGCGTTCGCGACCGGCCTGACCTACCACCTCGGACGGGTGCTCGTCGGCAGGGCGACCGGCGTGTGGGCCGGTGTGCTCACCGCGGTGTCGGGTCCGCTGATGTGGGGCGCGGCCAGCGGCATGGAGGTCGGCCTCACCGCATTGTTGGCCACCGGCATGGTCTACCTGTTCGTCCGCGAACGCCCCGACCGCCGGTTCCGCTGGACGCCCGTCGTGGGTGTGGCGCTGGCGTTGGTGCGCCCCGAGGGCATGGTCCTGGCGCTGGCGCTGAGCGGTGCGATGGTGTGGACGACGCTGTCGGGCAGGCGCCGCGGAGAGGGGTTGCGGCCGCGCGCTACGGCGTGGACGCTGCTGCCGCTGCTTGCTCCGATCTGCCAGTACCTCTTCTACCGGGTCGCCACGGGCACGTTCACGGCCAACGGCGTGCAGTCGAAGTCGTTGATGTCCGACCGGCCGCAGTTCTACATCGGCGACTTCGTCAACCGCGCCATGGACAACCTGCGCGGCGCCGTCGGCTTCTTCAACGGCTTGTCCGGGCAGAACTACGCGTTCCCCGGCATGCTCGTCGTCTTCGTCCTCGGCCTGGCCTACGTGCTGGTCAAGCACCGCAGGTGGCGGGCGCTGGTGATCGCGCTCGTGGTCGCCTTCGCCGGGATCGTCGCGTCGGTGTCGACCCTGTCGACGGCCCTGATCCACGAACTGCGTTACTTCCAGCCGTTCCTGCCCGTGTACATCCTGTTCACGGTGATCGGGCTGTACGCCCTGTCCCGGCTGGTGGCGCGGGGCCGGTTCCGCCAGGCGGCGCTGCACCTGTTGCCGACCGTCGCGTTGCTGTTCTCGCTCGTGGCGCTGCCCCAGTGGGCGTGGCGGTTCGGCTGGGAGGCGGCGACCATCCGCGACACGAACGTCTCGGTCGCCGCGTGGATCCGCGGGAACCTGCCGCCGGACGCCGTGGTCGGGGTGAAGGACGTCGGCGCGGTCGCCTACTACAGCGGGCACAAGGTCGTCGACACGATCGGCCTGACGTCCAACGGCTTCGCCGAGGCCAGCAACCACGGGCCCGGCGCGCTGTACGAGAAGTTGCGGGCGATGCCGCCGGGCGAACGTCCCGACTACTTCGCCGTCTACGAGCAGTGGCCTGGCGCGTCGATGCACTCGTTCGTCGACACCGGGGTGTTCGTCGCCGAACCGGAGATGACGTTCGACCTCAACGTGCCGCGCGACAGCTCCGGGTGGAGCATCGTGCCGTTCGACGAGATGAACGTGTACCGGGCCGACTGGCGGCTCGCGGGCACGGGCGACCGGGCGCCGGTGGACGGCGACGTGCGCGACCACGTCGACGTCGGCTCGCTCGACTCCGAGACCGAGCACGGCTACGAGGCCGACATGGAACAGCCCGGCGTGCAGCCCTACACCGACCTGCGGCGCCAGGACGGGATCATCGACAGCAGCAGGTACATCCTCGGTGGCGAGACGTTCCGGATCGGCAATCTGCGCCCTGGTCAGGACGCGACGCTGACGAGCCGCACGATGGTCAACGGTATCGAGCAGTTCGTACGCGTGCGGGTCGACGGGCAGGAGGTCGGCGTGTGGAACCTCGGCCCGAACCGTGAGTCGTGGGAGACCCGCTCGTTCGACATCCCCGGCCGCTACCTCGACTCGGCGGACGCCGAGATCACCCTCGAACCGGTCCGGCCCCTGCTCAGCCCGTACCCGGAGTACACGAGCTACGGCTACTGGGTCACCCAGTAGAGCGCCAGTAAAAGCCCCCGAGGGCCCCATGGTTGCGTTCAACGCAACCATGGGGCCCTCGGGGGCTTCGTGATGCCGGGGACGGCTCAGATCGGGAGCTTGCGGAAGATCGGGCGTGGGACGTGCCGCAGCGCCGACATGACCCAGCGGAACGTGCCGGGGGCCCACACGAGGTCCTTGCCGCTGCGAGCCGCGTTCACGGCGATGTCGGCGACCGAGTCGGCGGTCTGCTCGAGCGGGGCCTTGTCCATGCCCTCGGTCATCTTCGTGCGCACCTGGCCGGGGCGCACGACCGTCACGTGGACGCCGTACGGGGCAAGCGCCTCGCCGAGACCCAGGTAGAAGCCGTCGAAGCCGGCCTTGGTGGAGCCGTAGACGAAGTTGGACCTGCGGACGCGCTCGCCGGCCACCGACGACAGGGCGATCACCGAACCGTGCCCCTGCTGCTTGAGCCGCTCGGCCAGCGCGACGCCCACCGACACCGGAGCGGTGTAGTTGACGGTCGCCATCTCGACGGCCTGCGCGTGGTCCTGCCACGCCTCCTCGGCGTCCCCGAGCAGGCCGAAGGCCACCACCGTCACGTCGACGTCGCCGTCGGAGAACGCCTTGTCGATCACCATCGGGTGCGAGTCGGTGTCCGTGGCGTCGAAGTCGATCGTCTGCACCTCGGCGCCCTTGTCGCGCAGGCGCTGCGCGGCGTCGTCGAGCCGCGGCGACGGACGCCCCGCGAGCAGCACGCGCATCGGACGGTCGGCGAGGTACTTCTCGGCGATCGCGAGACCGATGTCCGAGGTCCCGCCGAGCAGCAGCAGCGACTGGGGGTTGCCCACCGCGTCGATCACAGTTCCAGCCTCCTGGCCATGTCGGAGATGAAGATGCCGTACGGGTCGACGGAGTGGCGGACCTTCTTCCACTCGTCGATGCGCGGGTACATGCGGTGGAACGTCTCCGCGGTGGTCCGCGAGTCCTTGGCGGTGTACAGCCTGCCGCCGATGTCGAGCACCATCTCGTCGAGCTCGGCGCACAGCCGCGACAGGCCCGGCTTGATCGGGAAGTCGAGGCACACCATCCAGCCGGGGTGCGGGAACGACAGCGGTGCCCGGTTGCCCTCGCCCATGCGCTTGAACACGTTCAGCGCCGAGTAGTGGCCCGAGTGCGCGACCTTCTCGACGATCCGGCGCAGCCCCTCGTTCGCCCCGAGTGGGGTGCTGAACTGGTACTGCAGGAAGCCGTTGCTGCCGTAGCCGCGGTTCCACTCTCCGACCAGGTCGAGCATGTGGTAGAAGGCCGTGATGTTCTGGATCGAGCCGCGGCCCTGCTTCGGCGTGGACCGGTAGTAGAACTCACCGATCGCGCTGAGCGTCAGCTTGTTCATCAGGCCGTTCGGGAACACGTCCGGCACGGTCAGCAGCTGCGGGGCCGAGAACTTCAGCGGCTCGGCGCGCAGTTTCGGCGGGAGCTCGTCGAGCTTGGCCAGCGAACCACGGGCGAACGCACCGCGGCCGAGCTTGCGGCCCGTGGAGATCGTGTCGAACCACACCGACGAGTACGTGTAGTTCTCGTCGGAGCCGTCGCTGATCAGCTCGAGCGTGCCGTCGAGGTCGTCGGTGCGGTCGTTGTCGACGATGAAGTACGCGGTCTCGGTGCGCGTCATGCGGATCCGCGCGCGGACGATGATGCCCGTGAGGCCGATCCCGGCGACCGTGGCCCAGAACAGGTCGGACTCCGGGCCGTCCGGGGTCAGGGTGCGGACGCGGCCGTCGGCGGTCACGAGATCCATCGACAGCACGTGGTTGCCGAAGCTGCCCGCGCTGTGGTGGTTCTTGCCGTGGATGTCGTTGGCGATCGCGCCGCCGATGGTCACCTGCCGCGTACCGGGCAGTACCGGCACCCACAGTCCGTAGGGCAGCGCCGCCTTCATGAGGGCGTCGAGGCTGACGCCGGCGTCCACGTCGACCACGGCGGTGTCCGGGTCGATCGAGTGGATGCGGTTCAGCGCGGTCATGTCGACGACGAGACCGCCCGCGTTCTGGGCCGGATCGCCGTACGAGCGGCCGAGCCCGCGCGCGATGACCCCGCGCTCACCGGCCTGCGCGACCGCGCGTGCGATGACTTCGGCGTCGGGTGTGGTCAGAACGTTCGCCGTGGTCGGCGATGTCCTGCCCCAGCCGGACAGGGTGCGCCGTTCGATGTGTCGTTCGGGAGTCGGTGCGCTCACTCGAGTCAGGGTAACCACTTCGAGATAAGGGCTGTCTCCGGACTCACAATGTCCGATCCCTACACTCATTGCGGGCAACACCTGAATCCGGATACGGCAGCATCAGCCGCTGCGGGAACGCAGGCGGGATAGTACGAGGGTGCAAAGGATGCAGCGGTGACAACGATGGAATCTTCCGCAGGCGAGGTCGCGAAGCCGGCGTCGCCAGGCCTCGTCGCGCAGATCATGCGGTTCGTCCTGATCGGCGGGTTCTGCGCCCTCGTCGACTCCGGCCTGTACTGGTTGTTGTTGCAGGCGGGCACCTGGGTGCATTTGGCGAAGGCGATCAGTTTCATCGCCGGAACCACCACCGCCTATTTCCTTAACCGCCGCTTCACATTCACGGGCGCACAAAAGGGCGGCGCCGGCCAGCTCGGCGGGTTCGCCGCGCTTTACACGACCACGTTCTTCGTGAACGTCGGAACGAACGCCCTCATGCTCGCGACCCTGCCTGCCGACTTCACCTGGCGCGTGGCGTCGGCATGGATCATCGCTCAGGGCACGGCCACGGCCATCAATTTCGTGATGTTGAAATGGGTCGTGTTCCGCGAAGCCCGCGACTGAACCGCCGCAAGCCTCATGCGGACCGCCCACGAGGGGCCTGTACCTTACTGGCGTTCGCGCAATGGGGTGAATCCGTCGAAGCCGGCGGACCCGCCGTTTTGATCACGCAGTCCGGTGGCCAGCACTACTTGGAGGACGCCACTCATGTCCGGTGAAGCAACAGTGACCGAGGCTGGGAACCAGATGGCCGGCGAGCTGCTGCAGGCCCACACCCCGGAATCGGGGCGTCTGCTGGCCCAGCGCAGCCTGTTCGAGGGCCCGTCGGCGATCGTCAGCAAGGACCTGTACTTCGAGGTCTCCGAGGGTGTCGCCACCAGGGACCGCGAGTCGCTGACGCTCGAACCGTCCGCCAAGGCCACTGGCAACACCTACTTCGGCCGGTTCCCCGCGTCGTACTGGCAGCGCTGGACGACCGTGCGTTCGGTGACCGTCGAGGCCGTCGTCAGCGGTTCGGGACGGCTGGCCGTGCGTGCCTCCGACGTCGACGGCCAGCCCCGCACCATCGCCGCCCGTGCGGTGACCGACGTGGTGCAGCGGACCGTGACCCTCGAGGCGAAGCTCGACAAGTTCCTCGACGGCGGCGCCCTGTGGCTCGACCTGGAGACCGACGCGCTCGAGCGGCTGACCGTCTCGCAGGTGCGCTGGACCGTCGAAGCGCCGGAGACCGTGCGGCCGACCGCGGTGACCATCTGCACGATGAACCGCGCCGACGACTGCCTTTCCAACCTGCGCACCCTCGCCGACTCGCTGCCCGCCCTCGAGACGCTCGACGCCATCTACGTCGCCGACCAGGGCACCGACACGGTCGACTCGCGGGACGGTTTCGCCGACGTCGCCGCGGCGCTCGGCGACAAGCTCAAGTACATCAAGCAGCCCAACCTCGGGGGTGCGGGCGGCTTCACCCGCGGCCTCTACGAGGTGGCGGGCGTGTCGGCGGCCGAGCACGCCAACGTGCTGTTCATGGACGACGACGTGCTGCTCGAGCCGGACATCGTCATCCGGATGACGGCGTTCTCCAACAAGGCCGCCAACCCGATGATCGTCGGCGGCCAGATGCTCAACCTGCTGCACCCGAACCAGCTGCACGTCGGTGCGGAGTACGCCGCACTGAACGCGCTGCAGCCCGGCCTGCCCGTCCCGCACAGTCTCGAGACCGCCGACCTGCTCGGCGTCGACCCGAAGACCGGCAAGAAGAACCGCCAGGAGCGCCGCCTCGACGCCGGCTACAACGGCTGGTGGTCGTGCCTGATCCCGTCCGAGGTCGTGCAGAAGATCGGCTACCCGATGCCGTTCTTCTTCCAGTGGGACGACGCCGAGTACAGCTACCGCGCCCGCGGCGCCGGGTTCCCGACGGTGACGCTGCCCGGTGCCGGCGTGTGGCACGCCGACTTCCACTGGAAGGACTGGGACGAGTGGCACCGCTACTTCAACCTGCGTAACTCGATCATCACCGCGGCGCTGCACAGCCCGTTCGACCTGAACCTGCTCTCGCGGGTGCTCATGGCCCAGGTGGTGCGCTACCTGCTCGGCATGCAGTACGGCCTGACCGCCACGCTGATCAAGGCTGTCGAGGACTTCCTCGAGGGCCCGGAGATCCTGCACGACGGCGGGGTCGCCGCCATGAAGGAGATCCGCGAGATCCGCGCCCAGTACCCGGAGACCAAGCGGCACGACCCCACCGACGTGCCCGGCATCCCGTCCAACGACATCGTCATCAACAACACGGCGCCGCGGCCGAGCCTGCAGCGCGCCATCCTCGTCAAGCGCATCCTCGACCGGCTGCGGGGCAAGCACCGCTTCGGCATGGGCGCCATTCCGGCCGACGAGGCGCACTGGTGGCACGTGTCGCTGTTCAAGACCGCCGTGGTCACCGACGCCTCGCAGGAGGGCGTGCGCGTCCGCTCCTACGACAAGGACCGCATGATGGAGCTGGCCAAGCGGGCCGTGCAGGTCATCAGCAGGCTCCGCAAGGAAGGCCACGCCGTGCAGGCGCAGTACAAGCGCGCCATGCCCGAGCTCACCAGCCGCGAGAACTGGAAGCGGCTGTACGAACTCTGACGTGGTGAGGTCTTCGGCCTGCGGCTGCGCCCACGCGTCAGCGCAGGCCGAAGACCTTGCCCGACCGCTGCAGATCGTCCACGTACGCCGCCGCGACATGGGCGAAATTGATCTGCAGAATGCGGTCGTCCGGATCGCGGATGCTCTGTACCGAACCGTGGTCCAGGTACAGATTCAGTTGTTTCGTCACGTCGTCGACCACGTCCGCGTGCAGCGGGAACACCAGCGGTTCTCCGCCACTCACCAGATGCAGGACGAGCGCGGGTTTCGAATCGGCCATGTCCCAACCTGACCACCGGGCGCCACCGAGCGGCAAGCCGGTTCGCTGACAGCGGATCGGCGAGTCCGCGATCCCCGGACTCGCCCCGGCGCGCGAGTTCAGGCTGCTAACGTTCTGCCCGCAGACGACACGGAACCGGGGGAGAGATGGCGCGTTCGTTCTCACTGTCGCTCGTGGCAGTGGACATCCTGCTCGAGCAACTCAAGCTCGGAAGGTCGCCGTTCCCGTTCGAGATCCCGCACGTCGGCACCACCCACACCCAACGCGCGCAGGTGCGCGAAGCGGTCCTGCGCGACCTCGAAGGCCGCGGCCTCGCCCGCGGCGGCCGTCTCGACCCCGACACCGAGACCGCCTTCCAGGCCTTCGTGCGCGCGCCGCTCGTCGTGACCCTCGCGGGCACGCTCGACGACGACGAGGAGCTGTACGCCCGCGCGGTCTCCGACCGGCAGGCCGGCCTGCTCGTGCGCCAGGACGGCAACATGCTCGTCTTCGAGGAAGTCCGCGCCACCAACTTCGTCGCCGAACTCGTCGACGTCCTGCCGCTCACCAAGCCGGCCCCCGGCCAGTCCATCACCGTGCCCGTGCCCTCCCGCGCGCCGCGGCCCAGTGGAGGGGACGGTGGATACGACCCGTTCCGCGGTGTTCAAGCCCCACGCTCGGGACACAACTCCACTCAGGAACGAGCCGTCGCCCGGCTCTTCGAGAAGCCCATGAAGCGCCTCGGGTTCTTCACCGCCTTCGTGCCCGGCGACGAGGGCAGACCGACCAAGCTCGACCCGCTCATGTGGTTCGACAACGAGGACGGCCGCTACCTCGGCTCCCAACGCTCCGCCGAGGACGGCCAGGCGTGGGCCACGTACGCACCCGCCGACAACGCGCGCCTGGTCACGCACCTCTACACCCAGCTCGAGCCGTACCTGTAGCCGCGTGGCCCGGCGG
>Ga0079224_100002016_pt1 | contig 24223 bp, 23 predicted proteins | sample Stecom2015_FD_80414 | JGI IMG/M metagenome (GOLD analysis project Ga0079224, IMG submission 80414) | Agricultural soil microbial communities from Utah to study Nitrogen management - Steer compost 2015 | ecosystem: Environmental > Terrestrial > Soil > Agricultural land | place: USA: Utah... | reverse complement strand
CGCGTCATCCAGCGCGCGATCATGCACGTGCAGAGCACGTCGAACGGCAAGAAGGAGGTCACCGGGGCCAACGTGCTCGTCGCGATCTTCGGCGAGAAGGACTCGCACGCCGTCTACTACCTGCACCAGCAGGGCATCACGCGGCTCGACGTCGTCAACTACATCTCGCACGGCATCACGAAGGCGCCGCAGCCGAAGGAGCCGGTCAAGGAAGAGCAGGCCGAGACCGAGGCCGAGGCCGGCAGCACGCAGCAGGGCGCGCTCGAGCAGTACACGCAGAACCTGAACGCGGCGGCGCGCGAGGGGCGCATCGATCCCCTGATCGGCCGCGAGAACGAGGTCGAGCGGGTCATCCAGGTGCTGTGCCGCCGTCGCAAGAACAACCCGCTGCTGGTCGGCGAGGCCGGTGTCGGCAAGACGGCGATCGCCGAGGGGCTCGCCTGGCGCATCACGCAGGGCGACGTGCCCGAAGTGCTCGCCGACGCTACCGTCTACTCGCTCGACATGGGCGCGTTGCTCGCCGGCACCAAGTACCGCGGCGACTTCGAGCAGCGGCTGAAGACCGTGCTGAAGCAGCTGAAGCAGGCGCAGAACGCGATCCTCTTCATCGACGAGATCCACACGCTGATCGGCGCGGGCTCGGCTTCGGGCGGCACGCTCGACGCGTCGAACCTGCTCAAGCCGGCCCTTTCGTCGGGTACGCTGAAGTGCATCGGCGCGACGACGTACAACGAATATCGCGGCATCTTCGAGAAGGACCACGCACTGTCGCGGCGCTTCCAGAAGATCGACGTCGTCGAGCCGACGATCGAGCAGACCGTGCAGATCCTGCGCGGGCTGAAGTCGCGCTTCGAGGAGCACCACGGCGTGAAGTACTCGTCGTCGGCGCTGTCGGCGGCCGCCGAGCTGTCGGCGAAGTACATCAACGACCGGCACCTGCCCGACAAGGCGATCGACGTCATCGACGAGGCGGGCGCGGCGCAGCGCATCCTGCCGAAGAGCCGCCAGAAGAAGGTCATCAACAAGGGCGAGATCGAGGACATCGTCGCCAAGATCGCGCGCATTCCGCCGGCTTCGGTGTCCAGCGACGATCGCAGCCGCCTGCAGACCCTCGATCGAGACCTGAAAGCGACGGTGTTCGGGCAGGATCCGGCGATCGACGCACTGGCCGCCGCGATCAAGATGTCGCGTTCCGGCCTGGGCAAGCCCGACAAGCCGATCGGCGCCTTCCTGTTTTCGGGGCCGACCGGCGTCGGCAAGACCGAGGTCGCGCGCCAGTTGGCGTTCATCCTCGGCATCGAGCTGATCCGCTTCGACATGTCCGAGTACATGGAGCGCCACGCCGTGTCGCGCCTGATCGGCGCGCCGCCGGGCTACGTCGGCTTCGACCAGGGGGGCCTGCTCACCGAGGCGATCACGAAGAAGCCGCACGCGGTGCTGCTGCTCGACGAGATCGAGAAGGCGCACCCGGACATCTTCAACATCCTGCTGCAGGTGATGGACCACGGCACGCTCACCGACAACAACGGGCGCAAGGCCGATTTCCGCAACGTCATCATCATCATGACGACGAACGCGGGTGCCACCGAGCTGCAGAAGCGCGCGATCGGGTTCTCGGACAGCCGCAAGGCCGGCGACGAGATGAACGAGATCCGGCGCATGTTCACGCCCGAGTTCCGCAACCGGCTGGACGCGATCATCAGCTTCGGTGCGCTCGACGAGCAGATCATCCTGCGCGTCGTCGACAAGTTCCTGATGCAGCTCGAGGAGCAGTTGCACGAGAAGAAGGTCGAGGCGATCTTCACCGACGCGCTGCGCTCGATGCTCGCGAAGAAGGGCTTCGATCCGCTGATGGGTGCGCGGCCGATGCAGCGTCTGATCCAGGACACGATCCGCAAAGCGCTGGCCGACGAGCTGCTGTTCGGCCGGCTGGTGGCGGGCGGGCGCGTCACGGTCGACGTCGACGAGGCGGGCGAGGTCACGCTGTCCTTCGCCGAGGCACCGCCGCCGGCCGGCGGCGGCGAGGGCGAGGAGCAGATCGAGGTGCTGCCGGCCTGAAAGAAGCGCACCGCGCGCCCTCCCCGGGCGCAGATCGCGCTGCGGCGCAGCGCATCGCGCGTTCGCGTTGTCAAAGGCTCCCTCGGGAGCCTTTTTTCTTTCGCGCGCTGGTCGCGTCGTCAGGTCCATGACAATATGCGGCGAGCGCACGAAGGAGCCGCGCAGAGCAGACTCGCCGAGAATCGGCGCTTCACGTCAACCAGGGAGGAGAGGATGCGATCGAAGTCCCTCGCTTCGGCGATCGGCGTCGCCGTCGCGTTGAGCTGGGCGGCTGCGCCCGCGTACGCGCAATCGGCCCGATATCTCGCCGGAAATTGCGCCAACTGCCACGGCACCGACGGACATTCCGCCGGCGGCGGCGGAATGCCCGGCCTGGCCGGACTTTCGTCGACCTATTTCGTCGAGCAGATGCGCGCGTTCCGCGACGGCACCCGCAAGGCGACGATCATGCATCAGATCGCCAAGGGCTATACGGACCAGCAGATCGCCGATCTCGCCGACTACTTCGCCCGTCAGCAAAGGAGCGCGAAATGAGCCACGACCTGGTGAAGAGCGACGCGGCGGGCGTGCAGGCCGGTCGTCGACGTTTCAACCGCGCCGTCGGATCGGCGCTCGCGCTCGGCGGCGTCGGCGGCGCGCTCTCGCTTGCCGGGTGTGCGGCACCGGGGCCGATCGGCGGCAAGCCGCAGGGACGCGTGCTCGTCGTCGGCGGCGGCTACGGCGGCGCGACGGCGGCGAAGTACCTGAAGAAATGGGGCGGCGACGCGATCGAGGTCGTGCTGGTCGAGCGCCAGCCTGCGTTCATCTCGTGCCCGCTGTCGAACCTCGTGCTCGGCGGATCGCGTCGCATCGAGGACCTCACCGTGCCGTACAGCGGGCTGCGCCGTGCCGGCATCCGCGTGGTGCAGGACGAGGTGGTCGCGATCGATCCGGCTTCGCGCGAGGTCGCTTTCGGCAAGCTCGCCCGCCAGCGCTTCGACCGCATCGTGGTCTCGCCCGGCATCGAGCTCGATTTCGATGCCGTGGAGGGGCTCGACGCGGAGGCGCAGAAGACGATCCTGCACGCCTGGAAGGCCGGCGAGCAGACCGTCGCGCTGCGCGCGCAGCTCGAGGCGATGCCCGACGGCGGCACCTACGTGTTGACGATCCCGAAGTCGCCGTATCGCTGCCCGCCGGGGCCCTACGAGCGCGTCTGCCAGGTGGCGCACTACTTCAAGACGCGCAAGCCGCGCTCGAAGATCGTCGTGCTCGACGCCAACCCCGACATCCAGTCGAAGAAGGGGCTGTTCCTCGCCGCGTGGAACGGGCAGTACAAGGGGCTGATCGACTACCAGCCGAACATGAACGTGACCGAGGTCGACGCGCGCAACCGCGTGGCGATCACCGAGCTCGGGGACAAGGTGCGCGCCGACGTCCTCAACGTCGTTCCGCCGCAACGCGCCGGCCTCATCGCGCAGAAGACGGGGTTGGTCAACGCGAACGATCGCTGGTGCATGGTCGACTGGGTCACGCTGGAGTCGACGGCCGCGCCCGGGATCCACGTGCTCGGCGACGCCACGCTGTCGGCGCCGGCGATGCCGAAATCGGGTCACATGGCGAACCAGCACGGCAAGGCGGTGGCCGCCGCGCTCGTCGAGATCTTCGCCGGGCGGCCTGCGCAGCCGCAGATGATGGCCAACACCTGCTACAGCTTCATCGACGACCGCAACGTCGTGCACGTCGCCTCGGTGCACCGCTACGTGCCCGAGAAGAAGACGATCGAGCCGGTCCAGGGCGCGGGCGGCCTGTCGTCGGCGCCGAGCGAGCTCGAGGGGCAGTACGCCAACGCGTGGGCACGCAACATCTGGAACGACATGCTCACGTAGCGCGGCGCGCGGGCGGGCGACGGGCCGCGGGCGCGGCGGGGACGCCGTGCGCGGTCCGCGCGTGCGCTGCCCGCGCGCGGTCCGGCCGCGCGCTGCCGTACCATTCCGGACGATGACCGATCGAAGCCGTTCGCTGCTGCTCGCGTGCGCGGTGTTCGCACTGGCCGCCGTCGGCGCGGCGCTCGTGCTGCAGCACGCGTTCGAGATGCGCCCGTGCGCCTGGTGCACGCTGCAGCGGCTGGTCTATCTCGTCGTGGCGGCGCTCGCACTGTTCGGCTTTGCCCTGGGGGCGCGTGCGCCCGTGGCGCGCGGCCTGGCGCTGCTCGCCGCGGCGGCTTCGCTCGCCGGGCTGGCCGCCGCCTTGCATCAGCAGTTCGTCGCGGCGCAGACGGCGTCCTGCGCGTTCACCTTCGCTGACCGCGTGCTGATGCAGCTGCGCCTGGACGAGTTCGCGCCCTGGCTGTTCCTCGCCGACGCGTCGTGCAGCGAGGCGAACGTCCCGTTGCTCGGCGTGCCGTTCGCGCTGTGGAGTGCCACCGCGTTCGTGCTGCTCGCCGTGGGCTCGTTCGCGGCCGCGCGGCGCGCCGGCAAGGATCGCCTGAGGCGCGCGCCGGTTCCGGAGGTTTCCCGATGAATGCTCTCGAGCAACTCAAGCAGTACACCGTCGTCGTCGCCGACACGAGCGACGTGAACGCCATCCGCCAATACGCCCCGCGCGACGCGACGACCAATCCGTCGCTCGTGCTCAAGGCCGCGCAGAAGCCCGACTACGAGCAGCTGCTCGCCGAGTGCGTGCATGCACACGGGCGCGAGGACGATTCCACGCTGGCCGATCGGCTGCTCGTGCGCTTCGGGCAGGAGATCCTGAAGGTCGTCCCGGGGCGCGTGTCCACGGAGGTCGACGCGCGGCTGTCGTTCGACACCGAGGCGAGCATCGAGCGTGCGCGACGCATCGTCTCGTTCTACGAGGAAGCGGGCGTGGCTCGCGAGCGCGTGCTGATCAAGGTGGCCTCCACCTGGGAGGGGATCCGCGCCGCCGAGCGGCTCGAGCGCGAGGGCATCCGCTGCAACCTGACGCTGCTGTTCTCGTTCCCGCAGGCGGTGGCCTGCGCCGATGCCGGCGTCACGCTCATCTCGCCCTTCGTCGGTCGCATCTACGACTGGTACCGGAAGCACGAGGGCAAGGACTACGCTCCGGAGGACGACCCGGGCGTGCTGTCGGTGCGGCGCATCTACGACTACTACAAGAAGTTCGGCTATCCGACCGAGGTGATGGGCGCGAGCTTTCGCAGCACCGGGCAGGTGCTCGCGCTGGCCGGCTGCGACCTGCTCACGATCAGTCCGGAGCTGCTCGGCGAGCTGGCGGCGAGCGACCGGCGCGTCGAGCGCAGGCTCGACCCCGATGCGGCGAAGGCGAAGGCGATCGAACGCGAGCGCTTCGACGAGAAGGCGTTCCGCTGGGCCGTGAACGAGGACGCGATGGCCACCGACAAGCTCGCCGAGGGCATCCGCGTGTTCGCGGCCGACGTCGTGCGGCTCGAGGCGCTGGTGCGGCAGCTGCGCTGAGCGCTACCAGATCCCCATCGCGAGTCCGGCGCCGAGCGTGCGCCCGAGCGCGCGCGCACGCTCGCGCTGCGCGGCCGCGATCGTCTTCGGCGCCAGGATCTCTTCGGGCGTCTGCGCCCCGTTGACGACGACGAGCGGCTCGGCCACCGCCTTCAGGCGCCATCCGGTGGCGATGCGGGCGATCTGGCGCGCCGCGCCGGTGCCGTCCGTGCCGGCACAGACGACGACCGCATAGGGCAGCCCGTCGACGCGGCCGAGCACCGGGTAGTAGCTGCGGTCGAAGAAGTCCTTCATCCGCCCCGCCATCGACGCGAGATTCTCCGGGGCGGCGAAGACGAAGGCCTGCGCGGCGAGCACGTCGTCGGGACCCGCCTCGTCGGCGCGCAGCGAGACCACCTCGACGTCGGGCTCCTCGCGCGCACCCTCGGCGAGCGCGTCGGCGAGCTGGCGCGTCCCGCCGGTCGTCGACCACCAGACGATCAGCAGGCGCCGCATCTCCTCATCGCCCGGTGCTGCCGAATCCGCCGGTGCCGCGGCCGCTGCGGTCGAAGTCGTCGACGACGTTCCACTGGATCTGTACGACGGGGACGACGACGAGCTGTGCAATGCGGTCCATCGGCTCGATCGTGAACGCCTCGTGTCCGCGGTTCCAGCACGAGACCATCAGCGGCCCCTGGTAGTCGGAGTCGATCAGGCCGACGAGGTTGCCGAGCACGATGCCGTGCCGGGCGCCGAGTCCGGAGCGCGGCAGGATCATCGCGGCGAAATGTGGATCTCCGATGTGGATCGCCAGGCCGGTGGGCAGCAGCTGCGTGGCGCCGGGCTCGAGGACGAGCGGCGCGTCGATGCAGGCGCGCAGATCCAGGCCGGCGCTGCCCTTGGTCGCGTAGGCGGGCAGGTGCCCGGCGAGGCGGGAATCGAGGATGCGGACGTCGAGCTTCACGGGGAGCGGTCTTTCGGCGGTGAGTGCCGACCGTAGCGTGCCGTGCCTTGCTTTGCGGGAGCCGGGCCTACGAGCGGGCGAGACGTTCGGCGAACTCGGCGGCCAGCGCGCGGGCGAGCGCGTTCTTGTCGGCGCGCGCGAGGCGGCGGCTGCCGTGCGCGTCGACGAGCAGCAGCTCGTTGTCGTCGAGGCCGAAGGTGGCGGGGCCGAGGTTGGCGACGAGCAGCGGCACGCCCTTGCGCACGCGCTTGGCGGCCGCGTGCTCCTCGAGCTTCTCGCTCTCGGCGGCGAAGCCCACGCAATAGGGCGCGTCCGGGCGGCGTGCGACCGCCGCCAGGATGTCGGGATTCTCGGCGAGCTCGAGCGCCGGCGGGTGCCGGTTCACCTCCTTCTTCCACTTGCTCGCGCCCACGTTCGCGACGCGCCAGTCGGCGACCGCGGCCACGCCGACGAACAGGTCGAAGGGCGAGCCTTCGCGTTGCGCGCCGTCGAGCTCGGCCATCACCGCGTCGTGCATCTGTTGCGCGCTCTCGACGTCGATTCGGCGCACGCCGCGCGGACCGGCGAGCGCGACCGGACCGCAGACGAGCACCACGTCGGCACCGGCGTCGCGCAGCGCGCGCGCCAGTGCGAAGCCCATCTTGCCCGAGGAGCGGTTCGTGATGCCGCGCACCGGGTCGATCGGCTCGAAGGTGGGACCGGCGGTGAGCAACGCGCGTCGTCCGGCCAGCGTGCGCGGCACGAAGCGCGCGGCGACCTCCTCGACGATCTCGAGCGGCTCGAGCATGCGGCCGAGGCCGACCTCGCCGCAGGCCTGGTCGCCGCTGGCGGGGCCGAGGACGGCGACGCCGTCGGCGGCGAGCTGCGCGACGTTGCGCTGCGTGGCCGCGTTCGACCACATCTGGCGGTTCATCGCCGGCGCGACCATCAGCGGGCATTCGCGCGCCAGGCACAGCGACGAGAGCAGGTCGTCGGCCCGACCGTGCGCGAGCCGGGCGAGGAAATCGGCGGTGGCCGGCGCGACGACGATCGCGTCGGCACCGCGCGACAGCTCGATGTGCGCCATGTTGTCGGGGATGCGCGCGTCCCACGCGTCGACGAAGACCGGCTCGCCGCTGAGCGCCTGGAAGGTGACCGGGCCGACGAAGCGGGTGGCGGCCCCGGTCATCACGACCTGGACGCGGGCCGCTCCGGCGCGCTGCAGCTCGCGCACGAGCTCGGCGGCCTTGTAGGCCGCCACGCCGCCGGTGACACCGAGCACGATCCGCTTGCCGTCGAGCACTTCGGGTGAAGGGTGAAGGGTGAAGGGTGAAGGGTACACGGGCCGGCGCTCAGGCGGGGGTCGAGCGGGGGGTGCCCCGGGCGAAGGCGGACCGATCGGTTTGGAGCTCGGCCGATTCGACGCGGATGTTGCGCGCGGGAACGGCGAACTCGAGTCCGAGGCGGTCGAGCAGCTCGAGGATGGCGAGGTTGATGCGCTGCTGCACGTCCATGTACAGCCCGTAGTCGGACGCCAGCACGTAGTAGACGAACTCGAACTCGAGCCCGTACTCGCCGAAGGCCGACTGGTGGCCGCGGTCGAAACGCGCCTGCTCGATGCCGCGGATGATCGCGTTCACGCCCTCGACCACCTCGCGCACCTGCGCGGCGCTCGTGCCGTAGGGCAGGCGGAAGCCGAAGACGACGCGCCGATGCGGCATCCGGCTGTAGTTGTGCACGAGGTGCTGGAGCAGCTTCGAGTTCGAGATGACGAGCTGCTCGCCGCGCAGCGAGTCGATGCGCGTGCTCTTGATGCCGACGTGCCGGACCGTGCCCAGGTTGTCGCCGAACGCGATGAACTCGCCCACCTCGAAGGGCTTGTCGAGCCCGATGCTGATCGACGAGAAGAGGTCGCCGAGCAGGCTCTGCAACGCGAGCGCGACCGCGACGCCGCCGATGCCCAGGCTGGCCACGAAGGCGGTGATGTCGACGCCCGCATTGGCGAGCATCGCCATCAGCAGCGTCGTCCAGACGACGAGCTGCGCCGACCAGCGCAGCACGCCGATGATCACCGGGTTGCCGCGCGGCTCGCCGTCGGCCGTGCGCGGCCGCGTCAGCCACAGCTCGATGAGCGCATTGACCCACAGCGCGATCTGCAGGCCGACGAGGGCGAAGCCGAGGTTGCTCAGCAGCGCCTCGGTCCGTTCGGAGACGTCGAGGAAACGCATCGCGAACACGATCGCGAGCAGCGCCAGGATCCAGTTGCGCGTGGCGTCGACGATCACGCGCAGCGGCCGCGCGGCGCGCACGGCGGGCTCCGGCAGTCGTTCGTCGATGCGGCGCAGGTGCGAGCGCACCGCCACCAGCACGGTGCGCGCGATCAGGAAGCCGACGAGCGCGCCGGCGAGCGCGACGATCCAGGCGGTCGCCGAGTTGTTCAGCCATTCGAGGTCATTGAGCACGTCGAGCATCTCTCTCCTTCATCGGCTGCGCCGCACGCGGCGCAGCTCGTCGACGACGAGCAGCACGGCTCCGACCGTGATCGCGCTGTCGGCGACGTTGAACGCGGGCCAGTGGAAGCGCTGCCAGTACAGCAGCACGAAGTCGACGACGTGCCCGCGGAAGACGCGGTCGACGACGTTGCCGATCGCGCCGCCCAGGATCAGCGCGAGCGAGAACGCGAACAGGCGCTGCGAGGCGTGCCGCGTCAGCAGCCAGACGATGAACACCGTGGCGGTCGCGCCGACGCCGATGAAGAACCACCGTTGCCAGCCGTCGGCCTGCGCGAGGAAGCTGAACGCCGCGCCGCGGTTGTAGACGAGCGTGAGGTCGAAGAATCCGGGCACGACCGCGACGCGCTCGCCACGGGCGAACGCGTGCTCGATCGCGTATTTCGTCGCCTGGTCGAGCGCGATGACGGCCGCGGCGATCCAGAGCCATCGCCCGATCGCCGCGTTGCGGCTTCGCGCCATCGTCGCCTCCGTATCGTTGCACCGGGGGCGAGGGTACCAGCGTCGGCGGGCCTCCCGTGGCCGGGCCGCGCGTGGCAACGCGCGGGCGCCGCGAGAACTTCCCTGCGCAGGTCGCAGCCGGCCGCTCGGCTGCGCCGGTACAGGCTCCCGACCGGGCGCCGTCAGGCGAAGCGGCGCGGCTCGCCGTCGCCGTACAGATTCGACACGCAGCGCCCGCAGATCGCAGGGTGCGCGGGGTCGGCGCCGACGTCGTCGCGCCAGTGCCAGCAGCGCTCGCATTTCGTCGCGTCGCTCGCGCGCACTTCGACGGCTTCGTCACCGGCGTCGGCGACGCGCACGACGCGGGCGGCGGAGGTGATCCAAACGAAGCGCAGGTCGTCGCCGAGCGACGCGAGCGCCTCGTAGGTCTCGCCGGCCGCACGCACCTCGACCTCGGCCTGCAGCGAGGATCCGATGCCGCCTTCGGTGCGCAGCGTCTCGAGCTCCTTCATCACCTCGGCGCGCACCGTGCGGATGCGCGTCCATTTCGCCACCAGTGCGGCGGTCCGCTCGTCGTCCGGATCGGCCCATGCTTCGGCGCCCTCGAAGCGATGCCAGGTCTGCGTGAAGATCGTCTCGCCGCCGTCGCGGTACAGCTGCGGGGCGAACAGCGGCCACGCCTCTTCGGCGGTGAACGAGAGCACCGGCGCGATGATCCGCAACAGTGCGTTCGTGACGTGGTGCAGCGCAGTCTGGGCCGAGCGTCGCGCGAGCGAACCGGCAGCGGTCGTGTACAGGCGGTCCTTCAGCACGTCGAGGTAGAACGCGCCGAGATCCTCCGAGCAGAAGGTGTGCACGCGCGCGACCGCCGGATGGAACTCGAAGCGCTCGTAGTCGGCCTCGATCGATCGCTGCCAGGCGGCGGTCATCGCGATCGCGTAGCGGTCGATCTCGAGCATTTCGTCGGCGGGGATCGCGTCGCGCGCCGGATCGAAATCGGCGACGTTGGCGAGCAGGAATCGCAGCGTGTTGCGGATGCGCCGGTACGCCTCGACGACGCGCGCGAGGATCTCCTTCGACAGCGACATCTCGCCCGAGTAGTCGGTGCTCGCGACCCATAGCCGCAGGATCTCGGCGCCGAGCGTCCCGGCGACCTCCTGCGGCTCGATGCCGTTGCCGAGCGACTTGCTCATCTTGCGGCCCTGGCCGTCGACGGTGAAGCCGTGCGTGAGCAGCGCCCGGTAGGGCGGCACGCCGTTCAGCATCGACGAGGTGAGCAGCGACGAGTGGAACCACCCGCGATGCTGGTCGCTGCCCTCCAGGTACATGTCGGCAGGGAAATGCGATTTCTCGCGGTGCGAGCCGCGCAGCACCGTCTCGTGCGTCGTGCCCGAGTCGAACCAGACGTCGAGCGTGTCGCGGCTCTTCACGTAGTGGTCGGCGTCGTCGCCGAGCAGCTCCCGCGGATCGAGCCGTTGCCACGCCTCGATGCCTTCGCGCTCGATGCGCTGCGCGACCGCCTCGAGCAGATCGAGGGTGCGCGGATGCAGCTCGCCCGTCTCCTTGTGCAGGAAGAAGGCCATCGGCACGCCCCATTGCCGCTGGCGCGACAGCGTCCAGTCGGGGCGCGTGGCGATCATCGCGTGCAGCCGCGCCTTGCCCCAGGCGGGGTAGAAGCGCGTGGCCTCGACGCCGGCGAGCGCCGTCTCGCGCAGCGTCGGTCCGCCGCCCTTCGGGCGCACGTCCATTCCCGCGAACCACTGGCTCGACGCGCGGTAGATGACCGGAGTCTTGTGCCGCCAGCAGTGCATGTAGCTGTGCGTGTAGTCCCAGGCGTCGAACAGGGTGCCGCTCTCGCGCAGGTGCTCGACGATGCGCGGGTTCGCGTCCCAGATCGACATCCCGCCCCAGTGCGGCAGCGAGGAAACGTAGACGCCGTCGCCCTGCACCGGCTGCAGGATCTCGTCGTCGCGCATGCCGTGCGCCTTGCACGAGACGAAGTCCTCGACGCCGTAGGCGGGCGCCGAGTGCACGATGCCGGTGCCGGTCTCGAGCGTGACATAGTCGCCGAGATACACCGGCGAGAGGCGCTCGAAGATCGGGTGGCGGAACGCGATGCGGTCGAGCGCGCGCCCCTTGCAGGTGGCGATCACCTCGCCTTCGAGCTTCCACGCCTTCAGGCACGGCTCGACGCGCTCGGCGGCGAGCATGAGCAGCGCGGGTGCGCCCTGCCATTCGACGCGCACCAGCGCATAGTCGAAATCGGGGTGCACGTTCAGCGCCTGGTTCGCGGGAATGGTCCACGGCGTGGTGGTCCAGATCACCGCGTAGCCGCGCCCGACCGGCAGCGCCTCCAGCCCGAAGGCGCGCGCGAGCTCGGCGGGCTGGGCGAAGGGGAAGCCGACGTCGATCGCCGGGTCGGTTCGATCGCGGTATTCGACCTCGGCCTCGGCAAGCGCCGAGCTGCAGTCGAAGCACCAGTTCACCGGCTTGAGCCCGCGGTAGAGATAGCCCTTCTCGAGAATGCGCCCCAGCGCGCGCAGCTCGTCGGCCTCGTTGCGCGGGTTCATCGTCAGGTACGGGTCGTTCCAGTCGCCGAGCACGCCCAGCCGGATGAAGTCGCGCTTCTGGCGGGCGATCTGCTCGGTGGCGTACGCGCGCGACTTCGCCTGCACCTCTTCGGGAGGCAGGTGCTTTCCGTAGCGCTTCTCGATCTGGATCTCGATCGGCATGCCGTGGCAGTCCCAGCCCGGCACGTAGCGCGCGTCGTAGCCGGCCATGTTGCGGCTCTTGACGATGACGTCCTTCAGGATCTTGTTGACCGCGTGGCCGAGGTGGATGTCGCCGTTGGCGTAGGGCGGACCGTCGTGCAGCACCCAGACCGGCCGTCCCTTCGAGGCGGCACGGATGCGCTCGTAGACGTTGCGTTCCTGCCATTGCCGGGTCCAGTCCGGCTCGCGCCGGGCCAGGTCGCCGCGCATCGGAAACGGGGTCTCCGGCATGTTCAGCGTGTCTCGCCACCCTTTTTCGCGGCGCGCAGCGGGTTTTCCTTCGGCCATGGGTTCTCCGGGGATCAGCGGGCGGCGTCGAGGCCTTCGCCGTCGGGGTTCGGGTTGGCGAGCGCGGCCGCCGCCGCACGCGCGGCGGCGAAATGCGCGCGCGCGTCGCGCACATCGCGGTCGATCTGCGCGCGCAGCTCGTCGAGCGAGCCGAAATCGCGCTCGTCGCGCAGCTTCGCGACGAATTCGACGCTCACGAGCCGGCCGTACGCGGGCTCGTTGAAATCGAACAGGTGCACTTCGAGCAGCAGCCGGCCGTCGCGCTCGACCGCCGGCCGCGTGCCGAGGCTCGCGACGCCCTCGACGGGCGTGTCGCGCAGGCCGTGCGCGCGCACGACGAACACGCCGGCGACCGCCGGACGCTCGAAGGGGATGCGCACGTTCAGCGTCGGAAAGCCCAGCGTGCGGCCGAGCTTGCGTCCGTGCAGCACGCGCCCACAGATCGAGTAGGGGCGGCCGAGCAGTGCGGCGGCGCGAGCGAAGTCGCTCGCGGCGAGCGCGGCGCGCACCGCCGAGCTGGAGACGCGGGCGCCGCCGCGCTCGACGGTCTCCAGCCGCTCGAGCTCGAATCCGGCGGCGGGGGCCATGCGCCGCAGCAGGGCGAAGTCGCCGGCGCGGCGCGCACCGAAGCGGAAGTCGTCGCCGATCAGCAGGTAGCGCGTGCACAGATCGCGCACGAGGATCTCGTCGACGAAGCGCTCCGGCGCGAGCGATGCGAGCGATGCGTCGAAGCGTGCGATGCAGACGCGGTCGACGCCGCATTCGGCGAGCGCGGCGACCTTGTCGCGCAGCGTGCTGATGCGACTGGGCGCGCTCGCGTCGGGCCTGCCCGCGGCGGCCGCGAGCGCGGCGAAGTATTCCCGCGGATGCGGCTCGAACGTGAGCACGCATAGCGGCAGCCCCCGCTCGTGCGCGTTGCGGCGCAGCGTGGCCATCACCGCCCGGTGCCCGACGTGCATGCCGTCGAAGTTGCCGATGGTGAGCGCGCACGGGCGGCGCCTTGCGGGCGGCGGCTGGCGGCGGAAGATTTCCATCGGAAGGAGCGGTGCGGGCGAACGCGCGGCGCGGCAAAACCTTGAATTATAAGGCCGGCGGCGTTCGGTTCCCTCGATGATAAGCTTGGCCGATGAAGACGATCGTCGTGCTGATCTCCGGGCGCGGCTCGAACATGGTCGCCATCGCGCAGGCGCTGCGCGACGAGCGATGGCCGGCGCGCATCGCCTGCGTGATCGCCGACCGTCCCGAGGCGGCGGGCCTGGCGCGCGCGCGCGAGCACGGGCTCCAGACCGCGATCGTCGACCATCGCGCCTTCGCGTCGCGCACGGCGTTCGAGACGGCGCTCGCCGAGGCGATCGACCGGCACGCCCCCGACGTCGTCGTGCTCGCCGGCTTCATGCGCATCCTCGGAGACGCCTTCGTCGACCGTTATGCGCGGCGCATCCTGAACATCCATCCGTCGCTGCTGCCCGCGTTTCCGGGCCTGTCCACGCACCGGCGCGCGCTCGAATCGGGCGTCGCCGTGCACGGCGCCACCGTCCACTTCGTCGGGCGCGAGCTCGACCTGGGGCCGATCGTCGCGCAGGCCGCGCTCGCGGTGCGCCCGGACGACGACGAGTCCACGCTGGCCGCACGCGTGCTCGCGCTCGAGCATCGGCTGTATCCGATGGCGGTGCGCTGGTTCGTCGAGGGGCGGCTTTCGATCGATGGCGAGCGCGTCTTGCTGCAGGAGCCGCGCCCCGGCGAGACGCGCTGCCTCTGGGGCGGCTGATGCGCTTCGGCGCGATGCGCCGGCAGGCGCTCGCGGAGGCGATGCGGGGCGAGCGTGCGGCCGACGTGGCGCTGCGCGCATTCTTCCGGGCGCATCCGGGGCTCGGCCGTCGCGACCGCACCCGGATCGCCGAATCGGTGTTCGACGTGCTGCGCCAGCGCCGCCTGTACGAACGGCTCGTCGCGTCCGAGGAGCCGGCCTCCGAGGAGCCGGCGTTCCCCGTGCCGGAGCCCGCGGTGCTGCGCGAAGCGCACCTGCAAGCGCTGCTCGAGGCGTCCGACTCGCTCCGCGCGGGTCGGATCGCGATTCCCGACGGCCTGCCGTTCGCCGTGCGTCACAGCCTGCCCGACTGGCTCGCGCGCGCGCTGCTCGAGCAGTTCGGCGAAGCCGAGGCGCGTGCGCTGGCCGCGGCGCTCCTCGAGCCCGCGCCCCTCGATCTGCGCGCGAACGTGCTGAAGGCCGACCGTGCGGCGGTGCGCGCCGAGCTCGACGAAGCGGGCATCGAGACGCACGAGTTGCCGCATTCGCCGTGGGCGCTGCGCGCGAGCGGCAAGCCGTCGCTGGAGCGCACGAAGGGCTACGTCGAGGGGCGCTTCGAGGTGCAGGACGTCGGCAGCCAGCTGCTGGCGATGCTCGTCGCGCCGCGGCGCGGCCAGACCGTGGTCGATCTGTGCGCCGGCGCCGGCGGCAAGACGCTCGCGCTCGCCGCCGCGATGCGCTCGACCGGGCACCTCTATGCCTGCGACGTCTCCGCTCGGCGGCTGCAGCGGATGCGGCAGCGGCTGGCGCGTAGCGGCGCCGACAACGTCCACCCGATCGTCCTCTCCGACGAGCGCGATGCGCGCCTCGCACGGCTGCATGCGCGCGCCGATGCGGTGCTCGTCGATGCGCCGTGCACGGGAACGGGGACGCTGCGCCGCGCGCCCGACCTGAAGTGGCGCCTGCACGACTTCGAGCTGGACGGATTCGTCGCCCGTCAGCGCGCGCTGCTCGACGCGGCGGCGGCGCTCGTGCGCCCGGGCGGGCACCTCGTCTATTCGACCTGCAGTCTGCTCGCCGCCGAGAACGACGAGCAGCGCGACGCCTTCGAGGCGCGGCATCCGGATTTCGCGCGCTGCGACCCGCGGCCGGTTCTTGCCGGGCAGGGCGCGTGCTTGCACGAGGAGGCCACCGCCGACGGCACGTTGCGCCTGCTGCCGCATCGCGACGATTGCGACGGGTTCTTCGCGGTGCGCTGGAAGCGTGGCACGTGAAGGTTAGAATCGATCGCAGGTCATCCAGGGTTTCGACGTGAACGGATTCGACGCGCACGCGCTGCTCGACGCAGTGTTGCAGTTTCTCGATGCAGGCCTTCTCGACGCTTCCGGGTGGCAGATCGTCGCGTACACGCTTGCCACCACCCACCTGACGATCATCGCCGTCACGATCTACCTGCACCGCTGCCAGGCGCACCGGGCGCTCGACCTGCATCCGATCGCCGCGCACGCGTTCCGTTTCTGGCTGTGGCTCAACACGGGCATGGTCACCCGCGAATGGGCGGCGGTGCACCGCAAGCACCACGCCCGCTGCGAGGGGCCCGACGATCCGCACAGCCCCGTGCAGCGCGGGCTGCGCACGGTGCTGCTGCGCGGCACCGAGCTCTACCGTGCAGAGGCGGCCAACGCCGAAACCGTGCGCAAGTACGGCCAGGGCGCGCCCGACGACTGGATCGAGCGCCGCCTGTATGCCCGCTACCGCAATCTCGGCGTGCTGCTCACGCTCGCGATCGACGTCGCGCTGTTCGGCGCCATCGGGATCACGGTGTTCGGCGTGCAGATGCTGTGGATTCCGGTGCTCGCCGCCGGCGTGGTGAACGGCGTCGGCCACGCGCACGGATACCGCAATTTCGACTCCCCCGACGCGAGCACGAACCTGCTGCCGTGGGGCATCCTGATCGGCGGCGAGGAGCTGCACAACAATCACCATACCTTCGCCAGCTCGGCGCGCCTGTCGGTGAAGTGGTACGAGATCGACATCGGCTGGCTCTACATCCGGCTGCTGTCGACCCTCGGGCTGGCGCGCGTGCGCCGGGTCGCGCCGCGGCCGCGCCTGAGCGTCGCGCGCAGCGTCGATCCCGATACGTTGCACGCGGTGATCGCACACCGGTACGACGTCATGGCGCACTACGCACGTTCGCTCAAGCGCGCGTGCACCGAGGAGGCGCGACGCCTGCGTGCGCTGAATCGCCCGGAAGGGCGGCTGATCGCTTCGGCGCGGCGCTGGCTGCACGTGGACGCGGCTCGCTGGACCGAACAGCAGCGCGCCCGCGTCGACGAGGTCCTCGCCGCGAGTGAACGGCTGCGCAAGCTCGTCGAGATGCGACGCGAGCTGGCGGCCGTCTGGGAGCGTTCGAACCTCAGTCGCGAGCAGCTGGTGGCCCACCTGCAGCAGTGGTGCCAGCGCGCCGAGGCGAGCGGCATCCGCGCGCTGTGCGACCTCTCGCTGCGGCTGCGTTCGTACGCGCCGGTGGGGAACGGCTCATGAGTGCACACGAATCCCCCGCGGCGCCGTCCGACGGGCAGCGCAAGCCCGTCACGCAGCCGCAGCTCGCCGCGATGCGCGAGCGCGGCGAGCCGATCACGATGCTCACCTGCTACGACGCCAGCTTCGCGGCGCTGCTCGATTCGGTCGGCATCGATTGCCTGCTCGTCGGCGACTCGCTCGGCATGGTCGTGCAGGGACACTCGTCGACGCTGCCGGTCACGCTCGACGACGTCGCCTACCACGTGCGTTGCGTCGCGCGCGGCGCGCGTCATGCATGGCTCGTCGCCGACCTGCCTTTCGGCACCTATCACGGCGCGCCGGAATCGGCACTGCACAGCGCGGTGCGGCTGATGCAGGCCGGCGCGCGGATGGTCAAGCTCGAGGGCGGCGCCTGGCTCGCGCCCACGGTCGAGATGCTCGCGCGCGCCGGCATCCCGGTGTGCGCGCACCTGGGCCTCACGCCGCAGTCGGTGCACGTGCTCGGCGGCTACCGCGTGCAGGGGCGTGACGCGCAGGCGGCCGAGCGGCTCGTCGCCGATGCGCAGGCGCTCGAGCGCGCGGGAGCGACGATGCTCGTCCTCGAGATGGTCCCGGCCGCGCTCGCCGAGACGCTGACGCGACAATTGTCGATCCCGACGATCGGCATCGGCGCCGGTGCCGGCTGCTCGGGCCAGGTGCTCGTGCTGCACGACATGCTCGACGTCTATCCGGGGCGCAAGCCGCGCTTCGTGCGCAATTTCATGAGCGGCGCGGCCAGCGTGCGCGAGGCGATCGAGCGCTACCGCGATGCGGTGAAGTCGCGCACGTTTCCCGCCGCCGAGCACGGTTTCTGAGGTGCGGCGATGAACGCGGCGGTGCAGGAGATCGCGATCGTCACCGGCGCCTCGCGCGGCCTGGGCGGTGCGATCGCCGAACGACTGCTCGCGCCGAACCGGCTGCTCGTGTGCGTTGCGCGCTCGGCGAACGATCCGCTCGTCGAGCGTGCCCGCACGATGGGCGCTGCGCTCGAGTACCGTCGGCACGATCTCGCCGACGCCGCCGCGACGGAGACGCTCGCCGCGGAGCTGGCGCGGACGCTGTCCGCACACCGCGATGCGCGGCGCTTCGTGCTGGTGAACAACGCGGGCGTCGTCGAGCCGATCGGGCCGATCGAGGCGCTGCGGACCGCTTCGCTGGTCGCGTCGCTGCAGGTGAACCTCGCGTCGCTGATGCGTCTGACGGCCGCGTTCCTCGAAGCCACCGCCGACGTCGCGGGCGAGCGGCGCATCCTGAACGTCTCGTCGGGCGCGGCGCGGCACCCGATCGCCGGCTGGGCGGCGTATTGCGCCGCGAAGGCCGGCGTGGACATGTTCACGCGCTGCATCGTCGACGAGCAGGCGCGGCGACCGAATCCGGCGCGTGCCTGCTCGCTCGCGCCCGGCGTGCTCGACACGCAGATGCAGTCGACGATTCGCGCGGCCGACTTCCCGTCGATCGATCGTTTCCGCAGGCTCAAGGCCGAGGGCGGCCTGATGGCGCCCGAGGAGGCGGCGGCGCGCATCGTCGCCTACCTGGGCCGCGATGATTTCGGCGCCCGGCCGATCGACGACCTGCGCGAGCACGCGAGTCGCGCGTAGGCGCGGCGACGAGGGCGGGGAGCGGAGAAGGGCGCCGTCGGGCGCAAGAACGGCGCCTTCGGGCGCAAAAAAGAAACGGCGCCCGAGGGCGCCGCGTTTCGGTCGGCGCCGGGCGCCGTTCGTGCGGGGCGGGAGTCCCGACCCGAAGCGGTTGCGACCGCTACTTGATCTTCGTTTCCTTGTACACGACGTGCTTGCGGACGACGGGATCGAATTTCTTGATCTCCATCTTCTCGGGCATGTTCCGCTTGTTCTTCGTCGTCGTGTAGAAATGGCCGGTCCCGGCCGTCGATTCGAGCTTGATCTTCTCGCGCATCGGGCGATCCTCCGATTCGGAATGTCGTGCCGGCGAGCGGCGTCGTCAGGCCTCGCCGCGCGCGCGCAGGTCGGCCAGCACCGCGTCGATGCCCTTCTTGTCGATGAGCCGCAGGGCGGCGCTGCTCACGCGCAGGCGAATCCAGCGGTTCTCGCTTTCGACCCAGAAACGACGGCTCTGCAGATTCGGCAGGAAGCGGCGCTTCGTCCTTCGGTTCGCGTGCGAGACGTTGTGGCCGACCATCGGCCCCTTACCGGTGACTTGACAGACTCGGGACATGGCGGGGTGTCCGGATTGAACGCAGCAAAGCCGGACAGTATAGCAGGGACGGAGGAGTCGGAGGGGGCCCGGGGCGAGGGGTGCTGCGTCGGGTCTCGTCGGGGCGGGTCGAATCGGCCGCGTGCGTGGCGTGCGCCGGAGCCGGTTGCTTTGGCTGATTGGCGGCGCGGGACGGGCGGGGCCGGGACCCCTGAGGTCCGCATTCCCCGAGCCCTGCATGTCGAGTGCCGACGCGCAGAACGTGTCGGCGGCGGCTCCTTGCCGAGAAGTCCCGTTCGTCCGGACATTTTCCTTGCGCGTGCTCTTCATGGCGACGTACTCCCGGCTTTCGGGACATTTGCCACGCGCTGCCTCCAACTCGGGCAAAAGCTCCCGTTTCTCGGGACCATTGGTGCGGGCGGCCTTGCAGGCGTCCCGGCGCAATCCGACGAGGCGGGCGCGCGGAGAGGCGGTCACGGTGGGATGACCTTCACGGCACCCGGCCTCACAGAATCCCCGCCTCGGCGAACGAGAAGCAGCGGTCGGCCCCGACGATCAGGTGGTCGAGCATCGGGATGTCGAGCTGGCCGAGCGCGGACTTCAGCGATGCCGTCAGCAGCCGGTCGGCCGCGCTCGGCTCGGCCACGCCCGACGGATGGTTGTGCGCGACGATCACCGCGGCGCTGTTCAGTTCGAGGGCGCGGCGCAGCACCTCGCGCGGGTAGACGGAGGTCTGCGTCAGCGTGCCGCGGAAGAGCTCCTCGGCGGCGATCAGCCGGTTCTGGCTGTCGAGGAACAGGCCGGCGAAGACCTCCACGCCACGATCGCGCAGCCAGGACGCGAGGAAGGCGCGCACGGTGCCGGGCGAGGCGAGGGCGTCGCGTTCGCGCAGCGCCGCGCGCAGGTTGCGCCGCGCGAGCTCGAGCGCGGCCTGCAGCGTCGCGCGGCCCGCCGGACCCAGCCCGGCCTCGGCGAGTGCCGGACCCTGCGAGGCCGCCAGCAGCGGGCGCAGCCCGCCGAAGCGCGCGAGCAGCTCGGCGCCGCATTCGACGGCGCTCCGGCCCCGTCGGCCGCTTCGCAGCAGCACCGCCAGCAGCTCGGCATCGGAGAGCTGTGCCGCGCCGCCGGCGAGCAGGCGCTCGCGCGGCCGGTGCTCGGCGGGCCAATCGGTAATCGCCACGCGCGTTCCTCTAGAATGGAGCGATGAGTTCCGTCACACCCGTGCAGGCGCCGGTGGTGAAGGCCGGCTCGCACCTGACGCTGCATTACCGCATCAGTCTCGCCGACGCCGGCACCGACGTCATTAGCACCTTCGGCGATCGGCCTGCCACCCTTCAGATCGGCGTCGGCCAGATGGCCGAAGCGCTCGAGCGATGCCTGCTCGGGCTCGCCGAGGGCGAGCACCGTGCGTTCGAGCTGAGCGAGCAGGAGGCCTTCGGCGAGCGCAATCCGGATCTCGTGCAGAAGCTCGCGCGCGAGGCCTTCGACGCCAACGTCGAGGACGCGGCCGACTATCGCGCGGGCGACGTCGTCGACATCGCGGGCCCCGACGGCGCGCGTCTCGTCGGGGTGCTCAAGGAGCTCAACGAACGCTACGCGCTGTTCGACTTCAATCATCCGCTGGCGGGGCACGCGCTGCGCTTCGAAGTCCACATCCTGGGAGTGCTCTGAATGACCGACGACGACCGGCCTGCGATGCAGGCGATCCTCGCGCAGCCGCGCGGCTTTTGCGCGGGCGTCGATCGCGCCATCGGCATCGTCGAGCATGCGCTCGAGCGTTTCGGGCCTCCGGTGTACGTGCGCCACGAGATCGTCCACAACGATCACGTGGTCGGCCGCCTGCGCGAGATGGGCGCGATCTTCGTCGAGGACGTCGACGAGGTGCCCGACGGCGCGGTGCTGATCTTCTCCGCGCACGGCGTCTCGCGCGCGGTGCGCAGGCAGGCCGATGGGCGCGAGCTGCGCGTCTTCGACGCGACCTGCCCGCTCGTCACCAAGGTGCACGTCGAGGTCGCGCGCATGCGGCGCGAGGGCCGCGAGGTCGTGATGATCGGGCACGCCGGTCATCCCGAGGTCGAGGGCACGATGGGGCAGGCCGACGACGGCATCTACCTCGTCGAGTCGGTCGAAGACGTCGAGCGCCTGCGCGTGGCCGACCCCGAGCGCGTCGGCTGCGTCACGCAGACCACGCTGTCGGTCGACGACGCCCGCGAGATCGTCGCTGCGCTGAAGCGCCGCTTCCCGACGATCGTCGAGCCGCGCAAGCAGGACATCTGCTACGCGACGCAGAACCGGCAGGACGCGGTGAAGCTGATGGCGCCCCAGTGCGATCTCGTTCTGGTCATCGGCTCGCCCACGAGCTCGAACAGCAACCGGCTGCGCGAGGTCGCGCAGAAGATGGGTTGCGAGGCGCGGCTGATCGGCTCGGCCGACGAACTCGATCCGGCATGGCTCGAGGGCAAGCGGCGCATCGGCGTGACGGCCGGCGCCTCGGCACCCGAGGTGCTCGTCGTCGATCTGCTGCGCCGGCTCGAAACCCTCGGCGTCTCGGCCGTGCGGCACCTGGAAGGCGTCAACGAGTCGATGACCTTCGCGTTGCCCAAGGGGTTGCTGGCCCCGGACGCGTGATCCTCGAGATCGACGGCGTCTCGAAGGTCTACCCGTCGGGCCTGCGAGCGCTCGACTCGGTCTCGCTGCAGGTGCGTCGCGGAGAGATCTTCGCGCTGCTCGGGCCGAACGGCGCGGGCAAGACCACCCTCATCGGCATCGTCTGCGGCCTCGTCGAGGCCAGCGAGGGCCGCGTGCGCGTCGACGGCTACGATCACGTCGCCGATTACCGGCAGACGCGCGCGCGCATCGGCCTGGTGCCGCAGGAGCTGACCACCGACGCCTTCGAGACGGTGTGGAACACGGTGACGTTCAGCCGGGGCCTGTTCGGCAAGCCGCCCGCGCCGTCGCACATCGAGCGGGTGCTGCGCGACCTGTCGCTGTGGGACAAGCGGCACAACCGGATGATGACGCTGTCGGGTGGGATGAAGCGGCGCGTGCTGATCGCCAAGGCGCTGTCGCACGAGCCGTCGCTGCTGTTCCTCGACGAACCCACCGCCGGCGTCGACGTCGAGCTGCGCCAGTCGATGTGGTCGCTCGTTCGCGAGATGCGCGACCGCGGCGTGACGATCATCCTCACCACGCATTACATCGACGAGGCCGAGGAGATGGCCGACCGCATCGGCGTGCTGCAGCACGGCCGTCTCGTCGTCGTCGAGGAAAAGGACGAGCTGATGCGAAAGCTCGGCAAGAAGCAGCTCGTGCTGCAGCTGCGCGAGCCGATCGCGCGCGTGCCGGAGGCGCTCGCGCCGTTCGCGCTCGAACGCTCGCCGGCGGGCGACGAGCTCGTCTACACCTACGACGCGCGCCGGCGCGACACCGGGGTCGCCGCGCTGCTCGCGGCGCTGGGCCAGGCGGGGATCGCGCTGCACGATCTGCGCACCGAGCAGAGCTCGCTCGAGGACATCTTCGTGCAGCTCGTGCGGGGTGCGTCGTGAACCGCCACGCGATCGCCGCGATCTACCGCTTCGAGATGGCGCGGATGCGGCGCACGCTGCTGCAAAGCGTCGTCTCGCCGATCGTCTCCACGTCGCTGTATTTCGTCGTGTTCGGATCGGCGATCGGCTCGCGGATCACCGACATCGGCGGCGTGAGCTACGGCGCGTTCATCGTGCCGGGGCTGGTGATGCTCACGCTGCTCACGCAGAGCATCTCGAACGCGTCGTTCGCGATCTTCTTCCAGAAGTTCACCGGGACCGTCTACGAGCTGCTGTCCGCGCCGGTCTCGCATCTGGAGATCGTGCTCGGGTACGTGGGCGCCGCGGCGACGAAGTCGATCGGGCTCGGGGTGATCATCCTCGCCACCGCGTCGCTGTTCGTGCCGCTCGAGGTGCGGCATCCGGCGTGGATGTTGCTCTTCCTCGTGCTCACGTCGGTCACCTTCAGCCTGCTCGGCTTCGCCATCGGCATCTGGGCGGACGGGTTCGAGAAGCTGCAGCTGATTCCGCTGCTGATCGTCACGCCGCTCACCTTCCTCGGCGGCACCTTCTACTCGATCGACATGCTGCCGCCGTTCTGGCAGGCGGTCACGCTGGCGAATCCCGTGGTCTACCTGGTGAGCGGATTCCGCTGGAGCTTCTACGGCACCGCCGACGTGAGCGTCGCGCTCAGCCTGGGGATGACGCTCGCCTTCCTCGCCATCTTCATTGCGACGGTTCGCTGGATGCTGGCGACCGGATATCGACTGAGGACGTAGAGGTCACCGCGTGCTCGGCCGACGGAGGATCCGGGCTGGGCGGCGGCTGCGGGAAGTCGGCCAGCGGTCCGAGCTTCATCGAGTCGCGCTGGAACAGCGGCGGGCTGTGGATGTAGGCGTACAGCAACCGGCCGAGCTCGACCAGCGAATCGAGGTGCGTGCGCTCGTAGCCGTGCGAGGCGTCCAGTGCGAAGCACACGAGCGCGGTGCGGATGTCGTTGCCGGCGGCCAGTGCCGCCGCGGCATCGCTGCGGTAGTAGCGGAACACGTCGCGGCTGTGCTCGATGTTTCCGTCGCGGCACAAGCCGAGCAGGTGGCGCGTCAGGTGCCAGTCGAAGGGCCCGGTGGAATCCTGCATCGCGATCGTGACGCCGTACTCGCTCGTGTTCTGCCCCGGCGCGATCGTGCCGTTGTCGATCGAGACGAGCTCGGCGACGTCGCCGTGCAGCACGTGCGAGGCGCCGACGCCGACTTCCTCGGAGATCGTGAACAGCAGGTGGCAGTCCACCGGCAGGCGCTCGCCCGACTCGCGCACCGCCTTGGCCACCGCGAGCAGCGTCGCGACGCCGGCCTTGTCGTCGAGGTGGCGCGCCACGACGAAGCCGTTCTCGGCGAATTCCGGCTGCGAATCCACCGAGACGATGTCGCCGATGTTCACGCCGAGCTGCAGCAGGTCGTCGAGCGACGCGCAGCGCTCGTCGAGGCGCAGCTCCACCTGGCTCCAGGCGCTCGGCTGCGTGTCGACCTCCTCGTTGTACGTGTGCCCGGAAGCCTTCAGCGGCACGATCGTTCCGCGAAAGCGCCGACTCTCGTCGGCGTGCACCGTGACGCGCGCGCCTTCGGCGAAGCGCGACGACCAGGTGCCGATCGGGACGAGCTCGAGCCTGCCGTTCTCCTTGAGTGCCTTGACGGTCGCGCCGAGCGTGTCGACGTGCGCGACGATCGCGCGGTCGGGGCTGTGGTGCTCGCCCTCCAGGTCGGCGCGGATCGCGCCGCGTCGCGTCAGGCTGTACGGAAT
>Ga0079224_100002014_pt1 | contig 24228 bp, 18 predicted proteins | sample Stecom2015_FD_80414 | JGI IMG/M metagenome (GOLD analysis project Ga0079224, IMG submission 80414) | Agricultural soil microbial communities from Utah to study Nitrogen management - Steer compost 2015 | ecosystem: Environmental > Terrestrial > Soil > Agricultural land | place: USA: Utah... | reverse complement strand
GGAAAAACCGGGTTTCTCAGCGACGTTGGGGATGTCGATGCCATGGCCGCCAATGCGATCTACATCCTTGAGGACAACGACCGGCTTGAGCAGTTCAAGGATGCTGCGCTGGAACGGGCCAAAGACTTCCAACTGGCCAATATTATGCCTTTGTATGAACAATATTACCAAGAGGTAATTACCCAAACTAAGGCGTAGCGCGGTAACACTTCTTCAAAAAATTCTCTTATCTTTGGCGGCTGGAAGTCCCATTCCAATACGGTAATTTTATGAAATACAAACGCATCCTACTCAAACTCAGCGGGGAAGCCCTTATGGGTGACCAGCAGTACGGCATTGACATCAATCGTGTAGCGCAATACGCCAAAGACATCCAGGAAATTCACAGCAAGGGCATGGAAGTGGCCATCGTCATTGGCGGCGGCAACATTTACCGGGGCCTTAGTGCAGAAAAAGCGGGCATGGATCGCGTGCAGGCCGACTACATGGGGATGCTGGCCACTGTCATCAACAGTATGGCGTTACAGGATGCGCTTGAAAAACTGGGAATCAAAACCCGGCTCCTGACCGCTATAAAGATGGAGCAGATCTGTGAGCCATTCATCCGTAGGCGTGCGGTACGGCACCTGGAAAAAGGCCGCGTAGTGATCTTTGGTGCCGGCACAGGAAATCCTTACTTTACGACTGATACGGCGGCCTCACTGCGGGCTATCGAAATCAATGCTGACGTCGTACTAAAAGGTACCCGGGTAGATGGAATCTACACGGCCGACCCGTTAAAAGACCCGACGGCGACCCGATTCGACGAGATCACATTCCAGGATGTGTATAACCGGGGACTTAGTGTGATGGACATGACAGCGTTTACGCTTTGCCAGGAAAACAAATTGCCTATTATTGTATTTGATATGAACAAACCGGGCAACCTGACCCGGCTGGCAAACGGTGAAGCTATTGGAACTTTAGTGCGAGAATGATTATTTTTGACCAAACGATAAGTACATAACCATGGACGAACTTATATCTCTGCAATTGGATGATAGTGCGGAACAAATGCAAAAAGCCGTAGCACACACCGCGTCTGAGCTTACCAAGATCCGGGCCGGTAAGGCCATGCCTTCCATGCTTGACGGCATCCATGTTGACTACTACGGAACATCAACCCCGCTTTCACAAGTCAGCAATATCAATACACCGGACGCTCGCACGTTGCTCATACAGCCTTGGGAAAAAAATATGCTGGGCACCATCGAGAAAGCCATCATGGACGCCAATATCGGGCTCACGCCTCAAAACGACGGCTCGGTGATCCGGCTCAATATCCCCCCTCTTACGGAAGAACGCCGCCGTGACCTGGTCCGGAAAGTAAAAGAAGAAGCGGAGCGGGGCCGCGTAGCCATCCGCAATATCCGTAAGGAAGCTAATGACGGCATAAAAAAACTCAAAAATGACGGCGTATCCGAAGACGAAATCAAACTTGGGGAAGCTGAAGTCCAGAAACTTACTGACAAATACATCGCCGAAGTCGATAAGCTGTCCGAGGCTAAAGAAAAAGACATTATGACGGTTTAGATACGCTGTGCTCCGTCATGGGAGTAACAGCCCATCTTCATCAAGGGGCTTTTACTCCCATTCAACATTCTGCTTCAGTATTTTTGCAGGAACTCCACCCACCAAACATTTTTCAGGTATATCCCTATTCACAACCGAGCCTGCCGCAATTATACAGCCATTCCCAATCGTGACGCCTTTCAGGATTGTAACATTCATGCCAACCCAAACATGATCCCCTATTTTTATGGGTTGAGTTTTGGTGTGTTTTGAGGTCAGGACATCGTGATTATCAGAATCCCTGATACAGACATTTTCAGAAATCGCAACGCCGTTTCCTATTTCGATTTTCTCGAAACAGGACAAACTTAAATTATTATTAATGTAGCCGCTACCCAATATCAAACTCGCCCCCTGATTAATATAGACTCTGCTTCCTGAATAAATGCAAAAGTTGCTTTTGACTATTAGACTTGATCTCTCCCTCATCGCTAAAATAGACGGAAAAGGGTCTCTTTTTGTCCACTTTGCATTAAACTCCAATCGGCCTCCTATCTCAATATTGGCATTTTTTCGCAATTCCACTTCCGCATTTTTATACACGCGTAACTTTCCGCGTGTCTTTAACAACATTCCGACATGGAATTCAAATAGTAACTTTATACCATTTGTGATTTTTGCTAGGTACCTTCTCATGGTTATGGTCGTTCTATACCGGCTCGCTTGAGTGCCACCGGCAAGCTTCCGCTCGGGTTGGGCTGTCTGGTTATCGTTCGGCTGCGCTATGCCTTGCGATAGTTGATCAGGCATTTGATGGCGACCTTCCCCACCTGTTTCACGGTAGACCCGCTCATGTACATCCGTGCCGATAAATAAGCCTGCATCAGTGCTGCTTTGCGCCTGCCGTGCTCATGGTATATTTTGTGGGATAACATCGCGAAATAGGTGGCAAAGTTCTTAGATGCCGCCCTCCGCAATTTCCGCTTCTTGTCTTCGGGAAGATAACTGTTAATGATATTGATAACTTTTTGGATATCCTTAATATTCTGTCCCGAAAGAACCGAATTGGTCGTAATGTTTGAGCCATGTATCCGGTAACGTGCAAGAAACCGAGGAGAATATGCTACCGGATAATGTGCGGCAATCCGTACCCACATTTCCCAGTCTTCCCCATAATGAACTGCAAAAAAGCTCCCCAAGTGTTCGTACACTTCACGTTTGACTACGATGGCCGGCGGTTGTATCGTGTTAGACACAGCAATCTTGTCAAGCCAGTTTTGAATAATGCCCCGCTCCTCCTGCAGCACCTGTATTGGCCATGTATTCCGACTGGCCGAGTCTATGTAATCGTAACCGGTGAAGCAGGCCCCTGCTTCCGGGTATTCGTCAAATAGGCTCGCAACCTCAGCATAAAAGCCTGGCATTACTTTATCATCGCCGTGCAGGATGTGTACATATTTCCCCCGGGCCCTATTGATACAGGACTCGAAATTGCGCAAACTTCCGCCATTAACCTCTTTTCTGAAATAGCCGATCCTACCTTTTCCGACCCTGCGGACCAACTCTCCCACGTCTCCGTCCGTGCTGCAATCGTCAATAACCTCAATCTGCATCTGATCTTCCGGAAGCGCTTGCTCCAACACGCTTTCCATCGCCTCTTGCAGGTAGCCGATGCAATTATACGCAGGTATCATCACCGACCATGTCGGTCGCGAAATCGTTTCAGGTAACCGTTCAATTTTCGGCGGAGTCTGAGGCGTTCTTTCCAGGTTCATTTCCGTTGATTATTTTACTGTTTATCATTTAATGTGTGACTTCCATTCGTTTGATATGTGTTCATGGCGGCGCTGTAATACGCGTTCCAGTTACGGATCCCTTGCTTAAACGCGGTACGCTCTTCCAATGTGCGTAAAAGAGGTTCCTGTTTTGCCAATACTCTTTGCACCTGCTCTTTCATCATGGCTATGTTGCTGCTGAGGCTATTGCCATGCATCCGGTAGGCAACGATCTTGTGTTGGTGAGACAATGCTGGCAGATGCCTGCTAATCCTCAGATTGAGATCGTAGTCTTCACAACCATTCATCTTGGAATCAAAATAAAAATCGAAAAACAAGTCGCGCCGATACATAACGTTGGACTGCATGCCAATGAAGTTGCCCATCAGCAGATGGCGGAAAAAACCGTCCCGGTGTTGCTTTAAATCCGGTTGGTCCGTGACCAATTTACCATCCTCTGCTACCCGATCGAAACCACCCGCCACAAACGCAGCCTCAGGGAACTCGTTAAAATAACGAAGCTGTACCTCCAAGGCATCCGGATATAGCCAATCGTCAGCGTCCAAAAACCATATGTGACTACCTTTACTGTACAACACGCCGCTGTTCCGTGCCATGGAAACCCCCACGCGCTTTGTCTTGACATACGCTATGTCAGGATAAGCCGCGCATATAGCAGCCGTCTCATCCGTTGAACCATCGTCAACCACGACTATCTGGCAGTTTTGATGTGTTTGGGCTTTGACGCTTTCGATGGCATGGCGTAGATAGCGCCCGTAATTATAACAGGTGATTATAACTGTCACCAGTGTATCGGAATCAGCCTTAACCGTATTGGAAAGGCGTTGAGGCACGTCAAACAAGGAGGTATCAGTACTGGCTGTATTCATCTTGTAAAACCTCAATCCGGCAAGACATCCTCTAACCTCTGTCAGCCATGACCACATGAGTGTAAAGTCGCCGGTTCGCAAAAAACGCTTAACACGATTTAAATACCAATAAGGCATAAACTTCTTCACCCGCTTAACGTCACCGATATATCCGTATCGGTCATATTGCATCAAGAGCGCACTGACATGTCCCCGCATGTACAGGTACAACTGGCGCTTGAGCTCACCCATGGTCTTACGGTGCTGATGGTATACGACCAGACTTGGCATATAAAAGCAGTTCCATCCTGCAGCCATGATGCGGTACCACATTTCGGAATCCTCACAGCAGCCGGAGCCGCCAGCGCCCATCCGGTCATCAAGCCCCCCGACCATCTTAAACACGTCTTTTCTGAAAGCCATGTTGGCGCCGGCCCCTACATCCCAAACCGGGATGGCTTCTTCGGCATCAACGTACTTTTGTACATATTCGTAGTCAAATGTTTTAGGCAGATAGCCCTTGTTAAACCCCCAGTCTCGTTCAAATATATACTGTGATTTCGTTGTAAGTTCCAATGGGATGGTCAGTCCGGTCAGCGCCATGGTCAACGGGTTTTCAAATCCCTCCTTAACCCTGGTAATCCAATCCTTGTCCACCAGCACATCATCGTCCGTAAAAGCGATAATGTCATTCGTAGCATGTTGAATGCCGGTGTTTCTGCCGATGCTTGCACCCTTGCGGTCCTCCCTGACGTATCTGACACCTTCAAAAGATTCCACTACTTCCCGTGTTTCAGCGGTATCCGAGGCATTGTCAACAATCAGCAGCTCAAAATCCTGATCGGTGCATTTTCTGAGCTGTTCTATGCATTTCTTAAGTTCGTGAGGCCGGTTGCGGGTGGAAATAGCTACCGTTATGGTCTCTGCGACCGCTTTGGGTTTTGCCATGCCATCCAGCATCTGATATAGTTTTGTGGAAGAGAAACCGGCATGGAACAAGTCATCGTCCCACTTGTATCCAATGTGGCCGGCAGCCTGAAGGTAATGATCCAAAGCGGGCGTTATCGATTGGATAATCTGGCTACGGAAGCCGGCACGGTCCAAATCTCTCTCATACCAGATGTGACCAAGCGGATATTGGTTGTACCAAAATACGAGGTAGTGTTTACCCTTTGGAGGCGCCAACGCTGCGACCTCGCTCAATTGGATATGCTTTATTTCATAAGGGACAAACATGGCCTGTATATTTCAAGTAGTTTGGGTGAGCACAATAGGAAAGTCAGGGTGTACCGGTGTTTGCCAGCGTCCAATATTCGACACCCGTCTTGAGGACCTGATTTCAAAGCTGAGGCCATGGTCAAACTCAAACAGCACCTTTCCGCCTTCTTCCAGAAAAATGAGATGAATAATATAAGAACCCTCAGCCAAAAAGCCTTTCGGAATCCGGCATCGGCCATGGATCAGTCCCTCTTCACAGGTGACCTCTCGTGAATGCACACCAAAAACGCCTTCACCGAGAAAGTTAATGACAACTACTTTTACACGCAATGACGTCCGGGTCTTGACCAGCTTCCAAAACGAGAACGTAAGCGATATGTCATCCTGGATGTCGATCGGTCCGGAAACCGGCCGGTTATTTGCCTGGATCTCTGTCTTGTTCACCCTGATGGTATAGTTACCGGGCGCGTTCATCATATCAGGAAACTCCTGGACGGGGACATATACCTGTTCACGCAACAGGTATTTAGATACTACCGACTCCGCCTCGCCATACGCAATCATCTGGCCTCTCTCCAGATAGATCGCACGGTTGCAAAGCGTTTTCACAGAATGCATGCTATGGCTGACAAACAGGATGGTTTGCCCATGCTCTTCCGTCATGGTTTTTATTTTGTCCAGGCATTTTTGCTGGAATTCAGCGTCACCCACAGCCAGCACTTCGTCCAAAATTAGGATATCAGGGTTTAGGTGTATGGCGATTGAAAATGCCAGCCGCACGTACATCCCACTGGAGTATCGTTTAACCGGAGTATCAAGGAATGCCCCTATGCCGGAAAAGTCCACGATTTCGTCAAAGCGCTCAATCACTTCGTGCTTTTTCATGCCCAGTATGTTACCGTTCAGAAAAATATTTTCCCTGCCGGTCAGCTCGGGATGAAATCCGGTACCCACTTCCAGCAGGCTCGCAATACGGCCTTTGCCTCTCACAGAACCGGTTGTCGGCAGCACCACACGGGAGATTATCTTCAGGAGTGTCGACTTCCCCGCGCCATTTTTGCCGATCAACCCAACCACGTCACCGCGTCTGATCTCAAAATCGATATCTTTTAATGCCCAGAAAGAATGCTCACCTTCTGGCAAAGCGCCCGGATTACGCGTACGTTGCCACCAGAGTATCAAGTCTTCCTTAAGGGAACTTGCATTCAGCACTCCCAGCCTGTACCGCTTTGATAAGCCTGTTGCCTGGATTACTACGTCACTCATATTGTTTACACGGTGTCCATCACCTTTATTTCATTCTGCTTAAACACCATCAGTCCCGCAAGGACCAGTATAAAGACAGTTACCATAGAAAGCGATAAATAAGGCCATGAAACTGCGGGGGAACCGAAAAATGCGTAGCGAAAGGTCTCTATGGCAGGCGTAAGGGGATTCAACCAGAAAAGCAACCGCAGATTTTCGGGAATGATGGTGCTGGGATATACGACGGGGGCTGCAAACATAAACAGGCGTAGCACAAACTGTGTTATGCTTTCCAGGTCCCGGTATTTTGCGGTGAGCACACTGATGATCAATCCTGCGCCGAAGGCAAATCCTGTGCAGACCAAAAGCGCGACGGGCACCAGTCCGATCACAGCACCGATGCTAAGGTCATAGTCTCCGCTCAGTGAATAAATGATATAAATGATAACAAAAACCAACAATTGGATAGCCATACGGAAACCGCAGGTGAGCACATTACTGATGGGCACGGTGAGTCGCGGAAAAAAGACCTTACTGAAGATATGTGCATTGTATTGAAAGGTACTCATGGTACCCATCAGGCATTCTGAAAAAAAGTTCCACAAGATAATACCCGGTAGATAAAACAAAAGAGGAGGGATTCCGGCCGTACTGATCCGGGCAATCCGTGAAAAGATCAATACGTAGGTCAGGGTGGTCAATAGCGGTTGCACTACCACCCAAAGCGGACCGATGATCGTTTGCTGATAACTTGCCAGTAGGTCCCGTTTGGTAAACCGGAAGATCAGATCCTTGTAATGGAACAATTCACGGATTCCAAGCCGAAACCAAGGTACGTCTTTTTTTACTTCCCAATCCCACATGGAGCAAAAGTATTTCAAATCTTCCCGCCTTTAGGAGGCGGGATGGTTTAAAAGTTCAATACGTAGGATATCTGCTACAAGGAGCACAGTCACCTGTCATCTCGTCAGTAAAACCTATCCGGTACATTCTTTGTTAAATAAGTTTCAGGAACAGAAAAACGAAAAATTCAACATTTAAGATATGATCAGTTATTGGATTCTTTTTGGCGCCATCATGATTGTCAGCCTTATCGTGCAGGCGCGCTTTCGCAGCAAATTCAAAAAATACTCAGAAATGCCGCTCAGCACGGGCATGACGGGCCGTGAAGTCGCTGAGAAAATGCTGCATGACAATGGCATCTATGATGTGCAGATCATTTCCGCCCAAGGGCAATTGAGTGACCATTATAACCCGGCGAACCGCACGGTGAACCTGAGCCCTGAAGTATATGGTGGCCGTAGTGTTGCCGCTGCAGCTGTAGCTGCCCATGAGTGCGGGCACGCTGTGCAGCACGCCAAGGCATACTCCTGGTTGCAGTTCCGCTCGGCAATGGTCCCCATCGTGAGTGTGGCTTCAAACCTGGTTCAATGGGTATTGATGATCGGTGTCCTGATGTTTGCGTTTTCCGGCAATCCCTATGTGCTTGCCATCGGCGTAGCAGCATTGGCCATCACTACGTTATTTGCATTTGTCACACTTCCCGTGGAGTTTGATGCCTCAAAGCGTGCGCTGGCCTGGTTAGACAACAAGGGCATTACACACAGTTCCGTAGAACATGCCGGAGCGAAAGATGCGCTGTGGTGGGCCGCTATGACCTATGTGGTCGCCGCGCTGTCTTCGTTGGCCACTCTGCTCTATTATGCGAGCATGCTGATGGGTAGAAGGGAATAAGAATCTCATAGTTCAGGTTTAGTGGGTCCGTCCCGGGTTTCTCGGGGCGGATTTTTTTAATCATGTCGGTTTCGTACCTTTGCATTACGTTTATTATACAATACTGACTGACAATGTTTCAGAATCTACAGGATAAGCTTGATAGGGCCTTCAAGGTATTAAAAGGCCAGGGAAATATTACGGAGATCAACGTCGCGGAGACCATGAAGGAAATCCGGAAGGCGTTGCTTGATGCGGACGTTAATTACAAAACGGCTAAAACCTTTACCGACGAGGTGAAGCAGAAGGCTTTGGGACAAAACGTATTGACCAGCATCTCTCCAGGACAGCTGCTCACCAAAATCATGAATGATGAGCTGACTGCACTGATGGGCGGCAGCACCAGTGAGCTGGACCTGTCAAACAATCCGACCATTATCCTGATAGCCGGCCTCAACGGGGCAGGTAAAACTACCTTCACCGGAAAACTGGCAAAATATCTTAAAGAAAAGAAAGGCCGGAAACCCTTGCTCGTCGCCGGTGACGTGTACCGGCCGGCGGCTATCGACCAGTTGGAAGTATTAGGGCAACAGGTGGACGTGCCGGTTTATGCCGACCGGCAATCCAATGATCCCATTGGTATTGCCCAGGCCGGAATCGCCGAAGCGAAGCGCAACGGAAACAATGTGGTCATCGTGGACACCGCCGGCCGTCTGGCGATTGACGAAGCGTTGATGAACGAGATTTCCGCCGTCAAAGAAGCCACCCGACCGCATGAAATCCTTTTCGTGGTGGACGCTATGACGGGACAGGATGCCGTGAACACGGCCAAAGCGTTTAACGACAGGCTGGACTTCACCGGCGCCGTGCTCACCAAGCTTGATGGCGATACCCGGGGTGGTGCGGCGCTCTCCATTAAGTCTGTGGTCAACAAACCGATCAAGTTTATCGGTACAGGCGAAAAGATGGATGCGCTTGATGTATTCCACCCTGACCGGATGGCCTCACGTATCCTCGGTATGGGGGACGTGGTATCACTGGTGGAGCGGGCGCAGCAGCAGTTTGATGAAAAACAGGCTGCCGAACTGCACCGCAAGATCCGTAAGAACAAGTTCGACTTTAACGACTTCCGCAGTCAGATCCAGCAAATCAAAAAAATGGGCAATATGAAGGATCTGATGGGCATGATTCCGGGGGTCGGCAAGGCATTGAAAGATGTCGATATTGACGACGACGCCTTCAAGCCGATCGAAGCCATCATTAATTCCATGACTCCTTATGAACGGGAAAATCCTGATGTCATTGATCAGAAAAGGCGTGCCCGGATTGCCAGGGGTTCAGGCACGGATCTGGTTGAAGTGAACAAGCTGATGAAGCAGTTCAACGACATGCGGAAAGTGATGAAGCAAATGTCCAACCCCGCGGCGATGGCAAAAATGATGCGCGGCATGCCTAAGATGCCGATGGGCAAATAACAGAAAAATCACTATCTTTGAATAATGGATGACCCGGCCCAACTTACCGAATTCGGAAAAATACTCCTCATCGGAGTATCGGGGGTGCTGTTGGTCTCGCTTACTTTACTGCTGGGCAAGCTCATTTCCCCGAAAAAACCGACCCGGGAAAAATTAAGCACGTATGAATGTGGCGAAGAACCTATGGGCAGCTCGTGGGTTTCATTCAACCCGCGCTTCTATGTGATTGCACTGGTATTTCTTCTTTTTGATGTGGAGCTAATCTTTATCTTTCCATGGGCAACCGTATTCGGCCAATCAGAGCTGATTGCTGCGGATGCACGGTGGGGATGGTTTACATTGATCGAAATGGCGGTATTTGCAGGCATACTGATTGTGGGATTAATATATGTCTGGAAAAAAGGAGATCTGGAGTGGGTTAAACCGCAGACGGGATTACCACGTGTTTCAGTCAATATTCCGGCATCGGCATATGACCGGCTAAACAAAGCCCGGTATCCGGTCCGCCCGTTTGAACCGGTGCGGGAGCCGAAGGCGGCCGCCGTCAAGCCGCAGGCCGATGACGGGACAAAGAAGCCTGCGTTTAAACCCTTATTCAGAAAACCGGGAGCAACAACATGAGCATGAACAAATCATTAGAAAGCAACGGCGTAGTCATCGCCAAGCTCGATGACCTGCTCAACTGGGCCCGGCTGTCTTCCATGTGGCCAATGAGTTTCGGTATAGCGTGCTGCGCGATCGAAATGATGGGAGCCATGGCCTCCACTTACGATCTGGATCGCTTTGGCGTGTTTCCACGTCCATCGCCGCGACAGTCAGATGTAATGATCATTGCTGGTACGGTTACCTTTAAGATGGCTGACCGCATAAGGCGGCTGTATGAACAAATGCCGGACCCCAAGTACGTGATTTCTATGGGCTCATGTTCTAATTGCGGCGGTCCTTATTGGCAACATGGATATCATGTGGTAAAGGGCGTGGACCGCATTATTCCCGTTGATATCTACGTGCAGGGTTGCCCTCCGCGTCCTGAGGCGCTGATCGGTGCATTCCTCGAATTGCAGAAGAAGATCGAAAAAGAGCATATTGTAGCCGATAAACTCCAAACAACACAAGCTTAACTAAAACACTATCTGACCTTCATATATGGCAAAAGAATTTTATGGCGAATTGCAGTTAGGCATCCTGGGCGGCGGACAGCTGGGCCGTATGCTTATTCAAGAAGCCATTAATTTCAACGTAAATATACATATCCTCGACCCAGACAAAAACGCGCCGTGCCGGAACCTGTGTAACAGGTTCGTCAGTGGACCGCTGAATGACTTTGATACAGTATATGAATTCGGCCAGGGACTTGATATGATCACCATAGAGATCGAAAAGGTCAATGTCGATGCCTTGGAAAAACTGGAGGAAGAAGGCGTGCTCGTCTACCCGCAGTCGAGGGTCATCCGCTTGATCCAGGACAAGGGATTGCAGAAACAGTTCTTCAAGCAAAATAATATACCAACGGCGCCGTTTCAGCTTATCTCGTCAAAAGAGAACCTTCAACAGGCCGCCATCGGGCTGCCTTATATCCAGAAGCTACGTAAAGATGGTTATGATGGACGCGGGGTAAAAAAAATCATCAGCGAGGCAGACATCGAGACTGCCTTTGAAGCGCCCAGCTTGATCGAACAGTGGATTGATTTTGAAAAAGAGCTGGCTGTTATCGTTTCACGCAATGACCGTGGAGAGACCGCTGCGTTTCCGTGCGTAGAGATGGAGTTTAATCCCGAAGCGAACCTTGTGGAGTTTCTCATCTCGCCTTCCACCCTTCCATTCGAGATTCAGCAGCGGGCAGAACTGCTGGCCAAGAAAATCGCTGAGGACCTGCAGATCGTAGGTCTCCTGGCGGTCGAAATGTTCCTTACGAAAGATGGTCAATTGCTGGTTAACGAACTGGCGCCACGCCCGCACAACAGCGGCCACCAGAGCATTGAAGGCAATTTCACTTCCCAGTTTGCGCAGCACCTCCGTGCGATCTTCAACCTGCATCCGGGCAATACCGCTACGCGGACCAATGCCGTTATGGTCAATCTGTTGGGTGAAGCCGGCCATGAAGGACTGGCACGTTATGAAGGCATCGAGGAAATCCTTGCTCTCGATGGCGTATACCTGCATCTCTACGGCAAAAAATTCACCAAGCCGTTCCGGAAGATGGGTCATGTATGCATCGTTCATGAGGACCGGGAACAGGCCATTAAAACGGCGAGAGCGGTGCAACAGACTATCCGCGTGGTTACGTGACCAGTGATGGGTGGTCGGTGAAGTACAAAGTACAACGTGATTATAAGTATAAGCACATAAATGACAGCAAAACCAGCTATACCGGAAGTAGGCATTATAATGGGCAGCAAGTCGGACCTGCCTGTTATGCAGGATGCCGTTGAAATTCTAAAATTATTGGGCGCACAGGTGGAGGTAACTATTGTATCGGCGCACCGGACGCCTGAGCGTATGTTTGAATATGCCAAAAGCGCAGCTTCGCGCGGCCTTAAGGTTATCATAGCTGGCGCTGGTGGCGCTGCGCATCTGCCGGGCATGGTTGCGTCGATCACGCATTTACCGGTCATCGGTGTACCGGTGAAGTCATCAAACTCCATTGACGGCTGGGATTCCGTACTCTCCATCCTCCAGATGCCAAACGGTATCCCGGTGGCGACAGTGGCCCTGAATGCCGCCAAAAATGCCGGTATCCTGGCCGCCCAGATTCTCGCGGTCTCCGATGCACAGATTGCGCAGAACCTGCTTAACTACAAAGCCGAACTGGCCAGGAAGGTTGAAGAAAGCGCAAAAGAAGTGGAAAAAGGAAACTGATCAGTTAATCAATCGCTGCAGTTCCTGTTTGCTGATCCTGAACACCGTACCATGGCGGATCCCTTCCGGCATGCGCAGGTGGTGGGATACCTCATGCCAACTTATCAGATCCTTTGACGCCACTGCGCCGTAGCGATGATCGATGTATTTATCGAAATAAACCGTCCATTCCCCATCAATCTTCGTGGCAGTAGGCCCCTCCGCCCAGTAATCGCCGGTGATCGGTTCGCCGGCGGCTGAGTAAGGACCCTTCAACTGATCTGCACAGGCTATTTTGATGTTCTTTTGCGCCGGTTCACGGGTCTCGTCCTTCAGGAACATGACCCAGCGGCCGCTGTCACGTACGACCGTTGCGTCAATTACATTGAATCCGGGCTCATAAAACAGCTCCGTTTCACTGAACGTTTTGAAATCCTTGGTTGTCACATAGTACATCCGGTGATTATAGCCGTTGTCGGCTTCGATCTGCGTTTCCGGAAAGCGGCCGCGGATCGTCGTAGCCCAATAGATAATGTATTCATCGTTTCCCGGATCGTACGTAATCTCCGGCGCCCAGCAATTGCGCGCCTCCGGCTCATGGGCCATCACGGGAATGTATTGCTGCTCAGACCAGTTCTGCAGGTCAGTTGAAGAAGCATAGCCTATGCCACGATCTGTCCAGCTGACCGTCCAGACCATGTGGAAGCGTCCATCACCGCCACGGATAATACAGGTGTCCCGCATGAGCTTATCCTTACTCAGCTCCGGTTTCAGCAGGGAGCGGTCTCCGTTCAGTGCGGTCCATCGGAAACCATCGTAACTGTATGCCAGATGCAGACCGTCCTCTCCGTTTCCCTTGAAGTATGAGAATGCATAAACGCTGTCCTGTTGCGTCTCAATGTGACGGACCAGCTCGCTGGCGGCGAGCAGAAATGCCCCGACACCGAAATTGGCGGTTGAACCTGCGTCAACCGTCTGGCCGGGAATGGCGCGCTCCCCGATCGGCTGCACATAACCTACCCGCCCGTCCGGCTGGAGGGCAAACTCCGACAGGTAGTTCCATCCCTTCATGGCACTTGACCGGTATTCCGCCCCCAGGTAGCCGTTGTTTACGCCCCAAAGTAAGCCAAAGGTGAAGAAGGCAGTGCCACTGGTCTCCGGTCCGGGAGCGTGCGCGGGATCCAACAGGCTGCGCGTCCAGTAGCCTTCCGGCCGTTGGCAGGCAACTATCGCCCCGGCCATCTCCCGGTAGACCGACTCGAACACTTGCCGGTGCGCATAATTAGGCGGCAGGTCCCTCAGTACTTTTGCCAAGCCGGCAAATACCCAACCGTCTCCCCTGGCCCAGAAGTCCTTCTTGCCGTTCGCGCTCTTATGCTTCGGGTATACGTACTTGGCATCCCGGTAAAACAAGTGTTCCCGCTCGTCATACATCAGGTCCCTGGCATACAAGAAGTACTCATGAAGCTTCTCCAGGTAGCGGGGGTCGCCAGTTATACCGTATAGCTTGGTCATTACAGGCATCACCATGTACAGGCCGTCTGCCCACCACCAGTAATCGCTTTCCGGCGTGCTCATCTGATACTCCATGACCTCAATAGCGCGCCGGATCTTGGCGCTGTCGGGATCCAGCCTGAAAAGATCGATATAGGTCTGAAAACAGATCTGCCAGTCACCGAACAGCACGAGGGCATCTGTCTCTCCATAGTTATATTTCCGTTCGGAGCGATTGTCAGACTTGGAACCTTTCCACTCATTATGCCTTGCCCAGGCTTCGGAGTATTTCCGGTAGGCCTCGTCACGCGTGATCGCATAAGCGGCCATATTGCCGGTATGGTAGGCTGCAACGTCCCAGAACGCACGGTCCGCGGGCGGGTTGTGCTCCCGCCAGTAGGCGTTGACACGCCGGATGGTGGCAATTACTTCCTGCCGCTCCGGCAGTTCCTGTGCCGGAAGCGCCTGCGGCAGCATCGCCTGTACGCACAGCGCAACGCCGCCGATGTATCTCACCAGTTTGCTCATATCAAAAATCAATGAATATCCAGGGCATGATCTGCCTTTACGTTCTCGCCTCTCCAGACCTTGACGGCCGTCCATGGTTTGCTTTCCCCGTCCCAGAAAGCGTCAGACTCCGGCAGGCCCAGTGGCAGCAGGATTACAGAACACAGGTAAAGACTTCCTGTGGTGATGTAAAAGTCACTGATGGACGGCTGATGTCCGTATAGACCGATATTGAGCCATCCGGACTCGTTGAACGTATCTGGCGCCTCCGTGGTTTTCCGGATGACGGCCGTAAGCGCACCGCGTACCTGAGCAGGATGGATGGACTCCGGCAGCGCGCCGCGCAAGGCCATATCCGCCAGGTGATGGAATGCGCCGCCGCGGTAAACAATGGACCGGCCGATGACGGGGAACGAGCCGTCGGTATGGATCAGCCGCTCCTGAATTTCAGCGTACCGTTTACTGATGGCCCCGAAGTTGTGGGAGGCATAGGCGTACTTCTTTCCCTTTCCTTCCATTACGGCCAGTATCGCCTGTATATACGGCTGGATGACATAGCTATTGTAGTAATCTATGCGGAAATCCATGCCATCCGCGTACATTCCATCCCCGGTGTACCAATGCTGGGAAAAAGTACGGAGCGCGTATTCAATCCTGACCGGATCATAAGGCAGATCATAGCGGCAGAAGAACGCCTCGATCATAGCTGAAAAGAGTATCCAATTACTGTATACGGGGACCACCTCACGGGTCTGCATCAGCGCTTCCGCCACCCGTTCCCGGTCCGTATCTTCCAGATGTTCCCAGATCCACGGAGCGCGGATAAGCCCTAATGCAAAAAATGAAGCGTCCACCAATGGTTGACCGCCCTTCCACAACAGGTAGTCCCTGGCCTCAGGGTTTACGGCGTTGCGCACGGCTTCCAGCGCCCATTGCCGGTACTGTTCACGGAGCTGCACCTCCGCCTCGCTTCCGCCCTCCAATTGCAGCCAGGGCGCAATGCCGGACAGCGTCCGCCCGAACGCCTCCAGGTAGGAAACCTGTGTTCGATGCGGGCGATTGTCAATGCCGGGTGCCAGTTCAACAGGCATGCGTTCCTTGAGCTGGTCTTCAGCCAGATACTGCATGACCGGCCGGGCCAATTTGTCCAGATGGGCCAGCCATTCTTTCCGGTCCGCTGATTGCGCGCTTATCTGCAAGGGAATGAGCCCGAGCAACAGCAGGACAAACCGCAACAGGGCAATCGCTCTATACATTTGGGATCCTGTAGCCATTGTGATATTCTGCAGCGATCAGTTTGTTTGCCGCTTTACTTGTAAATTGTCCCTTTTCCGCGTTCCAGTATATCTTTTCGCCGGTCCGGTATGCGATGTTCCCCATTTGTGAGAAAACAGCGATATGCGCTCCGGCCGTTACCGGTGCGTTCAAAGCGTCCAGCTTTCGCGAGCGTACCACGTCAATGAAATTGGTCGTGTGTCTGTCCAGCCCGTTGTCCTGGCTCTTCTGCAGTGGCACGGCCGCCATGCGGTCCCCCTCCGGGATCACTTCCCATCCACCCCGGTCAACCACCAGGGTACCGAAGTTTCCGATAAAAGCCACGCCGTGATTACGCCCGTAGGGACCACCATCGATGCCATTGGCGTGTTCCCATTGTACCGTGAAATCATCGAATTCGTATACCGTGGTCAAGGTGTCCGGGGTTTCCGCCGCGTCCTCCGGATAAGCGAATTTCCCACCAGTCGCCATGATGGATTTCGGCGTGGTTGCCTTCATGCCGATCAGCGCAAAATCCAGCATGTGGACACCCCAGTCGGTCATCAAGCCGCCGGCATAATCCCAGAACCAGCGGAACTCAAAATGGAACCGGTTGGGATTGAAGGGACGCGTGCGCGCAGGGCCAAGCCAACGCGTATAATCTACGCCATCAGGGGCCGGTCCGTCCGGTTTCACTGGGATACTCTTCATCCACCCTTGATAGGCCCATGCCTTGACCAGCCGTATCTTACCCAGTTTCCCGGAGTGCACGAAATCCATCGCGTCGCGGAAATGCTGCTGGCTGCGCTGCCATTGTCCTACTTGAACCGCCCGCCCGTATTTTGCCGCCGCTGCCACCATGGCATTGCATTCCGCAATGGAATTGCCTAGCGGTTTTTCCACATAGACGTCTTTCCCCGCGGCGCAGGCATCCACCATTTGCAGGCAGTGCCAATGATCCGGTGTTGCGATGATGACCGCATCGACGTTTCCGTCGGCCAGCATCTCCTCATGCTTCGCGTATAGTTTCGGGCTGATATTGCGCCCTTTCAGTTCATCGGCCCGTTTCTTCAGGACGTTCGCATCCACATCACAAAGCGCGGTGCATTGTACACCTGGCACCTTCAGCATGGAATTGAGGTTGGCCCACCCCATGCCGTTCACGCCGATCAACCCTACCCGTACAGCGTCCTGTTTGCGACTGCCAATGGTAAAGGCTCCTGGGAATGCTGAGGCGGCGCTCACACTCGCTGCCAACGTTGTCATTGTGCCTAGAAATTTTCTTCTGGTGGTTTTCATTGTACTACAGTTTTCGATAATCGGTATTTCCCGCCCAAGATACTAAAATTCACGTAGTATCCGCACCTCTGTGAGCCGTGCGGTATACGAGCCATCATGGGCGCGGAACTCAACCGTCAGCTGGCCATTATCGGTAAGCTCATCTGGCAAGGGATATGTCGCGCTGAGCGGATTGTTGCCGCCGTCCCGCCCGTCCAGGCGGATTGTTGTCAGCACCTGTCCGTTGACCAGCACATCAAAGACGCTGGGACGATCCATGTTCAGGTAACGGATAAAAAGCGCCCTGGCCGTCCCTTCCGGGTTGATGAACCGGTAACTGAACCAACCCTTTGCCTCCCGCCACTGCATACCCTCATACTGGCCGGTGACGGATGCTTCAAAAGCGACTGCATGGTCCGACTCCGTTTGTTGCTGCCCGGCGTATACATGATCCACGGTCCTTTCCTCCAGTACACGGCTTTCCCTTTCTTCCGCTTCCATGCGCCGCTGCAGCGCGGTCACCTCCTCCCGCGTGGCTTGCGGCCAATACAGGATATATCGCGAATCATGCAGTCGGAAGAACGGCATCAACTCCATTTTACCGCGGAACGAGGGTGCGTATACGCGGTTCATCGTAAAATGTAACGGTTTCCCCTTAACCGGACGCAGGGAAGCGGTCAGCGTCTCCGGTCGCCCGACAACCACCGGAATGTCCCGCAGCGGCACCTGGGGGCCGTGGGCGATATGGCCTCCGCGGCTATCATCAGCAAACAAGCCGTCCATCGAAGTTGTATCTGTCCTGGCCGCCAGTACGATCGGTCCATACCGGAACGCATAGTAATTGGACGAATCCGGCAGCTGCTCTACGGCTGTATGCATCGCGAAGGACACTTCAACCCGGTCTCCGGCCTGCCATTCCCGCCGAATGGGCACAAACGTGCCGGGGCGCTGTGATACCGGGTAAGGCTTGCCGTTGACCGAAATTTCCAGTTCACCTTCCGGCACCCAGCCGGGGTAACGCAGCTGCAGCGTAAATGTGGTCGATTGCTCCGGAGTGACGGTTATCACCGTTCCGGCCTGGTCCGGGAAGCGTGTCTGCTGCACCAGCTCCACTCTTTTTTCCTTCCAGTCCAGGCGGGAGGCAATAAACAGGTTCACGTACAGGTTCTCGTCCTTATGGGTGTAAATGAACTGCCCATACTTACCATGGTTTTCCATGCCCGATCCCACGCAGCACCAGAAGCTGGTATGGGGCTGGGAATAGACGCGGTAATGACCGGGGCGCATGGGCGTGAAATAAACCAATCCGCCGGTTTCAGGATGCTGCGTAGAAAGGATATGGTTATACAGTGCGCGCTCATAGTAATCGGCATACCGGACATCCGGCGCGGCCTGGAAGAGTTGTTCGGTCAGTTTCAGCATATTGTAAGTGTTGCAGGTTTCCGGCCCTTCCACACTCCGGATCATCCGCGAGAAGTCGTTGGCCGGATGGAAGTGTTCGTGTGCGCTGTTGCCGCCGATCACTACGGAACGGTTTCCCACCACGGTTTCCCAGAAAAACCTGGCCGCATCGTGCCAGCCGGGATTCCCCTCTATATCGGCTATCCGATTATAGCCGATCACCTTCGGGATTTGCGTGTTTGCATGCAAGCCCGTCAACCGGTCCTCTCCTTTCAGCAAAGGATCCAGGATAGTCCTATGCGAGAAACGCTTCGCCAATTGCAGGTAACGGTCATCGCCGGTAATGGCCGCAACGTCAGCAAACACCTCATTCAACCCGCCGTGCTCACTGCGGAGCATATCCTGCACCTGGGCGTCTGAAAGCCCCCCGGTCAGCTCCAGCATCCAGTCGCTCAGCCTGACCAGCATGCTCCTGGCCTCGGCACAGCCACCGATGAGGTAGGCGTCCCGGAGTCCGGCGAAGGTCTTATGGATGTTGTATAAGGGGACCCACTTTTTATTCAGGTCAAACGCGCCTGCCTCAATCTTCCCGCTGCGGATCTCCTCCCAAAGGGCCGCGCCTCCCGGCACACCGCCTACATAGCCCGTTCCTGCGTGATCCTGGCAGCGCTTCAGTTCGGCAATCATATAGTCCAGCCTCCGTTTGACCGCGCTGTCCCCGCTTGCAGCATACATCAACGACAGCGCTGTGAGGTAATGGCCACCGACATGCCCATCGAGGCCACTGTTTTCCCAGTTCCCGTAGCTTGCCGCCTTTGGTTCAAGCCCCGCTTCCCGCAGGAAGGGTGCCAGCAGGCGATCCATATCCAACGCCATCAGGTATTCCCGGTTGCGGTCCTGCGCCTGCTTGAACGGTCCGTCCAGCAAACGCACATCCCTCAGCGGGAAAAGACGGGCTGCATTTCCGTCCATATTGTGTGGCAGCTTTACGCCCTCATGCGAGGGTTTGACCGGCAGAATACGCCCTTCCGCGTCAAAAGCCAATCTGTCCATGCATACCTCGCGATTGTAACCCGCAGCATCCCCCATGTGAATGCCGTCAGGATAACGGAATCGGTGATATACGATATACCACTCATCGGTTCCCGGGAGCTGCAGCACCGAGTTGTGTCCAGTGCCGTAGATGCCGCGCGCGGTATCCTTGGCCAATATGAGGTTGTCCCCAGGTACCTGGATCGGCCCAAGTGGTGAATCGGAAGTCCCATACCGTACCCGGTAATCAGGACTGCGGGTATCGTCTTCCGACCAAAGGAAATAATAAGTCCCGTTCCGGAAAATCACATACGCGCCTTCGCGGTATGTGCGGTCAGGGGTAATCACCCGGATGGTTTCCCGCTTGATGGAAACCATATCTTCATTGAGCTCCGCCACCGCCAGGTACCCATTACCCCAATAAAGGAAGCTTTTTCCACTTACAGGATCAGTAAATACATCTGGGTCAATTTCCTGACCGCCGTCTACCTCCGCGGGCTTGAAATCGATCAACGGCTTGCCCGTGTCCCGGAAGGGGCCGGTAGGACTATCCGCCACGGCCACGCCGATTTTCTGGGCACCCGTGAAGTAATAGAAATAGCGGTAAACGCCGTCAATCTCCTTTTCTTCAATGCATGGCGCCCACGCATTCCGTCCCGCCCATGGCACATCCTTTTTCAGATCGAGGATGACTCCCTCGTCCTTCCAGTTGACCAGGTCGGTTGATGAAAATGCCTTGAAGTAGTAACCGCCCCAATGATCAAAACCGTCACTGGTGGGATAGATATAGAACTTTTCCGTTTTGCGGGAATAGAGGATTTCAGGATCGGCGTAGCTGCCCTTGAGCACGGGATTGCGCCGGGTCGTTGGTGTCCCCCATCGCTCCATGAGCCGCTGAAGCTCTTTCTCAGTAATGGGAATCACCGTACCGTGACGCGGCTTGAAGTCCATGGATACCTGCTGGTCAATAACCTCAAAGTGTTGCAGGTCCGTGCTCTTTGTAAACTGATACCGGCCTTTCATGTACACATCGTACATTAGAATATAGGTATCACTGTCAATCAGCCTGAACGTGCAGGATCCTTCAACCGCCTCTGTGGTCTGTTGCTTGTAATCCGGTTGCTCCGTCCAGTTACCGGACGTCAAGGAGGTGGTCGTGGCCACCTTGATGCCATTTCCATGGCCCTCTGTCTTATAGAACAGGTGGTACACGCCATCCTTGATCACAATATCCCCGTCAATGCAGGAACGCCGGTTCTCCGGCAGGAATAATGGCTTGGGAGCGTCCTCAAAGCCTGTAAAATCCGCATTTGCATACGCATAATAGATGATATCCGGCCCGTCCCCATGTTTCATCGACCAATATACCATGTACTTTCCCGCCTCCGCATCAAAAATGGTCTGGGGCGCCCAGACCCGCAGCAGGTCTTCCTGCCCCGGATAGGTTTCCTGGATGTTCACTACGGTAGATTCCCAATCAATCAGGTTACCGGACTTCAGCAATACCAGCGCACGGTTGGAATCCCACCCTCTTGCAGACACCATATCAGTCAACACCATGTAAAACGTCTTACCATCCTCACCCCGGAGAATATGGGGATCACGCACGCCTCCGGTACTGCTGATGGCCTTGCGGTCCAGCACCGGCTGGTTCGCATTCAGCGCACGGTAATTGAAACCATCGCGGCTGATCGCAAAGCGCACGGCTTCTTCATCTCCGCTATTGCCGGTAAAATAAGCAAACAGGTAAGCGGAATAGCGGGGTGGTCCGGTCTGCGTCACACCGCGCGTAAAAACCGATGACAGGAACAGAAGACATAAAAAGAATATCTTAATAAGTAGTTTCATAGCCGGTCATTTCGCAGATCGTCTTACAAAGATAATGAACAGGACTCAAGCCAGGGCGATCTGAAACGCACATGCACAGATTCATCCGTCCCGTTCATCTGAATATAAGCGATCAGCTTCCCATGATATACGCGGTGCCTGTTGTCCGTGTAATCGGACATATCAGTATTGTTGCCCGCTTCCAGCCCCAGCAATCGTGCGGGGCCGGCCACTTCACAGGTTACCTCATCGTCCGCCAGCATTACCGGAACCCCCTCTTCATCGACCACTTGCACGGTAACCTGCGCGACGCCCGTACTATCCTCACTCCTTTCCGCTGAAACAATGCGCAGCGCATGCGGACGCCTGGATGTCTGGATACTGTAGCGGCACGTTTCCCTGCCGTCGGTGTCCATGCCGATGACTTCAAGTTTTCCGGGACGATAAGGGATGTCCCAGTGGATAATGCCATGTTCATCGTTATAGGGCTTGACCTCCCCGACCGGATTTCCGTTCAGCTCCAGCCGGGCCTGGGCCGCATTGGTATAACAGACCACGCGGATGGACTGCTCTTCCTGATAGTTCCAGACCGGCCAGGCATCCATTGAAGGCGCTCGCTCCTCGCGGCGGCCGCGCTGTTCAGCCTCAAGGGCGGACCAGACGTCCTGATTGCCCGCTGCACCTCCTTTGCCGGGCGTGGGATAGGTACCTAGATAAGCCACAGGTCTGTCAGACCATAGGGCCTGACGAAAACGGCCCCGGGGCTTGACAAAACCACCGAAATCCAGCAGGCCGGAGTAAAAACCACGGGATGGCCATCTGCCCGATTCGCCGAGATAGTCGATGCCGGTCCAAAGAAACTGCCCGAAGATATGCTCATTATCGCGGACCGCCTTCCACGCGGCCAGGTCATGCCGGTTTTCACTGCCGTAAATGACCCGGTCCGGGTACCGCTCATGATCTTGCTGGTAGCGGCTTTCGGTATAATTATATCCTGTGATGTCCAGCGCAGCGGGATACTCCGTCTCGTTAGACATAGCCACCCCCGCCAGCCCGGCGGTAACAGGACGGCTTTTGTCATACTGCTTCACGACCGCGGCCAGCCGCTTGGCGATTCCTCCCAAGCGCATGGCATCCGGCGCATCCGGTTTATAACCGCCGAAGATGGGCTGCGTAAAACCGCCTTCACGGCTTCCGTCCAGTACCGGGTGCGAATACGGGTCGTTGGGGTAGTCAACCTCATTGCCGATGCTCCACGCAAATATGGAGAGGTGATTGCGGTCACGCCTGACCATATCGGCCAGATCCCGCTCTCCCCATTCCTCAAAAAAGTCAAAGCTGCCCTGAAACCCCGGCGTACCGACATTCCAGCCTTCCAGCCATTTGCGCTTCGGGAACTCCCACTCATCAAAGGCTTCGTTGAGCACCAACAGGCCCAGTTCGTCACAGAGCGCGTAAAGCCCGGGAGCCTGAGGGTTATGGCTCGTGCGGATGGCATTACATCCCAGTTCCTTTAACGTCAGCAGCCGGCGCCGCCAGACTTCCGGATAGACCTCCGCTCCCAGCACCCCGGAGTCATGGTGAAGGCACACCCCCTTTACCTTCATCCAGTCCCCGTTAAGGGCGAACCCTTTATCCGGATCAAAGGTGAAGGTCCGGAAGCCCGTCCGGATGAGGTTGCGGTCAATCTCCCTGCCATCCTGCAGGACAGTAGTCCGAAGCTGATAGAGCACCGGATGGTCAAGGCTCCACAACTGAGGTTTATTGACCCGGAGCGCCTGCTGTGCCTTACCGTTGCCGGCCTGGTCGACACGCACCGCAGACCGCTGTCCGGCAACGACATCGCCATCCGGTCCGATGAGCTCATTCAGTACGGTAACATCTACGGGACCGTCAGTCCGGTTGACCACATCCACTTCGACGTGCAGTACACCCCGGTTACCGGTTACTTCCGGATAAGCATAAACGCCCCATTGTGCCAGGTGGACCGGTTTTGCCGTTACCATCCAGACATCCCGGTAGATGCCCGAACCGGTGTACCAGCGTGAATCCGCTGACTGACTGTGATCCACCCGGACGGCAATGATGTTTTCCTGTCCGTACCTGATGTACGGCGTAGCATCATACATAAACGAAATATAGCCATTGGGCCGGCGGCCAAGCGACTGGCCATTCACGAACACCTCGCTGCGATTATACACCCCCTCAAAGTAAAGATATACCTGTTCCCCCCGTTTTTCCGCAGGAACGGTAATTTTCTTCCGGTACCAGCCAATGCCTCCGGGCAGGTAGCCGGTCGCACTGGCCAGGCCCGGGCTCAATACCCCCTTCACGCTCCAGTCATGTGGCAGGTTCACGCGCGTCCAGCGGGAGTCATCCAGCGAAGCGTCAGCCCCGCCTTCCACATCACCCAGGCGAAATGACCAGTTCCCATTGATCCGCACCGGTTCACCGAAGCCCGGTTGGGCGTTCAGTTTCTGCAGTCCCATTGACAATAATACGATCCATGCGATGGTGAGGAAATGCACAGGTTTCATATACAAGCATTCAGTTAAGAGAGATAATCTGTTTTACAACAAGCATGTCACCGGAATCATCCACCTCGAACAAGCGGGGTATCCGGATGTACCGACCATTCGCGGCTATGCGGTGGCTGTGCGCAGCCATGAGCAGTTTCCCCTCGAAGGTGCGGAACAGCATCCCATGACCATAATTCGGAGGGGTAATGGGAGCTTCCTCATGGATCCAGGG
>Ga0079224_100002013_pt1 | contig 24230 bp, 20 predicted proteins | sample Stecom2015_FD_80414 | JGI IMG/M metagenome (GOLD analysis project Ga0079224, IMG submission 80414) | Agricultural soil microbial communities from Utah to study Nitrogen management - Steer compost 2015 | ecosystem: Environmental > Terrestrial > Soil > Agricultural land | place: USA: Utah... | reverse complement strand
TTCCACACCTCGAACGAGCGCGTCTGGGAGTACGTCAACCGCTTCACGCAGTTCACGAACTACCAGCACAAGGTCTATACGACCCATCAGGGCGTGGTGTACCCGATGCCGATCAACCTCGGCACCATCAACCAGTTCTTCAGCGCCGCGTACACGCCCGACGAGGCGCGCGCGCTGATCGCCGAGCAGGCGGGGGAACTGGCCGGCACCGACCCGGAGAACCTCGACGAGAAGGGCATCTCCCTCATCGGCCGCCCGCTGTACGAGGCGTTCATCAAGAACTACACGGGCAAGCAGTGGCAGACCGACCCCAAGGACCTGCCCGCCTCGATCATCTCCCGCCTCCCGGTGCGCTACACCTACGACAACCGCTACTTCAGCGACACCTACGAGGGGCTGCCCGTCGACGGCTACACCGCGTGGCTCGAGCGGATGGCGGACCACCCGAAGATCGAGGTGCTCCTGGAGACCGACTACTTCGACACCTCTCAGCCGCTGCACCGCGACGCCGTGCGCGGCAACATCCCGGTCGTCTACACCGGGCCGGTGGACCGCTACTTCGACCACCAGCTCGGCGAGCTGGGCTGGCGCACCATCGACCTGGAGACCGAGCACCTCGACGTCGGCGACTTCCAGGGCACCTCGGTGATGAACTACGCCGATGCGGAGGTGCCGTACACGCGCATCATCGAGCCGCGTCACTTCCACCCCGAGCGCGACTACCCCAAGGACGCCACGCTCATCCAGCGCGAGTACTCCCGCTTCGCGAACTCCGGCGACGAGCCGTACTACCCCATCAACTCCGGCCGCGACCGCGAGCGCCTGCTCGCCTACCGCGAGCTCGCCGATGCCGAGCCCCGCACCCTCTTCGGGGGACGGCTCGGCACCTACCAGTACCTCGACATGCACATGGCCATCGGCTCGGCCCTGTCGATGGTCGACAACAAGCTGCCCGACCTGCTGCGCGCCTGAGCCCGCCGCCCGCCATGACCGCGGCGGGCGCCGTGCACCGCCGACGAGGAGCACCATGAACGCCACCACCGCCACCGCCCCGACCCGCGAGACCGCCGCGGAGGAGGGGGTCCCGCCGCAGCGCCTGCTGCAGCGGCTGATCCTGCCGCGGGAGGCCTCTCCGGACATCGTCCCGCTGTACATCGAGGCGTCCGACGCGCGCAGCGGCATCACCGCCGCCGGCTTCGGGCTGGGCGGCGGGGAGCAGGAGACCGACGAGTCCGGCTCCGTCTCCACCCGCTACTCGCGCGGCCCCCAGGTCGACATCAGCGAGCTCTCCGAGCGGCACGCGGTGGTGATCCCCGCGCAGCAGATGCGCTCCTTCGGCACCTATTTCAACGCCTTCCCCGCCGGGTACTGGCGGCGCTGGACCGCGGTGCGCTCCCTGCGACTGCGCATCCGCACCTCCGGCGCCGGTCACCTCGTGGTGATGCGCTCGACCGCGCGCGGTGCGCTGCAGCGTCATGAGTCCCGCACCGTCACCGGCACCGGCGAGCACGTCTTCGAGCTGCCGCTGACCGCCTTCGGCGACGGCGGCTGGTACTGGTTCGACGCCTTCGCCGGGGCCGACGAGCTCGCGATCCTCGGCGCGGAGTGGACCGCCGATGCGGACCTCGCCCGCACCGAGGGCAGCTTCTCGATCTCGATGACGACCATGAACAAGGTCGAGTACTGCCTGGCGAACATCCGCACCGTCGCCGAGGACCCCGACCTGCGCTCCCTGCTGGACGTCATGTACGTCATCGACCAGGGCTCGGACCGGCTCTCCGACCACCCGGGCGAGCTCGCCCCGCTCCAGGAGTCCCTCGGGGACGCGCTCCGTGTCATCGAGCAGGGCAACATCGGCGGCTCGGGCGGTTTCTCCCGCGGCATGTACGAGGCGGCGACCGCGGGCAGCTCCACCTACGTCGTCAACTGCGATGACGACATCGTCATGGAGCCCGAGTCGCTGATCCGCATGACGACCTTCGCGGACTTCGCCACCCGGCCCACTATCGTCGGCGCCCACATGTTCGACCTCAACAACCGCAGCGTGCTGCACACCTTCGGCGAGATCGTCGATCCGTGGCGGATCCAGCCGGCCGTCGCGACCCCGGAGGGCGTGCTCGGCCACGACTTCGCCGAGGAGCCGCTGCGCTCGACCCCGTGGCTGCACCGCCGCGCGGACGTGGACTACAACGGCTGGTGGTCGTGCATGATCCCCACCGAAACCGTGCGCGCGATCGGGCTGAGCCTGCCCGTGTTCATCAAGTGGGACGACGCCGAGTACGGTCTGCGCGCCAAGCAGGCGGGCTACCCGACCGTCTCCCTGCCGGGCGCGGGCGTGTGGCACATGAGCTGGGTCGACAAGGACGACCTCGTGGGCTGGCAGGCCTACTTCCACGAGCGCAACCGCCTCATCACCGCCCTGCTGCACTCCCCGTACTCGCGCGGCGGCCGCGTGGTGAAGGAGTCGCAGTTCATGGACGTCAAGCACCTCATCTCGATGCAGTACTACACCGAGGCGGGCCGTCTGCTCGCCCAGCGCGACGTGCTCGACGGGCCCGACGCGTTGCACGGCAACATCGGCACGAAGCTGCCCGAGATCCGTGGCCTCGCCGCTGCCTTCGACGACGCCCGCACCGAGAAGGACCTCGACCGCTTCCCCGCGGTCCACGTGGACAAGCCGCCGCGCAAGGGCCGCCCCTTCACCCAGCCCGGCCGCCTCGCGCTGCCGGCCTGGACGGCGCGCACCCTCGCCAAGCAGCTGGTCAAGCCCACCCGTCCCCGTGCGGCGGAGAACCCTCAGGCGGTCATCCCGCACCTCGATGCGCGCTGGTGGCGGCTGTCAGCCTACGACAGCGCGTTGGTCTCCAACGCCGAGGGCACCCAGGTCGCCTGGTACAAGCGCGATCCCCGCCAGGTGCGGACCATGCTCGCCGAGGCCGTCGGCGCGCATGTGACCCTGCACCGGCGCTGGAACGCGCTGCGCGATCAGTACCGCGAGGCGCTGCCACGGATCACGTCCTTCGAGGCGTGGGAGCGCACCTTCGCCGCGAACCCGGCACCGCGCCGCGAGGGAGACGCGGGGGAGCCTTCCGCTGACGGGAACCCGGCCGAGTGAGCGGCGGGATCTCCGGGCGCGCCCTCGCTCCCACCCGCGTCGAGCAGGCCGAGGGCTGGCGCGCCCCGGGGCAGGACGCGGGCTGGCTGAACCCGGTGCGGGAGCGCTTCCTGCTCTCGCTGCTGGTGCGCAAGGAGCTGCGGGTCCGCTATCGCGGCAGCGCCCTGGGGATGCTGTGGAGCTACGTCAAGCCCGCCGTCCAGTTCATCGTCTTCTACATCGCGCTGGGCGTCTTCCTGCAGCTGCAGCGCGACACCCCCGCCTACGCCGTATACCTCTTCAGCGGGATCGTGGTGGTGAACCTCTTCGGCGAGGTGTTCGGCAACGCGACCCGGTCCATCACCGGGAACCAGGCGCTGGTGACGAAGATCCACCTGCCCGGAGAGCTGTTCCCCTGGGCCAGCATGATCGTCGCGCTCGTGCACTTCCTGCCCCAGCTGCTGGTGCTGGTGGTGGGTGCGCTGCTGTTCGGCTGGCTGCCCTCGGCCACCTCCGCGCTCGCCTTCGTGCTGGGCATCGTGATCCTGCTCGTGTTCACGATGGGGCTGGGGCTGCTCACCGCGGCGTTGAACGCCGCCTTCCGCGACATCGAGAACTTCGTGGATCTCATCGTCATGGTCGCCACCTGGCTCTCCCCGGTCCTCTACCGCATCACCATGGTCGAGGAGGCGATCGGCGGGACCGTGTGGTGGTGGCTGTACCAGCTGAACCCGCTGACGATCGTGGTCGAGCTCTTCCACGTCGCGTTCTGGCGCTACGCCCCGGACGTCGTCGAGGGCGTGGCCGGGGATCCCTCGCTCGCCGCGCCCGGTGAGCCCTTCGGCCTGTGGTGGGCGGGGCTGCTCATCGCGGTCGCCGTCTTCGTGGCCGGGACCGTCGTCTTCGAGCGCACCAAGCGGCGCTTCGCCCAGGACCTGTGAGAGGAGCGCCGACATGACCCCGAACCTCGAGTCCGTGCCGGAGTCCGCCGCGGTCCCCACCGCGCGAGAGATGGTCCGCGTCGAGCACGTCACCAAGCAGTTCTCCCTGCGTCACAACCATTCCCTGAAGGAGCTGGTGTTCTCCGCGCTGCAGCGCAAGAAGCTCTCCGACACCTTCCTCGCACTGGACGACGTGGACTTCACGGTCCACGCGGGGGAGACGGTGGGCCTGATCGGCTTCAACGGCTCCGGGAAGTCCACGCTGCTGAAGACCATCTCCGGTGTGCTCTTCCCCGACAAGGGTCGCGTGCTGCTGCGGGGCCGGGTCGCCGGTCTCATCGAGGTGGGTGCTGGCTTCCACCCGGACCTCTCCGGGCGCGAGAACGTCTACCTCAACGGCGCGATCCTCGGCATGACCCGCGCGCAGATCGATGCGAAGTTCGACGAGATCGTCGCCTTCAGCGAGATCGAGGAGTTCATCGACACGGACGTGAAGTACTACAGCTCGGGCATGTTCCTGCGCCTCGCCTTCGCGGTCGCAGTGCACACCGAGCCGGACATCTTCCTGGTCGACGAGATCCTCTCCGTGGGCGATGAGCCCTTCCAGCGCAAATGCCTGGACCGGATCCGGGAGCTGCAGGAGGCGGGGCGCACGATGATCGTCGTCTCCCACGAGCTCGAGATGCTCGAGCGCCTCTGCACCCGGATCATCGTGCTGCAGAAGGGCCGCACCGTCTTCGACGGCGACCCCACCACCGCGATCGCCACCCTCCGCGACAGCTGACCTCCCGGGGCACGGCCCACCCCCCGCGGACCCTGCCCCCTCCCTCCCTCTCACGGTTTTGCCCGCCCTGCTTCCGTTTGTGGAAGTCGGGCGGGCAATACCGTGGGGGTAACGGGCCGGGCCTGGGCGGGCAGCGCCGGTGGCTACTGGGCCCGGGCGGGTCAGGCGCGGGTGGTGACGCCTTCTTCGTCGGCCTGGTGAGCGCTCACGGACGCGGCGGGGCCGACGAGACCTCCTCCGGCCAGCAGCAGTCCGAGCAGACGCTCCGGCACCTCGAGGCCGTCACCCGGGACGAGCAGGCGGGTCGTGGCGGACGCTTCGGCCTCTGCGCCGACGGCCGCGGCGGGGCCGCTCCAGTCCGTTAGCGCGACCCCGAGCCGGTCGGAGCTGCCGCGCACCTCGACCACCCAGTCCCGCACCAGCGGCGGCAGGTCCCCGTCGAAGCGGGGCGCGAGGGAGACGGGCTGGACGGCGAGGACCTCGTCCGCGGAGTCCGCGAGGTCGGAGTCCGGCCGGTCCGTGACCACGACGCGCGGATCCTCGATCTGGGCCAGCGCTTCCTCACGCGCCGCCAGCGTGCTGGCGACGTCGGCCTCAGCAGCTCCCTCCGCGGGGCGCGGCAGCACCGTCACCTCGGCGCCGAGAGACCAGGCGGCGAGGGCGAGAACCAGGCGCTTCCAGTGCGGCGGGAGATCGAGCACCACGGCGTCGCCCTCCTCGAGCGCGACCTCGTCGTGCAGGTGCCCGATCCCCTTGATCACCCAGTTCGCGAGGACGTGCCCGGACAGCTCGATTCGGGACGCCTCCCCGTACCAGGCGAGCACGGGGCGGGGGCCGAGCTCCTCGAGGGCGGCCAGGAGCGCGTTCCCGGTGCGAGGGACGGGAACGGGGGTGGGGCTCATACGGACTCCTCCGGGGACTCGGTAGTGCTCTGACCAGTGTCGCTCAGCGAGGCATCGGTCTGGGCAGAGACGTTTTGAGCAGAGACGTTCTGGGCAGCGTCGATCTGGGATGTATTGATCTGGGACGTATCGAGGTGAACTTCCAGGGGCGGCAGCGGCGCGGCGAGGGTCTCCGCCCCCAGCGCGGTGCGCACGCGCTCGGCGAGGGTCGCGGCGTCGATGAGCGCGGCGGCGGTCCCGTCAGCCGGGCGCACCACGATCGTGCCGGGCGCGCTGGTCGAGGCAGGCACACCGGCGGGGACAGGCGAGGCATCCGCGGCGGGCGCGGCGTGCTGGGCGGGCGCACCGGCCGGGCCGACGGGGGAGAGGTGGGCGCGGGCGGCGAGCGGGGCGGCACCGTCCCGAGGGATCGCGGCGACGGCGAGGGCGCGCGCGATCCGCTCCTCATCGGGCTCGGGGGACATGCTCGCGATCGGCTCCTGCTCCGGGCCGAGGCCGAGCGCGACCCATGCCGATTCCAGGCTCGGGCGGCGGAACCAGTCTTCGCCACCGGTGCGGGAGAGCTCCCGCGCTGGGACCTCAGGGGAGCGGGCGTCCGGCACCCCGCGCACGAGCGCGGCGGGGACCCCGCTCGCCTTGCCCTTGACGAGGTCCGCGGCGGCGGCGAGCTCATCGGCGAGGTTCCGCACCGTGACGTGGAGCGTCCGCCCGTCGGCGTCGGTGCCGCCGCGCAGGTCCTGCAGGGAGGCGACGCCCGAGGCGCCGAGGGCGATATCCGTGACGCCCACCCGCCATACGCGGGAAGAGGTGTCGGTGAGGACCACACCGAGATCGATGCCGAGTGCGGCGGCGAGACCCTCGCGCAGCTGTGCGGCGCAGGCGTCGGGGTCCTCGGGCAGCAGCAGCGGACCGTCAGGGGCATTGGAGGAGTCCACCCCTGCCGCGGCCATGACCGGGCCGGAGGGGATCTGCACCACGGAGGTCACCACGCGGGTGTGGCGGCGCCGTGCGACGGTTCGCACCGCGGCGCGGGCGATCGCGGCGTTCCGCTCTTCGGGGGAGACCCGCAGGTCCAGCGCCTTCGAGACGATCTTCGTCGACACGCACAGCACGTCCCCCTCACGCGGGGAGAGCGGGGCGAGGGCGGCGGCGAGGAGCGTGGCGAGGTCGTCGCCCGCCCGGACTTCGCCGAGTCCCGTGACGGGAAGCACCTGGAGAACTGCCGATGTGGAGGGAGGGGCCGGCTCGGGTGCCGGAGCGGGGGCTCCGTGTTCGGGGGTGAGCGGTGTGACCTGCGCGGGCGTGGATGAGGCGGACACGCTGCCCTCCGAATCGGGGGTCGGTGGTGTGATGACGGTCCGGCATGCAAGGCGACGCGCCGGTCCCGCTTGACGGACCATAACTACACCGGTGTAGTTTAGTGCGGACGGGCCTTCGGTGGTCGACACAGCAGTGGAAGGAGTGGTGGCCATGGACGCGGAACGAGTCGAGGATGACGCGCGCGCAGAGCTGACCCTGCTCGACCTCGCCGGGCAGGACACCGACGAAACAGAGCTGACCTGGCAGGAACGCGCACTGTGCGCGCAGACGGACCCCGAGGCGTTCTTCCCCGAGAAGGGGGGATCCACCCGCGAGGCGAAGAAGGTCTGCGTCTCCTGCGAAGTGCGTGCCGAATGCCTCGAGTACGCGCTGGAGAACGATGAGCGCTTCGGGATCTGGGGCGGGCTCTCCGAGCGCGAGCGTCGCAAGCTCAAGCGCCGGGTGGTCTGACGTCCTTCCCTGGTGAGCGCACGGCACATCACCGCGGTCGTCCTGCTGAGCGGGACGACGACCGCGGCCACCCTTGATGCCCTCCGCACGGCCCTGGCCGGGCAGAGCAGGCGTCCCGACCGCACGGTCGTGGTCGCCCCCTCCGTCCTGGACGAGGAGGTGCGCGCCCGCGTCGAGGAGCAGCGCGCGAGCGGCGAGATCGATGAGGTCCTGGAGATCTCCGGCACCGTGAGCCGAGCCGGCGCGATGCGCGAGGCGCTCGAGCTGCTCACGCCTCACCCCTCCGCCGTCCCTTCCAGCACGCCCGAGCGTCGCGGTCGCGGACGGGGCCGTCGTGTGCGCGCCGTGGACGCCGAGGCGGTCGAGCGGGAACGCACCCAGCAGGCGGAGGACCTCGCCCAGGTCCCCGAACGCCTGCGCACCGGCTCCCAGCGCACGGGCCGCCGCATCGGCGCCCCCGAGGGCGGGGCCGACGAATCCTGGCTGTGGTTCGTCGTCGACGGCTCCACGCCGGGCCTCGACGCACTCGAACGGCAGCTGGAGACCCTCGACCTCTCCCCGAACACCGCCGTGGTCGGTGCGAAGCGGGTCCGCCACGCCGAGGACGACGAGGACGCGCCGCTGACCGCCGAGAGCGCCGACGCGCTCGTGGACGTGGGCCTCACTCTCACGCACGGCGGCCGGATCATCACGGGCGTGGACCCGGGCGAGATCGACCAGGGCCAGGCCGACTGGCGCCAGGACGTGCTCGGCGTGCCCCTGCCCAGCATGCTCATCCGCGAGCGGACGTTGCGCGAGAGCGGCGGGCTGGACCCTGACCTCCCCGCCCCCTGGGCCGAGGTGGACCTGTGCCGGCGCGTCTGGCGCTCAGGTGAGCGGGTCGCCGTGCAGGCCTCCGCCCGCGTCCTCCACCCCCATCCGACCCGGTCGCTGCTCGAGCGGCTCCAGGAGCAGCGGACCGGCCAGCTGCTGGCCCTGCTCAAGCAGCGCTCCTCCCTCCACGCCCTGCTGACCCTGATCCTGCTCCCGCTCGAGACGATGCGGCGCATGGCCGGTGCGATCGCCGCCTCCGCACCCCGTCTCGCGCTGATGGAGCTGCGTGCCGCCGCCGCGGTCGCACCCCGAGCCCGCCGAGTCCTCGCCCGCGCACGCCGCGAACGCCGCCAGGCGCGGGTGCCTCGAGGACGGCTCGCACCCCTGTACCTGCCACGCAGCGAGGGGATGCGCCGCTGGGTCGACGACACCTGGACCCGTCTCTTCGCCGACGACGACCGTCAGCGTCGCATCAAGCGCACCACCTGGGGCATCGCCGGAACCCGGCACGGGATCGAGGACGCCGACTACGGACGGCACATCGTCTGGACGGGCACGGTGGCGCTGGTCGCGACCGTGCTGGGGCTCGTGACCTTGAGGAGCCTGTTCGGGCGGGGAGAGCTCGCCGGGCCTGCGCTGCGCACCCTCCCGGACAGCTTCGCGGACCGCTGGCAGGCGGCCTGGACGGACTGGATCCCCGGCGGTCTCGGCGAGCGGGGACCGGGCGATGCGCTGATCCGCCTGCTCGGCCACATCCCCCTCTCCGGCGATCTGATCATCGAATCCCTCGTCTTCGCGGCCGTGCCCGCGAGCGCGCTGCTGGCCTGGTGGGCCTCCGGTGCACTCACCCGTGCCGTCGGCGCCCGGCTCGTCCTCGCGACGGCCTGGGCCCTGGCACCGGCTATGCTCGGCGCGCTCGTGCTCGGCGCGTGGCCGCTGCTGCTGGTGCATGCGCTGCTGCCACTTCTCGCCCTCGCCGTGGGGCGTGCGATCGGACTGCCGCACAAGGCGTCCCAGGCGAGCGTCTCCGCAGCCGCCGCGGGTGGACTCGTGCTCCTGGTGATCGGCGCCGTCCAGCCGGTGCTGGTGCTGCTCGCCGCCGCGGCCCTCGCGCTGCTCGCCCCGATCGTGCCGCGACGGCGCAAGCGCCTGCTGTGGGTGCTGCTGCCCTCCCTCGCGCTGCATGCCCCCTATGTGCCCGTCTATCTCGGGCACCCGGAGATGCTGCTCGCCGTCGCCGGTGTCCCGGCCGGAGCCATGACCGGTGCTGGCGCGGGCTCCTGGGAGCTCGTCCCCGGCCTCACCGAGATGCTGACCCCGCACGTGGGTGCGACTCCCGCCGCGCTCCTGCCATTCCTGTCGATCGCGCCCGTGGTGCTCGGCGCGCTCGCCGCCCCCTTCCTCGCCGGGGCCGCCGGACGGGTGGGCCGGTACGGACTGGTCCTCGCCGCACTCGGCGCCGGGGGGCTGCTCCTGGCGCGTGGCACCTGGACCGCGGTCGACGGGGACGTGCTCGTGCATCCTGCGGTCCACGGCCTGCGCGACGCAGTGCTGCTGGCCCTGTCCCTCGGCGCGGCCGCGAGCTTCGATGCGCTTGCCCGCCGCGAGGCGCACGACACCCGGGCCCGACGCGCGGCGACCTCCGTCGTCGGCAGCGTGATCGCGCTCGCCTGCCTCACCGCGGTGGGCGGCTGGGCCGTGCTGCTGCCCGGCCAGCTGCAGCTGGAGCGCGTCACCGGGGGAGAGGTGCCCGCCGCCGCTGCGGATCAGGGCCGTACCGACGCCCGCACCCGTGTGCTCGTCCTGGCCGCTGCGGACGACGGCGCCGTCGACTCCCATCTCGTGGTCCACGGCGGCGATTCGGTGCTGCAGCACGCCACGATCGCGGACGCCCGCGACGTCGCGACCGTCGAGGCGGGTGAGCCCGTGGACGGCGACCCGGGCTCGAGCGCGCTGCGTGAAGCGGTCGCGACACTGCTGACCTCCGCCACTCCGGCGGAGGACGCGCCGACGCTCACCACCCTCGCGGTCTCCTACGTGGTGGTCCCCGCCGAGGCCGGGGACCAGACCGAGCTGCTGCACACCCTGGACAGCTCCACTCAGCTCGAGAAGGTCACGCAGGGCGCGACCGGCTCGCTGTGGCGAGTGCTGGACGCCTCGCCCCGCGCTGCGGTGATCGGCGGCGAGACCCCGGTCGCGCTCGCGAGCGGTGCCGTCGATGTCACCGGCACCCTCCCCGCCGAGGACACGGAGCGCACGCTGGTCCTCGCCGAGCGCGCCGACTCCCGCTGGGTCGCGACCCTCGACGGCACCGCGCTCGAGAGCGTCGAGGTCGAGGGCTGGGCCCAGGGCTTCACGGTGCCTGCCGGCGCCTCCGGCGAGATCGAGGTGCACCGAGAGCAGCCGCTGCGCCTGATGTGGCAGGTGCTGCTGTACGCCGCGACGGGACTGACCGCGCTGATCTCGATCCCGTGGCGGCTGCGCCCGCGCACGGTGGAGGCGATGTATGGCTGAGGACAAGACCGCGACGCCCGGGGCGGAGGAGCCCCGCGACCGTCGCTCCCGCCCCCTGCTCGCACTCCTCTCGCTGCTCCCGCTCGCCCTGGCCGCGGGCGTCCTCGTCACCGTACAACCCGCGACCTCGCCGGAGGTCACCCACGGCGCGGCGACAGCGACCCCGGGCCCCGGCACCTCCGTGTGCCCCGGTGCGCTCCAACTGCCCGATGGCGCGCTCGCCGCCGGCGGCGACGAGGAGCTCGCGGCCACCCCGCCGAGCACCCAGGTCACCGTCGGGACCGTCGCTGTCGAGCCCGAGTCCTCCGTCCTCTACGGGACGATCAGCGCCTCGGAGACCCTGCAGGAGGACGACGGCTCCGTCCGCACCCCCTCGATCCGGATCGAGGGGACGGGCGGGAAGGTCCTCGCGGACGAGCCCGCCGCCGCGGACCTCGGTGTCTCCGTGCTCGGCGCTACCGGGCTCGAGGACGCCCCGCAGGTGACTGCTGCGACCGCTGAGGGTGGCCGCGCCGTCGCCGACACCGTGCAGAGCACCTCGACCTCGGCCGGGGACTACCGCTCTCTCGCCCTGACCCGTTGCGCGGAGCCGACCACCTCGGCCCGCTTCCTCGGTGTCTCCACGCAGCGCGGCGACAGCGCCGCGCTCGTCCTCGAGAACCCCTCGGACCGTCCCGCGACCGCCTCCGTGCAGCTGTGGACCGCGGACGGTCCCGCGACAATGGATGGTCGCAGCCAGATCGTCGTCGCCCCGGGCACGCAGGAGCGCGTGCTGCTCGAATCGATCGCGCCTGGGCAGGACGTCGTGGGTGTGGATGTCGCCGTGCTCGGCGCCCCGCTCGCGATGACCATGCAGGCCACGGAGCGGGACGGGCTCACCCCGGGCGGCGCCGAGCTCCTCTCCTCGTTGCCGGACCCTTCGACGGAGCAGGTCCTGCCCGGCGTGCCCGTCGGCACGATCGCGCCCGTGCTCGTGCTCGGCAACCCTCATGGCGCCGACACGACTGCGACCGTCCAGGTCAGCGGACCGGACGGCATCGTCGAGGGCGCGGGCGCGGAGGCCGTGGACGTCCCTGCTGGCGGCGTGGTCCAGGTGCCGCTCGAGGGCCTGACCGCCGGCTCCTACGCCGTGCGGGTCACCTCGGAGAGCCCCCTGACCGCTGTCACCCGCGCCTCGCTCGCCGGCGCCGACCTGCCCGGGGACACGATCGGTGCACCCGTGGACGTCGCCTTCGTCGCGCCGGCGCCGGCGCTCCAGTCCCACGGCCTGCTCGCCCTGCCCGCGCAGGGCGCTGCCGGTGAGCTGACCCTCGCCGCGACCGAGAACACTTCCGTCACCGTCGTGCCGCTCGCGGCCGACGGCTCCGCGGGCGAGCTGATCGCGCTCGACCTGCGCGCCGGGACTGCGACGGTCGTGCCCTCGGACAGCCTGATGATCGGGGAGGCCACCGCGGCCGGGTTCAGCATCGTCCCGGACACTCCCGGCGCCGTCCACGCCGGCTGGACGCAGCGGCAGTCCGACGGTCAGGACCCGGTCCTCGTCTCGTCCCTGCCGGTCCTGTCCAGCCAGGGCCAGGCCCGGCCCGTGACGGTCCGCTCCGCGGGCTGAGCCCCGCCTCGCCGATCCTGCGCGCGCCGGGCTGGCTCCGGTGCGGGGATCACCGGCCCGGCTCAGCCGGCCCAGGCGTCGGGGTCCACGTCCTCCGGGTCGATGTTCAGCAGAGAGCCGATCTGCTCGGCGAGCACCTGGCGCACGAGGCGCTCGAGCTCCTCCTCGCTCGCGCAGCGCGTCTGCAGCGGGAGGCGGTAGAGGATCACCCGCGGGGGATGCTCCCGGGTGGGCGGCAGGACCCGGCCCAGCAGCACCGAGGCCTCCTCCCACGGGGCAGGATCCGAGGGCGGCACCTCCTCGACCAGCACCTGCAGGTGCGCGAGCCGGCGCGGGAAGCGTTCGGCGAGGGCCGCCCCCGCCTCCGCGACCAGATCATCGAAACGCTCCCGACGGGTGCGATAGCCGGGCAGATGCGGAGGGATCAGATCCCAGCGCAGGCCGCGGCCGCGCCGATCCCGTCGGCGCGGTCCCTGACGGGGCCCTGGCGTTCCGGGACGCAGCGGCTGGACATCCATGCCCGCCAGCCTAGCGCCGCTGCGCCGGTGACCTGCGCCCCTCCACGGCCGGGGCGGGCGCGCCGGAGCGGCGACGACGTCCCGCCTGCGTAGACTGCTGGACGTGCCAGCTCGTGAATGCTCTCGGACCGCCTGCTCGCGTCCCGCCGTCAGCTCCCTGACCTTCGTGTACGAGGACTCGACCGCCGTGCTGGGCCCCCTGTCCCGCGTCAGCGAGCCCCACGCCTACGACCTCTGCCAGGAGCACGCCTCCCGCATGACCCCGCCACGCGGCTGGGAGCTGCTGCGAGTGCCCGGAGCGGCCGAGGCGAGCGATGACCTCGTCGCCCTCGCCGATGCGGTCAGCCCCCGCAGCGGCGGCTCCCCGTCCCCGGCACCCGCCCCGTCCTCCTCAGGGAGCAGTACCACTGGGGCTGCTGCTCCGCGGCACTCCCGCGAGACCCCCGGCCGCCACCTCCACGTCGTCAGGAGCACCCATGACTGAGCCGCGCCCCGCCCACGATCTCTCCCGCATCGTCAAGGCGAACGATGTGCGCGGGAAGGTCGGGGTCGATCTCGATGCCGAGATCGCCCGGGCCCTCGGCGCCGCACTCGTGGACTTCCTCGAGGCGCCCGAGCTCGTCGTCGCCCATGACATGCGCCTGAGCTCCCCGGAGCTGTCCCGCGCCGTCATCGAGGGAGCGGTGCGCCGCGGCGCGATCGTCGCCGAGGCGGGACTGGCCTCCACCGACCAGCTGTACTGCGCCTCGGGCCTCCACCGGGCCGCGGGCGTCATGATCACCGCCTCCCACAACCCGCCCGGCGACAACGGCATGAAGCTGTGCCTGCCCGGGGCGCGGCCCATCGGACGCGACAGCGGCCTGAACGAGATCGCCCGCGCCGCCGAGGCCTATCTCGACGCGGGCGAGATCCCGCGCCGCGGCGAGGGCCGCGCCGAGACGATCGACACCCTCACGGACTATGTCGAGCTGCTCCACCGCCTCGTGCCCCTGCCCGAGGGGCGGCGCCTGCGCGTGGTCGTCGACGCCGGCAGCGGCATGGCCGGCCACACCGCGCCCGGCGTGCTCGGCTCCCTGCCGCAGATCCAGCTGATCGGCCTCCACCTCGAGCTCGACGGCACCTTCCCGCACCGTGGTGCGGACCCGCTGCGGCCCGAGAACCTCGTCGCCCTGCGCGAGGCCGTGGTGGCCGAGGAGGCGGACCTCGGTCTCGCCTTCGACGGGGACGCGGATCGCTGTGTGGTCCTGGACGAGACCGGCGCGACCGTCCCGCCCTCGGCGCTGACCGCCCTGATCGCCGAGCGGGAGATCGCTCGCGCGCGCGCCGCTGGCGAGCAGACCCCAGTGGTCGTCTCGAACGTCGTCTCCTCCCGCCACGTCGAGGAGACGGTGCGCGCCGCGGGCGCCGAGCATGTACGCACCCCCGTGGGCCACGCCCGGATCAAGACGATCATGGCCGAGCACAATGCCGTCTTCGGCGGGGAGCACTCGGCGCACTACTACTTCCGCGACTTCTTCTCTGCGGACTCCGGCATGCTCGCCGCCCTGCACATCCTTGCCGCGCTCGGCGAGAGCGACGGCACCGCCTCCGAACTCGTCGCCTCGCACGCCCCGTACGCGGCCAGCGGCGAGATCAACACCGCCGTCGCCGATCCGGAGGCCGTGATCGCCCGGGTGCGGGAGCATGCCGAATCCCTGCCCGGCGCCCGCCTGGAGGAGGCGGATGGGCTGAACATCCTCCACTGGGACGAGTCGATGCCCGAGGCCGAGCGCTGGTGGGCCTCACTGCGCAGCTCCCACACGGAGGCCCTGCTGCGCCTGAACGTCGAGGCTGCGCAGGAGGAGACGATGCAGCGCGTGCGCGATGAGCTCCTCGCTCTGCGCGACGCCGACGCCGCGACGGGCGAGCCCGCCGTTCCGGCCGACGACACCACTGCGTCGGCCGACGACGCTGTCGCATCGGTCGCGGACGCGCCGCGTCTGCCCGCCGGGGCGAGCGGGGCCGACGTGCCCAGCTGGGTCCGTGCCCTGCTGCGCTGCCCGGACTGCGGGGGCGAGCTCGCCGATGCGGACCAGGCGCTGCAGTGCCTCGCCTGCGGCCGCGTGCACGCTGTCGAGGGCGGGATCCCGGTCCTCATCGCCGGCCGCGCAGAGGCACCCGAGACCCGCTGACCCGTCGGCCGACGGGCGTGCGGCGCGGCGCAGCCGCGAACCGCCCCGCAGCTCAGCGGCGGAAGGGGACGGTCCGCACCTCGGCGGCGAGCTCGTCCTGACGCACCTGTGCGAGACGGAGCCGCTGCTCGTCCCGGCGCGAGCGCTCGGCGAGCACCGCGGCGAGGAACTCCTCCGGATCGGTGCCCGGCGGCGGCGCGGGCGCGACATGCGGCAGGGTCCGCTGGAGCAGATCGCGCGCGAGCTGCCGGCGCGACTCGGGGTTGATCTTCTCGGCGCGCGGCAGGAACGCGCGGATGTCCTGCAGCAGCACCAGCGGCAGACGCCCCACGTCTGCGCTCTCCGCCCAGTCCCCCAGGCAGGGCGGCATCTGCACCCGCTCGGGGGTGAGGCCGCGCATCCGCTCCTGGACCACCATCGTCCCGGCCAGCAGATCGCCGATCCGCCGGCCGCGACGGTCGATCACCGCGCAGGTCAGCGCGAGAGCGCCCGCGGTCGACCAGATCTCGAGCATCGCCATCACCGCACGCAGCAGGCTCTGACGGGCATGGACGGGCCCGCCGTCATCGCGCACCACGCGCGTGCCCATCACGAGGCGGCCCACGGAGCGACCGCCGGACAGGAGCTCGCACAGCACGGGATAGCCGATATAGGCGAGGACGGAGATCAGCACTGCCCCGGCCGCCGCGTAGCTGTCCTCGAGGCCCAGACGGGTCACGCTCCAGGCCATCGCGAGCATCCCGCCGACGAGCAGCACGAGCTGCAGCAGTCCGTCCAGGGCGGCGGAGAGCATGCGGGTGGGGAAGGCCGCGGGGCGCAGGTCCAGCAGCACCGCATCCCCGGTGATCAGCGCATCGCGGGTGGCGGCGGGTGGCTGCGCGGCGGCCGTCATTGTCATGCCCCCATCCTGGCATCGCGGCCAGCAGGCGGACAGCGTCGACCGTCGGCTTCCGGCCCCCATGCCCCCGACTTTCGTCGGCCGCAGTCGGAGCGTGCACGCACCTACCCTGGGGTCGTGGACCCCGACGCCTTCATCGCCGTGCACCGCCCCCAGTGGGATCGCCTTCGCGAGCTCACCCGGCGGCGCACGTTGGACGGTGCGGACGTGGACGAGCTGCTCGGGCTGTACCAGGAGGTCTCCACCCATCTGTCCACGATCCGCTCCACCACGCCGGACCCGGCGCTGATCTCCCATCTCTCGCTCCTGGTGCACCGGGCACGGGTGCGGATCACCGGCGCGCGCGTCCCGCTGTGGAAGCACGCCCGCACCTTCTTCTGGGAGGACCTGCCCGCGGCCCTGTACCAGGCACGCTGGGCGGTCGCTCTCGCGGCCGGGCTGTTCCTCCTCAGCGCGCTCGCGACCGGGCTGTACTTCGGCTTCGACTCGACCGCGCGAGCGCTGGTCATCCCGGAGGGACAGCAGCGCCTGCTCGCCCAGCGCGACTTCGTCGCCTACTACTTCGAGGGAGAGGCCTCGGGCTTCGCCGCCCAGGTCTGGACCAACAACGCCTGGATCGCGGTCCAGGCGGTCGTCTTCGGCGTCACCGGGATCTGGCCGGTCTACATGCTGCTGCAGAACGGGCTGAACGTGGGCCTCTCCGCCGGAGTGATGGGCGCCTACGGCGGGCTGGACACCTTCTTCGTCTTCATCCTCCCGCACGGCCTGCTCGAGATCACCGCCGTGCTGATCGGCGCCGGGGCCGGACTGCGCAGCTTCTGGGCCTGGGTGCGTCCCGGCCCGCTGCCCCGCCGATGGGCGCTGTCCCAGGCGGCACGAGCGCTGATGACCGTCGGGATCGGACTCGTGCCCGTGCTGCTGGTCGCCGGGATCCTCGAGGCATTCGTGACCCCGAGCGCGCTGCCGCCCGCGGTCCGGATCGGGATCGGGGTGCTCGCCTGGGCGGCGCTCATGCTGCTCATGCTGGTGCGCGGCCGCCAGGTGCACCGCGCCGGCGTCACCGGGGACCTGCCCGAGGACGTGATCGGCGCGCGCGTCGCGACCGCCGGCTGATACCGAGCCCCTGCACTGGTGCTCTCAGCCCCGCCTCGGGCGCCGTCAGCCCTGTCCAGGGTGCCGTCAGCTCTGCCGGCGGGCGAGCACCTGGAACGTGTTCCAGTGCTTGGGCCCGGAGAAAGAACGACTGTCCCGCTCTTCCTCGACCAGGTCCAGCACCTCGAACCTCTCGAGCAGCGCCTCGACCTGCGCCCGTGAGGGATAGGTGCCCTCCGTGCCCGCCCAGTCGTCGCAGTCACCGAACAGATCCGCCGCGAGCACCCCGTCGGAGACGAGCGACTCCCGCACCAGCGACCACACGTGGGCGAAGGGCTCCGGCGCGAGGAAGGACAGCGTCGCGCAGGACAGGACCAGATCCGCCGCCGGGAGCTGCTCGAGGCTCCCGAGGTCCGCGATCATGGCCGTGACGGGGAGGGTCTCGGAGAGCTCAGTGCGGAGCGGTCCGACGCTCCGCAACGGGCACTACATCGTGCGTCAACTGTTCCGACGGTCGGTCGTAGCGCACGTCCATCGCAGAACCCGTCAGTCGCAGGGCTCGTCAGCCGATGGGCCTGCCGATCACAGGCGCCCGGCGGCCTTCAGCGCGAGATAGGCGTCGGCGAGCGCCTGCGGGGCCCGCTCGGGCGGGGCGTCCACGACGTGCGCGCCGACGCGCTCGAGCGCGAGGGCCGCGCCGCGCCGCTCGGCCCGGGCCTGCTCGGCCGCGGCCGCCTGGTATACGGCCTCGAGGTCCCCGCGCGAGGCGGCGAGCTCCTCGAGCGCCGGGTCCGCGACCGAGGCGATGACGAGGGGATGGTCCTTCGCGAGGCGTGCTGCGACTGGCAGCAGGCCCGAGCGGATCACGGACGGTTCGACGGGGGTGAGCAGCACGACGAGCGAGCCTCGTCGTGTGCGCGCATCGATCGCGGCGGCGGCCCGCTCCCAGTCGGTCTCCACGAGTGCGGGGTGGACCTCGGCGGTCGCGGCGACCATGTCGTGCAGCACGGCGGCGCGGGCCGAGCCCAGTACCGAGACGTGGGGGATCCGGTCCACGCACAGCAGGTCGACCCGGTCCCCAGCCTGCCCGGCGAGGGCGGTGAGCAGCAGGGACGCATCGAACGCCGCATCCAGCCGGGTCGCCTCGCCGAGCCGGCCGGCGGAGGTGCGGGAGGTGTCCACGACGAGCAGCACGTGCCGGTCCCGTTCGGGCCGCCAGGTGCGCACCACGACGCTGCGCCGGCGGGCCGTGGCACGCCAGTCGATCGAGCGGACGTCGTCCCCGTCCACGAAGTCGCGCAGGGAGTCGAACTCGGTGCCCTGACCGCGCTGGTGGATCGCGGCGAGGCCCTCGAGCTCGCGCAGGCGCTGGACCCGGGAGGGCAGGTGACGGCGCGCCCCGAAGGGGTGCAGAGCGAGCATCCGGCCCGGTGCGTCGGCCCGTGCGGTGCGCAGGCCGAGGCCGAGCGGGCCGCGGGAGGTGAGCAGCAGGGCGCGGGAGGAGTGCTCGCCTCGGCGCGTGGGCGTGAACTCCTGCGCGATGGCGCGCCGCTCCCGGGCGGGGATCTGCACGGCGGTGCGCGGTGCCGCGAGGCCGGCGGTCGGGTTCCACGCATCGCGCAGGGCGAGGTCGGCGCGGCGGCCGGTGGGGTTCGTGAGCAGGAGCCGCCCGGCCGCCGATCCGCCGAGGCGCACCTGGGCGGGCGACTCGCGCCGGACCATGATCCTGTACGGGGAGGGTGCGGCGAGCGCGTCGGCGAGGACCACGAGCACCCACAGCGCGGCCAGGAGCGTGAGCACCCACCAGCGCGGCCACAGCACGATCACGGGCACGGCAAGGAGCGCGGCGAGCGCCGCGCGCGGGGTCGGGGAGATCCTCATCGACAGCGTCTCAGCGGGGGACCGGCACGGAGGCGAGGGTCGCTGCGAGCACGGCCTCGACCTGGGTGCCCTCGAGCTCCGCCTCGGTGGTCAGCCGCACGCGGTGGGACAGGGTCGAGGGGGCCATTGTCTTCACGTCGTCGGGGGTGATGAAGTCGCGGCCGGACAGATACGCCCAGGCGCGGGCGGTGCGCAGCAGCGCGATCGCGCCGCGCGGGGAGACGCCGAGGGCGAGGCTGGGGGAGCGGCGGGTCGCCCGGCACACGTCGACGATGTACTGCACGACGGGGTCCTCCGCGACCACCGTGGCCACGTCCTGCTGGGCGCGGTGGAGGGTGGGAACGTCCACGACGGCGCGCAGCCCGGTCGCGGCGAGATTCGTGGTGTCGAATCCGTCGGCGTGGCGGCGCAGCACATCCACCTCGACCTCCCGTTCGGGAAGCGGCATGACGGCCTTGAGCAGGAAGCGGTCCAGCTGCGCCTCGGGGAGGGTGTAGGTGCCGTCGAACTCGATCGGGTTCTGCGTGGCGACCACGAGGAACGGGTCCGGCAGCGGGCGGCTCGCGCCGTCGATCGTGACCTGCCGCTCCTCCATCGCCTCGAGGAGGGCGGACTGGGTCTTCGGCGGGGTGCGGTTGATCTCGTCGGCCAGCAGCAGGTTCGTGAACACGGGACCCTCGCGGAAGACGAGGTCGCTGGTGGAGTTGTCGTAGACCAGCGAGCCGGTGATGTCGCCGGGCATCATGTCGGGCGTGAACTGGACTCGGCGCATGCGCACATCCAGGGACGCGGCCAGCGAACGCACCAGCAGGGTCTTCGCGACCCCGGGCACGCCCTCGAGCAGGACGTGGCCGCGGCACAGCAGGGCGACGACGAGGCTGGTCACTGCGCCGTCCTGGCCCACCACGCCCTTGTGGATCTCAGCGCTGAGCGCCTGGAGGCGGGTGCGGGTGTCCTGGTCGACATCGGGCGCGGGGTCCGCGGTGGGGTTCGTCATCAGTCGATCTCCTTCTCGAGAATGTCGAGGTCGTGGGCGAGGCGCACGAGGTCCTGGTCGGTGGTCACCGCGGTGGGGCCGAGCAGGGCGCGCAGTTCCTCCTCGGTGCGGTCGGTGTGCTCGGCGAGCGCGGCGACGAGACCCGTCAGGGAGGTCTCGTGGCGCAGTCCGAGGCGGTCGGCGAGGCGGGTGCTGGCCGCGGCGCGCAGCGAGGCGGCGGCCGTGTCCCGGGCACCGGCCCGCTGCAGCAGGCGCGCACGCCCCAGCACCAGCTCCTGCGGCCGGACCGTGACGGGCAGCGGCTCGATGACCACTGGGCCGGGGCGGCGGGAGAGGGCCACGAGCGCGAGCACGGCCACGAGCCCCAGCCACAGTAAGAGCGGACCGGCCCAGCGCGGGATGTGGCGGGCCAGGCTCGGGGAGCTGCTCGCCATCGGGTCGGTCGCAGACGGCACGTACCAGCTCAGCTCCTCGCCGGTGCCGAGAGTGTTCAGCACGAGCGCGGAGTTGTCCGCCTCGCCGAGCATCTCGTTGGTGAGCAGGTCGGGACTGCCGAGCACGATGACGCCGTCCTCCGCGACGACGAGCGCGCCGTGCTCCGTCTCGAAGCAGCTCGTCGCCCCCTCATAGCTGCGGTACACGGTGGTGCCGCCCTCGATCGCGTCCTCCTTCGCGGGCACGCGCACGCTCCGTGCCCCGCCGGAGAGCTCACCGCAGTCCGGATCTGCCTCCAGAGTCGTCTCCTTCGTCAGGGAGCCGGAGACGCCGATCGAGGGGGCGAGCGTCGAGACGGTGACGTAGTCGGGCCGGACCAGCACGAGCCGGCCATCGCCCGTCCGCCGCGCCTCCTCGAGGGCCGCGAGCTGCTGCGCGCTGAGGGTGGAGGGGCGGGTGACCAGGACGGTGTCCCCGGCGCGCAGAGCCTCCGCGGCATCCGCGGTGTGCCGATCCACCTCGACCTCGACCCCGAGGTCGGTGAGGACCTGCACCGCGGCCTTCGAACCCTGGGCGGTGGGCGCATCGGGCTCGAGCGGGCCGTCGCGGTACATGCCGCGGGCCACCGCCGCGACGATGGCGAGCAGCATCGCGAGCGCGAGCAGGACGATGAAGATCCGGCGGGATCGCGACGGGGGCGTGCCTCCGGACGGGGCGCCTGCCGCCGCTGCACCGGTGGAGACGCTGCGGGTCCGCGCCTCGGTGCGGGCCGGGGCACTCATGACGTGCTCCCGGGGGCGGGGGCGCCGACGGCGGTCTCGAGCGCGCTGAGATCCGGCGCGGACTCGGCGATGTACTCGGCGAGCAGCAGCAGATCCTCGGCCTGCTTCGCGCTCGTGGAGCGGTGGGAGTAGGCGGCGGTGTCGAAGGCCTCGGCGGCGCGGGTGAGCCGCCCGCGCAGCTCGGGGAACGCCCGAGCAGCGCGAGCCGCGCTCTCCTGCGCGGTCATCCCGGCGGCGACGTCGAGCAGGGCGCGCTCCTCGAGATCGCGCACGAGGGCGCGCAAGGCGAGGACGGTGCCGTCGTCGGTCCGCTTCTCGAGGATCGCCCGCCGCGCCGCCTCGCGCAGCGCGCTCCCGCTGAGCACGGGCTCGGCATCGAGCGCGTCGGAGACGGTGAGGCCGTGGCTGCGACGGATCAGCCCGGTGCGGCGCAGCACGAGCACCACGATCACGCCGAGCAGGAGCACGAGCAGCACCAGCAGCGTCGCCTGCGTGGCGGAGGAGCGGGAGACGCCGTCCAGCAGGTCCAGCATCCACTCCTCGATGAGGGAGAGGAACCAGCTGACGAAGCCGGGGGAGTCGTCGTACTCCGCCTTCGCGAGCTCCTCGTGGACCCGGGCGCGGGCCTCATCGGGATCCACCACGGGGGTGAGGGGGAGCATCAGGCGTCCGTCCCGCTCCAGGCCGCACGGGCGCGGCGCGTGAGCTCGATGTCCCAGGCCTCGTGCCGCATGCGGGCGTCGGCGTAGACGGCGACGAACCCGGCGGAGAGGAACGGGGCCAGCAGGAAGACCGCGACGTAGGTGCCGATCATCGTGATGACCGTCAGGACCAGGACCGCGGCGATGATGTATTCGAAGGAGCCGGCGAGCAGGATGACCATGTACAGGATGACCGCGATGGTGCCGAACACGCTGCCGATCACCTGCTGCGCGATCGTGTAGAGCAGGTAGAGGAGCAGCCCGATGCCGGCCACGCGCCACAGCCGGCGCCCGCGGGTCAGTGCGAAGGCGCGACGGAGCGCGGAGAGCACGCCGAGGTCCTCGAGCACCAGCGCCGGGACGGACAGCAGCGTGCGCACCCACACCCACACCGCCGCGAGCAGCCCCACGAGCAGGCCCAGCAGGAGCGGGATGATGGTCAGCGCGCTCGCCTCCTGCATCAGGATCAGCGGCAGCGCCCCCAGTGCTGCTGGGAGCGAGAAAGCGATCAGGGCGAGCATCCCCGCGAGGAGTGCCACCAGGACTGCGGGCAGGCCGCGTCGGCGCATCGTCGCCCACATCTGTGCGGCCTCGACGCGCTCGCCGGTCGCCTCGCCGAGGGCGAGATGGGTCAGGGCGACGGTGACGAGGGAGGAGGAGATCGTGGTGATGAGCCCGGTGACGACGCTCGTGACGACCATCAGCACCACATCGCCGACGCTGCCGAAGATCTCCTCGGACTCGGGGTCCTGCATCATCGCCTGCATGTCGCCGAACATCGGGACCATGCTCGCGCCCGTCCCGAGGGTGATCAGCACGAACGCGACACCGAAGACGATCGCGGAGACGGAGAGGACCTCCTTCGGGCGCAGGCGGTAGATCCGCACCGCCGCGCCGAGCACCTCGCCGAGCCCCAGCGGACGCAGCGGGAACAGCGGTACGGACTGGACCAGCTCGCGGCGCGGACCGGCGGCCGGCCCGCCCATGCCGTGCGCTCCGGGCCCTGCGTGCGGTCCGGCTGCTGCGGGGTGGGGCGGGACGTCGAGCGGCGCGCCGGCGTCGTGGGGATCACCGGCCCCGGACGTTCCCGGTGCGGTCCATGGCGTGCTCATCGGTCCTCCTGCTCCCGGACGGTCCTGCGCCGGCGGGGCGCGACCTGTTGCCAGCACACTACGGAACTGCATGCCTTCCACTGATCCGACGAACGTCGAGGACCTCCTCACCTTCGGCCACCCGCGCCACGCCAGGCAGTGCGGGAGAGGGCGCGACCACCTGCTTCACCGGCTCTGGCCGGGGTCAATGGCACAATGTGAGCCATGACGACGCCTTCACGGATCCTTGTGGTCGACGATGATCAGGCCATCGCCGAGATGGTCGGCATCGTCCTGCGCGGCAAGGGCTTCGAGGTCGCGACCTCGCCCGACGGCGCTTCCGCGCTGGAGACCTTCCCGCGCCTGCGCCCGGACCTGGTGCTGCTGGACCTCATGCTGCCCGGGATGGACGGCATCGAGGTGTGCCGCCGGCTGCGGCGCGAATCCGGGGTCCCGATCATCATGCTCACCGCGCGCACCGACACGGCCGACGTCGTCGAGGGGCTCGAGGCGGGAGCCGATGACTACCTCACCAAGCCCTTCGAACCGGAGGAGCTCGTCGCCCGCATCAAGGCGCGCGTGCGCCGTGTCGAGCCGCCCACCACGGAGATCCTCACGATCGGGGACCTCACGATCGACGTGGACGGCCACGAAGTGCGCCGCGGAGAGGAGCTGATCTCCCTCACCCCGCTCGAGTTCGACCTGCTCACCCAGCTGGCCCGCAAGCCGTGGCAGGTGTTCACCCGCGACGTGCTGCTGCGCGACGTGTGGGGTTACCGCCACAGCGCGGACACCCGCTTGGTCAACGTGCACGTCCAGCGCCTGCGCTCCAAGATCGAGCACGACCCGGAGAACCCGGCGATCGTCGTGACCGTGCGCGGGGTCGGCTACCGCGCCGGCTCCGGGGCCTGAGGAGCCCCGCACTCCTGTGAGCACCTCCGCCGACGGCGGCGCCACGGCGCCGCTGCGCGATCGCGCGATCAGCGCAGTGGACCCGGGGAGCTGGCCGCTCGCCCTTCGGGTCGTGCTCGTGACGACACTGCTGTCCATCGTCGCGCTGCTCGCGGTGGGCGCCTATCTCTCCTCCGTCATCGCCGACGGCCTGTACGAGCAGCGGCGCGACCGGGTGCTCGAGGAGACCGTCGAGGTGCGCAGCGACCTCACCGAGCAGCTCACCCAGGTCTCCGGCGCGACCAGCACGCAGCAGCAGGACGCGGTGAACTCCTTCGTGCAGACC